>Ga0081455_10000628_pt1 | contig 45770 bp, 42 predicted proteins | sample TabmetS3T2R1_FD_70207 | JGI IMG/M metagenome (GOLD analysis project Ga0081455, IMG submission 70207) | Tabebuia heterophylla rhizosphere microbial communities from the University of Puerto Rico - S3T2R1 | ecosystem: Host-associated > Plants > Roots > Rhizosphere ...
TTCGTTGCGCTCGACCGATTTCGCGTCAACGTACAACAAGAGTACGCCTCCGCTCATCGATCTTCGCGCGCCTCGCCTCTGAGTCTTTTTGAGCAGCCTGGAATCCGAGTTTTTCAGCTGCCTGTTAGATTAGCCTAGGCCGCGGCTGCAACCCCGAAACCTGACACCTGAAACCTGGTCTGGTCTTCACTCCGACCGATACCTCCGTAGCGAGCTGCTAGAGGACTTCCATAGACAGCGGGAGGAGAATTTAAGGCGCGCGCTTGACCTCTATACGAAATACCCGCCCAACACCGCGTCGTTCCAGGTTCGCAGCACCGACGGCGCGATCCCGACGGGGAGATCCTTCTCTGCTTTCCAGAAACTATGCACGCCGGCGCCGAAGCGGGTGAGGGCGATTTTTGGCGCGGGGTTCATTCTTCGGAAACCCGGCATGATCACTTCTTCGTAGACTTCCCGGCTGTGGTCGCGGCTGTCTTTGGCAATCTTGAAGGATACTACTATTGCTCGCTTATGCAGCGCGCGGTGTTACGATGATCTTGGAGAGTTCGCGGTCTGAGGCTCCGAGCATGATAAGGGAGCGGACGAGCAGGTCCAGAGAAACCGAAGAGTCGCCTGCTTCCATCTTAGCGACGCGCGATTGGCTCGACCGAAGTTTCGCGGCGAGATCCACTTGCGACAAGCCTTTGTCTTGGCGGCGTTGACGCAAAGCTTCTGCAAGCCGAATTTTTAGTCCGATGTACGCTGACTCCTGTTCGGGTAAGACCAGAAAGTCCTTCACGGTGCCGAACTTCCAACCCCGCGCTTCCAAACGTGCTCGCTTATCTTTACGCATTGTCGTAATCCCTCAATCTTTTGTTAGACGCATCGATGACCGATCGAGGTGTATCATCTTATGTCCCTTTTTTGTCTCATGGAACGATGAAGATGGCGGGAGAGACTCCGAATCGCTTAGCCAGCCGACGGATTTGCCGAATGTTGAGGTCGCGTTCGCCGGAGAGGATTTCGGATACGACTCCTTGACTTCCGATCTCCGGTAGTTCGGACTGTGTCAGGCCGTGTTCTTCCATGAGCGATCGTAACACCTCCGGACCCGTTGCCTCACGGATTTTGGCGTGAGTTTCCTCATAGGAGTGGATAAACATGGCCAACGCTTCAGCCAGATCGGCCAATGGATGTGTTTCGTCTTGGCCGACCTTATCGATTATCTCATCGAGAATGGCTACGGCTTTTCGATAGTCCCTCTCGGAGCGGAGCACGCCGAGCGGAACGAATCGACGAAGCCGCCGATAGGCGGCTTGGGTTTCACGGACAAGTGTGGCAGACATCGCTACCTCCTCCAATGGCCCCGATTGTACTCCGCATGGGTAAGCACATGCCGGATATAAATCTTTTTTCGGTTGTAGTGAATGGCAGCAATCAAGCGATATTTGTTCCCCCCGATATTGAACACGGTAAATTTTCCTACTGGGTCTGCGGAGGGAAATGTAATCCTCAATTCGACAAAAGACGCATAGTCCGTTTTGCTAACGATCGTATACCAATGGTTTAGCGAAACCCGCGCATCAGGATGCTCCTGAGCGAACTCGATCAACCTTCTGCGCGTGATGACGTGCAATCGAAGACAGCATATCTCGGTTTGAGATAGTGGTCAACAAGAAGCAAGCAGACCCGTGTTGCAAGGTACGTCGATACCTGGAAGCGGCGACACCCGGCTTTGTGGAAGCGATGAATTTTTGATTGCTATACGAAGTACCCGCCCAAGACGGCGTCGTTCCACGTTTGCAGGACCGAGGGCGCGATGCCGACCGGCAGATCTTTCTCGGCTTTCCAGAAACTGTGCACGCCGGCGCCGAAGCGGGTGAGGGCGATTTTTGGCGCGGGATTCATTCTTCTGAAACCCGGCATGATCACTTCTTCGTAAACTTCTCGGCTGTGGTCGCGGCTGTCTTTGGAGATTTCGAACAGGAACGGCGGCACGGGTTTTACGTTTGGTCCTCTCAGCTCGCGCGCGTATCCTACGAAGCGTTGTACCAGTGCCTCGGTTTCGTCTTTGTTCATCTTAAGCCGCGCTGCACTGACCCTAGCGCCTTCGGCGAGCGAACCGGTAATCGCGTGGGTGACGATGTATTCGGCTTTGAATTGAGGACGGGGCTTGGCTTTTTCCCAGGCTTCAAGAATATCTTCCATGATCGCCGGCAGCCGCATGAGCGCGGTGGGGCCTTCTTGGCCGAGGGCTTCCGGCCCTTGATAGCGCGCCAGATCGCGCCAGGTGCGGATGTATAGCTCGTTAAATGGATCGGTGCGCGCCTTGCCTTTCTTTTCGATCTTCTCGAAGCCGCTGATTTTTCCCATATCGCCGCCCCATTCATCGCGGCCCATGCTGATATAGCCGAAGGGCGAGTGCTCGGTGGCGCAGACGCCCGCCAGGTTGGGAATCCGTTGGGAAAGCATGCAAATAAACGGCCCGCCGGTGGAATGGCCCTGCGCATAGACGGAAAACTCTTGCTCGGAAAAATGGCGCCGGTTGGCCTCGATCATTCCTTCTTCAAAGGCTGCTGGCCAAGCAGCCATGCGGTAATAAAAGTTCGTGTCAGGCTTTGCGCGCGCGAGAGTGCGCGTGCCGTAGCGGTTGCGCATCGAAGGGTCTCTCACAATGTCGTATTGGTCGGGAGTGATCGCTTCCCCTTGCTTCCAGATCGGCGTGCGCACCGTACCGTCGGGATGAATGGTATCGCCGGGCCAATCGCGGCTGGCGTCGGGAAAGTAGAATCTTCCAGGAAAAGTGCCGGCGATAACTTTGAAGCCGAACTTGCTGGCAAGCAGCTTCGAATGCCGCTCGATGCCTCTGAAATCACCGGAGCCGCCGTGAAGCAGGAAGAAGCCGGCTTTTTTACCGTCTGCGCCTATGGGAATTTTTTTCGGGTCTTCGGGCTCGTACACGACCATTCCGAGATCCCAGTCCATTCCCAGAACATTGATTCGGAAGATGTCCTCGGTCTGCCGCATTGGGATATCGGGTTTGCTCAAAACTTCTTCAGTATCTTTGATGCACTGCTCGCGAGGAACAAACTCGGGCGGCTGCCAGCTTTTCTTTTCAGCTTTCATGTCGATCTCCTATTCGGAATTTCTCCCGCAAAGCCGCAAAGGCGCCAAGCCTTATTCACCGCAGAGACGCTGAGTTCGCAGAGTTCGGAGTGCTTTTTTGATCAAGAATTCTTTACTCAGCGTCCTCCGCGCCTCCGTGGTGAGTTATCTTTCTTCGTCACTTAGCCCGGACCGCAGCATCAAGTCAAACGCTATGCCTACAGTCATCAGTTAGTTCAAGACGTTCAAACCGTTCAAGATGTTGAAAACGTTGGGAACGATTTGAACTATTTGAACGGCTTGAACTGTATCCCCATACGGGCGCCACTAGACAATCAGCCCAAGAACCGGATAGAAGGACAGAAAGAATCTTTGAGGTGTTTTGCTATGAATGTGCTGATAACTGGCGGGATGGGAGTCAACGGCGCGGTGACCGCCAGGCTATTGGTAAAAGAGGGGCTGCGTCCTGTGTTGATGGACAACCGAAGGGATTTTTCGCTGATACAGGATATTAAAGATCGGGTTGACTGTGTCGAGGCTGATATCTGCGATCAGCAAGCGTTAGAAAAAGCGGTCGACGGCTACAAGATTACTCACATTGCTCACCTGGCGGCGTTGATGCCGGAGCCGGCGGAGGCCAACCCGAGACTGGGAATCAAGGTGGGCGTCGATGGCACGACGAACGTTTTGGAGGTTGCTCGCGCAAAACAAATCAAACGGGTTGTTTTCACCAGCTCCAAAGCGGTCTACGGTGAGATCCTCGGCGACCACGCCCCGCCGATTTGCAAACCGGTGATGGAGGATTATCCCACGCACCCGGCGGATCTGTATGGATCAATCAAGGTCTGTTGTGAAGAGATCGGCCGATATTATCGCGAAACCTATGGTATCGAGTTCATCGCGCTGCGTTTTGTATCGATTTACGGTCCGGGGAAAGAAGCGCGTCACGGTCCGCTCTCTTTCTATGGTCAGCTCATCGAAAAAGCGAGAGAAGGCGGGAAGTGGGTGGTGCCGCAGGGCGGCGACCAACAAAACGACGCGGTGTACGTGGGCGACGTTGCACGATCTATCTATCTTGCGCTAAAGGCGGAGAGACAGGATGCATGGGTTTTCAACATCGGCACCGGCAAGGCCTGGACGCCGCGAGATTTTTTGAATGCGGCGGCGAAGATGTTTCCTAAGCATCAGATCGAGCTCGGGCCTGGCCCGAGTAAGTTAGGGAGAAGCAAGCAGAGCTATTGCGTATTTGATGTCTCGGCAGCCGAAAAACATCTCGGTTATAAGCCGGCCTACGATGTAGAGGCGGGTGTGCGTGATTACGTAGCGACATTGGAGCTGATCGGACGCTAAACCCCCTCTTTTATTCTCCCCCATAAAGGGGGCGAATAAGATTGCTAATAGGTTTGGAGAACAGCCGTTGCTCTCTAAGCCTTGAGGTGTAACGGATGAGAAATACAGTAACGGAGGAACAAAATGGCGGAAGAAACTAAATCAGGAACCCCGGAAGTCTGGGCGGCTGGCATCGGCCGCAAGAGCAGAGCAGAGTATGGCTCGGATCTGATGGCGGAGATGCTCCGCGAATTGGGGATTAAATACATCGCCTTGAACCCTGGCGCTAGCTATCGCGGCTTGCACGATTCCATCGTTAACTTCGAGGGAGAAAAAGGGCCGCAAATGATTTTGTGCACTCACGAAGAGATCGCGGTGGGTATCGCCAACGGCTATGCACGCGCCACCGGCGAGATCATGGCAACGGGGCTGCACGACATTGTCGGCTTGCAGCACGCCAGTATGAATCTGTTCAACGCCTGGTGCGATCGCACGCCGATCTTTAATCTCGGTGGCGGTGGCCCGCTCAATACGAGCAACCGCCGATCGACCGATTGGGTTCACACGGCTTTGGTCCAGGGCAACATGGTTCGCGAGTTCGTCAAGTACGACGATCAACCCAACTCGGTGGATGCCGTCCCGGAATCTTTTCTCAAGAGCTATCGCATCGCGATGACCGAACCGAGGGGGCCGGTTTATATTTGCCTCGATACCGACGTACAGGAGGCAAAGATCACCGCGCCGATGATCGTGCCGGATGCCCGGCTGTTTCGCCCACCTGCTCCTCCGGCGCCGAATCCCGAAGAACTCAACCGTGCCACGCAGTTGCTTGCCGGCGCCACCTGGCCCGTGATCGTGGCGGGGGAGCTAGGACGCAACCCCAAGGCATTGCCCGCGCTTCTGGATCTTGCCGAGTTGTTGGGAGCCCCCGTTATCGATGCCGATGGCCGCTATGCTTTCCCCAGCACCCACCCACTCAATTTGACCACCGCGAGAGACGAAGCGTTGCGTGAGGCGGACGTGGTCCTGGCTCTGGACGTTCCCAGTCTCGGCGTGCCGCTCGGCCCGTCGGTTCGCGAGCGCGGCAATTTTGCTCCGGCGGTAAGCCCGTCGACAAAAATCATTCACATCACGTTGCTCGATCTGGAGCGGCAAAGCTGGGTGAGCGATGTGATGTGGCTTTTGCCGGTCCATGTGCCGATCGCCGCGGATACCTCGGTGGCGCTGCCGCAATTGATCGAACTGGTGCGCAATCGCCTCGGCGCCGATACGCAGAAAACCAAAAGCCGGCGCGCCAAAGTCGAAGCGATCTACGCCGAAGCACGTAAGAAGAGCCAGGCCTGGATCGAAAAGGCCTGGGACGAAAAACCGATTTCTCAGGCGCGTTTCTTCAGCGAGATTAACAAGAGAATGCAGAAAAGGTCGTGGGCGTTGGTGTCGTCCCATGGTCGGCGCTGGCGCGAGGCGCTGGAAGTCACGGAGCCGGCCCATGGGGTGGGTGGCGGCAGAGGAGGGGGAGTAGGCTACGGCTTGCCCTCATCCATCGGCGCGGCGCTAGGACACAAAGGAACGGGACGGCTAAGCGTCGGTATAATCGGCGATGGTGACTTCATGATGACGTCCAACGCGCTTTGGACGGCGGCAAAATATGAAATCCCGTTGCTCGTGGTCGTCTTGAATAACCGATCCTACTACAACGACGAGGAACACCAGGAGCGCATGGCACGCTGGCGGCAGCGGCCGATCGAAAATAAAGGTATTGGCATCCGCATTGAAGACCCGGCGCCGGACATAGCGGCGATTGCTCGGGCATTAAGCGTGGAAGGATTTGGTCCGATTATCGAACCCGATCGCCTCGGATCTGCTCTCGACAAGGCGATCGAGATTGTTGACAACGGTAAACCGGCGGTGGTCGATGTGATTACACAACCACGTTAGGGGACGAAAGTATCCAGGTGTCGGGTTTCAGGTTTGAGATGCCGAGGTTTCGGGTGTCAGGTTTCAGGAGGAATCATGGATAAGTTAATTGAACAGAGTTTGCATGCCCTTCTCGCGCGCGAAGGACTTCAGCCCAAAGAAGGCGATCTGGAAGAGTTCACGAAGATCATCGAGCTGTACATGGGAAATCTGAAGACGCTGCATTCTGTCGACCTTGGTGCCGAAGAGGTGGCCGGAGTGTTTCGTCCGGAGTGGACAGGAAAATAGCAACAGGCAGACAGAGGAGAAACGGGGGTTCACCGCTGAGGCGCTGAGTTCACAAAGATCGGAATATTTCTTGATTAAGAACTCTCTACTCCGCGTCCTCGGCGTCTCGACGGTTAGTAATCCGAAACGGTCGTAGCCGGCCACAGAGAATCTGCGCAAGCTGGAAAAACTTCCAACAATAGGAGTCCAGAAAGGAGTATTGCGATGGCAATCCCAGAGAAGCCGCTTTATTACTTGTCAATTCACGAAGCCCAGAAACTGATGCAAAGCCGTGCGCTCTCGCCGGTCGAACTAACCCGGGCGGTTCTCGACCGTATTGAAGCAGTAGACGAGAAGCTCCATGCTTACATCAACTTGATGTCCGATAGTGCGTTGAAGGAAGCTCAAGCGGCCGAGACGGAAATTCAACGCGATAACTGGCGCGGGCCGATGCATGGCATTCCGGTGGCGGTGAAGGATCAACTGGATGTCGAAGGTGTACCGGCGCGCATTCGGCAGCACACGAAGGGAGTGGGGGATGCTACTGCGGTGAGAAAGCTGCGGGAAGCTGGGGCCATTCTGTTGGGCAAGCTTCATATGAGCAGTTTGCCTGACGCCGAGTTGCCGCTGCCACGCAATCCGTGGAACACCGAACACATCACCGGCGGATCCAGTACCGGTTCCGGCGCCGCGGTGTCCGGCGGGCTCTGTTTGGGCTCTCTCGGCGAAGATACGGCCGGCTCTATCCGTAACCCTTCGGCTTTCTGCGGTATCGTCGGGCTCAAGGCCACCTACGGCCGGGTGAGCCGTCACGGGCTCGCGCCGCTTAGTTGGTCGCTCGATCACTGTGGACCGATGACGCGGGCCGTTGAAGATGTCACCCATATGCTCCAGGCCATTGCCGGTTATGATCCAAAAGATCCGACTTCGAGTGCGGTGCCGGTCGGTGAATACGCGAGTGCGCTGCGTGAAGATGTAAAGGGGATGGTTATTGGTGTTCCTCGCGATTACATCAACGAGTGCGCGCCGCGCACCGAATCGATCGTGCTGAAGCTTGTGGATAAGGCGATCGACGAGTTAAAGTCGCTTGGCGCGCGCGTCGAAGAAGTGAAAGTGCCAACCTTGAATCTCGCAACCATTGCCAACGCGGTTATTTACTACAATGAATTTTGGGCTGCCCATAAAAGCGACGCCGCTTCCGTGTTGAAGCATGGTGCGCCTCAGCGGCGCGCGCGCATCTATTTGGGACTTCTGACAGGTTCGGCGGACTATATTCAAGCGCAACGCGTGCGTAGCCGATGCCGCGCCGAGTTGGCTGAGGTCTTTCGGAAAGTTGACTGCCTGGCGTTGCCCAACCAGGCGGGTCCCGCGCCGCTGGTTAAGGAGGTGGGTCCGATTGATACCTTGTTTAAGCATGTTGTGCCTGAGTATCACGGGCCGTTTAATTTAACCGGCTTACCGACATTGTCGGTGCCCTGCGGATTTTCAGAGAACAATTTGCCGATCGCTTTGCAACTGGTAGGAAAGCCATTCGATGAGCTAACAGTGCTACGCGCGGGTTACACCTATCAACAAAATACACCGTGGCATGAACAACGGCCGCCGATTTGAAACGTTAGATCTGAGGGCATCCACAATGATGTTCCTTCTCCCTTCCAGGGGGAGAAGACTTAGGATAAGGGTGCAAGTTGTTTCACCCTCACCTTTGTCCTCTCCCATCGAGAGGAATTCTTTGTTGAGCTTAAGTGGTCTGTAGGATGGGCTAAGGAACGACGGGTTCGACGTTCTACTTTGATAAACGGAAGGAGTAGTTTACATGGACATCGAAAGAATCAATCCTAGGGAATGGAATTCTAGCGCCGTCGCATGCGGCAACCTAGTTTATCTTTCCGGTATCGTTGCCGACGACAAGTCGCTGCCGATGAAAGGACAGACCGAACAGGTACTGAAAAAAATTGATGCCGTACTCGCTAAGGCCGGCACCAGTAAGTCACGGATCCTGACCGCAACCGTTTACATGGCTGATGCCAGTCTCAAAGACGAGATGAACGAGGCTTGGATGGCTTGGGTCGATCGGTCCAATTTGCCCGCGCGCGCCGCAGTAGGCGCGGTGCTGACGCCGGGAACTTTGGTTGAGATCATGGTCTGCGCCGCCAAATGAGGGCAGTTGTGGTTTCGATTTCCAAGTTTCGAGTTAGGCCTGGAACCTGGAACATTGAATGGCAAGGCCTCGTGAGTTGGGTTCAAAATGTTCAAGTTGTTCAAGCCGTTCAAACCCCCACCTCTTTCCTCCCCCGCGGACGCGGGGAAGGATGAAGGAGGTGGTCTACGCCGGCGCTTCGTGACAAACGACTTCGATGTTGTGGCCGTCCGGATCGAGGACGAAGGCGCCGTAGTAGTTTGAATGGTAATGTGGCCGCAGTCCCGGGGCACCGTGATCTTTTCCTCCGGCAGCAAGTGCGGCTTGATGAAAAGCGTCAACCAGCGAACGTTTCCCGACTCGAAAGGCGACATGAATGCTGGGGTCGTTCGGCGTCCCCTCGGCGATCCAAAAGTCTGCTTTGGGAGGCTCGCCAAAACCGGCAACGTTGGTCTTACCGGTTATCGATGCGGGAAACTCGAGTAGCAGCTGGTAGCCGATGGGCTTTAGCGCCTCCGTGTAGAACTTCTTGCTCTTTTCAAAATTGCTGACTGAAACACCTGTGTGATCGATCATGGTCTAGCCTTTCACCTTTAGTAGCCGCTTGCGAGTATCTTTTGGATTAGCGAATCATCAATGATGGTCTCCGGTTTGAATGTTTGAAGCTTGGGATTTGTCCGGGCGAGAATCGAATGAATCTTTTTGACGCCTTCGGGTTTCACTTTAAGGTCGATATTGTAGGCGGCAACCATGGCGTTGTAACCGTTCTCGGCGTCTTCCTGGCGCTGCAGCCGCAAAACTCTTGCGATGCTTTTCATTGAGGCGGATTTGTTTTCCGGCTTCATGAAAAAGCGGATCGCATCCAGGGTACCTTTGAGCATCGCTTCATAGGGCTTCGGATCCTGACGCACGGCGCTGCGGCGCACGACAAGGGACGCTCCCAGATAGACGATCGGCGCGCGTGCCATTTCGAGCAAGACCGTATAGCCTTTCTTTTTCAGCGGCGCGCTGAAAGTGGAGCCCATCCAAGAAGCCTGGCACGGCCGGTTTCGAGTGCCTGAATTCGCGACGGTTGATCGCCGAGGACAATGAAGTGAATGTTGTCGCGGTCGGGGTCGAGTCCCAGGTAATCCATAGCAAGCATATTGTTGGCCCAACCGCCGCCGCCAATGCTTTGGATTGCGAGTTGCTTTCCTTTTAAATCTTCGGGCTTCTTGATTTCCGGCCGGGCCATAAAGTCACCCTCAAGGCGCCCGACGATATTGCCGATGACGACGACGTCCAGTCCTCCGGCAGCGACGTTTAGGACATTATTCGAGCTGGTAAAAACCGCTTGCACGTCCGACGAAGCCAAGGCCGACATCGCCAAGGGACCGCTGCGCATGAAGATGACCTCGACGTTGAGACCATGCTTGCGGTAGAAGCCTTGATCGACTCCGACCCAAAGCACCGCAGGATTCTCGCCGCTGGTGCCGTTGGCGATGCGGAATGAGGTCAAGCTCTGGCCATAAACCGATGCTATCCAAAACTGAGTAGAGAGCGCGGTTACCAACAGAGCAAAACCGCCCGCGCCGGACTTATAGCGTAATCCCATGAAATCCTCCCGTTGCTCGTCGATGTTTTATGCGCTGCGAGGATTAGATCATGACTGCGTCGACTGTCAAAGTGCCGGCCTCCGGCGTGCAAACTCAATATTCGGAAAGAATGAGCCGAATCCCCACGAAAGCAAGCGCGACGGCGAGAGCCCGAATGATTGATTTTCCGCCAACGCGATTCGACATCCACGCTCCCGCCTGGGCCCCGATCAAAACACCGATGGCCAGAAGGGCCGTGCGTCTAACGCCATGGATAAACGCCCCTGTGGCGACATGAACCAATGTTCCGGTCAAGGCCATGACGGCCAAGACAAAATGCGAAGTTGCGGTGGCGATATGGACGGGAAAGTTCAACAAATGAGCCAGTGCCGGAACGTGGATAAAACCGCCGCCCACTCCCAGAAGACTCGAGATAAACCCGACAAAGACGCTAATTACGATACCAAGCCTAAGATCGAAGGCATAATCATAGCGAGTGCCTTCTGCATCAACGAGGTGGCGCTCTGTTAAGCGAGGGTCGGTTTTGCTTTTGATCGGGGCACCATTCGGACTTGTCGAGTGTTTATCCTCCGCGGACAGCCAAAGAATTATCGCCGCGATGATCATCAAAACACCAAAAATCAAGTCGAAAATCCGGCGCGGGATATAAGCGGTGGATAGAGCTCCTATAATGGCGCCGGGAATCGTGGCGATGGAGAAGAAAATTCCCGCCTTGTAATCGACCCGTTTCATTCGAGCGTACGCAAACGAGCCGGACAATGCGTTGAAAAAAACGACGGCGAGGGAAATCGCGGTGACGAGCTCAGCCGGTTCCTTTGGATAAAGCAACAAGAGTATTGGAACCAGAATGAATCCGCCGCCTGCGCCGATGAGCGTTCCAAAGGCACCGATCAACAAGCCCAGAGGGAACAACCATAAATATTCGACGGGCATGTCCAGGCTGTTATTTTCCTTTCAACTCAAATTCGGCGAAACTCGGCTGCGTTGCACACGATCTGGGTCGACCTGAGCAACCGCGAAGGCCCGATGGTTTTCTCGCTGCCGCTCGAGGACGTCAAATAATTACATTATTCCCCAACATCGACACAGTCCGGGGGGAGAAGAGAGCAGATAGAAGCGGCTCCCGGTGCTAGCGAGCGAAAAGTCTGCTGGGGTTTTGTAGTTCAACAGAAACGTGTTCAGTCCCCACGCAAAGCGTAAAACCGTTCCGCGTTGCGATAACGCACCGCGTCTTTGTCTTCTTTGGTGAGCCTTCGGTTTTCGTCCAGTTCTTCGAGCTCCGCCTTGCAGGTCTCGTTGTTGACCTCGTGAGGAAAGTCCGACGAGAAGATGAACGGCTTGTTGCCGACCACGCTCACCGCGAAGGGCAGGGTCAGTTCGTCACCTTCGACACCGACGAATATCCGGTCCTCGTTGACATGCCGCCGGACATAATCCGTTATCGATTCGTTTTCGTGCAGCTTCAAAAAGCGTCCGTGTGGATCGTGTTGCACGTGGCTGTTCCAGGAACGCTCGAAGCGCTCGAGGCAATTGATAAACCAACCGGAACCGGCCTCCATAAAGCCGAAGCGGACTTTTGCATACTTATCGAAGATGCCATTAAAAAGAATGCCCGCGAAGTTGACCATTTGGCCAAAGGGATGACCCAATGCGTTAACGGGGGCGTAGGGGCTCATGTCATCCAATCCCATGTGATCGTGGACCCCGCCGTGGATGCCGATACAGCATGCGAGTCGATTCGCTTCTTCGTAGATCGGCCAGTAACGCTCGTCTCCCAATTGGTTTTGCTGACCGACGGCACCCGTGCTCGGCAGCATTGCGCCGCAAAATCCGAGCTCTTTGACGATGCGACGTAATTCTTTCACCGCCTCTGCGGGCTCTTGCAAGGGAATCAACCCGAGAGCCTGGAAGCGAGAGCTCTTGCTCAGGTACTCGTCGTGCATCCAGTCGTTGTACGCCCGCGCCAGCTCGATGGCCCAATCACGGCTGACGATACGGCCAAACGACAGGCCATTGGTCGGATAGAGCACGGCGCTCGTTAAGCCGACATCTTCCATGAATTCGATCCAACCTTCGCGGCCGACTCTTGGAAAGGCGCCCGGCGGAAGAAAGTGAGCATTGGCGGCGTGAAGATGGTCATTAGGCGGATAAGCACCGCGCCCGACTCCGAAACGGTCGCGATATTCATCGGGCATCCGGGCGCCGATCGCCGCGTGATCTTCTACCACATGTCCGTCACCGTCGATTATTTTGTGTATTTTGCCGCTCACGTGTTATCTCCTTTTCTTTAGGCGTCGTTCTGAATCTCGTTCCGACAAACAAGAGGCTTCGCTGACGCTCAGGATGGATCTGTCGTTACGAGAGATTCAACTGGTAAAACCTTTGTGAATTGCGAAACAGAATCGCTTCCTTGTCGTCGTCGGTAAGCTGGGTATTTTCGCGCAGCTCCTCGAGCTCATGCTTACACGTCTCCGCGTCAACTTCGTGGGGGTAGTCGGTGGAGTATACAAAAGGCTTGTTTCCCGCGATACGTACCGCCTCCGCAATAGTCAGCTCTTCGCCCTCACAGCCGACAAAGATGCGGCCTTCGTCAATGTGCCGTAGAATATAGTCGATGATCTTTTCGCCCTTACGCAGCTGCAGGAACCGCCCGCGCGGGTCGTACTGCACATGGCTTTCCCAGGAGCCGGTAAAGCGCTCCATACAGGTCAAAAGCCACGCCGAGCCGGCTTCCATGAAACCAACGCGCAGCGCGGGAAATTTATCAAAGATGCCATTGAAGATAATACCCGCGAAGCAGATCATCTGGCTCATAGGATGCCCCAGACCGTTAACCGGCGCATAGGGACTGAGATCATCCATCAACATTCCCTCGTGAGCACCGCCGTGAATCGCGATCGCGCAGCCCAGTCGTTCGGCTTCGCCATAAATCGGCCAATATTTCTCGGAACCTAGATGGGGCATATTTGCTCCGGTAGAGGGCAACATAGCGCCGCAAAAGCCCAGATCGCGCACGATGCGTCTGAGTTCGATTATCGCCTCCGCGGGTTCCTGTAACGGAATGAGCCCCATCGCCTTAAATCGACTGCTTTTCGAAAGATAGGTATCGTAGATCCAGTTGTTGTAAGCACGCGCCAGCTCGATGGCCCAATCCCGGCTGACGATCTTGCCGAAGGCAAGCCCGGCGCTGGTGTACAAGACGGTAGTGCCGATGCCGACCTCTTGGAGAAACAGTTCCCATCCCTCGCGCCCGACGTTGGCGAACGCACCTTTCGGAGTGAAATGGCGGTTGGCGCTGTGCAGGTGATCGATGGGCGGAAACGGGCTTTTTCCGCGCGCATCGGAGAAACTTTTGCCGACATATTCCGGGGGCATGTATTTCCAGATCGTCGCAATATCTTCGACCACGTGTCCATCACCGTCGATGATTTGATTCTGGGCCACTGTACTCATCTTGTCCTCCGTTGCATCGCATCCTTGGGGATTCGATTCGTTACGATTTCTTTACACCGAAACGGGGGAAGACGTCCAGATGTTGCTCTTCCATTGAAGTCGCAATAGCGAGTTTGACACGTGGATATCCTGATGTTAGGCACAGGAGTCCACTAGTATAAGGGAAGTAGCCGCGTCGTGACGGAAAACTTGACTAGCGGTTCAACGTTACGAACGAAAACGGATCAAGTTGCAAGGCGAAAATGGGTTGTTGGTTCATAAGCGCGCTCGTTTGTTGTGGGCTCATTGTTCACGCAACCCCGCTTTTGTCGGCAGAGATTTTCAGAGTCGGATTCCCCTCGCTCGCTACCGGTTTCGCCCCCTCATGGGTGACGGCGGACACAGGAATCTGGAAGAAGCATGGGCTTGATGTCGAGCTGATCTATTTGCGCGGCGGCTCTAGAACCGTCTCGGCTCTCATCGGCGGCAGCGTTGATTTCATTCTTGGCTCCGACCTCGGTGTTACAACAGCGATTCTCCAAGGTGCGAGCCTAACTCGGGTCGGCGTCACCACCAATACCCTTGGGTACTCGATGGTGACCCAGCCGAATATCAAAACGGTCCGTGATCTGAAAGGCAAAATTATCGGAATTACGCCCGGGCGCGACGCGGCCTACGCAAGGGTCGTCAAGCTGCTGCGCGACAACGGGATGGATGCAAGCAAAGACGTGACGTTTCTATCCGTGGGTGACGGCGGTCCGGCGAGCCGGGTTGCGGCTCTTTCGAGCGGCGTCATTCATGCCACCATGTTTACTCCGCCGTCGGATCTCATCTCTGAGAAGGCGGGTATGAGAATCCTCACCAAAATCGACGTGGCAAATGTCGGGGGCGGTTTGAACACAACTCCCGGTTTTATACAAAAGAGCAGATCTCAGGCCTTAAGATTTTTACGCGGTTACATGGAGGGCATTCAGTACATGAAGTCCCACAAGGATGAGAGTCTGAAGATATTCTCCAAGTATGTACGCAATCCCGACCTAGCGATCATGGCTTATCTTTATGAGGAGATCGTCAACCGAGTGGAAGCCGGGTTGCGACCGCAGGCGGAAGCGGTTCGCGCGCTGTTGGAGCTGGCTGCTCTCGATCTCCCACAAGCGAAACGCCTAGCCGAAAAAGATAACTGGGATTTGAGCCTGATTGATGAGATTCAGGGATCCGGCTTTTTGGACCAGCGCACCAGGCAATAAGCCCACGCTGCTTGGCCGCTTAATCTTTGAGGGAAATGCCGAACTTTGCCAGCCGTCGTTTCCAGAGTTCCCGCTTTTCGATGTCCTGCCAAACCTCGATTTCATGGCGGGCCAGCTCTTTTCTCTTCTCTTTGAGCTCTAACTCTAGTCTTTCGATTTTTTCATCGTTATGCTTGAGGATCTCTTCTTTGTCGCTCAGCAGGTTTTCCAGGGCGCGGATTCTTTTTGAGTTTTCCTCGAGCTCTTTGAGGGTGGCTTCATTGGAGTGCTTTTCTTGCGGCAGACCTTCGATTCGCACTGGAGCGGAAGCCATCTTGGTCAAGCGGGCCTTGAGCGTGCCGACTTCGGACCGAAGCGCTTCAAGTTCTCCGCCGCGGTTGCTCAAAAGAGCGTCTCGCTCGCGCAGCTGATTCTCGAGATTTCTGACGTTTTTGCTCAGGCTTTCTTCCAGCTTCTTGATGGCGGAGTCCTTTGCCCCAAGAGCGGCCTTCGCTTTATCGAGTTCTTGGCGCAGCATTTCTTCTACATCCTGCTTCGCGGCTCCCATTTTGGTCAATTGGCTGCGCAAAGCATCCAGCTCTGAATTATGTTCTTTCAAGGACGATTCTTTCGCGGTTATCTGGCTTTCCAACTCACGGAACCGTGTGCTCACACTAGTCTGTAGTTCTTTGAAGGCGAGATCTTTCGACTGGAGTAGCTCGGCGTTCTTCTTGAGCTCTTGTTGCAGCGCTTTCTCCGCGCGTTCCTTGTTTGACGCCGCTTCGGTTACTCGAGCCGTCAAGAGACTCAATTCGGATTTCAAGGCTTCCAGATCAGTGGCCCGGGCCTGTAGAAGCTCCTGTTTCTGGGCCATCTGAGTTTCCAAAGCCTGAAGTTTCCCGCGCCATTCTTTTTCCATTTCTTTGATGGCGGACTCTTTGGCGCGCAACGTCTCCCTTTCCTTTCGCAGCTCTTCCGCTAACGAGCTTTCCACTTGATTCTTGGCGGCGCCCGTCATCGTCAGTTGCACTTTAAACGTCTCGAGCTCTTTGTCGCGCTCCCGCAGCACCTTCTCGGTTTCATTTAGCTGATTCTCGAGGGTATAAACTCTCCCCGTTAGGTTTTCCCGCAACTCTTTGAATGCAGCATCTTTCGACATCAGCAGTTCGGTTTTTTTCCTAAGCTCTTGTTGCAGTACATTCTCCGCCCGATCCTTGGCGGAGGCCGCATCCGCGGTCGCCTTGGTCAAGGCGTTGACTTCAGCTTTGAGCGTCTCCAATTCGAGGCTGCGGCTCTGCAAGAGGTCCTGTTTCTCGCTTAACTGACTGGTTAAAGCATGGATCTTTGCGGCCAGGTTTTTTTCCAGATCTTTAATGGCGGAGTCTTTTGTCTGCAATGCCTGTTTTTCTTTTTTCAGTTCCTCTGCCAGCGCATTGTCCGCTTGAGTCTTGGCGGCCCGCATCCGGGTCAACTCTTGCTGCAACGTCTTCAGGTCGGTTTCTTGTTCCTTCAGCAATGTTTCCTTCGAAATGAGTTGCGTCTCTAGACCGTGAATTTCCCCATTCAGATTTTTCTCGAGCTCCCTTGCAGCGGCTTCCTTTGCCAGAAGGAGTTCTGTTGTCCGCTTGAGCTTATCCGTCAGTTCCTGCTGTTGGTGAGCACTGCCGGCAGCCAGCGCGCTCAGTTGCTCGCCAGGGATATTAACCTGAGATCGCAGGGCATTGAGCTCTTTGTCCTGGGTCTCTAGAAGTTGCTGGCTCTCCATGAGTTGATGCGCGGTCACCATGAGCTTGCCGACGGTTGCCTCGAGATCGTTCATGGCAGCGTCTTTTGCACCGCGTGCATGCTTTTCTTTCCAAAGAGAGTCTTGTAGTGCCGCCTCCAACTCTGCTTTGGCTACCTCGGCTTCCACGAGTCGATTGCTGAACGCTCGCAGTTCCGCGTTCATGGCCAATTTAATGATGACACCGACCATGGTCATCGCGGACAATGAGATCCAACCGTACCACAATCCGCTCGAGGTCCTTAAGCCGAGCGTCACATCTCCAATCAATTGCAGCGGATCGTTAAAAACGAACCAGCGAAAACGACGCAGGACATCATCACTAGCGTACAGGAGAACGAGTGTTCCCAACGTGAGTGTGAGCACAAACAACACGATCATGATCTTGGTTTGGGTCTTCATAAATAAGTCGGTCAAAAAGTTGTTTTAGCGCTTCACAGAGAAGCTATTTTACGATGCAATCGAGAGATTGCCAAAGGAATCTGCCCGCGGTGCTCGGAAAAGTTTTGCCGTGACAGCCGCTCGATTCACAAGACTGCCAAGAAAGGCGCTTCTTTCCGTAGAATTTCCGAAGGCAGTTCATTGCGCTGAGACCGTTTGGGCTCGGCCGGTTTATTGTGCAAGGTGAGGGGGTAGCGCTGAGTGACTCGACGCGACCGAGCTCGTCTTTGACTCAACTTCAGAAACGATTCGAAACGGAGAGGTTATGTTAGAGAAGAATTTCTGTGCGCGCTCTCAGGATTCAAACAGTTCAGATCCGGTAATTTGGATTGCTAGGCCGATTTGTCAAATTCCCCGATGAAAAAATTTTGACTTTGTCGAATTTTACCTGAAGCAAGTCACCCAACACTCGTTGACAAATTTGCGGGGACGCACGAGATATGTCAAAGTCAAAGACAGCCGTGATTGCCGGCGCTGACCAACTCGATCTGGGGTATATTTAACAGGCGCCGAAGTTAAGCTAAGCGGTAAAAGGGATTCTTGCCAATGAAACAAATCTGCTTTGTATGCCAGAACGTTGACTGCAAGCTCCGAGGATCCGAAAAAATCATGAATGAGTTAGCTAACAAAGTAGCCGCCCGGTCTCTGGACGTAGAGGTAAAATCCTACTTGTGCTTCGGGGGCTGCGAGGAAGGGCCCAACGTCGTCATCCATCCCCAAAAGACTTGGTATGCAGCGGTCAAAATGGAAGATCTGCCCGAGATACTGGATTCATTGGCGGGAGGACCGACTGTCTCCCGGCTCGATACTATCGACCCCGCTTTGAAAGAGATAACCTTCGCGTTGCTGGACACCGGTGTATTTTAATCACCACTCCGTGCCTTGGGTTAGAATTAATCCATGTTGAAGCGATACAGCTTGGCGACGTTCTCAAATAGGATTTTCCGCTTGTCTTCTTCACTGACTCCCTCGAAGTCCTTGGCGATTTTTTCGCGGGAGTGAGGCCAAAAGGTTGCGCTGTGGGGAAAGTCCGATGACCAGAGTAGATTATCCACGCCAATCTCACTCCTGTGGGCTACTCCAAAGGGATCGTCGATAAACGTAGCGTATAACTGCCGATGAAAGTAATCGCTAGGCTTCATCGTCAGCTTAGTGGGAAACGGGCTGCCGTGCAGCCGGGCTCCACGAGACTCGAATCGTTCATCCATACGGCGGAGGAAGTAGGGAAGCCAACCGCAGTTTAATTCCGCCGAGATGACCTTGAGGCGCGGAAACTTTTCCAGGACGCCGGACAGGATGAATGTAGCGAAGGTCTTCTCCACCTCATGCGAGTTGATGGCGCCGGCTACGGTTCTCTTTTTGTCGTTGGAATCCCAGTCGACCCATTGAAGCCCGGCGAATTCGTGGAGACTGAGTGGCATCTCAAGCTCCTCTGCCGCCGCCCAAAAAGGATCATAAGTCTCCAAGTAGAAAGGTAGATCATCAGGTGGCGAGGCCCAGATGAGACCGCCCGCTAGGCCCTTCTTGGCACATTCTTTCAGGTCCTCGACGCCCAGCTTCGGGTCATATAGCGAAATCAGTCCCAACCCTTTCAGACGTTGGGGCGCATAACTGCAAAATTCGGCGAGCCAATCGTTGTAGACTCGGAAACAGGCTCTTTGAAAGCCGGCGTCCTTGATCCAGAACATGCGAAAACCCAAGGTCGTATAGAGCACATCTCCCGCTACGCCATCCTGGTCCATGTCCTTTACACGCTGGGCTGGATCCCATCCGCCACGATGTGCACCAGCGTAGGAGAATTCTTTCAGGAGTTGCTGCAATTCTTCCAACGTCTTGTTACCGCCGAACCCCAAAATCACGTTATGAGGATGACGTTCCTCTTCAATGAGCCACCAGGCACCCGGGCGCCCTTCATACTCGGTTAGCATTCGGGGTGCTTTGTCCCGGTACCTTGCAGGCAGTCGTTCCTTCCAGAGGTTCAAAGGTTCACTAACGTGTGAATCGGCGTCGAGCAATGTGTGTTGTGTCATAGCCCTTCTTTCCTGACAGCAGATTTTTCATCCCGCACGAAACGAAGTCTTCCGTACAATGACGAAACGCACCGATTTGGTGATATATCCCGTGGTTACTTTTTGTCAACCTCAAGTACCGTCCGCCAGTACCCACGCTATGCCTTGACATCCCTGTCGCAGCTGGGGAAGGAGTTGCATTTCCCTAACTGCCTCTATTCAGGTCAATCTATGTCGGAGAATCAAAGACGTTAAAAGACTGGCTGGTAAGAGATAAGAAACTCAAGATCACGAACAATCTACAGTGATTGAAGTTATCGGCCTTTTTTATCGCACCTCTCATCAAGACTTTGGTATCATGGTCCATCTTCGCGCAGGGCTGGCAGCACTTCCCGTGTGAATAAGTCCAGGGACGTCGCGCAGGCGTCACGAGGAATACCCGGCACCGAGAAACGGCAAACGAGATAGTCGAGGTCCAACTCTTTCTGAAAGCGGGCGATTTCGTCAACGCACTTTTTCGGGTCGCCCAAAATGATCCGGTCTTCAGCGAGCCGCTCGATGGTGAGTTTTCCCTGCGGCCGCTTGACTACTGGATGGGGCCACCGGAAGTACATGCTTTCGAAGGCCTGGATAAAAGGGACTCCCGCTGCAGCGATTGCCTCTTGCGTGGTGCTTGCCACGAACACATAACGAAACAAAGCGATCTCGCCGTTGTCGCGGCCGATCTCCCCGCACGCTTTTTTATACAAGCGTGCGCAGGGCGTGAGCTCAGCGAGATTGGCAGATGGCCCCACGAACCAGGCGTCTCCAAGGCGCGCGGTTCGGCGTATGGCCGGCTCGGCCCAGGCACCGAACCAGATGGGCGGCCTTGGCCGCTGTACCGGGCGCGGAGCGATTGTAGCGTTATCCACTCGGTAATGTTTACCATGATGAGTGACGTTCTCCTCCGTCCAGAGACGGCGAAGCAGGGAAGCGCCCTCCTCCAGTCTGGTTCCCCGCTCCTTGAGCGAATAACCAAAGGCGGCGAATTCCTCCGGGGCATAGCCCGCGCCTATCCCTAAAATCAAACGACCGCCGGAAATCATGTCGACCATCGCGCCTTCTTCGGCGACCATTACAGGATGGTACAGTGGGAGCAGAAGAACCCCCGTGCCTAGGCGGATGGAGCGGGTCCGACTTGCAACGGCAGTAAGTCCGATGAGAGGCGCCGGATACAAGACGGGATTGTTGTGATGCTCACCTAACCAGATCGAATCGAAGCCTGCCGTTTCAGCTCGCTCGCACTCTCGCAGGGTTTCCTCAAAGCTTGCCTGTCCTTGAAGTGGGCTGAGTCCGATTTTCATGACTTTAGTGTGCTCAAGCCTAGTTCATTGAAAGCGGCCTTCTTTGTCGAGCTTTTTTACGAACCGATCGTCGACGAGATCCTCCGCTTTTAGGCGGCGGATTTTTTCGTTGGTTGCCCCAAGCAACCGGATTACATTGCGCACGCCATCGACCCGCGGATAGATGCGGCGTTCGTAGAGAGCAGGCAGACTCTCGTAACCTTCCACGGCTTGTTCTACGTTCGGCAGACGAAGCCCTTTGGCTAAACTTTTGAGCACCGCCGGTTTATTTTCCGGCTGGGCAATGAAGGCCATAGAGTCAACTATACCGCGCAAAGTATTTTCAACAATTTCCGGCGATGAATTGATGAAACTACGCCTTGTCAGTACTCCCGTGCTTTGGAAGGGGATGGGCAATAGGGCCAGGTCGGCAAGGTTGGTGAAACCCCGACTTTTGAGCGGTGCCGCGAATGTATATCCGAGATGGGTTGCCGCGACGGTGTCATTAAGCAGCGCTTGACTGCGCACGGATTCATCTCCGAGCACACGAAAGGTAATGCCGTCACGTTTCGCGTCGAGGCCCCAATACTCGAGGGCCAAAGTCGTAAACATCCAACTCCCACCGCTCATGCTGGTGACGGCTATGACTTTGCCCTTCAAGTCCGTCGGATTTTTGATTTTGGGCGACGCTATGATGTTGCCGATGAGTTTATTAATCATGCCGGCAACAAATACCAAATCAGTTCCCTCCGCGGCGGAGCCGAGTACGGCGCCGGTGACGGAGCCTTCATGCAACTGCGATTCGCCAGCGGCGAGAGCGGCCATCCCGATGGGCCCGTTCCGGACGTGGACAAAGGTCAAGTCCAAGCCATAGCGCCGGAAGAACCCTTGGTCCTGGGCGACGAACATGGCAGCCTCCCGCTCGCTGAACGATCCCGTTGTCATCGTGACTTTGGTCAGGGCCTGCGCTGCCCCCACAGGTTGCACGGCCATCGCGACCAGCAAGACAAACGGAATGGAAAAACCTAAAAGCCTCACTTTCATTGCATCCTTAGATGATTTGGCGAAGTGGAACGTTCCGACGTTAATGAAATCGCTCAGTGTCGTCAAGCCAGAGCGGTCGGATCATGGGCCCTGCTTATCTCACAATTTTTCCCAGGAGATCAGAAAAACGCCGAGAACTACCAGCCCAGTCGCACCGATTTTTCGCGGCGTGAGCGTTTCCACGTCTTTGAGAAGCAGCATCGACAGCGGCAGGACGAAGAGAGAGGAGGCGTTTACTAGTGGTGAAATAATCGAAACCCGCTCCAGATTGAGCGCCGTATAGCTCAAAACATAAGAGAGAAAGTTCATGAAGCCCGAGATCGCAAAGTAACTGAAGCCAATTTTGGCGGATGCCGGCAGCGGTTGCTTCTCGCCGAAGATCAAGTACATGGTGCCCATCGTGAAAAGTGACGTGGTCGCCGCAATCGCAGCACCGACGACGGGCGAGGAAATTTGGACTACGGCAAAACGCACGAGGTTATCGCGCGCCGCGAAAAGCAGGGCCGCGACCAGCGGAAAGACGAGATCGCGCGTACGCCAGGTCTTGGCGACGCCTTTCCATGATAGCGCGATGATTCCCCCGACGATGGAAATGGCGCCGAGAATATTGCCGGCCGTCGGCTGCTCTCCGAGAAACGCTATGGCGATGACAATAGCGAACAGCGGTCCGGCATTGGTCAGGCAGGAGGAGATCGTGGCACCGAGCCGCTCCATGCTTTTGAAAATAAAAAAGCGCGCAACGCCGGGCACAAAAACGCCGACGGCAACGAAGATGGTGTTGACCGGAAGCCATAGATCGATGTTGTCGATAAACAAGAGGACATAGAGCCAAAGGAATAACGCGTTGACGCTCAAGTTGGCGAGCAGGCCTCTAAAGTAGTCGATGGACAGCACGCCGCGATTGATGAGGGTCATCGCAGCGGCGAACCAGAACGAACCGAAAAGCGCGAGGAAGATGGCGAACATGAGGATTAAACGCAAAACTTATCTTGAGGTGACCGCTCAAGCAAATGATTCGTTACGCAGCTAGGGCGCAAGGCGCGGGTATGAACTTTCAGAGTGAAGTCAAAGGGTAGGGCGATAACTGAACCAGGTGACGAGTGGTCTTGCAATCGCGGAACTTGTTCTAGCCAGGTCTAATAAACGAACTCTTATGATTTCTCTTTCCAGAGTTTGTCAAAGAAACCGCTCTTGGTCATTTCGTCGAGGAATCGCCTATCGATGAAATCCTCGGGATTCACTTTCTTGGCCCGAAGATCGGTCTGGGCGACATCGTCCAGAATCGCCTGAAAGGCCTCAGGCCTGATCGTCAGCCTTGGCTCTAAGACTTTGATCTCCTCGTTGTAACCGAATTCAAGAGTCTTGGGGTCGTTGAGCCGCAGCTGTTTGCTCAGGACTTTAAACGTAAACTCCTTGTCCGTGTGCAGGATCTTTGCTGCCTCGGCCATCACGCGCATGAATCTTCCGAGCACCTGAGGCCGCTTCGCCAATGTTGATCGGCGTGTCATGAAACCCACGGCCACTTGGGGAATCCGGAGATCGGGTCCGTAGACGATGTACTGAAAACCTTGGGAGAGCGCCTGGGCATCGAACGGGGGCGACAGAGTTCCGGCGTCGATAGCGCCAGTTATGAGTGCCGCCAGCATCTCCGGCGCCCCCCCGGTCTGGATCATCGTGTAGTCTCGTCCAGCCTCCATGCCGACTTTGCGGAAAGCCTGCGTGGCAAAATAATGGGTCGTGGCTCCGATCCGGGTAACGCCGACTTTCTTGCCTCGCAAGTCGTCGAGTCTTTTGATCGGTGGTTTGGCCAAGATACTCTGGGTCAAAATATTCTTTTGACCACCGACACAGATAAGCTCTGTATTTCCCTGAACATAAGCGCGTACAATCCCCAACCCCCCGTCCATAAGTAACTCGCCGTCGCCGCCAAGCATCGCGGCGGTCGCCAACGGCGAAGAGCCGATATAAACCAGCGGAAACTCGATGTCGTATCTTCGAAAAAGTCCTGCCTCCTCGGCAATCCAAGGCATAGATTGAGACATGACACGCGCGGAATGTACGCCCAAGAGCTTGTCTGCTGCCCAGACCTCATACGGCATGATGAAAAATACGAGCCAAACCAAAACGGATGCTATCCGCTCCATGTGCAACCTCCTGTCAGGCTCTGAGACCGAATAGTCTTCAAGACGGGGTGAATATCAGAAAGCAAAGGCCGGATCTAGCACCATTATTGGTCGGTGATCCTATCCATGCAGCTCGTAAAGCGATGTTTGGTGTGTGTGTGTGAAATGTCCAGGCGCAGAGCCGAGGTGAGAAAATATCTCCCAAGCATGCATTATCACGGAGATGAACTCTACTACGCAAAGAGCTTTGTTAGCAATGACTCCGGGTCTTTAACCCATGTGCTATGGCGCCTTCAGCTTTTTATCGGGATAGATTTAGCCTCAGAGAAGGTCGCGTTTGATGCGGCGCGTCCAGGTGTGGGTGAAGAAGAGTTCATCTCCCTCATATGCGGTGAGTTCAGCATCGAGTAGGAAATCGGCAGAGTTCGACGAGAAGCAAGTACGCGTCTCAACTCGAGTGTTCCACGTGCCGCGGCGAAACCAAGTCTTTTGAATGACCTCGGCTCGAGCCATCTCTGGATCCTCTTCGCCGATGCGAAAACGCTTGAGCATCGTATGGCCGACGTCCAGGCCGATGGCTTTGATGCGTGTCAACTTTGCACTGTCCACGTCGTCACGGCCGCTAGAGACGGTGTAGATCGTCTCGTTGGTGGTGCGATCCCGCTCGACGAGACGCTTGAGGGGAGCGGGCCGAAGCTCGGTGGTTTCTGCCGCCGCCCGCTCGGGTGGTTCGAATGGCCTGAGCGCGGCATCGCTCGAGTCCTGCGGTCGCACTGGAAGATCCAAGAAACTCTGACCGGTAAAAAGGCTCACGGTTACGGGCCGTGGCGCTGGCCAAGCGATGGGCCAGTAGCCGGTGGAAAAGGCCAAGCGTAGTTTGTGCCTGGGAGGAAATGCATAAGCGACGTCGTTCAGCCTCACCTTTATCAAATACCGCTTGCCAGGTTCCATGGGTCGCGGATGCTCATGGCTGTCGCGGTGGGTCAGATTCAGCAATCCGTAAGTTACCCTGGTAGATGCGCCGCCGGGGGCAACGTCGTTCAAGCGGACAGCAATACAGGCCACGGGCTGGTCAACCGAAACCTCCAAGGTTGTCAGCGGCGCGCCCAGGATTTCGATTCCTTCCCGCAAAGGCTCGGAGTCGAAAGTCAACGAACAACCGTCGTCACCACGCTGGTCCAGCGGCGCCTCTCCCGGTGCGCCAAACCCACACCATTCACCGGCACCAATCCCGGTGGTTTGCGGGGAACGAAAATCGAGTTGGGTTTCGACCGTCGGTGCGCTCCTCAGCCGACTCGCATCGGGCCAATAGCGTTTGAAGGTGATACGCGGCGAAGGCCATTGGGTTTCCGCAACCCAGCGGCCGGGGCGATGTTTGTAAAAAGGCTTTGGGGGGACGTTTTCCTGCATCCAGACGCGCAGCATCGGCTCGGCCATAACGCCCGTGTCGGTGCCCTTCAGCCAGTGATCCCACCAGCGGAGCGCCTCCTGCAGGAATCCAATGGCCGGACCCGGCACGCCGTCGTGCGGATAAAGATGGGCCCACGGTCCGATGAGGCCCTTGCGCGGGGCGCGGAGGCCAGCCAAGAGCCGGGGAATCGCGTTACTGTAGGCATCGGCCCAACCGCCGATGGCATACACAGCACAGGTTATGGCGCCGTAGTTTTCGCAGACCGAGCCGTGCTTCCAGTAATCGTCGCGCCGGGAATGTTCGAGCCACACTTCAGGAAAAAATACCGCGTGTTCGAGACGGTCGCGCCACGTAGCGTGCCAGCGCTCGCCGACCAGTTCGGGATCCGGCGGGTAGGCGTTGTAACTCATCAGCACCGAGCCCCACGCCAGGTTTTCGTTCAGCAGACAACCGCCCATGTAATGCACGTCGTCGAGGTAGCGGTCGTCCGTGGAACAAACGGTGACGATGGCCTTGAGCTCTGGCGGGCGGCGCGCCGCCACTTGCAAGGAATTGAATCCGCCCCAGGACTTGCCCATCATGCCGACCGTGCCGCTGCACCATGGTTGCTGTGCGATCCACTGGATGACTTCCAGGGCGTCGTCATGTTCCTGTTTCAAGTATTCGTCCAGCAAAAGACCGTCCGAATCGCCTGAACCTCTTAGATCGACACGCACGGAGGCATATCCGTGGCCTGCGAAGTAGTGGTGCATGGGTTCGTCGCGGGCACGGGTAAAGTCACGCTTGCGGTAAGGGATGTATTCTAGAATTGCCGGCACGGGCGTGGTCTCCGCATCGACCGGCAACCAGATGCGCGCGGCCAAACGGCAGCCGTCCGACATCGGTATCCAGCAGTTTTCAATCACGCGAACGTTATGAGGAAATCGATCGATGATCTTCATCGAAACTTCGTCTAGACTCCATTATAGCGGATTCTTGCTGGTTTAATTTGAAATTTTCTTATTCCGCAGTTGCCCCCTTTGAAACAATGCAAAGGGACCTACCATCGTTTCACTGTCATACCACGGAAGCAACTATTCAGGTCATTCCGCAGCTCTTGGAGGGCATGGAAAAGCGTGACAGTAGTTAGTTTTCCGGGAAATTCATTTTTCCTGGATTCTGCCGCTCACGTAAAGGTGTCTCCTCACGCGTAACGAACTTTCAGGGTGCGACACTAGAGTTCAACGAGACCCTGAGCTCGACTTTCTAATTCACGCAACCGCGTTGGGAGAGGCGGGCTTGATTGAAACAATGGGGCGAGTCGCTCGCGAACTTCGAACCCTGCCTCAGGGTTCCAACAATTGATGATGGCGAGCCTGAATCCGCCAGGCGGCATCGAGTGCATTTCCGGAGGTCTATCGTCATGAAAGGTCATTTGAATGCTAGAAATTCCCTGACAACGGAGGAATTCGTTCGTCGTTCCTTGGTCCGGCTTCGTATAGTGAGTGCCGTGGGCTCCGAACAGCACAATACTGTAGCCAGTTCGGCGAGAGTCATCGCAAAAGTGCCAACGGCCACTCGCATAGAGATCGACGACCGCCTCAATCCAACCTGAACCATACAGGTCGGGCCACTGGTCGGCGAAGCGCAGGTGAGCCTCGATGATCTTCGCGCCGATGGTCTCAAAATTCACGCAACCCGTATAACCTTTGAGATGGCGGCGCAGCCAATCGCCGCAGTATCGTTCAATCTCAGCGCGTCCTTCCTCCAAAATCACCCAATAGTCGAACATGCCTTGGTCCAGAGTTTTGCCGACCGTGTGCCGCCACCATACGGGTTCGCCGTTCACGACGGCGGCATCGGTGCTCACGTGCTCGCCTTTGAGCAGTGGCATCCACATATACCCGGGTTGCACCTGGGCCTTGTACTGCTCGGGCGACTCGATTATGCTGCCGCCGCTACCCATTCCGCGGAGATTGTAGATCGGCTTGCTGAAGACAGGAAACTCGGGCGGCAGGATATCATGCGGAGCGTTGTCCAGCCCCTGCGTTTCACAGATAAGTAACTTGTTGTAGATCCAGCGATGCTTGGGAAATAGTTGGTAGGCTAGTTCGTCGTCGGTGGGGACGATGACGTTCTCGGGACAAGAAACGGCGGTGAAATATTGACTGCGCCAGGGATCTGCTTCCACGATCGGCACTGTTACACCGCCGACCGGAAGCTGGTCGCCTGTCGATCGCTATTTTTGCCGTGAAGTACGCATTTCTCCGGTTGGGGGTCGACAGGACACTCATTAAAATCGAACGCGACTTTCAATATCATTCGCTCTAACCTTCCGGATTTACAATTTTGTCCTAGCCATGAGACCTTTTTGCTTGTCCTTAGTGAGTATTGAGTCGTGAAAACAAACGACAATCCATCAGAGTATGAGATAAATCTCGAAAAATTGACCGTTTTGGTCGTCAGTGCGCCGGTTCTTAAAAGCGATTTAACGCCCTCATCTCTGTCACGTAGCAAAGCGAGGACCAGCAAAAGGAAGTTCCACGATCAGGCTTAATCAGGTTACTCTCCGCGTAAGAGTCTGTCGCAAATCTCTTTGACTATTCGAATACGGTCATCCACTTGTTTTTCGATGTCCGCCCGATGGGTGATTCTTTCTACCGGATCTGAAATACCCCTTCGGTTGAATTCAGCTTCAATTCGACTTTCGCGCATTCCTTCCAGAGCCACTGCCTCATCGCATTCCTTAGGTTTTGGCTCTGCTCCGCGTGCCACTGAAAGCCAAACCAGCAAAATAGCCGCCGCGATGAAATAAGGTTTAACCATGTTGGACCTCCTGCAAACGTGGAAGCGCAGAGCAATGGACGTGCCCGGCCCAGAGTTCGAATCAAATCGAGAACTATTTCACTTCGCGGCTATGTAGCGATGTAAAAACAAGCAGTTAAGCTGAGCGAACGGGGTCGGTTGCAAAGGTAAGCCTGGAACTAAGCGGTACGAGCTCCGCAATCTCGGCTGATTGATGGGCAACTGCGACAAAACTGCACATCAATAAAAATAGATAGTAGAAGTTCTTCTTTGCAGGGAAGAGGAAGTCGAAAGCGTTTGTCCGAAAAGCTTCCGAGCGAAATCTGTCATCAAGGTTGGAGGGCGGGTAGAACTTCGTTGCCCAACAAATTGATTTGCTGATACCAATCGGAATAACGGAAACGTAGGTCGAAAACTACAAGGTTGGCGCCAAGGGCTTGATAGACACGTACCTGTCGCACGATATCATTTGGTGTCCCGGCAAGAACAAGCCCTTGGATATCGTCCAGTGTCGCAAAAATACCGCCAGCAGGTTTGACCCAGCTCGAGTTCTTGTTTGCTTCGTGGATCAAACCTTTGACGTTCACATGCCTCAGCGCTGTCTCTTTGTCTCTGGCGATGCTGGTTAAGGGCATCACTCCCGCCGCAATCATGGGACGTCCCACCTTTTGAGAAACCTCCCAAAGATATGCGAGACGCTTTGCGAAGGTTGCGATGGTGATTCGCGCGGGCAGCCACCCGTCGCCAAACTCCACCACACGCCGGCAGGCCGCCGATGTCGAGCCTCCACACCAGATCGGAATAGGACTTACAGGTGCTGGTTTCAGTTCAACGTCCTGGAAGTTGTAATAGTTGTCTTTGTGAGAAACTCTTTCGCCCGCCCACAGCCTTCGGCAGAGGTCCGCATTGATTTTGGCCAAGTATGCACGCTCGGTCGTCCTACTTGGCAGCCCCGCCGCGGCAAATTCATGCGGGAAGCCGCCCAAGCCCATGCCCATGATGATCCGACCATTGGCGATACGACTCAAACCCGCAAAACACTGCGCCAGATGAATGGGATTTCTATGACAGATCGTCATGGCGGTACCCAAGGTGAGTTTCCTGGTTACCGCAGCGACGGCGGACAATATGAGCAGACCTTCAATGTGCGTGTTATCGGTTCCCTCCATCGCGTAGGGTGTAAAGACCAGATGATCTCTCACCCATACAGAATCGAAACCATACGCTTCGGCCTGGATCGAGCCTTCGAGGCATTTTTTCGTGGAAGCATGCTGACCAAAATGCGGCAACACCAAGCCGAATTTCAAATTTGCTGTCATGGAAACACTTTTTCATGGCTCGCTAAGGGTTTGCAAATTCTTCTCAGGCGCCTGCAGCCTGAACCTCGACTAAGGATCCCAACCAATCTCGCAGTGACGATGACCTTCGCCAAAATTCCCCTCGCTATTTGCCGGCACGCCTCTACCTGAATATACTCAATCGAACAGGACACTTGATTAACGCGGACGACGACGGAGGGACACGGCCAGTGTGGTAAGAACAAGTTTGTGAACGGTCGCGCATGTGCTCGCGCTTCTGTGTCGGGGAAGCGGCGAGGCGGGGGTCAACGGCTGATGCAGTTTTCAAAAAGCGCTTCATCCAATGCGGCGTGGACACCGCGCCATTCTCCGTTACTGTCTGGTTGCGAGAGATCGCCTTTTTCAAGGACACTTCCTCGTCGCAATTATCGCAGTCTTCGATTTCTGACGACCATCAAGATTTCTCTCACCGAACCTACATGGATTGGGCTTTGGCGTTGAAGCTTACTCGTTCGCAACCCTCGGCTACTTCATCTGCTGTTATCCGATGTCGCGCTACAGCCGAGCTCTTGAGCGCCAGGCAGCGCCCGGGAGAGGGTTAGGTGCGCTCAGAGAGAATTAAAATAATAGGGCTCGAGGGACCTGGGATTAGGCGTGTAGTGCCCACAGAAATCCGTACTTCAAAGTCACGAAGTAAGAGGTATTATCTCGGAGCCGTCCAGTTTACTCGTGAACCGGGGGTAATCATTTGTGTAGCGTAATCATAGAGAGTGTGAAGGCAGCTTAGGTGGCAGGAATGAAGAGATGATTTCCGGTGCAACTTTACCGAAAATTCTGAACCGGCCTTCTTCGCCTCTTTGGCTTCGCTACACTCACAAAAACCACTAGCGAGACTACGGGTACAGCTGCAGTGACCAATAACAAAGCTATGATATCAACCATGATGGTAATTCCTTTCTTGAACCGACCTAAAGCAACACCAATGCCAGCGGGCAAACGGTAGGTAGATTCAGCAGTTAGCCTGCCTTTAGGGCACGGATTAGGTGTGACGAGTCACGGTACGGATGCCAGGATTGGCAGTGACGGTGGAACTGAAAAACAGCAAACCCCTACTGTGTATCGATCACAGTAGGGGGCATTAGCCTGCAATTGGCTTAACCACTGATCCGCAAATGAGCTGAACTCGCTTGTCGCATTTTGTGAGCAAATACATTAGTGGATAAGATACCGGATGCGCTCAGGAGCGCGCGAGCTCTTCAAATGAAGGTTCGGGCATCCCCGGCTTCCAGGTCGGATCACGCAATTCGAGCCGGTTGCCAGTCGGATCGAAGAAGTAAAGCTCCCTGCCCGTGAAAAAACCCTTTCCACGATAGTAGAGCCTATCGATGGGGATTTTCCTTTCGTAAAAAATCCTACACGCTTGTACCAACGTCTCCGGGCTCACGGTGAAGGAATGGTGTACGTTATGATCCTCGACGAATGATTTGTCGACGGTCTCAGCGCGTTGGCAGAGCAGGATGTTGTGGTCCCCCACGTTGAAACAGGACATGCCGGAATCCCCTAACCGTCCCAACGGCTTAAGGCCGAGCAGATCGCCGTAAAACTTTTCTGACTCCGTAAGGTCGTTCACGGGAATCGACCAATGCGTGACTCCCTCAATTTTCAGTAATCCCATAGACACCTCCGTTTTAACTACGTTGTTTGCAATCTTCGTACACCACGCAAAATAGGCCAGGGAGATTACGCGCGTCAAGAGGAGCCACCCAAGAGTTGAAAAAAAGCGGATTCTTCAAAACGTCTACGACGGCAAACAAAGCCTCTATCGTTGGTGCAGCGAAGCCAATCACGGGGATCATCCACGAATCTATTATTACTCAGCCGGTTCGAGTCGGTCAGGGAGTCGGGCTGCCTCGCAATGATGGCGGTCTCTAAAAAATCCTGGACATCGCCTGCCGAAAAGGTATTATGGATTCCAGGGCAAGCACGGCTTTGCTTCTCATCCCGTAACTCGACGGTTCATCTGATCTGATCGAGCAATGGTCACGAAATTATCTCCGCAAAAAAAGAACTGTCTCAAGGCGAGTTGTTTTGCTGTCTTCTTGTTCCTCGCTGCTACTGCAGCAGTTGCACAGGGAGGCGGGAAAATTCCGCGCGAAGTGATCGACTACGCGGCGGCTCATGGCACTGTGTTAGTGCTGGTGGGGTTGAATGTGCCGTGGCAAATGGAGTCGCGTCTGAGTGAGGACGAAGCGCGCGACCAGCGTGAGGCCATTGCGTCAGTTCAGAGAAACCTGCTTACCGAGTTGGAGGGAAGAAGATATAAGGTCATTCGTCGTTATGATCGGATTCCGGGTATCGCCTTAGAGGCCGGAGCGGATGTCCTGGCGGAATTGGCGCGTTCCGCGAACGTAACGAACGTATTGCTCGACCGTACCTCTGTAGATGTGGAGAGTATGTCATCGGAGAAGGTGCCGTGGCAACTCTTCAAGCGTGCGGCGAACGACGGCACCGTCCTGGTGCTGGCAGGATTGCGGACACCGTGGCAGCGCGAAGATCAACTGAACGAGGACCTAAAGATGTTACAGAGAACAGCGATCTTGAGCGCGCAGAGCTATGTCTTGGCGGAGCTGGGCGGCACGCAGTTCAAGGTCATGCGGCTGTATCGGAGTATACCGGGCATCGCGCTCCGCGTCGGATTCGATGCGCTGCAGGTGTTAGAGAGATCCCCGGCGGTGACCAACGTGGTGCCGGACCGCGCGGCCAGTGCTTCACGCTAGCAACAAGTGGGTCACTGTCTCACTGTCTTTCGTTGGCTGCTCATTCCTATATATTCAAGCCGGAGCGCAATAAGCTATTCTTGCGTCACATTCTCAGTAGTGCATGTCCGCATTAGTGCCGCCGGAGACTGAGATCGCTTCGCCGGTGATGCTGATGGCTAACGGGGAGCAGAGGAACACGACCACTTGAGCAACATCCTCTGCCGTGACCAGATGGCGAATAGGGCTGCGCTGCCGCAGCTCTTCGAGATAGGTGTCAAGTGCCTTACCCTGCTGTTTTGCTTGATCGCGGTGACGCTCTAAGACGGCTTCGGTGATGGTGGTGCCGGGGTAGATGGCATTTACGTTGATGCCGAAGGGACCGAGCGTGTTCGCCAAGGACTTCGTCAGTGCAACGCAAGAGATATTACGGGCCGGCGTGCTGATCGCGGTCCCCGGCGTGCGTCCGGCGCCACCGCTCAGGTTAATGATCCGGCCCCACCCGGCCTGCTTCATGTATGGCGCTGCTTCCCGTGCGCAGCGATAATAGCCGAGGAATTTTTCTTCAAAATCCTTGACGATCTGCTCGTCGCTGATCACATCCATATTGTCAGGGATCGTGCCGCCGACGCGGGCGGCGCAGTTGGCTAAAATATGGACGCCGCCCAAGGCGTCGGCCGACTCCCGGACGAATGCTTTGATCGATTCTGCGTTCAACGTGTCGACGATGAGGGGGACGATCTTGCGTCCCGTTTCCTGAGTAATCTCCGCGGCAGCCTCGCGGAGCGGCGCCTCAGTCCTGGCACCAATCGCAATATCGCAACCCTCTCGGGCCAGTTGCCGCGCCGTCGCTTTGCCCATGCCTCGGCTACCACCGGTGACGATTGCCTTTTTGCCCTGAAGCTGAAGATCCATACTGTCTCCTTCGAAGATTCATTCCGATCGCTGTGGATGTTCAGTCATATAACCTCTACCTACTCACAAGTCCCAGTCGTCTTCTTCCTTGAAGGCATTGACTTTTTTAACTTTAGGCCGATGTGATCCAATCTGGAACCTCGACATTCGGATTGTAGTAGCCTTGAATTTCCACGATAACTGCCTACTCGCGCACTGTTGTATAGATGCCGTCGGCGCAGAGGAACAGAGATGCAGCAATGTGAAAACTTGAGAGCAGGTGGCTGGAGCGCATAACGGCCTTATAGGGTACGGTGCTATTCCTGTCAACGAAGCCGGCAAATCGCTGGCCGGATTTCGCTTTGCGGAAAAGGGAATTCGCCGTCCACGACAACTTTTGCGCGACTGTACCACATTCCGAAGTTTCCGCTGCTTGACAGAGCCCTCGGAATAGCGTGAGAATCGCGCTGATCCATAAATGTCTGAACTATGCCATGTCGAGAGGAGAATGACAGTGACATACACGATGATATCAGCCGACGATCACATTGATTTAGGTTATCTACCCAAGGATTTGTGGACCGAACGCCTGCCCAAGTCTTTGCGGGATCGAGGCCCGCATGTCGAGGACCGGGGCGACAAGGGCGAATTCTGGGTTTGCGATGGCGAGACCTGGGGTGATCATCGTGGCCAGCGATGGTTTTCCAGACCCAAGCGAAACCCACTGGCTCTGGACAGAGGCGGCGTCGGCGAACCGGGACGACCGACCACGCCGGACAAACGTCTTGCTGACATGGATCGCGACGGCGTCGAGGCGTCGCTCATGTTCCCGCCGATTTTTGCCATGCAGGTGGGCGAGCCTGAACTGAGGAATGCTTGCGTTCAGACCTACAACGACTGGGCGGCGGAGTTCGCCCAGGCCGCCCCGAAGCGATTCTTTCCAGTTGCCATGCTCTCGCCGGTTGACGCGGAAGCCGCCAAGGAGGAGATCACTCGGGTAGCAAAATTGGGCTTTCGCGAAGCCAACTTCCTGGTAAACGATGTAACGATCGATATGTACCTCAAACCTTGGGACGTGTTCTGGGATGCCGCCGAGGAGACCAACATCGTCGTGTCGTACCACGTCGGCGGCAGCCTTCAGTCGGGAACCGTCAGGGCCGCGGCGGAGGCACTCAAGCCGGATCAGCGCCAGATGACTTTCGATATGGGGCTCGGCAACGGCGCGACTTCGTTTTTCAATCCCTTTGTCAATCTTTTCAACTTCGGAACATTGGAGCGACATCCCAAACTGAAGTTTTGCCTCGCCGAGTCTGCGATTGGTTGGATCCCGTTTGTCGTTCAAGAGATGGACTATCGGTACAAGAGACAATTCGAGCGCAAGAAGGTGGAAGACATTCCACTCAAGTCGATGCCCAGCGAGATCTTCAAGCGCCAGGTTTGGGCGACCTTTCAAACTGACCTGGTTGGACTGCACCTAATCCAGTTCTTCGGCGACGGCCATATCATGTGGGGGTCGGATTACCCGCACCCCGACAGCACTTGGCCGTTCTCCAAGGAAATTATCGCCAAGGATTCGGCGCACCTGCCGGAGGAAATGAAAAGGAAAGTCTATCGCGAAAACGCCGCGGCGCTCTACGGACTTTAGAGCGTGGTGTATTTTACCCGACGAGGGCTTGACCAATTTGGACGGTTGAACTATTGAACAGGCAACCCGGCGTTGAGCACAAAAGAGATTGACAGGGCCTTGAACAAGTCGCAGGAGGATTATTTATGACCGACGTAGAGTCAAAAGGAGCCGTTCACTGGATCGATCATTATGTGGTCGGAACGAACGATTTGTCTGCCTGGGCCGACTGGGCGAATAAAGCCACCGGCCTTCCTCCAAGGCCGATTAACGGGCTCACGACTAATATGAGAAAGAAGAACACGCCGATCTTCTGCTTTATGTGGTGGGATGGCGGCTCGTGTCGCATCGGCGCGTTTCTACAGCCCGAGAACTATCCAGCAGCCAAAGAGTTGGGCACGGATATGCCCCGGTGCGGATTTTACATCCGACCCGAGGACGTCGATATGCACCTGCATCGGCTGGAACAGCATAAGATCCCGCACAGCGAACCGATTCGGACAGCCGCCGAGGGCGACGAAGGTACCACGATCTATTTCGCCGATCCCGACGGCAATCAATATGAGTTCTGGGCTCCGGTGAAGATGCCGGAAGGCGCGATGGAGATCGCCACTTCGGAGAAAGTCGGCCGTATCAGTCATGCGGTCTACGGCTCGCGCGACCTAACTAGAACCGCGGCCTTCTTCGAGAAATACTGCGGCATCCAACCAGTTCAGGGTCCCGCCATCGCCGAAGGGATGCTTGTATTACGTTTAAGAGCGGGCGGCCGGTTGATATACAAGTTGGTTGATCGGGTCGATGAGCGAGTTGCTGGGCACAGCCCTTGGTGGGACATGCACACGGCATTGTTGGTTCGTGAGGAAGAGTTTCTTCCCAACTACCGGCGTATGTGGGAAGGACTTCCCGAAGAAGCAGGTCCGAAGGAGAATCTAAATGATTCTCGTGAGAAGGAAGATGCGTTTCCAGCGCGGACGGGGTTGCATCGCAGTCCGGTCGGCTACAAGTGGAAAGAGATCTATCAGCGCGGCGACGAGTTTTATGACTGGGACGGCCACGCGTTTCACTTTTTCGGCGGCATACCGCTGAAAAACGACGGCTCACTGGCGTTATATGAGGGTAAGGAACAGGAAGAATATTTACGCGAGCTCGCGGAGTCTTTGAAAAAAGCGGCTCAGCCGTAAACCATCAAGGGCTAACGGACAGGGTTTGTTATATTTAGATATGCTTTCGTCTTCACGATTCGCATGCTGGCGGTGAAAAGTATTTGACTTTTTTGTTTGCCTTAAGTCTGTCGCACGGTTCGTAAAGCTTTACCAACTTTGACAAATCAACAAAGATAGTTGGTTGTCAACGCCTCGCTTTTTGATTTCCCGTCGTAAATGCAATTGCAAAATTAGGCTGCCATGCGGTACCGCGGAAGGGTTACGTATGACCACAGAGGAGTACCTATTCGATAATGACTGGAAGATGGCTCGAGAGAGACTCGCGGCTCTAGAGCGGGACCGTGATCGTGCGACGATCAGGTGCCTTGAAGCCATTGGGGTCACGGCTGGATGGCATTGCCTGGAAATCGGTGGCGGCGGCGGGTCCATCGCTGCCTGGCTCAGTGAACGTGTCTGGGCGACGGGACGCGTTTTAGCAACCGATACGAATACGAGGTTTTTGGCAGCTCTCAATTATCCGTGGTTGGAGGTGCGCACCCACGATGTCATCACCGATCCTTTGCCAGCTAGTCAGTTCGACCTCGTGCACACCCGCCTCGTGCTGACCCATCTGCCGGGACGCGAGCGAGTCTTGAAGAAAATGGCCGATGCAGTCAAGCCGGGAGGCTGGATCTTGGTCGAAGAGCCGGACTTCACCATAGAAGCCATTGCGCCGGAGGTTGGGGAGCGCTTGATAAACCTGTGGACTCACGGCATGCGGGTCGTAGGACTCGTCCAACAACAGCGGGGGATGGATGTCACACTTGGTCAGCGGCTCTTTGGTATGGTGCGCAATTTGGGATTTACCTCTCTGGCGAGCGAAGGGCAGACGTGCATGTTCGAAGGCGGTTCGCCTGCTGCTGAAGCCTATCGGTTGACTATGGAGCAACTGTCTAGCCCCTGTGTGGCTACGGGCGAGATCACTGCGCGCGAGTTTGCGGACTTTCTCGCGTTGTTCAGCAATCCTTCTTGTGTGATGCGCCAATTTCTCCTTATGTCGGTCTGGGCTCGTAAACTGACGATATAACATAGAGCGGCGAGTCACGGCAGCTGTCGTGGTCGCTGAGGACTTGTGGTCCAAGATCCGAACCTCGGATCTCTCTCGCGTACCTTTTTGATCACTTCACGGGTTCATCATAATTTTCTTCCTTTTCCCGCGCAGAAAATTCTTTTAAAGACTGACTGCTTACATTTGTTTGCCGTAAAAATCGAGTGGAAATTCATTGGTATGTTCTTTGCTGACTCGCAGTTGTCCATGGGAATCGTATTGAAGATCGCTAATCCATCAGGTCAAACAAGTCCAATGACTGCGAACGTAGACGGTTCCGTCTACACGCTTCCGCAGTTACTTAAAGCACGCCGCTGGTTTGATGCCGACCGAGGAAGGTGGCTCGAAGACGAGATCCAAAAGCGGTGCGCGCGTTTTCAAGGGCCGGCGAAACGTAAGGGCTCGGGATCAGCTGCCCCTGGGTCGGCTAGCAGGTACAGACCTTACGGTCTTATGGTCGGCGTTTTTTTTCTTGTGGTTTCTGGGGGACCCTTTCTCGCCGTCCACTTCCTCGACACGATGAACCTCGTTACGGACATTAACGGGGACAACGCACTCCTGTCGGGCGCGTGGGCGGTGCTCACGCTTCCATTTGCCGTGATGATATACATGATCGGTGGCATTATGGACGCGGAGCGAGTTGTTAAATGGTTTAAGCTATAACGCTTGCCGGGCGTCCTTTGCTTGCTATTAGATCCTCCCGCGCGAGCGTAGTTTAACTGTGCGTTCATAATCAACCTCCCAAGTAACAATCGCATATCTCCTGACTTTATGGCCAAGGCGCTGTAACCAGCGCCTTCGGCCTCCCGATACGTGCTTCTCGCAGTAGCTTGTTTCGTGGTCATCACTTGTCTTCGTATAGATAAGTCCTAAGAGATCTGAAATAGTAAAGGGATGGGCAATAGAATTACCGATGTTGGGAAGATGAAAAGCCGTCCGGGTGTTGGAAATCGGATGCGGATTTTTACCGGCGTAAAGCATGCGAAGTTGGGGACTGAAAAGAATCCGGCAGTTGTCAGCGTACAAACGGAAAGCAGATTCAAAGAAGTGACCGCCGCATTTGAAGAAAAGGGATGGAAATACCGGATCGAGTTGGAACCAGACAAACCAGAGGATATTTCCGACTTGACGCTATTGCTGAACCTGCCGAAACCAAGAATTGCCGACAAAAAAGTTGGCCGTAACGAGCCGTGTCCGTGCGGCAGCGGGAAGAAGTATAAGAACTGCTGCATGAATAAGGATGAGCAGCAGCAGCCGTGACACAAACGATCGATTTTCTGAGGCTAGCCCAGTGATTAAACCGACCGCCATAATAACCAATGGAAAAATGTTTCAACTAATCAACGTTGTTATCAGCGCTCTCATTATCGCTTCGCTGTTTTTTAGCCGCCACGTTTCCGCGGCTGCCCAGCTAGAACCCCTGACGATCGGGTATTCAAACTTCACAGGCACCTACGGACCGCTTTGGATCGCCGTGGAGGAACGTGTCGGGGCGAAGTATGGCTTAGACTTAAAAGCGATCTATGCGGGCCGAGTTCGGCCGCAGCAGTTGCTCGCCACCGGTGAAATGCCCGTAGTGCTCGCCTCTGCGACCGGCACGATGACGTCCCATATCGTCGGAGTGAAAGACCATGTGTTGGTTGCGACAATAACCAGTAAAATTGGCACATCGCTCTTTTCCAAGAGTGAGATCAAGAGTGTTGAAGACCTGAAGGGTAAAACCGTGGCGACAGGCAGGCCTGGAGCGTTCCTGGATGCGACTGTACGTTACGTGCTGCGCAGTAAGTTCGGACTTGTTCCCGATCGCGACGTGAAGTTGCTACCAACCGGCGAACCTTATCTCGGTCTGCAAGCGTTGGAACGGGGTGTGGTCGATGCGGCCGCGATGTCGATCCCCTATCTGTTCATTGCGCGCAAAGCCGGCTTCAGGGAGTTGGTCAATTTCGATAAGCTCGGTGTCGAGTACCCATACACGAGCGTAGTGGTCTTGCGGCAAACGGTCGCTAAGAATCCGGAACTGGTGGAAAGTTTTTTGAAATGTATCATCGAAGGGACTTATATATTTAAGACGAATAAAGCGAAGACCCTGGCTGTGTTCAAACGGTATATGAAAGGGGCCGATGACGAGATCCTCGAGGAAACTTACCAGAGTACCCGTCCCACGTTGGATGAAGCGCCGTATCCGTCCCTGCAGGTCGTGAAGAGCGCGTTGGAAATGCTGTCGTTGCAATATCCTCAGGCGAAACAGACCGACGCGACTTTGATCGTCGAGCCATCGATCATGAAAAAGATCGACGACAGCGGATTTGTCAGGGCGCTGTATAAGAAGTGACAAGCGCCGAGTTGTTAGTGACTGGTCTTCGAGTCGGCTACCGGGAGGGGTTGAAGCTCACCAAGCATGGTCGGAACAAGCTCTGAAACCGTAGGATGAATGTGCATGGCCCGTCGAATTACGGTGTACGGCGCTTTGGCATACATGACGTCCAGGATCGAATGAACAACTTCGTCGCCGCCAGTCCCTAAGATCGCCGCACCCAGAATCTCGCTCGTTTTCGCATCCACAAGGATCTTCATGAAACCCTGCGTTTCGCCTTTTTCGACAGCACGGCCGACTCTTGTCATGGGACGTTTGCCTACCAGCGCGCTCCGACCCGTCTTACGAACTTCTGCTTCAGTCATGCCGGCTCGTCCGAGGGGCGGGTCGATGTATAGGGCATATGCAGGGATGCGATCGCTTACGCGGCGCGGGTCGTCATCGAGAAGATTCGCCGCGACAATTTCAGCATCGTTAAAAGACGTGTGCGTAAACGCGCCCTTGCCGTTGCAATCTCCCAGCGCCCAGATACCAGGGACGTTGGTGCGCAACTGATCGTCGACCTCGATGTATCCGCGTTTATCCGTGGAGACGCCAGCCTTTTCAAGGCCGAGGTCATCGGTATTGGGATGCCGCCCCACCGCAAGCAAGACATGGGTGCCTTCAACATCAGGAGCGCCAGTCGTGCACTCCACGTGCGTAATAATTTCCTTGCCTCGCTTGGAAAAGCCGATGCACTTCGCATTCAATCGGATGCCGATGTCTTCGCGTTCGAGAATTTCCTTGATAGTCGACGATACGTCTTGGTCTTCACGCTGAATCAATCCCTCAGCCATCTCAATGATAGTGACTTTGCTGCCAAAACGGCGAAACATTTGCCCGAATTCCAGACCGATGTAGCTGCCTCCCACAACGATCAGGTGCTCGGGGAGGAAATCGACGTTCATCATGGAACTGTTGTTAAAATATTCGATTTGTTTCAGTCCCTGCATCTCAGGGGTGGCCGCGCGCCCACCGACGTTAATAAAAATTCGTTCAGCCGTGAGCCTCTCCGAGCCTACAGTCAGGACTCGAGGCGACTCGAAGCGGGCGTGGCCTTCATAGACCGTGCAGTTTTCCATCTTCTTCAGCCAGCCCTCGAGACCAGTCCTCGAGTGTCCTGAGACTTCGTCCTTCCGAGCCTTTACGCGCTTCATGTCAACGTTTATGCCGCTAGTGTTCACACCGAAGTCGTTGGCCCGACGTGCCATGTGGGCGGCATAAGCACTGGCGACCATGGTCTTGGTAGGAATACAGCCCGTATTAACGCAGGTACCACCGAACAACTTGCGCTCGACGATTGCAACTCTCATCCCTGCGGTTGTTAGGCGTCCCGCCAAGAAAGGTCCAGCCTGGCCGGTGCCGATAATGATCGCATCGTACGTGGTAGTCATAAAAGCCTCACTTAACCTGCGTCACATCTAGCCTGATCGATCTTATAAGCAATGTTCCTAACTGTATTTCCTATCGCCGATTCAATGCGAACACAACGGTTCTCAATCGTCTGTTGACAGGAGAATAGAAATTGGCTTAATGCCGCATAGATCGGCGGGTGATTCAGATTCTGCCGGTTAAGCTTTAATGGATCATGGGGAGGGACGCAATGATTAAGACAAGATGTTTTCCGGCTCTTTTGGCGATCGGTCTGATGCTATGTGGAACGGAAAACGCTTTCTCGGTAGAGGGCTTGGGCAACCTGACCCGCGTGCGCATGGGGTTGGCGGCCAGGAGCACGACTTCCATGCCCTTTTTTGTTGCCAAAGAACGCGGCTTTTTCCGCGAGGAAGGCCTGGAGGTCGAACTAATCGTAATGCAGGCGATCCAGACGATTCAGGCGACGATGGGGAACAGCACGCAATTTGCGTCCGCAACCGGATCGGCGGTCAGTGCCGCAGTTAGCGGCGCTGACATTCGAGTCATTCTGGCCGTTACTGACCAACCGTCATTTGACCTTATAGTCCAGCCGAACATTACCAGCGTTCAACAGTTGCGCGGAAAGAAGATTGGCACCGGCGGAGTCGGTTCTTTGGCTGAAATTCTCACACGCCGGATACTGCTGGCGCACAATGTCCGTCCGGAAGATGTTGCTATTCTTGCAACGGGTCCAAGCCACATGACCTATTTATCCTTAAAGGCGAAAGTTATTGACGCCGCGCCACTTCAAATGCCCTTAACCTTCACGGCTCAGGATGAAGGGTTTCGCAAACTGATGTCTGCTGCCGACGTTTATCGATCGGTGCAGGGAGGTCTCGCCACGACTAAAACCATGCTGTCCGAGCAGCCCGAGTTGGTGACCAAGGTTGTGCGCGCGATGCTGAAAGCAGTTCGGCTGATCAAGTCCGACCGGAAGTATGGCATTGAATTTATCAAAGGCCCTTGGTTAGACATCGGCAAAGAACCGGAAAAAATCGCCGCACGCGTGTATGACATCGCAGCGCCGGCGCTTTTGGAAAATGGCTCGGTGAGCGAAGATATTCAGCGCCAGATGATCGCGGATGCTGCAGTTCGCCTCAAACCTAAGCAGCCGGTGCTTCCGGAACAGGTTTTTGACTTTAGCATTGTCCATAAGGTCAGCGCGACGTTGAGGTAGTTTCGAGCTGAGTTGGATTGGCTTGGAGCGCCACCATGAAGCAACGGGAAATCTGAACCCATTGGCAGGGCTGGAACTGTCAACAATATTGTCCCCGCACCTAGATAACTGTCCCGTCAGGGATCGTCGCGTTCTTTATGATCACGATAATCCCGTTTTGGATCACATATCCGAGGTCTTCCCGGCTGGTCTCTTCCACGCGGTCCTTGTTCACGATCCGTACGTTGCGCCCGATGCGCGCGTTCTTGTCGACGATGGCTCGCTGGATCGTTGTGTTCGCGCCAATGCCCAAGGGTACCTTTCCGATTTCGAGGTTTTTCGCGCGCTCCATAGGGGACTCGTAGTAGTCGGCTCCCATCAATAGCGCATTGTCGATCAGACAACCGGTTTCGATACGGGATCGAATCCCGATGACCGATCGCTTGACCGTGCATTCCTTGAGAATGCATCCCTCGCCGAGCATCGACTCAATCACCTTGGTATCGAGCAGCTTTGTCGGCGGCAGGTAGCGCGACCGAGTGTAAATCGGAGCCTTTTCATCGTAAAAGCTAAAAGGTGGATCCGGCTGATAGGTGAGCGCCAGATTGGCGTTATAGAACGCTTCGATGGTCCCAATATCTTCCCAGTAATCCTTGAATAAATAGGCCTGCACGTTGTAGTCGCGCGCCGATTGCGGAAGGATTTCCTTGCCAAAGTCAGTTCGCTCTGGAGCGGTGTTCAACAGATCATGTAACACTTGCTTCTCGAACACGTAGATACCCATAGAGCCGATGTAGGGGAGTTCCTTTGCCTTCTTCGCCGGTAGGCCGAGAACGGTAGTGTCCACTCGCATCGCCTTGAGCGCATCGCCTTTGGGCTTCTCGGTGAAAGACATGACACGGCCGTTTTTGTCAATTTTCATCAGACCCAAGTCAGACGCGCGGCGCTCGTCAACTGGCACAACCGAAAGAGTGATATCCGCTTTGGTCTCCCTATGACGCTGAACAAAATCCGCATAGTTCATTCGGTACAAGTGATCCCCGGATAGAATCAGATATTGATCGACATCCCACTCTCCGAACAACCATAGATATTTGCGAACGGCGTCAGCGGTTCCTTCAAACCAGCTGGGGCTTTCGGGCGTTTGCTGGGCCGCCAGCACCTCAACAAATCCCTGGGAAAAGCCGGCCATACCGTAGGTGCGTGCGATGTGGCGGTTGAGCGAGGCCGAATTGAACTGCGTTAAAACATAGATCCGTTGGATCTCAGAGTTGATGCAATTGCTGATGGGAATATCGATCAAGCGATACTTGGCGGCGAGCGGAACCGCTGGCTTAGCGCGCAATTTGGTCAAGGGATAGAGCCGGGTTCCGGCGCCTCCACCCAAAATGATCGCCAATACTCGTTTCACAAAGCGCCCGTCAATGTTCCAGTCGTTTGTGCACAAGAGTATGCACCCAACCCTGGTTGTGTCAACCCAAGAGCATGGCAGAAATCCAGTAATGCAAAAGTCTTTGCGAGTTTTGATGACCACCGTCATTCACGTCTTCGTCAATTCTTTGCCGGCATCAAATATTGATGTCGTTCGTGGAAGCACGGCCGGCTAGCGTTCGATGTAATCTGTCTATAAACGGTCGATGAATCCGCTCTTATCAAGCTCGCGGACCAGCCGTGCGTCGGTGAAATCTTCCGGGTTCACCGTTCGAGCTTTGGATTGAGCTTTTTCCAAGGTCTTGAGCAGCACAGACACTCCCTCCACGGAGGGATATGGCGGGATCTCAAGATGGAGGATGACGCGCTCGTACGCATCGTCGAGAATCTCGCGGTCGTTGGTGCCGAGATACTTGGCCATCACGCGGGTGGCAAACGCTTTGTCTCTTTTGGCGAGGGCTCCGCCTTCGATGTACGCCCTGAGAAAACGTCGCACCGTGTCTTCGTTGGTTTTGAGGTATTTTCGGGTCGTCACCACGCCGTTCTGGTGGATGGTCGCTTCCAATGTGGCCATGTCCAGTAGCTCACGCATATTGGCTTTCCTGGCCCGCATGGTTGCAGGCACGGAGAGCGCGGCGGCTTGAACTTTTCCGGTGAGGAGAGCGATGACGGTTTCTGGTTGGCCGCCGGTCTGCACCATGGTGATGTCCCGTTCGGGGTTGAGGCCGTTTTTCTCCAGAGCGAACCGGGAAGCGAAGTCGGAGAGCGTGCCAAAACGAGTGGCGCCGAAAAGCTTGCCTTTTAGATCGGCTATTCTGGTGATATCCGGCCGGCTGAAGATAGAGAACAAGAATTTTTTGAGGATGGTTGCGACGATGACGGTATCGGCGCCTGCCAGATTAGCTTGCATGGAAGCTGTGCCGCCGAGCTGAATAATCGGCACCTCTCCGGAGAGCATCGCCTGCAACGCCAAAGAGCTCCCCGGTATGTGAATCGCCTCGACCCCGAGCCCATGCTTCTCGTAGAGACTTGCCTCCTTGGCGAACCACATCGTCATTTGCGGCGCGCCCACGGCACCGCCGCCGATGCGAATCTTTTCCAACTTTTTGTCTTGGGCGGCTCCCTGAGAAACCCACGAAGCCATGCAAACAACGATTAGCGGAACGATGTAAAGAAACTTTTGCATACCGACCTCCTCAAAACCGAGCCCAACCCGCTCTCATTAGCAGAACTCGAACCGGAGCACAATTTCAGCGTAATGCTGAACATGTTCAAAACGTTCAAGCGGTTTAAGCTGTTCAATCCGTCAGGAGCAAGATATTAAATGCGTGACTTTCAAAATTGTGGTTGCCGTGCACACGATTTGTTTCGCCATACGGTTGCGCGCCGATAAGTTTTGCACTAGTTTCTGTCATCAAAAACACCACTGCTTCCCACGGACGGACCGTGTCGTCTTTTTGCCACTCCAAAAGGGGTTAACCATGAAAATATTAATCGGTGTGATGCTTGTAGCCTCACTGGTCACATCAGCATGGAGCCAAACGAGTAAGCCATCGTCTGCGGCTGATTTGGCCTCTTATACCGGTTCGGATCGTGAACGGTTGCTGGTCGAGGGTGCTAAACGGGAAGGCAAAGTCGTCTGGTACACAACCTTGGCTGCCGAGCAAAACAAGCAGATCGCCAATGCCTTCGAGACGAAGTATCAGGGTGTAAAAGTCGAGACGTTCCGGACCGGATCGAGCGCGCTCGCGCAAAGAGTTCTTACGGAGGCCAAGGCTCGGCGCCACCTCGTCGACGCTATTGAAACCACGCTGCCCGGGTTGCTGACTTTCCGTGACAATCAGTTGTTGCTGCCCTACACGTCGCCGTATATGGCGGCATATCCCGAGGATTCCAAAGAAAAGGGCCCGAGGAATCTGGTCTACTGGACGATTGATCGAGAATCCTTTATCGGGTTCGGCTACAACAAGAATTTTGTGCCTGCAGCTGACGTGCCGAAGAATTTCGATGGTCTCACCCGACCAGCCCTGCGAGATAACATGGGACTGTCGGGAGATGACACAGGCGCTCGGATCGTCGGCGCGATGTTGAGGGTCAAAGGCGAAGGCTTCGTAAAAAGGTTGAAAGAACAAAACATCAGGATGCATATGATGGCGGGCAGCGCCTTGACCCAGCTAGTGGCGGCGGGAGAGATATTTGCTTCCCCGAGCCAGTTCTATAGCGCAACCAACGTCGCCGCGAGGAGGGGAGCACCGGTGGCCTGGGTTCCCATGGACCTGGTGGTCACCAACGCGGGAGGGGCGGCCGTGTACGCTAACGCACCGCGGCCCCATGCGGCGCTGCTCTTTGCGGATTTCCTCTTGAGCCCGGAGGGGCAAAAGCTACTGGAAGACTTGTATTTCGGCAGCGCTCAGAAGGACTATGGATTCAAACGCTGGTACCCTGAAAGAGGCGGGACGGTCACTCAATATGAAGAAGCTTTGGAAGGATGGCATAAGCTGCTCAAGGAAATTACAAAGAAGTAAGGCGTGGCGCCAATTAGGCAGGCTGCTCTTGGTACCGATATGCGCAGGCGGGCGATTGAGTTCGCAAGATCGAGGATTGAGAATGGAGGATCGAGAATCGCGCCATCCTCTATCCTCCATCTTCGATCTTCAAACAATGCGATGAGGCTTCTTCATCAGC
>Ga0081455_10000629_pt1 | contig 45748 bp, 42 predicted proteins | sample TabmetS3T2R1_FD_70207 | JGI IMG/M metagenome (GOLD analysis project Ga0081455, IMG submission 70207) | Tabebuia heterophylla rhizosphere microbial communities from the University of Puerto Rico - S3T2R1 | ecosystem: Host-associated > Plants > Roots > Rhizosphere ...
ATCCTTCGAGATCCTCAGGACGAACGGAGGAGCGGTTGAAATGGTTGGAGATTTTTCGTTCATGCTGAGCCTGTCGAAGCATTCCTAGGGGTTTTTCAGCAGCATCGAACATTGAACTTTGACCCTTGAACTCATCCTTGCCAGATGCCGTGGTCTTGCGCCACCTCAGCCCATTTTCCGTCCATGAGCTTTTGCATGGTGGACTCAAGCGCCGACAGCGAAACCCTGACCTGCTCCATTGTATCACGATCGCGAATCGTGACTTTGTCATCCGCGGGCGCTTTTTCATCGCCGACTGTCTGGACGTCTACGGTAACGCAAAAAGGCGTGCCCACTTCGTCCTGCCGCCGATAGAGGCGCCCGATGGATGCGGTGTCATCGTAGACAGCATACCAGCGCTTGCGTAGGTCAGCCGTGAGTTTCTTGGCTGTCTCCACGATTTGATCGTTCTTTTTCAGGAGCGGCAGCACCGCGATCTTGATCGGGGCCAGCTCAGGATGTAATTTCAGTACGACCCGCTTTTCTCCCCTGACCTCTTCCTCGTGATAAGCGTCCACCAGGAAAGCGAGAGTCGAACGATCCGCTCCCGCCGACGGCTCGATGACATAGGGAACGATCTTTTGCTTGGTCTCTTCGTCGAAATACTCAAGCGCCTTGCCGCTAAACTGGCTGTGTTGTTTGAGATCATAGTCCGTGCGATTGGCGATTCCCTCAAGCTCACTCCAGCCCATGGGGAAAAGATACTCGATGTCAACGCACCCCTTGGCATAGTGGGCTAGCTCGTCCGGTTCATGCTTGCGCTGTCGAATGTTCTCCCTTCGTATGCCGTAACGCTGGTACCATTGAAAACGCTCATCAATCCATTTTCGATGCCATTCTTCATCCGTCCCCGGCAGACAGAAAAATTCGATCTCCATCTGCTCGAACTCACGGGTACGGAACGTAAAATTGCCCGGTGTGATCTCATTGCGAAACGCTTTACCAATCTGGGCGATTCCAAAAGGCAATTTCTTCCGCGAAGCCTGAAGGACATTGTCGAAGTTGACAAAGATTCCCTGGGCGGTTTCGGGCCTGAGATAAATTTTAATCGCTGTTTCCTGTACCGGACCGAGAGAGGTTTCGAGCATCAGGCTTGCGGGCCTAGGATCTGAAAGCTGCGCACTACCACAGTTGGGACACGCCCTTCCGCTAACATTACCCGTTATAAGTCTTAGGAGCTTACGCGAATCCAGATGAACACTCTCTTGCTTCACGTTATTTACCAGATCCGGATAAAAGCCATGGGCGGCGGCAAGAGTATTATCGGTATCCTTCACTAGCTTCAGGTTGCGGGCCAACTTTCCGCCGTCCTTCTGCACCCACTTCCTCAAGTCCTTCGCAAGATCCTGAGCATTCGCAACGGCTGCATGTAGACTCGTAAACCATTTAGATTCTGTAATGGCTGACCAAAGGTGATCCTCTCGGTAATGTCGTCCGCATTCCGCACATCCTGTAAAAGGATCAGAAAAGCTTGCGAGATGCCCGCTCGCCTCCCATACCTTGGGGTGCATGGTGATGGCGGCATCGAGCCCCACCATATCGTCTCGGAGATGAACATTGTCGCGCCACCAGAGACGTTTCACGTTGTTCTTGAGCTCAACACCCAGCGGCCCGTAGTCCCATGCGGAGCCTAGTCCCCCGTAAATTTCGCTCGATTGAAAAATGAACCCACGCCGCTTGGACAGCGACACGATCTTGTCCATATCCACCATCAAGTCACCTAGTTTCGATGCAAATAGAATCCAATGTAAAGGATGGATTGGGAAGAGTCAAAAAGCGCTTCAGGGGTGGAACCAACGAATCATGATGCCATTTTAGGTCGGTGTGCAGCGAACGAGAAATAATCCGTTCAGAGTCCCAATACATCCTGCATGCCGTAGAGGCCGGGCTTCTGCTTGACTAGCCACTGGGCGGCTCGAATCGCGCCGACGGCGAAGGTGTCGCGGCTATGAGCTCGGTGAATAAACTCCAATCTCTCGCCGATGCCGCCGAAGATCACGGTATGCTCGCCGACGATGTCGCCGGCTCGCACGGACAAAAGCGCAATCTCCTTCCTGGACCTTTCACCGACGATGCCTTTGCGGCCGTTGATGCCGATTTTGTCCAGATCACGGTTTAGTGCTTGCGCCACCGATCTCCCCAGAGCTAGCGCGGTTCCGCTGGGAGCATCCTTCTTAAAGCGGTGGTGCGCCTCGATAATCTCGACATCGTAGTCCTCGCCGAGCATCTTGGCGGCCTTGCCAAGGAGAGCGACCAGGACGTTCACGCCCAAGCTCGTATTAGCCGAAAGAATAGTAGGAGTGCGCCGGGAGAGTCGCTTGATCTCCGCCAATTGTTTCGAATTGAATCCGGTTGTGGCGATGAGGAGCGGAACCGCCTTTTGTGCTGCGACTGTGAGATACCCTAGAGACGCATCTGGATTGGTAAAGTCGATGATGACCCTATCGGGCTTGAGTTGCGGTTGGATCTTGTCGGTTACTTCCACACCGAGATGTCCGGCGCCGGAAATGTCGCCAGCGTCCTTCCCCAACCTGCTGCTACCGGGTTTAGCAATCGCCGCGACGAGCCGAACACCAGCAGTCTGGGCGGCGGCACGCACGACCGCGCCGCCCATGCGCCCACCGACGCCGCAAACAATGAGGCCCAACGCCATCGGAACTAGAGCAAATCGAACTCGGCCATCTCTTGCTGTAGTTTTTTCAGGTTGCCTTCTGACATGGGCGTCAGCGGCAGCCGCAGATCGCCCGTGCACTTGCCCATGAGCGAGAGTGCGGTTTTGATGGGAATCGGATTGGTCTCCAGAAAAACACTTCGAATCAGTGGAATCAGTTTCAATTGCAGTTTGCGCCCGCTCTCCCAGTTCCCATTCAAGCAGGCATCCGTCAACTGCGACATTTCCCTTGGCGCAATATTGGCGACCGTAGAGATGACTCCCTTGCCACCCAGGGCCATCAATGAGAAGGTCAAAGAATCCTCGCCCGAATAGACCGCCAGATTGTCACCGCAAAGACGGATCACGTCGATGGCCTGATCGACAGATCCGGTGGCCTCTTTGACCCCGGCAACGTTTTTTATTTCCGACAACCGTGCCAAAGTTTCCGGCTCGATCTTTGATCCGGTACGGCCGGGAATATTATAAACGATGATCGGAATGCCCACCGACTCGGCGACTTTCTTGTAGTGTTGGTAAATGCCTTCCTGTGTGGGCCGGTTGTAATAAGGGGAAATCATCAAAGCGCCGTCGGCGCCGGTCTTCTCCGCCCCTTTTGTAAGCGCGACCCCTTCCGCAGTTGAATTCGATCCGGTTCCGGCGATGACCGGGACTCGCTTGTTGACGGCCTTGATCACCCTTTCTATAACTTCGTGGTGCTCTTTGTGGTCAAGCGTCGCCGATTCACCCGTCGTCCCACAGGGGACGATGCCGTTGGTGCCGTTCTTGATGTGAAACTCCACCAAATCTTCCAGGCTTTGCCAATCGACCTTGCCGTCTTTAAAAGGCGTCACCAACGCTACCATTGAACCAGCAAACATAAGCCCTCCTAATGAACCTTGACGGTGCCGTGAAAAACTTCCTCGGCTCCGCCCGTCATATAGACGCGGTTATTATCCCGCCATTCGATTAAAAGATCTCCGCCTTTAACGTGGATCGTCACCTCACGCTCAGTTCTACCCGTGAGCACTCCGGCAACCCCAACTGCCGAGGCGCCGGTGCCGCAAGCCCAGGTCTCGCCGGCCCCCCTTTCCCACACTCGCATTCCCACTTCGTTGGAGCTCAGTATTTGGACAAACTCCGTGTTTACCCGCCTCGGGAAAAAAGGATGGTACTCAAAGCGAGGCCCAATTTTTTCCAGGTCCACGGATTCAATATCATCCAGGTAGAGTACGCAGTGCGGGTTCCCCATGGAGACGCATGTGACCTGATACGTTGCGCCGTCAACCGTTAGTGGATGATTGATGATCTGGCCATCGGCATCCACGGGAATCTTTCTCCCTTCCAGTACTGGCTCTCCCATGTCCACTTCGACCAGTTCACCGACGATCTTCGGACGAATAATCCCTGCCAGGGTTTCGACTTCCAGCTCGCGCTTCTTCGTAAGGTCGTGGTCGTAAACATACTTGGCAAAGCAGCGAATGCCGTTGCCGCACATTTCCACTTGGCTGCCGTCGGCGTTATAGATCTCCATCTTGAAGTCGGCGACTTTTGAAGGATGAATGGTAAGCAGCTGATCGGCACCGATCCCGAATCTTCGATCGCACAGTTGTTTTGCAATCGACTCCAGACCGCCGATGCTTTTCTTGAGACAATCGAGAAAAACGAAGTCGTTGCCGCAACCATGCATCTTGGTGAAGGCAATTTCCATCTTGCTTACTCTTTCGAGTTCCTAGATCCCCTGGCCTACGGCCCGCCCCCTTTGCAAAGGCGGCTAATGGGGGATTTTGCCCTGCTGACCGCTGACGTCCGACTGGTTCATTGGAGCACCGCAGGGATGACTTCGCCCCTGATCAAATCATCGAAGTTTTCCCGCGCCCGGATTACATAGTATTTATCGCCGTCCACCAGAACCTCCGGCGGCTTCGGATGCGAATTGTAGTTCGATGCCATGGTAAACCCGTAAGCGCCCGCGCTCATAACCGCCAGTAGATCACCGCGAGCCGGCCGCGGAATCTCGCGGTCTTTGGCAAAGAAGTCCCCGCTCTCGCAGATCGGACCGACAATATCTGCCACGATTTTCTCTCTATTGTTTTGCAGCACCGGCTGAATTGCCTGGTAGGAACCGTAAAGCGCAGGCCGAATGAGATCATTCATCCCGCCATCGACGATGACGAACTTCTTGTCATCGGTCTCCTTGAGGTACAGCACTTCCGTAAGCAAAATGCCCGCGTTGCCCACGATAACCCGACCGGGCTCGAGGATCAAAGTCACATCGAGTCCTTCCAGACCGCGGATAATCGCTTTGGCGTATTCCTCCGGTTGAGGAGGTGTTTCATCTTTGTAACTGATTCCCAAGCCGCCACCCAAGTCGAGATAACGGATGCGGGCGCCGTCTTTTTGCAGCGAACCCACCAGAACACGATCCAGGTATTCACGCACCCGCGCCAGCGCATCGACGAAAGGAGACACGGAAGTCAGTTGGGAACCAATGTGACAATCGACACCGACGACTTCCAGATTCGGCAGCGAAGCGGCCTTCTTGTAACTTTCGACTGAGCGTTTAATGTCGACTCCGAACTTGGCCTTCTTCATGCCGGTGGAAATATAAGGATGGGTTTGCGGATCGACGTCCGGATTGATACGCAAACTGATCGGCGCCCTTTTTCCGGCCCCACCCGCGATTTCGTTCAAAGCAAGCATCTCGTGCTCCGACTCAACATTGAACATCAGTATGCCGGAATGAAGCGCATATTCGATTTCCTCTTTCTTCTTGCCCACGCCGGAGAAGACGATTTTTTTCGGGTCGGCCCCCGCTTTGAGCGCGCGAAACAACTCACCGCCGGAAACGATGTCGAACCCGCTTCCCGCTTTGGCGAAAGTCCTCAACAGCGCGATGTTGGAGTTTGCCTTTACGGAGAAACAGACGATGTGCGGAATCTTTGCGAAGGCCTCATCAAAAACGCGGAAGTGACGTTGCAATGTCGCGAGGCTGTAAACATAAGCCGGCGTCCCGACTTCTTGGGCGATGCGCCTTACGGGCACGTCCTCGGCAAACATCTCTCCATCGCGGTATTCAAAATGATGCATCACGGACCTCGCGCAATTTCGACTTCGTTGGATGGCTCGCTCAATGAACCGTCCTTCAACTGAGACGACACTCGATAACGATAAATCATCTTCTGTTGTACCTCTTCATCCACATAACGGTACTGCTTTTGTTTGACAAATTTTTCTCGATCCTCCACGTCCACTGTCGTCAACGGCCGATAGGGAGCTGGACAGTCCAAGCACGTCGGCGAAATATCCTTCCGAAAAATAACGAACCCCATCAAATCCTTAAGCTCCTTACCGTCTACGTACTCCGTCGGTCGCCTCCAGGTGAGTGCCACGCCATTCGGAACTGACGTTGCCCTAAGATCTTCGATGACCTTAGGCGTAGCCAGCTCAGGCGCCCGTAGTTCTCCTTTCTTGCCGCAGGCCAAGAAGAGAACCGGAATCAGCGCAAGGGCGGCCAAGGCTCTCATCTATGCCCTCAATTCTTTCAGCCGCCGTATGACATTGCCCCGAGCCGTGCCTCCGAAAGCGCGACGACGATTGACAACCGACTCGGTAGACAGAAAGCCATAGATGTCTTTCTCGATTCTTTTCGAAAAGCCCTTGAGATCTTTCAGTGAAAGCTGTCCGATCCGACAGCCCTTCGCGACACAGTGCCGCACGATTCTCCCCGAGATCGCATGGGCATCGCGAAAAGGAACGCCGCGTTCCACGAGATAATCAGCCAAGTCAGTGGCATTCATGAAGCCGTCCTGCGCTGCCATCAGCATTCGGTCTTTACGGACTTTCATGCCGTGAATGATTTCGGCCATGATCTGCACGCTTGTCTTGACGGTATCCACGGTGTCGAAAAGCGGAATTTTGTCTTCTTGCAAATCCCGATTATAAGCCAACGGCAACCCTTTCATGATCGTAAGTAGCGCCTGCAGGTGACCAAAGACACGCCCTGCCTTACCACGCACCAGCTCCGGCACGTCAGGGTTTTTCTTCTGCGGCATCATCGAGCTGCCGGTGCAGTATCGATCCGGCAATTCAACAAATCCAAACTCTTGACTAGACCACAAGACCAGCTCCTCCGCAAGCCGGCTTAGATGCACGAACAGAATAGCCGCTACGGAAACAAACTCCAGAATGAAGTCGCGATCGCTGACCGTGTCGATGCTATTTTTCGAAACTCGCGGAAAGCCGAGCAGCTTGGCAACGTAATTACGATCGATAGGAAAGCTCGTGCCCGCCAGCGCGCCGGCGCCGAGCGGCAACACGTTGATGCGATCGAGACAGCTCAAAAATCGCTCCCGGTCGCGCTCGAACATTTCGTAGTAAGCAAGCAAATGATGGGCGAACCGCACCGGCTGCGCACGCTGCAAGTGTGTATAGCCGGGCATAATGACGTCGAGGTTCTTCTTGGCGGCGCCCGTTAGCTCCCGTTGGAGCAGCTGCAGACTATCGATGATAGTCGCAATCTCTTCGCGCAGAAAAAGCCGCATATCCAGCGCGACCTGATCGTTGCGACTGCGCGCCGTATGTAGCTTTTTCCCCGCAGCGCCGATCTTCTCACTCAACCGGCGCTCGATGTTCATATGAATATCTTCGTCGGCTGAAGAGAAGACAAACTTGCCACTCGCGATCTCTTGCTCGATGCCTTTCAAGCCACGGATAATTTTTCGCGCATCCCGTGCCGGGATGATCCGCTGGCGCGCAAGCATTTTCGCATGCGCGATGCTGCCGGCGATGTCGTGACGGTAAAGCCGCGAATCGACATCGACGGAAGCCGTGAAAGCCTCCACCGAATTCGTGGTTCCGGCGGCAAACCGGCCGCCCCAGAGTTTTTTTTCCTTTACCACTCGTCCTGCCAATTTTCGATCAGAGCGAGCCCCATATGGAACTCAAAATGTCTTCGGCTTTCTTGAAGCTCCGGACCTTAAGCGCTTTTCAATCGTCGTAGTCTGAGTCGCAGGGCGTTCAGTCGAATAAAGCCATCGGCGTCGCCCTGGTTATAGACATCGTCTTCCTCAAAAGTCGCCACCTTGGGATCATAGAGTGAAGAGTCGGACTTGCGTCCGATCACGATGACGTTGCCTTTATAGAGTTTGAGCCGAACGCGGCCGCTCACGTTGGCTTGTGCGGCATCGATGGTTTTTTGCAAAACCTCGCGCTCGGGGGCAAACCAATAACCATAATAAATCATCTCCGCGTAGCGCGGGACCAGGGCATCTCTCAACCGCAGCACCTCGCGATCCATCGTGATGGACTCCAGCGCGCGGTGCGCCGCGTGAAGGATGGTTCCCCCGGGTGTCTCATAAACACCCCGGGATTTCATCCCCACGTAGCGATTCTCGACCACGTCGACGCGGCCGATGCCATGTCTTGCTCCGAGATCGTTCAGTCTCGCCAAAAGTCTAGCCGGCGAAAGCTGCCTGCCGTTCACCGCGCTTGGATCACCGCGCCGATAGTCGATCTCCACATATTCCGCCCGGTTCGGCGCTTTCTCCACGGGGCGACACCAGACGAACATATCCGCCGGCGGCTCCCGCCAAGGGTCTTCCAAAATGCCTCCTTCATAACTGATGTGAAAAATATTTCGATCGGTGCTGTACGGGCGGGCCTGCGTCACCGGCACCGGAATCCCATGTTTTCGCGCATAGGCGATCAACGAAGTGCGCGAGTTCAAATTCCACAAACGCCACGGCGCCACGACTTTAATGCCGGGCTTCAGGGCGTAATACGTCAGCTCAAAGCGTACCTGATCGTTGCCTTTGCCCGTCGCACCATGGGAGACGGCATCGGCATGTTCTTTGGCGGCGACATCGATCTGCGCCTTGGCAATCAGCGGCCGGGCGATCGAGGTGCCCAGCAAATAGGACCCTTCGTAAACCGCATTGGCGCGCAGCATGGGAAAGACGTACTCTTTGACAAACTCTTCCCGGAGATCGCCGACAACGGCTTTGCTCGCACCGGTCTTGATCGCCTTGCGGCGAATAGCCTGCAGATCCTCGCCTTGACCTAGGTCGGCGCAGAACGCGATAACCTCACAGCCGTAGGTTTCCATCAGCCAACGCAGGATAACCGAAGTGTCCAGTCCGCCCGAGTAGGCCAGAACAACTTTGTTTACTTTCATCTTGTTCTTTGCAGTCCTCTACGTGCTCGTCCAGGGGTCGTTGTCCAGATCTTTGAAGCTTCTCAAGAGCCAAACCATGATCGCCTTCTGCACGTGGAGCCGGTTTTCAGCCTGATCGAAGGCAATGCATTGCGGTCCTTCCAGCACTTCGTGGGTTATCTCCTGCCCGCGATGGGCTGGGAGACAATGCATCACCACCGCGTCCTTTTTCGCCATCGCCACGACTCTCTCATTAACCTGATAGTCCCTAAAGGCTTTGAATCGCGTCCCGGCCTCTTCCTCTTGCCCCATGCTCGCCCAAACATCCGTGTAAACCGCGTCGGCGCCCGTAACAGCCTCTTCGACGGAATGCGTCACCACGATCTGCGCGCCATCTTTTCGTGCTCGTTCTTCGATTTCTTTGTTAGGCTCGTAACCCTTAGGACACGCCACTGCGAACGAGATCGGCAGCTTTTCCGCCGCCTCTATCCAAGAATGAACCATATTGTTGCCATCGCCGACGAAAGCGATTTTTAATCCTTGCAGTTCCCCTTTGTGCTCTATGAGCGTGAGACAATCGGCAAGCACCTGGCAGGGATGGGATAGATCCGTAAGCGCATTGATTACCGGCACCGTAGCATAGGCGGCCATCTCCTCCAGCGTGCTTTGCGAGAAAGTTCGCACGGTAATGAGATCCACCCAGCGGCTGAGACTTCGGGCACAGTCAGCGGGAGTTTCTCGTATCCCGAGTTGGACTTCATTGGGCCCCAGGAAGACGGCATGGCCGCCGAGTTGAACCATCCCCGCCTCAAAGGTAACACGCGTGCGCAAGCTTGGTTTCTCGAATATCATCGCTAGACACTTGCGTGCCAACAGCGGATGGGGAATCTCTTGTTTTAGCTTCTGTTTGAGTCCCTTAGCCAGCGCAAAGATCCTGACCATTTCCTCACGAGTGAGGTCCCGGAAATTCAATAGATCGCGTTTGCTCATGACCCAATGCGGTTACTGGCGCGCGAGCACTTTATCTAAAATTCCCAGCCCGCGCTCGATTTCTTTTTGGGTGATGGTCAGTGGCGGAACAAAACGAAGAACCTTATAAGCCGTGCAATTGATCAGCAGGCCCGCTTGCATACAGGCATCGACGATCTTCGCCCCCTCTATTTCCAGCTCTAGTCCGAGGATCAGCCCCTTGCCGCGAATGCTCTTCACGAAAGAGAAGCGATCTTTAAGTTCGCTCAGGCCTCGTACAAAAACCTTTTCCATCTTGGCGCAATTCTTAAGCACTCCGCCTTTCAGCAGGGCTTTCAACACTGCCAAGCCGACATTGCAAACGAGCGGATTTCCGCCAAAAGTCGAAGCATGGCTGCCCGGGATAAAACTTTGCGCGACTTCTTCTCGAGCAAGCATTGCACCCAACGGTAATCCGCCACCTAACGACTTGGCCAGGGTCATGATGTCCGGCGTCATGCCAAAGTGCTCATAGCCAAAAAGTTTTCCGGTCCGTCCCAGTCCGGTTTGGACTTCGTCGAATATCAGAAGCAAGTTCCGCCGGTCGCACAGCTCTCGGAGACCCCGCAGATAATCCTCGTCAGGCACATTGACGCCACCCTCGCCCTGGATGGGCTCTACGAGGATCCCCACTGTTTTTTCCGGATCGACGGCCTCTTCAGCAGCCTTCAAATCATTGAAAGGGATCTGGCGAAAGCCCGGCGGCAACGGATCGTAACCCGCCCGCACTTTTTCCTGCCCCGTCGCCGTTAACGTGGCGAGCGTACGTCCGTGAAAGGAATTGTGAGCCGAGAGAATCTCGTATTTGCCGCCGAGATGTGCCGCGCCGTAGCGCCGCGCCAGTTTAATGGCAGCTTCATTGGCCTCTGCGCCGCTATTACAAAAAAAAACGCGATCCGCAAATGAATGGTTGCAAAGCTCTCGGGCCAGCTCCGACTGCGGTAATATATGGTAGAGATTGGAGACGTGTATGAGTTTGCGCGCTTGTTGCTGAATCGCGCGAACAACGGCTGGGTGGCAATGGCCAAGGCCGTTGACGGCGATGCCGGCTAAAAAGTCGAGATACTCCTTGCCATCAGCGTCCCACACTCGGGCCCCTTTGCCGCGAACAAGAGCGATGGGATAGCGTGCATAGGTCTGAGCGACGTATTTGTCCGTGAGTTTGGCAACATCGCGGTTCTTCATCTATTTCCTCACCACCTCGGTACCTACTCCTTCTTTCGTAAAGATTTCGAGGAGCACGGCGTGTTTGATTCGACCGTCGATAATATGGGTTTTTTCCACGCCGCCTTTCAGGGCGTTCACACAACATTCAACCTTGGGGATCATTCCCGACCCAACCACGCCCTCCTGGATCATCTTGCGGGCTTGATTCACTCTCAATGTGCTAAGCAGTTCACCCCTTTTGTCTTTCACTCCTTCCACGTCCGTCATGAGAATGAGCTTTTCCGCGTGCAGCGCCTCGGCCACTTCGCCCGCTACCAAATCGGCGTTGATGTTATACGTCTCGCCCTTGTCTCCACAGCCCACCGGGGCAATGACGGGAATGAACTTGTTTTCATCGAGGGAATCGATCACCAACGGGTTGATACCGACGATCTCGCCCACCATGCCGATATCGACTATTTCCGGTGGCTCGCCATTGGCGGAAACCGTGACGTTCATCTTGCGCGCCAGGATGAGACTGCCATCCTTGCCGCTCAAACCCACTGCCATACCCCCGTGCTGATTGATCAGAGTAACGATCTCTTTGTTGACCTTCCCCACAAGAACCATCTCGACGATGTCCAATGTTGCTTGGTCTGTAACCCGCATTCCGCGCACGTAGCGGCTCGTGATGCCCATCTTGTCCAGCACCTCATCGATCTGGGGGCCGCCTCCATGAACCACGACGGGATTGACACCGACATACTTAAGCAGGACGATGTCCTGGGCAAAACTTTCCTTCAGGTCTTCATCGATCATGGCATGACCGCCATACTTAATGACAAAAGTTTTGCCGTAGAAGCGCCGAAAATAGGGGAGCGCTTCCATTAAGACGTCAGCCTTGCTGATGAAATTTTCCATAAAGGACAATCCTCTTAAAGCATCGGCCTATTGCGCTCGAAAGCAGTCGGTCCGAGGTCGCAGCAATTCCGTTGTCCGGATACTGGTGAAATCATCAATAGATCAGAGGATATAGCGCGACAAGTCCTCGTTGTTCAAGATTGGAGCAAGCCGGTCGCGGACATACTGGGCATCGATGGGCACGTCTTTGCCCGGCATTTCCGGAGCGGAAAATGAGACATCGTCGAGTAAGCGTTCCAAGATCGTATGCAGTCGCCGGGCACCGATGTTCTCCGTTCGTTCGTTAACCTCAGCGGCGATGCGGGCGATCTCCAAAATCGCATCTTCCCCAAACTTCACGTGAACTTTCTCGGTTTCGAGCAAAGCCGCGTACTGCTTGATCAGCGCGTTTTTGGGCTCCGTCAAGATGCGGACAAAGTCTTCCTTGCCCAACGAACTCAACTCCACACGGATCGGAAACCGCCCCTGGAATTCCGGAATCAGATCCGAAGGCTTCGCAGTGTGAAAAGCTCCGGAGGCGATAAAAAGTATATGATCAGTCTTGACCATGCCATACTTTGTGTTCACCGTGGAGCCTTCCACAATCGGTAACAGATCTCGCTGCACTCCCTCCCGCGATACATCCGGCCCATGCGTCGATTCCCGGCCGGCGATCTTATCAATTTCATCAAGGAATACGATTCCGGACTGCTCGACCCGCCGGATCGCCTCGCCCATCACTTTATCCATGTCGATGAGCTTGGCGGCTTCTTCCTGTGTGATGATATCCATCGCTTCGGGAATCTTCACTGTCTTCTTTTTGGTTTTCTTCGGCAGAAGGTTGGAGAACATCTCCTTCAAATTAAACTCCATCCCCTCCATTCCTTGGGGGGTCAGCACCTCGATCATCGGCATCGATGTCTGCGTCATCTCGATTTCCACGAACCGATCATCCATCTTGCCTTCACGAAGCATTTTCTTGAGCTTGTCCCGCGTACCCTGTAGACGGGCGCTGTCGACTGCTTCTCCATCGACCGCGGCCGCCGCACCCGCAGGCAATAGAAGATCCAAAATGCGCTCTTCGGCAACCTCCCGAGCCTTTATTTCAACTTTTTGCTTCTCTTCCTCCTTCACCATATTCACAGCGAGGTCCGTCAGGTCGCGGATGATCGACTCGACGTCGCGTCCGACGTAACCGACCTCGGTAAACTTGGAGGCTTCGACTTTGATGAATGGCGCTTGTGCGAGCTTCGCTAGCCGCCGGGAGATTTCGGTCTTCCCAACCCCCGTTGGCCCAATCATAATGATGTTCTTTGGCGCGATTTCCTCGCGTAGATCTTCCGGCACGAGTTGGCGCCGCCAGCGGTTGCGTAGCGCAATGGCCACAGCACGCTTGGCATCCCTCTGGCCGACGATGTAACGATCCAACTCCGAAACAATCTCACGGGGAGTCATGACTGGAGTTGGAACAGCAGAACTGCTTTCCGGCGGAGCCGTACTTTGAACTTCATTCATGGGAATAGCATAACTCCTAGCAAGTTCGATGGGAAATGCAAATGTCCTATTTAGTAAGGATCTCGAACGGATCGGCTACCTGGCCGAAATACGCCTTGCGCTAGCCGGGTAAGAGGTTTCCGAGGCTAGCCGCTGATGTTGAACGATTTGAACGGCTTGAACCATTTGAACTTTTCGCGCAGCATCGGCTAGGGCAACTCTTCGAAGGTAAGCCGATCGTTCGTATAGACGCAGATTTCTGCAGCCACCCGCATGGCTTCTTCAGCAATAGTTCGGGCGTCCAACTGTGTATGCTTGGCCAAGACACGGGCTGCCGCCAGAGCATAGTTTCCACCCGACCCGATGGCGATGAGGTTATCGTCCGGTTCGATAACATCTCCGCTACCGGAAATGACCAGCAAGTCGTTGACGTCGGCCACAATTAACAGCGCCTCAAGTTGTCGCAAAACCCGATCGGTCCGCCAATCCTTGGCCAGCTCCACCGCCGCTCGTTTCAGATTGCCGTTAAATTGCTCCAGTTTGCCTTCAAATTTCTCGAATAATGTGAAAGCATCTGCAGTCGCTCCAGCAAAGCCGGCGATCACACGGTCGTGATGGAGCTTTCGGACCTTGCGCGCGCTGTGTTTCATCACGGTCTGGCCGAGACTGACCTGGCCATCTCCGACGACCACGACTTTCCCGGCGTGGCGAATCGCGAATATGGTTGTACCGTGTATCATTTTGGATTTTGGATTGTCGATTTTGGATTCATTATAATCGCAAATTGTTCTTCCAGGCTGCTCAAAAAGACCTCAGAGGCGAGGCGCGCGAAGATCGATGAGCGGAGGCGTACTCCTGTTGTACGTTGACGCGAAATCGGTCGAGTGCAACGAAGCATATGAGTCTTTTTCAGCAGCCTGCTAGGCCCGTGGATGCGCCTTATCATAAACCGCGGTCAACTGATCCAAATTCAGGTGGGTGTAGCGCTGTGTCGTCGAAAGGCTGGCATGACCGAGCAGTTCTTGAATGACCCGCAAATCGGCACCGCTGTTCAATAGATGGGTAGCAAAGCTATGACGCAGACCGTGGGGACCCATTTTGACGGAAATCCTCGCTTCCCGCAGATGCTTCTCGACCACGCGTGCCACGCTTCTGGTCGTAATTCTACGGCCTCGATGGTTCAAAAAGACAGGATTGGCGCCCGTGCAGGGCAAACTCCACTTTTTGCGCACTTCTTGACCGTAGTCGCGAAGCGCCCGCAGCGCCACCTCACCTATAGGCACAATCCGTTCCTTAGAACCCTTCCCCACAACCCGGATAATCTCCAGTTGGAAATCAACATCACTCCAATTGAGGCCCACCAGTTCGCTCGCGCGAATTCCCGTGGAATAGAAAACTTCCAAGACCGCGCGGTCTCGAAAATCCAAAGAACTCTTCACTTTGATCGCGCCCAACAACTGAAAGACATCGTCCACCGAAAGAAAATTGGGTAGCGGTTTCTCCTGCTTCGGACTATGAATCAGCCGTAGCGGATCCTTTTCGACCTGACGCGTGGCGACCAGATAACGAAAGAATCCTTTCAGCGCGGCAAGTTTGCGGCCCATCGAACTCTTTTTTCGGTTCTTGGTTAAAGCGGCTAAATATGTCCTGACGACGTGAATATCGACCTTGCGTACATCCACGGTCCCGCCCTTTTCCAGGCAGAGCTTCCTTTCAACCAGGAACTGGAAAAACTGGACCAGATCGCTGCGATAATTTCGCAAGGTGTGAGGCGACACGTTGCGCTCGGTGCGGAGATGATCAACGTATTTTTGAATCAAGTTTTCCACGATTTCATTCAAGAGCGTAAGAATAACACGCATGCGAAAAAAACAAAATCATCCTAGATTACTCTGACGATTTATTGCGTTTGTATTAACTCCTAGCCTCGTCCTATATTCCCAGGGATGTCACAGGGAAAAACCACTTTTGGCCTCACGTTATCCAATCGGGCTGTGGTTACAAAAGGTACGCAGCCGAAAGATCTTATCGATATGGCCGTCAGAGCAGAGGCGTCGGCAAAGCTCGACGCCGTCTGGGTAGGCGATAGTATTCTGAGCAAACCGCGATTAGAGTGCATACCGCTCCTGGGCGCGATCGCCGGACATACCTCGCGGCTCCGTCTCGGCGTCGCCTGTATGGCCACCATCGCGCAACGCAATCCCGTGCTGCTTGCTTTGCAGTGGTCGAGTCTCGATGTTCTATCCGGCGGACGCACATGGCTTGCAGCCTGCATGGGATATCCGGCGAGCCAACATCCAATGGCCGCTAAAGAACTCGATGTCATGGGGATTGCGAGTAAAGAGCGCCCCGGCAGGCTGGAAGAGATGATTCAGGCTCTGCGCGTCCTTTGGTCGGATGAACAGGCCTCTTTCCATGGGAAATATTATTCGTTTGAGGGCGTCAATCTGCTCCCCAAACCCGCGCAACAGCCGTGCCCCATTTATATCGCGGGTACCCCGCGCGCAAGCAGCATCGGTGAGCCTGGAGTTGAGCGCTCGTTGCGCCGGATTGCACGTTATGCCGATGGCTGGATGACCAACCAGATTGAGCTCCAGTTGCTCCAAGACCATTTGAAGCGCTTGCGAAAAATGTTGGTTGAGGAAGGTCGAGATCCCGACAAATTCAAAACGGTTTTGTACTACGGCATCAGCGTTAACCCGAACCAGGGGCAGGCCTTTCGCGAGGCTAAGGCTTTTCTTGACGCCTATTACCTCAAGGACTTTTCACGTGAGGGCGTGGAAATCTGGAATGCCTGCGGACCAGTCGAGCATTGTGTTCGTACTATCCAAAATTTCGTGGACGCGGGAGTGGATCACATCACCATTCGGCCCATCGGCCAAAACCTAGACAAACAATTCCGCATCTACTTGGATGAGATCCTTCCCGCTCTGGCTGCGTCGTAATGTTCCGGCCATGAGGGTTTCGGCTAACGTTTTCGCGCGCCTCACACTGTCTAGCTGACGCCTCCCCTTTCATCATCTCCCGCCATCCACTTGCTTAACCAAGCGGTCGTCAAAAAACTGTGATGGCTTAGCCTTCTTTGCTTCCGGGATTGTCTCCGATAAAAAGTCCAAGATCCCCCGAACCCCGGGCTCGGATATCATCAGCTCTCGCCTGAAGCCGGCGCGGCGATAGAACTCGTAGGTTTTGTCGAGGGCGTCGGGATCAGTTTCTTTAGTGTATTTGGCGATGACTTTGATCGCAAAACTTTTGTCGCTGTAATAGCGATCGATGCCTGCGCGCAACGCGCGCAATAAGGGAACCAGACGGTCTCTTAGTTCATCGAAACGGCTGCGCCTTATGACGATTCCGACGTTTTGGTAAGGCACGTCCAAGAGACTGGTCAAAGAACGATACCCCATCTTTTCCAGTTGAAAACTGGCAGGTGGGCTCGAGATACCACCCATCACCTGGCCGGCGTGAAGCGCCGCTAATACTTGCGCGCTGCTGCCGATGGGAAAGAGTTGAACGTCTTTCGGCGAGAGCCCCATCTTTTTGAGAGAAACCAAGGTCCCGTAAGCGATCGGGGTGGCCGGTCGGTCGGTGCCAACTACTTTGCCTTTTAGTGCTTCGACGTTGGGAATTTCCGGCCTGGCATAGAAATTCCAGATCATGGTATTAAGTAGCCCCGCGACGAACACAACATCGTGTCCGCGCAGCGAAGCGGTAAGGACCGGCGCTGCGGATATTTGAATGGCATCCAGTTCGGCGGCAATGACCGCCGGAATCGCCAGACTCGCATTTACACTCAGGACCTCGACATCAACTCCCTCTTTCGCTATCGCGCCGGTTTCTTTCGCCATCCATAATGATGCCATCGTCGCCGAAGTGCTCATATAGGCAACCCGCAGTGGTCGGGCCGCAGCCGCGCCAACATGGACTGGCCATACAATGCCGAGGATAACGGAGAGCAAAAGTAAGAACGTATTCTTCATCTTTCGTCGTTTATCCATTGACAAAGTGCGAGCACGATAGGCGCACACGGGCCACGATGAGCCTCACACCCCGCCCGGCTCGAATTCGCCTTCCGGTGGAGTCCGTTGCGAATACACCCACACGGGCATCCGGCTGGTGATGCCCTCGGCCGATACCGCCGCTTCGTAGGTCTTGCGGATGTGCGGATCCTCGTCCACGTAGGAGATGGCGTTGCCGCCTTCCCGGGTGTCAATGGCACCTACATCGGCAGCGTCTCCGCCCGGGGCGCCGCCACGACGAAAACCGGGTCCGTACGGGCCGTCAAAGACCAGCAGTCGCAGTCCCTCAGGATGAGTGCCAAAGTGTTGGTGGAACCAATCGCCCCGCATCGGCGCAGCACTAATCATGCCCACCGGCTCATAGGTCTGTTTTTTTACTTGATCGCCGAGCTTGGCCTCCCATGGCTGCATGCCGAGCCGGTCGGGCCAAGTGAAACTGTAGCCCTTGCCCTTGATGCACACGAGAATCGCGCCCGAGGAATGTTTGTGCGCCTTGGAGTATTGCCCGGTTTTGTACTGTGCGATCTTCATGTAAAAGTTTGCGCCGGCCATGTGTGGCTCGATGCGCCGGTAGTCAAACGCACGGCGATTATCCGGCGGCAGCTCGCAAGTGAGAATATCGGGGATAATGTTGGTGCGGCGCATAGCGAGACCGCGGACCGGATCGGCGTAAATATCGTCCACGGGTTTGAAATAACTATCCGAAGCGTCGAACAGAGCGAAGAAATTGTACGGACAATTCAAGACGAACTCGGGGTCTCGAACGAGATTGACGATGTTGGGCGCGGTGGTGGCCGCTAGCAGCAGTGCGGGCGATGCAGTGGCGTTGACCACCTGGTGCCGGGCATTGAGTGGAATCGCAAAGAGCGACCCGCGACTCCATTCGAAGGTCACTTTTTTGGGATTGCCTTCCTGCCACACTTCCGTGGTGCCGCGCCCCTCCACGACATAGTAAATCTCCTCATAAAGATGCCGTTCTGAGTTGAGCGCTCCAGCCCCGGGCACTTCGACGACATACATCCCCCAAAGCCCTTCCGTGCCCAAGAGTTGAATTGCGGTGCCCCGGCCACCCAGCCGCTTCCATGGCGTCAGCGGCAGGTCCTGGACTTTGTGCACGCCGATATCTCGGTGAATCGGGATCCCCTGAGCTTCAATGAAGAGATCATAGGGAGACTTAGGATTCTTCCACTTACCGAAACCGGCTTTCTCGCCTGCGTTCGGCGCGTGCCAATCGAACAACTGTGCACCTGGCTCAACACCCATGTCGCTACCCTCCGTGAGAGACCGTCTTGTCAACCATGCTACAAGACTTGACTACTCGATTTCTTTCCCACTCGTCAAGTTGAGCCAGGAGACCGTTCGAGCTCTTTCGGAGATCCAACGTTTCGCTTCACTTCTCCTGGTAATCTTGACAGAGATATTGCTGACGTGATTTACCGGAAACCGCCGGCTAAGCAAAAGGTGAGTATGAAAAGGCATAGAAGATCAGCAGTCGTTGCACTGCTATTCTTAATTGTGGGAATATCATTATTTACGGCTACCGCTGCATTGGCAGAGAAGTTGCGCGTTGCCTATACGGCCTTCGCTGGAACCTTCACGATCCTATGGGTGGGACACGATGCCGATCTATACCGGAAAGCCGGCGTCGACGTGGAGCTTCTCTATATCGGTTCGAGTACCAAGGCGGTGCAGGCGCTCCTTGGTGGTGACATCGACGTTGTCTATTCTGCGGCGGGGGCGGTCGTGGATGCGAACGCCGCCGGTGCGGATCTGGTCATGATCGGTTGCCAGTACGACCAAGGGCAAACATCATTCTTCACCACTGCTTCCATCACCAGCGTCAGCGAGCTCAAAGGAAAGACACTTGGAGTTTCCCGGTTTGGGTCATTCTCGGACTTCGTCGCACGCTACGTGTTGAGGAAGAACCGCCTCCAGCCGGTCAAAGATGTGGCCATTCTGCAAGTCGGCGGAACCCAGGAGATCATCGTCGCCATGCAAAAAAATTTGGTCCAAGGCGGGTCAATCTCACTCCCGCTTTCCTTGAGTGCCAAACAACTAGGTTTTAGAGAGTTGATGACGACTGAAACTATCGGACTTCCTTTCGATTACGGCTGCTTCATCGTCAAGCGAGCTCAGCTCCGCAGCAAGCGAGAAGAGCTCAAAAGAGTGCTACGGGCAACCATTGCCGCCTACGACTTGGCGATTCAGGAACCTCAGATCGCCAAAAAGGCGATTGCCAAATACACTCGGACCATGGACCCCGAAATCTTGGACGCAACTTATAAGGAGAACGTAAAGGAGTATGCCCAACGCATCCCCTGGGTTTCATTTAAGGGCCTGGCATCGATCGTGGAGCTTCGCGGAGAAGGAACGGCCGATGTCAAGAAACTTGCGTTAGAAAAAATGTACGATAACTCTCTGTTGGAAGAGATTCAGAAAGAAATCTCGCCAACAAAATAAGGAATACGGAAGATGAAGCTCGGAATCTTTGATCACATGCAAAAGAACGACAAACCGGAACGCTCCTACGCGGACATGTATGCAAACCATCTGGAGACGTTGGCATTCGCCGATCAAGCCGGCATGGACTTTTATTTTGTCGCGGAACATCACTTTGACTTGGGCTTTTCCGAGTGTCCTAGTCCCGGGACCTTTCTCGGTGCCGCATCGCAGCGAACAAAAAAAATTCGTTTGGGCCCGCTAGTTTACGTGCTACCATTGTGGAACCCCATCCGTGTTGCTGAAGAAGTAGCCTTGCTCGATAACCTCACCCGGGGACGACTCGAATGTGGGTTCGGGCCCGGCATCGGCCCTTTCACCTTCGCCGCCTATGGCGTCTCTTGGGATGAAAAACGAAAAATGGCCTGGGAGGCCTTGCGGATGATCAAGGGAATTTGGGCCAACCCATCCTACAGTTACGAGGGCGAGTACTTTAAATGCAAAAATGTCGAGTTGGGCATTCCCTTGGTCCAGCAACCGCACCCGCCCCTCTGGATGCCGACACGAAGCCGGGAATCCCTTGAAGAAGCCGCTTCCCTAGGCGTGAGTACGATCCAGTGGGTGCCGCCGAAGATGAAAGTGATTCGCGCCGCGTTCGACCATTATCGGGATGCTTACCAACGAGCCCAGCCGTCAGGCAGAAAACCCCATATCGGACTGATGCGGGAAATCTATGTCGCGGAGACTGATAAGCAGGCTCGCGATGAAATCAAAGATCACTGGATCTATTTTTGGCAGCGACGCGGAGGCGGTAGAGCCTACGGCGGTTACGGCCATGAGAATCTCACGACGATGCTCGATGGAGAGCGCAAGAAGGAACTTATGGATATCGACCATTCAATTGGGGATGGCTCGTTCATCTGCGGATCGCCTGAGACCGTGACCCGGCAGATCCGGGAGATCGCTTTGCAAGCCGGCGCCGATACGTTCTTAGGTGAATTTGCTTTTGGCGCACTCGAACATCACCAAGTGATGAACTCACTTCGGCTCTTCACGAATCACGTCATGCCGGAATTAAAAAAGCTCGAAATTGACGCCCTCAACTATCCGAAGGTTGAAGCGCAAATGGTCGGATAACACCGGCGTCGCAGCAGCACGTGCTCAACGCAGTGATTTGGCGCGCTGCTGCATCTCCTGAGCCGTGATCTCTTGTCCATATAGAGGTGCGCCCTGGGCGAAATCTTTCGCGCGTTCGAGCGGGCCGATGATCACCGGATCGAAGCCGGCATCTCCCACCAAGCGCGACGCTATCGCCAATGCATCTTTGTCATCACCTGCCATAGGAATACCAATGCGGCCTTCGGGGCGATTGGAAGCACTAGCAAGCCGCTTATAGTTGAGTGTGTTGAACGCGCGGACGATGCGTGCGCCTGCCAAGTACTTCGCTGACGTTGCGCCGATTCCATTTTCTCGCGCTTCCTTGGCGATCTCACCATCCCGCGCCGGAACCGCGTTGCCGGCATCGATTACAATCTTGCCTTTGAACTCCTGCGCATAATCCTTGCCCATCTGCGGATAGGCGGCATAGGGGACGGCGATAAATATAACGTCGCCGAATGCCAAAGCTTCACCCACCGTACCGGCTCGCGCCAGAGGTCCGAGACTTTCGACTAGTTTTTTGAGTTCCTCGGGATGCCGTGAAGAGAATAGCACTGGATGGCCGCTTTTTACCCACAGCGTTCCCAACGTGCTGCCCATGTTACCGGCTCCGATAATCCCAATCTTGAGGCTTGGAGTGCTTGCGACCTGGGCAAAGGCCGGTCCGATCGATGTTGCAAATGCCAGGGTCAACACTGCGATCGCAACGATAAAGCGAGGAACATGACGAGTCTGATTTGCGCAACTTTGATTCGTCATAAACCGACTCCTTTCGTTTTCGCCAACTGTATCAATCTAGCATAAAGCCGCAACGTTACGACACTACCATCGCTTCTGAACACTCTCCACCTGATCAGAACATTTTTTTTATGTTGAACGTCCCACTGCACGAAACAAAACCCCTCTCGATCTCTTGGATGAACAGCTGTCATTGATCGCGTCTTGCTTTGACGCCGCGCGGGATCTGCAGATAACCAACGACTTTTTTACCCTCGAATGGTATCTCGATCCTCTCCAGCGGCGGATCGAGTTAAGGCGGGGCTTTGAGAAAACTTCTTAGCACCCCTTGTAGCAGTTCATCTTTCCAGACTGCTAGGGACGGGATAGCGGCCGATGCGATAGTATTCGTAGGCTTGGTAGTAAGCTTCCCCCGCTTCTTTTTTGCCAAGTTTTGCCAGCTCTTCGGCATTGGCTTCGTGACGCGCGCCAAGCTTGCCCCACTCGCTGCCCCATAAATCCGGGTCGAGACTCGTCAGACGCTCGAGCAGTCCGTCGACCTCCTTCCGGTCGACTCGCTCGAAAGGATTGATCCGCCCGGCGCGGCAGGCGATATCGCTTTTAATGTCCTCGAGGCTACGGCTTTTGGCTGCCATGACTTTTGCCCCCTTTAGCTATTTTGCCCCTGGTTCACTTGCTAACGCCTTCATTGCCGCCTTGTAGAAACGGTCGTCAATAAATTGCTCGGGCTTGAAATTAGGACGTTCCTTCAGGAGAACAATTTCGATCTCCGCCCGCTTCATCACTCCCTCCGGATCCAGAGCCGGAACAAAAGCATCACGCATGAGATCGTAAAGCGAAGCGGCAATCTCCCGCTGATCGAGTCTGCCGTGGCGCATGATGATATCGATGCTCCCTTCGCGGTTGGCGCGAATCCAGTAAAGCGACTTGACGACCGCTTTCACCATACGCTCGGTCAAGTCCGGCTCCTCCTTGATCGTTTTCGCTGTCGCCAACACGGCGCTGAAGGGAACGTCTTTGAACTCATCGCCGCCGTAAACCAAACGTTTGAATCCGGCTTTCAAAAGCGGCTGATCCGTCGGCGGTGACATAAAGGCGGCGACCACGCGCCCTTGCTGCAGCGCGAGGATTTTGCCGGGATTGTCCGGGATGTTGATGTAGTCGGCAAAGTTCTGCGGCAGGCCATGTTTAGCAAAGAGGGCCTGGAGCAAGCTGTAGGTGGAGCCGCCGAAAGTAACGGCTATCTTGGTTCCCTTTAAATCTTCCAGTCGCTTGATTTCCGGGCGCGTGATCAGTCCAAACGGAACCTGGTTGAAAATCTGCACCAGAATCCTCAGCTGCTCGCCGCGGAACATCGTCTGCATCGCTGGACCAAACGCCGAGGAAAAATGGACGGTCCCGGAAACCAGAGCCTGGACATTGATCGCGTTGCCGCGCAAAACAACGATTTGCGCGTTGGTAATGCCCATCTCGTCATAGAATTTCTTTTCCTTGCCGACGACGTAGGCAAGGTGCTGGATATTGCCCGGACCCGGAAGTGAAATGTAGACCGGCTTGGTGTATTGGGCTTGGAGAGAAACGGGAACAGACAGCGTCAGCAGCAAGATGGCGCCAGTGATTTTATTCATCATGAGACCTCTCCCATGAGCCTTTCGCTTTCGGCAGGTCCTGAACCCGCTTACCAGATTCGAGTTTGTTTGCGCAAGTCTTTCCAAGACTTTGGCATCAAGAATTGTCAGGTGAGTTGTCCAAATAAAAGACAGCGACGACACAACAAGTGATTTTCTAGAGCCGAGGATCACTTATCGTCACGACGACGCAAGCTGACGTGGTGGCTTATCCCGTAAAAAGCTAGGAGCAGGCCGAACAGGGAAGAGAAATAAGCCGAAAAGCTCAACACAAAACCGGGCTCCACAACTTCGAGAACCATGAGAAAAGGCACGAGAAAACCGGCGAACACTAGCGCGAACCCTATGGCTACCAACTTGAAAGAGCTCATCGGTCTCATTGGTAGAGCCAACACATCACGAAATGACCTGGTCGCGGCTCAAATTCCGACGGATCTTTGACTTCGCACAATCCCTTCATGAAGTCGGGACAACGCGGGTGAAACCGGCAACCCGAAGGCGGCTGCACCAGACTGGGTGGCTCACCCGGCGGCACAGCCTTAAGAGTAGCAGCATTTTCGGCATCAGGGTCTGGTATTGCTGCGAGCAGTGCCCGCGTGTAAGGATGGAGAGGGTTGTGTATGAGTTCCCGCACCGCGGCTTTCTCGATAATCTTTGCCGCATACATAACGAAGATGCGATCGGAAAAGTGACGGACCGACGACAAGTCGTGGGTGATGTAAATAACTCCAAGATCATGAGCCCGCTGCAAGCCACTGAGTAATTCCAGTATCTCCACTCGCACCGAAGCATCGAGCATCGATACCGGCTCGTCGGCCACCAGCAACTTCGGTCGCAAGATCATCGCCCGGGCGATAACCACTCGCTGCTGTTGTCCGCCGCTGAGCATGTGAGGAAACTTTGGCAGGAAATCCTGCACCGGCGTGAGCCTTACTTCCTCCAATACTTCGTGGATCCGTCGCTGCCTTTCAGTCCCACTGCCGGCGCCATTGACGATCAGAGGCTCTTCCAAGATGCGCCGCACGCTCATAAAAGGCGGCAGCGCTCCATAGGGATCTTGCTGCACGTAGCCGACCTGAGAACGATACCAGCGTAGATCGCGGCCGTTTAACCCCGCCAATCCCTTGCCCTCAAAAATCACCTCACCCTGCGCAGGGCGATGCAAACCCAGGATTGTCTTTGCCAGACTGCTTTTGCCACAGCCGCTCTCGCCAACGACTGCGATAGCCTCCCCGCGCTTCAACTCAAAGCTCACTCCGTCCACGGCGCGCACGAAACCGGCGCGCCCAAAAACCCAACGCCTGAGCTCAAACTCGGTGCGCAGGTTTCTGACGGAGAGAAGGGCTTCCTCTTGAGGAGCGGATTCCATAGGTTACGTTTTCAGCAATCAGCAATCTTTTCGAGAATGGAGTATTGAGGATAGAGGATCGCGATCTTCAATCCTTGATCTTCGATCCTCAAGCTCTTTCCTCGTACAGCCAACACTTCACCTGCCGGCCGTCTTTCGACGCGATCAGAGGCGGCTCTTGATCACAGCGCTCGAAACGCGACGGGCAGCGGGAGGCAAAGCGGCAGCCCCGGGGAGGGCTCATCAAGCTGGGCGGTTCACCCGGGATGAACTCGAGCTTCTTATCCTCGCGCAGCCGAGGCACGCTAGCCATCAGTTTCCTGGAATAGGGGTGCAGCGGTTCCCGGAAAAATCGTGCCGCGTCGCTTAGCTCCACTATCTGTCCCGCATACATCACAGCCACACGATCGGCTAGCTCGCTCGAGGTAGCGACATCGTGGGTGATCAAGATGAAGCTGGTCTTGAGCTCGCGCCGAATCTCTTTCAGCACATTCATGATGTTCGCCTGGGTCAACACATCGAGCGCCGATGTGGGTTCATCGAGAACGACTAGTTTAGGCTTTGTTACCAGAGCCATCGCAAGGGCGGTGCGCTGTCTCATGCCGCCGCTCAGCTCGAAGGGATAACGCCGCAAAAAGTCTGCCGGCAGCCCGACCCGCTGCAGCATCTCCTGGGCGCGCTGCCATGCGGGTTGCTTCCCCAGATCTTCGTGAATCATCAATGGCTCCGCCACTTGATCACCCACTCTAACCACAGGGTTCAACGCATTCATCGCCGCCTGAGGAACTAGTGAGATGCTCATCCACCGCACCTCGCGCCTGAAGCGTTCATCATCCAGGCTCATGATGTCTAGATCGTCGACGAAGACCCTGCCGCTATACGCATGGACATTGCGCGGCACCAGACGCAATAGGGCTCGCGCCAACGAGCTTTTACCGCAGCCCGATTCACCAATCACGACAAGTGCTTGATTGTGATCCAACTCAAAGCAAACCCCATCCACGGCTCGTACCACTCCCTTGGTGGTGCCAAAGTGAAGGCGGAGGTTCTCCACGCGAAGCAGTGGGGCGGTGCTCATCCCGGTCCGAGATTCTTGCAAACCTTGATCTGACAAAACTGCTTCCGCTCTTTTCGGATCGAGACTCATAAGGTTCTCAAACGCGGATTGAAGACGCGGTCGAGGGCAAAACCCACCAGGGCGAAGCCGGCGCCCGTCAGCATCAATAAAAATGAGGGCGCCAGCACCCAATAATAATAACCTTTGTAAAGAGCTCCATTGGCATAGGCATCGTTCACCACTTTGCCCCACGTCGGCAGCACCGGATCGCCGAGACCTAAAACCGCTAATCCCGCTTCCAAGAAAACAAACGAAGGGATCAAGGTGACGAACTGCGGGATCAGCACCGGGATAATGCGCGGGATCATGTAGCGGAAGATGATGCGGAAATTGCCCGTCCCATAGGTCCTTGCCGCTTCGATGTAGGGCGATTCTTTAACCTGCAAGAGGATCGAACGATAGGTCTTGATGCCAAGGCTAAAAATGCTCAGCAGAATAATTGCTCCGAGCATTACCCAGAGACTCCGTGAATAGAAGATGCCGATCATAATGAGAATGGGCAGCACCGGGAGAATGGCGTTCACTTCGGTGACCCGCTGAATAGCGGCATCGACCCAGCGGCCGAACCACACGCCGATGGCGGCGATCAGAAGAGTCGTTAATGTCGATCCCACCGCGGCCAAGAAACCAAACGCCAGCGCCACCGGAGTGCCCCAAAGCAGCGCCACCATCAAGTCGCGACGACGATGGTCAGTGCCCGCCAGCCCGTAGACCTGCCCATAGACTACCAGCCTCGCTTCGAGGTCGGAGCCCTCCTCGAAGAAAAATCCTTCAAGCTGCAACTGATACCGTCCCTTGAGCGGCACCGCGTTCTCGATGGTTGCGTCTGGTCTGGTAAACAATCCGATCTCAGGAGGACGGCGTCCAAGCCTTTGCGCCAAATTACGGTCAAGGGAAATACTGAAACGCTCTGCCCCACGCACGCTCCGTTCCCCTAGAGGGATACGCCGCCCGTCGGGTGTCAACCAGGAAAAGGAGACATAAGGCCGACTCTCCTTGAATTTTGCCTTCAGGAAAAGGTTGATTTCGCTGGGAAAGGCGTCATAGGGGTAATCGAAAGAGAGCGTCATATCCAACGCCCGCAAACCTCCAGACAGCGGTTTTCCGAGCTTCGCCGCCCCTGGCGTTGTGTTCACGATTATGGTCTCAGGGAGGCGCTCTTTTAGGAAAACATTTACCCAGCGTGGCCGGGCATTTCTCGGGTTCTCTATCCAGATGTCTTCGCCACCGCGCCAGAGCCGCAGTCCTTCCGCGTAAGGAATAACGATCACCGTGTAAATTGACAGCACGATCAGCGCCGCGATGATCACCAGCCCCATGATCGCAGAGGGGTACTGGGTAAACTCTTTGAATGCCTCTCTGAGCGCGCTCACAAACTCCTTCCCGTTTCTCCTCCCACCTTCACCCGCGGATCCACCAGCGCGTAAAGAATATCCAGGAGGAAGACAGTCAAAGCAAGCAAGTAGGCATAGATCACCACGGAGCCGATAATCACCGGAGTATCGAACAGTCCCACCGCCTGAAAAAGCAGCCTGCCCAGACCCGGCCAGCTGAAAACGGTTTCCAGAATGATCGCCCCGCTCCAGAGCGAGATCAAAGCAAAGGCGAAGCTTGTGATAATGGGCGGTAGAGTCGGCCGGAGAATGTAGCGCCGCTCAATGGCTCCCGAGGGTAAGCCCTTGGCTTTGGCGACCTCGACGTAATCTTCGCTTGAGTAAATGAGAAAAAAAGTGCGCCAATTATAAATGGCTATGAAAAGCGATCCCACTAGGATTGCCGACACCGGCAGAATCAGGTGTTGTAGCACGCTCAAGCCATACTCAAGAGCCGATTCGGGCGGCGGAACATCGACCATCCCGCCAAACGGCAGGATGCGAAACACCGAAGCAAATATGAGAATCAAAAAGATCCCATAAAACCACGCCGGAGCCGAAGAGGTGGGCGCGAGCGCAACTACTGTCTTATCCAGCCAGCTGCCGTAACGCCGGGACAAAAAGAGCGCCACAAGGATAGCCGTGAAAAAAACGATAAGATCCGCGGTGCCGAAAAGCAGCAAGGTGGCCGGCAAGCGCTCAAGAATGATGTCTCGCACCTGTCTCGATCCCTTGTCGCTGGTGAGCCGCTCCGCTCTTCCCAACGACAGAGTGAGAGCATCGCTCAGATAGGCAAAACTGCGCAACAGGAAGGGCCGATCTAACCCCAGGCGCTTCTCTTCCAGCGCGATTTGCTGATCGATGACCCGGCGAACTTCGGCGGGAGGCATGGTCCTGAGTTTTTGGTCGGCCAACATGGTGGCACCGACCTGTTCGCGGATTTGCGCCTTTCGTATCTCATCCACATACCCCCCCATGTTGGCGATGAGGATGGCAAGGTATACTCCGACCACCACTGTGATGAATAACGATGCGGCTCGGAGCACCACGTACTTCAGAAGCCGGATGAAAGCCATGAGTATGCAACCGCTAATTAGCCGGAAAATTCTTCGATAGTAGATTGAGGAGGATTGTCTTAGATTCTCTACTTTCCATCGCTCGGTCTGCCAAAACCTTGCCTTCGGTTTTCCCTTGCGACCCTAACTTCGTTTCTTCTTTGACGGTCACAAATCGAAAAGTCCTAAAAGAAGGCAGAGCCACCAGCCGGGATGTTACCGCCAATTCAAGCCGGTTGGATCCGGATGAGAGACGTCCCGTTTGTTTCGGGCCGAGCGTGATTTTCCACGTCCCGTTGCCAACGGACTCGGGGTTAGCCAGCTCAACCAGCTCGCCTCGTGAATCGAACACCATGTAGCGGACGAACTCCAAGTCCCTTTCCGGATAGGGGTTGCCCTTAAAGCTTATTTCCACTTGAAACTCCGCAGGGGTCCCGATCCTAACGATTCTCGGACCGGAAACCTCGACGTCGGCGATCTGCGGCTCGACGAATCGCACCCATTTATCGGCCGGATCGAAAAAAGATTCCGACCTCCTGATAACTACGATCTTCTCCACCGGATGGACTGAGTATAGATAAAATGGTCCGTTGCTGACCCAAAAATGGTGGCGAGTCTGGCGCCAGGCTCGAAGTTTCTCGTAGCGCTCCGTCACCTCCTGCTGACTGGTATATTCACCCAGAGTGTTGCGGTAGGGCAGGAAGCCCTCCTTGAGAGCAGCCGCAAGGTGACGGTCCAGAACAGGCAAGCTTGGTCCGCTGATATAACTCAACCAGTCAACTTTAAGACGGTCCGCCTTGGAAGCGGAAAAGGCCAGCTGTCTACTTCTCTCTGCCAATACGCCCAGCGCGAGCTCGTGCCAGGGAACGTTGGTATAAAAGTCCGACGCTCGGGTAGCAGCGATGGTCTCCGCATCAGGAAAGATCTGATCGCTGTATATCTCCACCACCAGCGGATTTTTCGCAAGGATCCGCGCACCTCGAAAGTGGCTCAGAAAGGTTTTCAAAGCCGGCACTGCGGCCTCGTCAAAAATTGCGCTTTTCGGATTGGCTCGATCGAAACCGAGGATGAAGGCAAAAATGAAGTCGGCTAAGGAAAGCTTATTACCGTCGTGCCACCAGGTCTCCCAGAGGTTGTCGGCGTAATGGACAACGGTCCTGGTCCGCGCCTTCAACCCTTTCGGATGCATCTCTCTTACAGTAACAAAGCGCTCGCCGACCGCGTCCCAGTCGATCCACGCATCAGGCGGGACATCGATGGAGGGAACAAAGCTCAACGTGAGCCAATCGAGGGTTTTGGTTACCGGAAGTCCCTTCTGAACATAGACTTCTGCAGTCCTGACTCGCTGAGGCCAATGCAACCCGGTGAACGGGTCAGGGAAAGCCGGTAGGTCCTGCGTACCCCGGGTGATCATGTTGTCGAAGATCCAGTTGCTTCCCGCCACTGGATTCCAGGGCTCCGTTAGCATGCTGGGATTGGCGAAATTAACCCTTCGCCTCGCCCCCTCTACAAACCGGATCGTGTAAGGCCAGAGAGTCGAACCTGAGATGCCCCCTGCGAGATCGGCTGCCAAAACCACTTCCTTGCGCCGCGGCCACACATACACTGCGTCTACCAGCCAGACGCGAACCGAGTCTTCCATCGCCAGCTTTAATCCCTCGGTCATGAGTTCTTTACGTTCTTCCCAGGTGTTGTAATCCCGCCGGTCAAGGATCTCGGCGACCTTATCTAGCCTCGGGCTGGGCGTATATGCCTGCCAGAGCGGGTCCGGACGCCCACGGGGGGTATAGTAACCGTTGAACATGTCCGCCTGATCACGGTCGATGGCTAACGAGACCCAACCACCGGTGTAGATGTGCCAGCGGCCATCGGCCGGATTACCACCGATCCAGATCGGAGAGCTCTCTGCGGCGGTCTTGTATTGGCGATCCACGGTAAAACCTACGTTCTCCAAAAGCGTCGCAACATAGTCTCCGATCTCCCGCCGCTGGTCCTCCGTGCGAATGAGAAAAATGAGCCTCACTGGCTTACCGCGATAGTTCCACCTCTCGTTAACCAACTGCGCGCCAAGTTTTCGCATCTCCTTAGTGATGATCGCTTTTGCCTTTTCGGTATCGTAAGAGTAGTGGAGTTCCAGCCGGCGCGCTACGTCGGCCAATCGGGCATAGTCGGGAAAAGCAGTGGTCAGCGGCAGATATCTCGGCACAGCAAGCCCGCCGTAGATTTCCTCGGCAACGTAATCCCGATCCACCAGCCAGTTGATCGCTTCGCGAATCGCAGGGACGTGAAACGGATTGAGGTCGCCGGTCTTGGGAAAGGTCGGCCCAACAGGATTGAACGTCAATTCGGAACTCGAGCCGTAGGATATTTCGTACTGGACAACTCGCGAAGCTTGTATTCGCCGGTAGAGTTCGGGATCCGTGATACCCAATCCGTATACATCGATCTCACCGGCCTCAAACATGTTTAGGGCCTTGGCCTTATCGGCTTCTTCGCGAAAGACGATCTCATCCACCCAAGCTCCCAAACGCGGGGATTGTTTAGCCGTGGATTCGCTAGACGCCAGCTTTGCCGATGGGGCTCGGGAGCGCAGAGCGAGATAAATCCCGCCAACCAGCAGGGCCAGTAAAGTCACCAGCACCGCAATGCGAATTCCCTTGGTCATCTCCCCAGCACTTCTATAGGCACTTCTTGTGCGCTAGCCGGTTTTTCTTGGACAAAGAGCGACGGCGCAATTTCGACATTAACCTCCGGCTCTTGGTAGACAATCTCCAGGGATCGCTTTTGCGGCTGAGCTTCTAGGGTTATCTTTGTCGGAAACAGTCCCGCCGGAGTGGATGCAAAATCATCGAATGCTGCGCTGAGTTCAGGGCTGCCGTCGGATCCCAGCCGATACCACCGTATCGGAACCTCACGAGTGAGGTCGAACACCACTATCTCTTTTCCTTGCCCGTTGAGTTCCCGGTAAAGCGAACTGCCAGTGATCTGCCAATCGGCCGAATTCTTTACCGGCGGCAATCCGATCAGTAGGCGGGTCATTTCGTGAAGCTCCAACGGAATCCGGGTGTAGCGAAAAAGATTTTCCTTAGAACTTTTGCCCCGAAGATAGAGCCCTTCTCTCGGATGGAATCCGGCGATCTGATCCGCGTTCACCGTCACAATCAGAATGGCTCCCAGGAGCGTAAGCGTCTCCAACCGTGCTTTGTCCGGTCTCTGGACAAGGACGGCCTCCTGAAATCCTTGGGTACCTTCGGGTCCGCGGTAATGAACCGATGCAAGGGAGCGCAGTGATTTAAACTGCTGTTCTCTCTGGGCGAGAATCCCGGCTAATTTGTCGGCGGTCCAGCCGGCGGCAGGTGGTCCCGAGCCAAGCTCTGGGGGTAGCGGGATCTGCCGGGCAACGGTGGAGCAGCCAACCACTACCAGTGTCATGGCTGCCAATAGAACCCGTCTGGTTATTTTTCCGCGGGTGTCCTGCGTCGGCAGCCGACGCAGGTTCAAATTTTTCTCTCCAGACGCTGCACTTTTTCCCGGATGCGCTTGACTTGCTCATCTTCCTTGGATTTTTTAAGCGCCTCGCGGTAGCGGGCGAGCGCCCGGTCGGGTTTTCCGGCCTTCTCGTAGGCGTCGGCTAGGTGTTCGATGATGGTGGGATCGTCCACGGTGATCTCTACAGCCCGCTCCAGAAGTTCTACGGCTTGATTGTAATCGCCTTTCTGATAGTACACCCAACCCAGGCTATCGATATAGAAACCGTCATTGGGCTCGATCTTCAACGCCCGCTGAATCAGACTTTCTGCTTCGTCGAGCTGAACTCCCATCTCGGCCCAGGTGTAACCGAGATAATTCAATGCCGCGGCGTTCTGAGGGTTTAACTCGATGGCTTTTTTCATGTTAGCGATGGATTTTTCTTTGTTCTTGTTTTCGTCATAAAGCGCCCCTAGTTGGAAGTGCGCCTGGTCGTTTCTGGCATCCAGCCCAATGACACGCTCCATGGCTTCGATCGCCTTGGGGTAGTCTTTTTGTTTCCGATAGAGGGAAGCCAACAACCCGAAAATTTCTTTTTGATCATTCTTTTTTTTGAGCGCCGACTGAATCGTTTCGATCGCCTTTTGGGTCTGATCCCGCCGGTCGTAGAGATAGGCCGCCTGAATGCGCGAATCGACGAACAACTCGCTCTTCTCCGGCACTCGAAGGAACTCCTCGAGCGCTTTCTCGTCAGACTTCATTTCCACGTAGGTAGCACCCAAATAATAATGGGCGCGGTCGTTCTCCGAATCACCGGCAAGCACAAGATTGAATTCCGTGGCGGCACGTTCAAAGTCGCCTTTTTCGTAGTAGATCAGGCCGATTTTAATCCGCGTTTCCCGCGGGTCCGCTTCCGCGCTTTCCAGCCTTTGGAATTGGCTTAAAGCTTCATCTAGCTTATTTTGCCCGACGTAGAGTTCCCCCAACCGTTTCCGTGCCCAAGCGCTTTTGGGATTGACCTGCAGCAAGCGTTGGTAACTTTGGATCGCTTCTTCGGTCTTGCCTTCAAGCTCATACACCAGCGCGAGATCCATCAACACCGCTTCAGATTTCGGGTTCAGTTCCAGGGCCTTTCGATAACTTTGCTCGGCCGCCAGGTAGAGCTTGCTCTTGGCACGTACGCGGCCGAGATAGTAGTGGCCAAGGACGGAATTCGGATCCAATTTCAGGAGTTCTTCCAGATTTTTGTTAGCCCGCTCGTAGTCTTCGAGCTGTAGATAGAGGGCTCCCAAGTAGAGTAGCGCTTCTTGATTCTGAGGATCGAGGTTGAGAACTTCGGTGTATTCAATTATACCCTTTTGATTTTCACCGAGAGAAGAGTACAAACCGGCAAGCAGGAGATGATTGTCGATGCCTTTGGGATCGGTACGAACGGCTATTTCCGCCTCTCCTACCGCTTTTTTAAGATCCCCTTTTCTGAGGTAGAGGGTCGCCAAGCGAAAATGCAAGAAGGAGTCGCCGGGATTGGCCCGGGCGGCAGCTTCGAATTCCTTTAACGCCTCATCGAATTCACCTTGTCCCAGCAACAGCTGCCCCTTTAGGAAGTGATACAGGCCGGTTGCCTCAGCAGGAATTTCGATCTTCTGCTCACGCGCGAATGGAGCCTCAGGGGTCAAAACGAGGCCGTTCGGGGGTGGCTTGACTTCGGTTACAGCGGAGGCACAAGCTGATAGGATCAGGAGGGGAGTAATCCTCCAGATGATGCGTGTGCTCATCAGTGAAAGGGTTAACATACTCATCAGGGACGGTCAATGTAGCGTCGCTCGTACTTCATTCGCCTTTGTACTTATGCTAAGTTTTTTGTAAGTCAAAATTCCCGATGCACCATGTCTACAACTCCAGCCACTCCCAAGCCGAAGCAACCGAGCAGCGCCGCAGAGAAAGAAATCCTCGAGCTGCGGCAACAAATCGAGAAACACAATTTGCAGTACCATGTGCTCGACGACCCGCTGATTACTGACGCGGACTACGACCGGCTCTTTCGCCGGCTTACCGAGCTGGAAATGACCCACCCAGAACTCAGGTCCCCAGACTCGCCGACGCAGAAGGTGGGTGCACCCCCTTTAGATAAGTTTATCACGGTTCAGCACACGTTGCCTATGTTATCGCTCAACAACGCTACCGATCCAGAGGAAATGGCGGAGTTCGAGGCTCGGATCCAGCGTTTTCTAAGGAGCTCGGAGCCCATAGAATATGTCGTCGAGCCCAAGATTGACGGTGTGGCTGTCGAGCTCCTTTATGTCGATGGGCGATTCACCGTGGGTTCCACGCGCGGCGATGGCATCCACGGCGAAGACATTACCCTGAACTTGAAAACCATTCGTTCGATTCCGCTGACTTTACGAGCGGAGAAGCGACATTGCCCGGAGCGCTTGGAAGTCCGGGGCGAGGTGTTTCTTTCGCGCGACGCATTTCAGCTGATGAACCGCGAACGGGAAGAAGAAAGCCAGCCGGTATTTGCCAATCCGCGTAACGCCGCTGCGGGTTCGTTGAAGCAACTCGACTCGGCGATTACCGCAAAGCGGCCCTTGGACCTCTTTTGTCACGGCAGTGGAATAATTAGCGGCGTGCAATTCGCCACCCATCTTGAATTTCTCGATGCGATTAAGGATTGGGGGTTGAAACCGGTGCCGTTCATTAGAATCTGCCGCAGCCTGAAGGAGATCCTTGGCTATCAAGATGAAATGGAAACGCGGCGCGACGAACTTCCCTATGAAATTGACGGCCTCGTGGTCAAGGTCAACAGCACCGAATTGCAAAGGCGCTTGGGAGAAATCGCGCGCTCGCCGCGATGGGCCATTGCCTACAAGTTCAAAGCGCGCCAGGGAACGACACGCATCCTGGATATTCAGCCGCAAGTGGGGCGTACCGGTACGTTGACCCCGGTTGCCAGCCTGGAACCGGTGCCCATCGGCGGTGTCACGGTCAAGAGTGCGTCGCTGCACAACATGGATGAAATAGAACGCAAAGACATCCGCATAGGCGACACCGTCGTGGTCGAGCGGGCGGGTGACGTTATTCCCTACGTCGTTCAAGTTTTGACGGACAAAAGAACGGGTGAGGAGCGGCGCTTTATCATGCCGGACCATTGTCCGGTATGTGGGTCCGGCGTCTACCGCGAAGAAGGTGAGGCGGCCTACCGTTGCATCGGCATCTCGTGTCCCGCGAAGCTCAAAGAGAGCCTCAAATTCTTTGGCTCGCGCGGCGCCATGGACATCGAGGGGCTCGGCGACAAACTCATCGAACAATTGGTGGAACGCGGTTTGGTAAAAGACTTGGCCGATCTTTATAAACTCAATAAAGTAGAGCTGGCGAATCTCGAGCGGATGGCCGAGAAATCCGCGCAAAATCTTCTTAACGCCCTGGAACGCAGCAAGGAGGCGACTCTACCACGCTGCTTGACCGCCCTCGGAATTCGCCACGTGGGTGAAGCCACAGCCAAGCTGCTGGCCGAACACTTCGGCGACCTAGCGTCGATCATGGAAGCGTCCGAAGAGCAATTGACGGAAGTAAGAGAGATCGGCCCGCAGGTAGCCAAAAGCATCGCTCAATTTTTCGCCCAAAAAGAAAACCGTGACGTCATCAAAAAACTTCGTGAAGCTGGAGTCCGCTTCAAGCGCGAACCCAAAAGGGAAGGGACCCTTGCAGGATCGACCTTTGTGCTAACGGGTGGACTAGAGACGCTATCCCGAGTGGAAGCGCAGCGGCGGATCGAAGCGCTTGGCGGCCGCATCTCCTCCAATGTGAGCCGAAACAGCAGCTACGTTGTCGCCGGCGCCGATCCCGGCTCCAAACTCAAGAAGGCAAAGGAACTCGGGCTTCGAATCTTGGATGAAAAAGAACTAAAGAGAATGTTGGAGGGCTGACTTAGTAACGATTGCCGCGCGGCGGCCTGCCTCCGCCACCCATTGGGCGCGGCGTTCGCTGTTGCTGAGGTCGCGCTTCACTGACCACGATGTTTCTTCCCTCAAAATCTGTGCCGTTGAGGGCGGCTGTGGCTCGCTCGGCTTCTTGATCGGAACTCATCTCAACGAAACCGAACCCTTTGGATCTTCCACTGAATTTATCAGTGATGATCCGAGCGCTCACCACGGAGCCGTGCTGAGCGAAGTGTTGCTGGAGCCGCTCTTCGGTCACCGAGTAGGGCAGGTTGCCCACGTATAGCTTTGCTCCCATATTGGCCCTCCTAGTTGCACCTGGAAACGCTACACTTTTCGGGATCGCTTACCCAAAGGGCAGGGCCTCAAACGGTCTCTCCGGCGGAAGCCAATCTCTCGGCGCGCTCTTCGGTAAAATGACCCTTTCGGACGGGCGTAAGCCTACCTAAGGAGCGGGTCTTTTGTCAAATCTATTCGCGGTTGGACTCTCGTATGCAAAAGTTGCGGGAGTTGGCTCGGTAGGATATGAGAATGGCCGAGCGTAAATAACCCGATGAAACCAGCGGTGCGTGTTCATCTGAAAATCAGTGGCAGGGTCCAGGGAGTCTACTTCCGAGCATCAACGATGGAAGAAGCTCGACGGCTGCATCTAACAGGATGGGTCATGAACTGCCCGGATAGCTCGGTGGAAGTAGTTGCCGAAGGCGAAAGGGAGCAATTGGAAAGGCTCATCCTCTGGTGCCGCAGTGGACCACCGGGGGCACGGGTCCGGGAGGTTCACACCGAATGGGAAGTTCCGAGGGCAGAATTTCAGAGTTTCTTCATAAAGCGCAACGTCGACTAACTTCAGATTTGATTCAAACCCGACTGCCGACGAAAACTCGCTCGTCACCACAAACAGCTAGAGGAGTGCGTTAAGTCGCACCCCTCTAACTCAAGAGCGTGTAGTGTTTCGGAAGTTCTCTAGTTTGCCCCATGATAATTCTGGCACCTTTGTGTTTTCACCGAGCTTCCGAAATAGGACACGAGCCGATTTTTAGCTTTCCGGCTTTTCCGGTTTCGGTGCCGGTTCTTCCTGCGCATAACTTACCGGAGCGGATAGGCTCACAATTGAGCTAACTAAACCCAAAACGATGGCCAATGCGATTGCGAACTTTTTCATTTCTTCACCTCCTTTCTGCAAAGCAATCAACGAATAATCAATGCAGGCGCAAATCGTATGCCATAGTGCATCACGAATCTAAAGCAGGAAATCATTTTGAAAATTGATAGTCTCCTGGCTAGCGCCTGAGGAAAGACCGCGGCAGTTTGCAGCTGTAAACCTTCACTCTCGACTAACCTATGAAATCTGCAAGTTTTATTCGCGTTGCAAATCGCCACGCCGCGAAGTAGATTGCAACAGATCAATCACTTCGCGAATCGATAACTGACACGTAGCGCTGTTTTTTTTGACGATCTAGCGCGTTTTTTTCGCTAAACTCCGGTATGATGATTGCTGCATGGGCCTCGATCTAGATGAATCTTGGGACCAAACTGATCATTTCTTTAGTCGCCGTCATCGTTCTTACCATGGTGGTGCACGGTTATCTCAGTATTGAACAGGACCGAGAAAATATTGAACGCGAGTTAACCGTCGGGATGCGTGGTTTTTCTCGCGTTTTGCAGGCGGGGTTGCGCCACACAATTAGCGAAAAGCTCGATCTCAAGGAAATGCAGCGATTTATCGACGCCGCCGCGCCTAGAGGAAATATCCATGGCGTGATTGTCTACAATCTTTCTGGGGACCCGGTAGCCCATTCAGCGTCCGTCCGGTATGGGACGGATTTTCCAGAGTTGGATCCCACTCCAATCAAAAAACTGGATCCTCGACCGGTTCTACAGAACGGCAAGGGCATCGACGGTTATGTTCGAGACTACAAAACCTTGCTCTATTATCGCATAGAGCCGATTACGGACTCCAGTAATCAGCTCATGGGAGCATTCGTGCTCGCCCGTCAGGGATATGGACCCTTCGCCACCATCGAGCGCCGGCGTAACCGGATTCTGATGACGACAACTGTGCTGGTCGTTCTTCTCTCGCTCTTGATCCTGATTTTGGTGCGCCGCAGTGTAACGCGACCGATTAACCAACTGATTCGCCGCATCAAAGAAATGTCTCAGGGTAAACGGGAGGAGAGCATCGAAATAAAAGGTCGTGACGAGGTCGCTTCGCTGGCTCGAGAGTTCAACCTTATGTGTCAGCGGCTACAAGAAAGCCATGCGCGACTCGTGGACGAACAACAGGAAAAGCTAAAGCTCGAGCACGAGCTACGTCACTCGGAACGACTGGCCTCGGTGGGACGGTTAGCAGCCGGTCTGGCGCACGAAATCGGCACTCCTCTTAGCATCATCGGCGGGCGATCCGAATATCTCTTGCGTCGACCCCGCAGCCCCGAAGAGCTTAAAGACAATCTGGATGTCATCCGCTCTCAGAGCGACCGCATCGCGGCTATTGTTCGCCAACTTCTGGAATTTTCACGGCGCAGAGAACCGGTTTTTCGGCCCATTGATCTCTTGGCGCTCTTGGATAACGTTAAATATCTCCTGACACATCAACTCCAAGAGAAAGATATTCTAGTTGAAATGAAAGGTCTCGGCGACCTGCCTAAGATCAGTGCTGATCCTGAATTGCTTCAGCAGGTATTTATTAATCTCTATTCAAACTCGCTCCACGCATTGGACGTAGGTGGCGTGATCAAGATCAACGCGGAAATCACCGATCGCGGTCCCAAAGCTTCGTCCCCGCCCAGTCATTGGCTTCGAATCTCATTCGAAGATAATGGCACTGGGATCACCCCCGAACATATCGGGCGCGTCTTTGATCCATTTTTTACTACTAAGGACGTCGGTGAGGGGATCGGCCTGGGTTTGTCAGTGAGTTACGGCATCATCCAGGAGCATGGCGGTGATATTCAGGTCGAAAGCGAGCCTGACCGCTTTACCTGTTTCATCATTTATCTTCCGACAGAACAATCTAAGCAGAGGTCTGACAGTAAGAACTCCCATGACTCCTGGGTCCAAGCAGCAAACTATGAACCGGGCCAAGATTCTCGTCGTTGATGACGATCGCGAGATGTGCCAGTTCCTTGCCGATTTATTGGGCGAGGAGGGCTTTCTAGTCGAAACCGTTCACGATGGCCCGTCGGCAGTGGAAAAATACCGAGCGGGGGGCTTTGACTTAACCATTACCGACCTCATGATGCCACGCATGAGAGGAACCGAACTGGTTAGACAGCTCAAAGAGACCGATCCTCATGCATTGGTTCTTTTAATCACGGCTTTTGGGAGCATCGAAAGCGCTGTGGAAGCCATGCAGGCAGGAGCGTTCCACTATGTGACCAAGCCGTTCCGCGCAGATGAAATCCTTATTCAGGTAACCCGCGCTCTCGAACAACACAGCCTGCAGAGTGAGGTCGAAAGGCTCCGCCAACAAGTCCGCGGTCACTATGGATTCGGCAATATCATCGGTCAGAGCGCAAAGATGCGGGAGATCTTTGAGCTTGTCGCTCACGTGAGCGATCTCGCTGTTAACGTCCTCATCGTGGGTGAAAGTGGCACCGGCAAGGAAATGATCGCGCGGGCGATTCATCAAAATAGCGCTCGGGCGGAAAGATCATTTGTTCCGATCAACTGCGCCGCCATTCCGGAAACGCTTTTGGAGAGCGAACTCTTTGGCTACGTGCGCGGCGCTTTTACCGACGCCCGGAAAGATCGGCGCGGTCTGTTTCAGGCGGCGAGCGGCGGTGTGCTGTTTCTGGATGAGATCAGCGAGATCCCGCTCAGCCTACAGGCCAAACTGCTGCGCGTTATCGAGGATAAAGAAGTGAGACCGCTAGGAGCAACCCAAAGTGAGAAAGTGGATGCTCGGTTGGTTTCAGCCTGTAACCGCGAGCCGGAGCTTTTGGTACAGGAAGGCCGTTTCCGGCAGGATCTCTACTACCGGCTCAACGTAATCCGAATTGATCTGCCACCCCTTCGCGAAAGAGCGGAAGATATTCCTGTTCTGATCGAGCACTTTATGCGAAAGTTTAGCGACCAGGTCCAACATAAGTTGGACGGTATCGAGCCGGAAGCCCTTACCGCTCTCTTGAACTACCACTGGCCGGGAAACGTCAGAGAGCTGGAACACACTATCGAAAGGGCGGTGCTCCTCGGCAAAGACATGCGCATTGGCCTGCAGGACTTGCCGCCTTCGCTGGTTGCTCGTAACAACAACGTGTTGCCTCTCGCCGACGCCCTTGCAAGATCCTATACGCTCAGGGACTTGGAAAGGGAATATATCATGCGCGTCATGGAAAACGTGCACGGCAACAAAACCGAAGCCGCGAAAACTCTCGGAGTGGACCGGACCACCTTGTATCGCAAGCTGGAAGAGTACAAGGTCAAGGACTGACCTTTTCTCCGAGGAGCGCCAAACGATAAATGTCCTTCTTGGGGTAGCCGAATTTTTCCCCCAAGATCTCGGCAATTTCCTTGATTCGCAACCCCTGGCCTTTGAGTTCACGAATCTCAGTTTTCAACAGATCCTCGTTAGCCCGGGATTCTCCTGCCGAGCCACTGATGATGAGCGTGACTTCTCCGCGTACTTCTCCGCCGCCGATGGCCTGGACCAGCTTGCTTACAGGTCCGCGTAGGAATTCCTCATGGATTTTGCTCACTTCTCGAGCCAGCACCGCTTCGCGCTTTCCCAGCAACTCGTCAATGTCGTCGAGAGCATCCTTCAGCCGATGCGGAGCTTCGTAAAAAATTAACGTTCGGGTCTCATGGCGAAGAGTTCGGAGTCTTTCTCGCCGCTGTTTTTTTTTGGCTGGCAAAAAACCCTCAAACACGAATCTATCCGTCGATAAGCCACTTGCACTGAGAACAGCCGTTAAGGCGGAAGCGCCGGGGATCGGAATGATCCGAATCCCAGCACCGATTGCTTGGACGACTAGTCGAAAGCCCGGATCGGAAATCGCCGGCGTACCCGCATCAGACACCAAGGCAATATCCTGATCCCGCACAAGCCGTGAAACCAATTCCTGGGCTTTGGTTTTCTCGTTGTGCTCATGATAGCTGGTCAATGGTGTCTGAATATTGTAATGACTCAAAAGGATCTGCGTGTGGCGCGTGTCCTCAGCGGCGATCACGTCAACGTCTCTAAGCACCCGCAGAGCCCGCAAAGTAATGTCTTCAAGATTACCGATGGGAGTGGCAACGATATAGAGGATGCCAGGCATGGAAACAGATAGAGCCGCACTCGTCACTAACACCGCGAATCATTCTCGCGTCCTCAATGGCGTCGGATGAACCGAGCACGGCAATAGGATTCTTACGAAGCTAACACAGCGAAATGGTTCCTTGCAATTTACCTCCGCTAAGCTAGAGTTGCTTGAATGGCTAATCGAATTAAGCTGGAATAGGAGCCGCAGACGATGCAGGAAGTGTTGATTTACGGTCATGATCTTTGCCCTTACACTGCAAGAGCCCGCGAAGACTTCGCCCGTCGGAAGATTCCCTTCCATTATGTCAATGTCCTTCAAGACAATGACGGGTTACAGCGGATGCTCAAACATTCCAACGGTCGCCGGCAGGTACCGGTGATTGTAGAAGCCGGTAAGGTCACAATCGGCTTTGGTGGTAATTGAGAGGTTTAGAAGCCGACGGCGTCGGCGGCACCTTAACCGATTGAACCGCTTGGACGGATCGGTTCCCCCGCGCTCCAGCAGTTCGAAATATTCTAGTTAATGTTGTTCACGCCTTGATCAATCTAAGGTGTGCGATCTGCGGCGGGCAATTGATCCTGATCGGCACTCCGGTGATTCCTATGCCACGACTCACGAACAGGTGTGCAGTTTTCCCGTCGTGGCCCGCCCGCGCAAGCCGGAAAAGCCCCTCAGCATAAGGCGTGATTAATCGGGCGACGGAAAGATTTGGCGCAGCCGGGCCAAGTTTCACTTGCCCTCCATGGTAGTGGCCGGAAAGCACCAGATCGATGTCGCCTTTGGCTGCTTCGGGAAAGATCTCCGGCCGATGGGACAATAGAACCTTCACTTCTCCCGGGTCCTTTTCACAAACCGTAAGCGCGCGTCGCAAATCGGAGTGACCGCGCTCAAGATCGTCGATCCCAAGCACGGAAAGTTTTGAACCCGCGATCCGGATGCTCTTTGCGTTGTTTCGCAGAGTCTGAATCCCCTTCTCGGCAAATAGCCGTTCGAGCTTATCTTCTGCACGGGCGTATACATCGTGGTTCCCCATGCATGCAAAGACGCCGTAACGCGGTTGCAATTGCGCGAGAGACTCAACACAAGGACCCACCTCGTTCTCGCTGCCCGTAACAAAGTCTCCTGTAAGCGCTATGATATCGGGCTTGAGGCGGTTCACTGCTTCCACATACTCCGCAAGTTCTTCCGGGGGCATAAAAGGGCCGACATGGATATCGGTCAACTGAACCACAGTCAAATGGGCCAGCTCGGATGAAAGACCCGGCACCGGGATGGCAAAATGATCCACTTCAAATTTGCGCCGTTCCAATAACGCACCATAACCGGAAACCATGAAAGGCGCCGCGGCGGCCACGCCGACGCTTTTTTTCAGAAACTCCCGCCTTGCTGGATCCGGCGTGGCAGCTACGGGCGCCCTGGATAATGGATTAAACCGCTGAAACAAGTTATAAACCAGGAAAATCGCCGCCGCCCCGATTGAACCCACCGCCCAGATGGAAGCGGCAGTGAAGAATCCTCGGACCAATTGGGAATAAGGGTCACCGATATTCAAGCCAAAGAGACCACGCCAAAGCGCGGTCAATTGCATAACGATAAATAAGCAACCCAAGGCAAATAACAGTTTTCTTACCAACTCAACTTCTTTTACCTGTTCTTTTATGTAGCTCTGCAGCTGCCTGAAAAGATATAATTGAAGCGGCAGGACAATGAGAAAGAAACCTGCGAGATAGAGGAATTCCGGGCCTAAATTGATCATATCTTTATAATTATAGCGGCCTGTGACAGGAGTGGCAACGAAGGAAATAAAAGTGACCCGGCAACTTGAAGATTTTTTTGCAGAAAAGCTGCGTATGGTCTTCGGCAAGGAAACGGTTGTTGTGTCGCTTGCCGCCCTGGCTGGAGATGCTTCCAGCCGCCGCTATTACCGCGCTAACCTCGCCGGCCCAGGCTCCCCATCATCGGTCATCATCATGAAACTACCGAGTGGGAGCGCATTACCTCTCTCTTCCGAAGAGTTAGCCGTCTTCAAAGAACCGCTTAAGGAGTTGCCATTTCTTAACGTGCACCGCTTTCTTAGTCGCATCGGCGTCAATGTGCCAAGACTTTACAATCAATCGATGGACGACGGGCTGTTGTTTTTGGAAGACCTGGGCGATCTGGCTCTATGGGACAGAGTGCAAGGTCTACCGCGATTGGAGGTCTTGGCATGGTACCAAAAAGCTATCGACGAGTTACTCTTGCTGCAAATTCGGGGGACCAAAGAACGCGATGATTCTTGTATAGCCTTTCAACAGCGCTTCGATTTTCGCCTGTATATGTGGGAGTTCGACCATTTTCTGGAGTACGGTTTAGAGAAGCGACCGGGAACAAGCATCGATCAAACTTTAAAGAAAGAATTGAGAAACGTTTTTGTCCAGATCGCCCGGCGGCTCGCGAGCCTGCGTCCTTGCTTGAGCCATCGCGACTATCATAGCTGGAACCTCATGATTCACGACAACGCAGTAGCCGTAATCGACTTCCAAGATGCGCTGCTCGCGCCGCCGCAGTATGACCTGGCATCGCTTCTCAATGATCGAATTACCGACAGCATCATACAGCCCGATCTCGAAGAAAAACTCGTCGACTACTATGTTACAAAAAGGTTCGATATGGCCAGGGAACGGATCAACCGAGACGAATTTACCGAGATGTATTTGCTGTCTGTGATTCAGCGAGACCTGAAGGTCGTCGGGCGCTTCTACTACCTCGACATCGTGAAGGGTAAGGCGGCCTACAAAAAATTCATCCCGCCGACAGTGCACCGATTGAAGCGAAATTTCGTTCGACTGCCCCAGATGGAAAGGCTCGTTCCGATTCTGGCGGAGCATTACGAGGAAATGCGATGAAGGCGATGGTGCTGGCGGCCGGCCAGGGGACGCGACTCTATCCCCTCACCGAGCGGACACCCAAGGCTCTGGTGCCGGTGGCTGGCAGGCCGATGATTGACTATTGTCTGCTGCTCCTGAAGCGCTATGGAATTCGTGACATCATCATTAACCTGCACCATCTAGGCGATCAGATTGAAAGCTATCTTGGCGACGGCAAGCGATGGGGCCTGCAAATCACTTATTCCAAAGAACCGGAGCTGTTGGATACGGGTGGCGGTCTTCTCAAAGCCAAGCCGTTTCTTCAGGACGGCACCTTCATCGTCATCAATACCGATGTGCTGATCGATCTATCCCTCCGCGAACTCATGGCATATCACGCAGAGAAAAGAGCTGTTGCGACGCTGGTTTTACGACTCGATCCGTCGGCCGATCAGTATGGCTCGATGGACATCGACGGCGATGGAAGAATCCATAGATTTCTCCAGACACGAATCGACCCTGCATTTTCGGGTGCCGTGACGAAGCTCATGTTTACGGGCGTCCAGGTTTTGGAGCCACGGGTCTTCGACTATTTGGAGTCGGATAGGATCCTTCGAAAGTTCAGCACAACCAAGGACACTTATCCCCGCATGCTGCTGGGTCAAGAAAGACTTTTTGGCTTTCGCTTCGACGGTTTCTGGCAGGATGTTGGAACGGCGAGCCGGATAAAAGAAGCGGAGGAAAGCCTGGCCGCCGGAAAAGCCACGCTCCATTTCCTTTAATGAGCTTCCGGCAGCTCGCTCGTTTGGCGGCCCGATAAAATCAACAGCAGTCCGTCGCGTCTAGTATTCATCTCTCTGTATCATTGTTTGCGACACCCATTACCGCTGTGTTAGGTTAAACGATTGCCGGAAACGAATGGCTTCCCTCACATTTTATCTCCCCACGGTGATTTTTATATCGCTGGTAGGTGGCTTTCTGCCACTTCTGCGGGAGCTATCGCAGAAAGCGTTGGCGCTGCTTCTGAGTTTCAGCGCCGGCGTGCTTCTCGGCGCGGTCTTCTTTCACATGCTACCCGAGACCGGCAGGGTTCTTTCCGACGATATGGGTTGGCCTATTTTAACCGGTTTCCTCCTAATATTCGTCATGGAGCGGTTTGTTTTCGTCCATGCTTGCGAGGAGCGCGATTGCGATATCCATCAAATGGGCATACCGGCTTTCCTAGGCATTTCCCTTCATAGTCTTTTGGACGGAATTGCGCTCGGAGCGGGTCTGATCCTGCCCCAGTTGGGTCCGGTCGTACTTCTTGCAGTCATTGTCCACAAGATGCCTGACAGCATGTCCATTTCTTCCATTCTGCTGGCCGCCGGATGGAACCGCCGCAAGGTGGCTCTTCTCAACTTGCTTTTTTCTCTAACCACACCTATCGGCGCGTTGCTCGCCTTTCTTTTTTTCCGCAGCCTCGCACCGGAAAATGTCGCCTTCGCCATCGGCATTTCTGCCGGAACGTTTTTGGCAATCGCTACCGCCGATATCCTGCCTCAAGTGCACCGCATCGAACAGCGAAACCCGACGACGTTGCTTTTTCTTTTGGCTGGGTTGAGCGTAAGCTGGTTAGGGAGGCTCCTTGCTTCCTAGGCCGTGATGATGTGTCAGAGAAAATTCGACGCACTGATAAACCGACGATGGTAGAAGTCCACCGCTTTCGACTCGGAGAAGTCGACTTCAAAGGCGGTATTTGCCGGCTCGGAGATTAGCTCGAACTCTGAGGGTATCTCCAAGAACCCGTAGGTAATCGAACGGTCGGACATGACTTCTCGGGTCGTTCACCCAGTGAGCGGGAATGATGCCGATCTTATAGTTGAAAGCACGAGCGAGCGCCAACACCTCGATATCAAATCCCCATCCTTCGATCTTCGTGTTGGAGAAGATTCTCTCCGCCGCCTCAGCGCGAAAGGCCTTGAATCCACATTGGGTATCCCAAATACCA
>Ga0081455_10000631_pt1 | contig 45638 bp, 88 predicted proteins | sample TabmetS3T2R1_FD_70207 | JGI IMG/M metagenome (GOLD analysis project Ga0081455, IMG submission 70207) | Tabebuia heterophylla rhizosphere microbial communities from the University of Puerto Rico - S3T2R1 | ecosystem: Host-associated > Plants > Roots > Rhizosphere ...
TTCGCCTTCATGAACCTGCCGAACATGTTCGCGGGCGCGAGCGCGGCCTCGGTGATCATGGTAATTAGAGCGACTGGCACTGGCGGCGCGGCGATGTATGTCGGCAGCGATACGTCTCTAGGGCCGCAGTATCCAGACTCGACCAATCACGTCATCGACAGTTTCGGCTCAACGACAACGAAGACGACCGGCGTGATCAGCGGTCTGACTTCGTGGCACATTGCGAGCTTCCACTCCACGCTTGGTCTGTGGAAGTATTTCAAGAATGGCGTCGAGCAGTACGCGACCGGAACCAACCTCGTAGGCTTCAACACTTCGCCGCAGCTTGGACGCTTCAGTGGGCTGTCGAACTTCCTGCAAGGCATGACGGCGGAGATCATCTTCACCAACGACTTCATGAGTGACGCCGATCGGCAACGCGCCGAGGGCTTCCTCGCGCACAAGTGGGGCTTGGCTGGTGATCTTCCTGTCGGACACCCATACAAGGCAACTCCGCCATGACCGAGATACCAGAGAGCGGCGTAGGCGAAGGACCGCCGAGCGCGTTGGGTCGCTCGTGCGGCAAGTGTTCTATGTGCTGCTATCTTCTGCACGTGATCGAACTTCAGAAGCCAGCGAACAAGTGGTGCGGTCATTGTCGTCCAGGCTATGGCGGTTGCACGATCTACGACACGCGTCCGCAGATTTGCCGATCATTCAAGTGCGGCTGGCTCATGAGCGACAAAGTCGGCGACGAATGGTATCCGCTCCAGTCGCACATGATCTTATCGCTCGGCGTGTTCAACGGCGTGCAGACAGTGACGTGCACGGTCGATCGCAGGTGGCCAGAGATATGGCGCGAATATCCGTACTATCAGCAACTCAAAGCGATGGCGGAGCGTGGGCTGCACGTGCGCAAGCCCGAGGAAATTCTGATCGTGCACGTGCGCTGCGATGGTCGCGTCTGGCTCGTGCTGCCGAATGAAGACGTGGAGATCACCACGGGCGCCTACATCATCAAGTGCATCGGCATCGGACACTTCGCTGTCGAGTTCTTCACGCATCCGGCAGACGCGGCGACACGCGTCAACGCGTTGCTGAACCAGCCCTCTGGTGCTTATCGATTGATCCCCCATACCTGAGTGCCTCAGCGCTCCCGGTCCCGGCGAGCGTTGAACACGAGGCCCGCAACCGTATGCCCTTACGCGGTTGCGGGCCTTTCTTTTGGTGCAACGTATTCGCGCACCTCGACGCGCAGCGCCGGCTTGTCACTGTAGCGCTTGATGACGCGTCCATCGACGACAGCCGCATCGTCTCCCCACACAATCCCCTTCAGCGCATCCATAATCTTGCCGAAGTTGTCCCAGTCGGGCTTGCCGCTCGGCAGGATCGCGCCAGCGCGAGCGTCCATTCGCTCGCGCACTGTCCAGCTTATCGGGATCGGCATGAACGCGTGGATCAACAGTGCCACCGGCTTCAGCGTTGGCTCGCGTCCACGCAGCGCAGCCTTGGCACACCATTGCAGCGCCTCGCGATACTGCGCCTCCTCCTCTCGCACATACCAGTGAATGTAAGCATGACCTTTGGTCGTGCGGATGACGGCGCCCGGTCGGCTCCACGCGCGCGGCTCGCCGAGAAGCTCGAAGGTGACGAATGGCGCGTCGGCTAGAACAAGCGGCCCTGCGTCGGCAAGGAGGGCGAGTTGGACATCGGGCTCGGACATGGCTGGGGCCTGTGCACGGTACAGAAGAACGTCGTGTCCCCGCCGACTGTAAAGCCGAACGACGCCGCAGCACAGCACTCAGGACAGTAATGCTCGCGCGGTCCTTGCAGTCGCTCGCCTGCGCGGATGTGCGGTCGCTTGCCCGGCTCGAACTCGTGCATCGGATGCAGTCGCTCTTGGCGCACATACCATGTGCCGGGCGTCAGATGATGAAGCTCCTCGGGCTTGAGACCATCCGGGGCGATCTTCTTGCGGAAGGCGAAGGCGCGCTTTTCTAGCCAGCCGTAGGATTCGCCTGAGAATTTAACCGGCACTCCCTTCTCGTACACGGCGGTGGTCTTCACCAGCACGATTACGTGGAAGTCGCCGTCCTCAAAGTCGTCGTTCTTGCCTTGCGGCCAGAACAGATACTGGTAGGACGCCTGCGTCTGCTTGACCGCGACCTTGATTCTGTTCTCGACGACATCGAAGCCAGGATCAACTTTTCCATCGTAGACTTCGCAATCCACGACCGAGGGATCGAGCCCGCGCTCGAGCGCGAAGATGAACTCGGCGCACTTGCCCTCGAACACGCGCCAGGGACCGTCGTTAATCCCGTGCGTGCCTTTGCCGCCTTTCTCGCCGCGCTTCACCTTGGCATCGAACGCGATGGCGAAATCCCAGGCGCGCTGTATCAGTTCAGGCGGTAGGCTGATCATCGATCGGTGCCAGTGGATTGCCTCGACGCGTTCGTCGCCAGACTTTCTTCTCCGAGGCGTGGCTCGGTGCGTCTTTCGGTGCGCGGATTTCACCGGTGGCGCGGAAGTAGCCACGCATCACGGCGAGGTTCCACACGGCGCCCCAGAGATGATCATCAGGCACCTTGCCGATCTTCGCCTCGACGATGTGCCGTGCGTCCTCGCCCATTCCCGTCCACTCGAACGGGAACGTGTAGAGGACCGCCATCGCCTTCTCTTTCCAGGGGACGTATTCAGGCTTCTTCAGCAACCGGCTCAGAGCCTCGTCGCGCAGTTCCTTCGGATCGTCGCCGAACAGGTCGTCCATCACTCTCCTCCTCCTTCGCCCAGTACACGTCGCGGTGCAGCCAGTCGATCGTCGCGTCGCCGGCATAGCCGCGCTCGAACACCAGCCAGACGAAGTCCTGCGTGCCGCCGCCCGGCTTGTTGCCTTTGGCGATCCACGAGCCCGGCGGCATCGATGGTCTCGGCGTCAGCAACCAGATGCGACGCAGCGGACACTCTTGCAACCAGTGCGCGGCGTTGAGCCGGCGCACCAGACAGATCATCGCGATCTTCTGGGCGCCGAGGTCGAGCGAGTGTTCGCAGAACTCCTGCACGTGATCGAACGGCGGATTGCAAACGACGCTCTTGTTGCGAAGACTGCCGTGCCATGTGAGGAAGTCGCGCTTGAAAAAGTTATTGCCGAGCTTGTGGCGTCTGCGATCGATGATGTCGCTGCCGCTGACTTCGTAGCCTGCGCCGGCAGCCTCAATCAGAATGGTGCCCCAGCCGCACGCCGGATCGTGTACGTGTTCACCGAACCTTTCGACTTCGAACAAGCGGCGCGAGCACCACATCGGTTCGACATAGTGCCCGCGCTTCTCCTTCTCGAAGATGTGGCTGGCTCTACGCCGCATCGCCTGCGCGCTCTTCGACCTCACGTGGCTGTGGATAATCGACGACGTTCTCAGCCTTTGGTGCCTCTTCGCCCTCGTCCTCGTTGATCGCTGGCAAGAGTTGCCCCTGCGCCTTCGCGATCCGGTCGAGACCGCACTTCTCGCGCATGTCGTCGAAGTGCGCCAACATGAGCCAGAGCGCCTGCGGATCGCGCCCGCCCATGCGCCAGAGCCGGTTGATCAAGCTGAACGCGCCGCTGTGGAGATGCTTCTTCTTGACTGCCTCGCCGATCATCTCGCGGAGCGAGCCTTGCGCCGTGGACGATCGGTTCTGGTAGATGTTCGCCTGCTCGAGGAGCTTCGAGAGATCGCCGCGAGCGATCAGCGGGAATGCCTTCTTGCCTTTGCTCGCCTTCTCTTTCGGTGGTGCCGCCTTCCGTGCCTTTTTCGCCATCTGGCCTCTCCCTGTGGGGTGGTGGCCCGAATCGGGCCGCCGGGCAGATTGGCCTATGGCGGAGGTGGCTGCAACCGCTGGGCGTTCCATTGCAGGAAGCCCGAGACGCGCTCGGCGAACTCCAGACTGTCGGCGAGCTTGAGCCAGGACTGCTCAAGGCGCCAGTAGTCCTTTTGAGTGACCGGGTCCTTTGCCGTGATGGCGCGAAAGCGCGCCAGTGTGGCGTGTTCGTGACAGTCCAGTATCTGATCGTTGAGGCGCGCCAACATCATGGCCCCTTCCATTCCCCCGAATCGATGTCCAGCGCGAACGCGACGTTAGCCGATTCGTTCCGGTGGGCAAGTGACAAAAAAGGGGCAATGCAAAAATGGCCGCTTGCCAAAAAGGACAATATGGCCTAATGCCCGACGATCTTGCAGCCAGTGGAGGAAGATATGAGTGACCTGCCTAACCTGGGCGACAACATCGGTGCGCCGTATGCTGAAGGCGTCGCCGATCGTCTGGAACTCGACTATGCGACGCTTCTGGAGAACGCCAGGGACGCGCTCTCAGAGGCTGACGACATGCCGCTGACGGTCGAGACCTCGATCGATGTCTCAGCCGTTGCCAACCTCGTGGTGAAGCTGCGCGACCTCGCCAAGCGCAGCGAGTCGCATCGCGTCGCCGAGGGCGCTCCGTACCTGCGATCAAAAGAAGCTGTGGATAGTTTCTTTCAGCGTCGGCTGATCGAGCCGCTCAAGATCAGCGGCAAGGGGTTGCAAGCTCGGATCGACGCCCACAAGCAGCGCCAACTTGCACAGGAACGCGCCAGACGTGAAGCCGAGGCGGCGGCGGCGCGCAAGGCTCAGGAGGAGGCGCGCCGGCAGCGGGAGGAAGCCGAGGCGGCTGCGCGACGGGCACGCTCCGAGGAGAGCGCCAGACTTCGTGCCGAGGAGGCGGCAGCGGCTCGCGTCGAGGAGGAGATGGCCAGGGGACAGAACGAGGAGGCGACGCTCTCGACGATGGTCAAGTCGAGCGAGATGGTGCGCGAGCGCTTCGAGGGCACCGAACGCAGCGGCATGGTCACGATGCGCAAGCAACAGGTGGTGTTTATCGATGATGTCGCGAAGCTCGATCTTGAACTTTTGCGGCCTTTCATTAAAGAGGAACATCTGTTGATGGCGCTGCGGGCCTGGGCACGTGCCACCAACTTCTCACAAGAAATGCCTGGAGCGACTGTGGCGTTACGCGACGCCACGGTCGTGCGTTAGAGGCCAGTCATGACGGGAGGAACACGTGATACTGAGGTGGCCTCTGGCCGATGCCTGGAAGATGATCATCCATTGGCAATATCGGGCAGATCAAGCGCGCGGCGTGGCAACGGAGATGCACGATCCGTCTTGCCGCGAGGTGCTGTTGGCGATTGCCGAGGAGTACGAACAGTTGGCGCAGTCCTATTCGGCGAGGTTGTCCGATGAATCCGCTGAGGTTCACCAAGTGGAGGTCGGGTAGCGTCGGTGTGCCCGGTGTCTACGAGGACATGCCGATCGATCGTTACCATAGCCGCGATGTCTGCGACGGCGTGTCGATCTCCTCGAGCGGGCTGCGGCGCATCTTCAGCGATAGCCCTGCCCACTATTGGGCCACTTCCGTCTACAATGAGCAGCGCGTCGATGACGAGCCGTCACGCGAGATGGTGATCGGCAGAGCGATGCACCATCTCATGCTCGGCGAGTCCTACTTCGCGCAGATATTCCGCGCAGCGCCACGTGAGGTTCCCGACGCCAAGGGCGTGCTGGTCGAGTGGTCGCTGCGCACGAACTATGCCAAGGAGTGGATGGACAACTGCAAGCGCTCTGGTCGCACGGCAATCTTCCCGAAGGAGATCGAGCAGATACAGGGCATGGCGCTGGCGCTTGGGCAGCATCCAATGGTGAAGGCTGGTGCCTTCGACGGCTACCCGGAGCGCTCGGCATTCTGGCGCGACAAGGAGACCGGCGTCTGGCTCAAGGTCCGCCCCGACGTGATCCCGAACCACTCTGGCGACTTCGTTGATCTCAAGACCACGGGCAGCGTGCAGTGGAATGATCTGCAACGCGTCATCGCCGAGTGCGGCTACATCCAGCAATTCGCTTTGATGCGGGAAGGCTTCCGCCATCTCGGTCTACCGGTGGCGTCGGCGACGTTGATCTTCGTCGAGCGCAAGCCGCCGCACTGCGTGCGCATCGTCTCGCTGAAGGGGCAGGACCTCGATCGCGGCGAGCGGATGAACCGTCACGCCTTGCGGGCATTCGCGCGCTGTTACAAGTCGCGGCAGTGGCCGGGACCGGGCGGCGTGCGGCGCGACGCTGAGGAAATCTGGAGCCCCGACTGGCACAAGGATCAGGTCGAGGCAAGATTGGCCTCTTTCCGAGAAGACGAACAAGCGGCATAATTGTCCCATGGATGAACTGATGCGAGCGCTCGAGCCGATCCTGCGGATCAAGCTCGACGACGAGGGCATGTCCAAGATGGACGTGCTGATGTCGCTTGCGGTGTTGAGTAAATGGATCATCGAACGCGAGCCGCACGATCCCGAGGTGCAGGGGCAGCTTGTGCAGTTCGTCAGCCCGGCGATCGAACTCCTGATGCACATGGATAAGGGGAGAACAGAATGAGCGATGAACCGATCGAAGGCGAAGCGATCCACGAGCAGTCGCAAGAGCCGACGAAGCAACCGACGCCGCAGAACGGCAACGGTCAGGAGACGATCAGCGAGAAGGTGCAGACCTCGCGCGACATGATCCCGGTCGGCGATCGTGGCGTGAACCCGACGACCTACGCGCAGTGGATCGACATCGCGAAGGATGTCTGCCGCGCACACCTGATGCTGCCCGAGCATCTTCATGGCAACGCGCCGGTGATGGCGGGCATCCTCGAGATCGCGGCGCGCTTCCAGTTGAGCGCGTACATGCTCGCCTCGAAGACCTACGTGCAGAACAACCGGCTGTGTTTCGAGGCGCAGGCGTTCGGCGCGATCTTGTACGGCTCAGGTCTGCTCCGGGGCAGGCTGCACTTCCAGTTCAACGGCGAGGGCGACGATCGCACCTGCACGGTCACTGGCGTGTTCAAGGACGATCCCAACACGATCTGCGAGGCGACGACGCCGCCGTTGAAAGACATCCATCCCGGTCGCACGCAGAAGGACGGCAAGACCTACGTGCGCGGCTCGCCGCTGTGGGATCGCGATCCCGAGCAACAGTTGGCGTACTTCGGCGAGCGGCGTTGGATCAGGCGCTTCGCTCCGGATGCGGCGATGGGCATGTACACGCGGGAGGAGATCGCCGAACTTGACGAGTACCGCGCCGCACAATCAGGCGCGATTCCGCTCACCGCCGATCGCCTGGGGCAGATTGATACCGGCGAAGGCTGGCGCGAGGGGGTTCACGTCGAGAGCGATCTGGCGTCGATCCAGCCTGATTGGCCGGCTGAGCAGGTCGAGCCGGAACCAGAACCCATTCCAGAACAGCCCCGTCCTGCCCGCCGGAAGGCGCAGGAGAAGCGCAAGCCGGCTGCCCGGTCTCGGATAGCCCCCACCCCTCGTAGAGCCCCTCCACGGCCTCCTGCGGGCCGCCGTAAGCCGCCACCGTCGAAGGTAGAGGTGCGTGCCGCCGTCAAGCGAGCCGAGACGCCTCCCAGACGAGTGGCGGCTCCGGTTCCCAGGTGGCTCGACTATGTCACGGCGACCGACGCCTGGATTAAATCTGGAACCGTTCCAGACAAGCTGGAGAAGCGCTGGGACGACGAGCGCGAGGATCGCGATCGGTTAGGTGTACCGATGGGCGAGCGGTCGCGGCTGCGCGCGCTGCTCGATCGCAAGCTCTCCTTGCTGCGACCGAAGCCGAAGGAGGATCAAGGCTGAGGCATGAAGCCATTGAAGCCCGACCAACTGATAACCGAGCGGATCGAAGAACTAGAGCGCCAACTCGCCGAAGCCGCCACCTTCCTCGACCGGATGGCAGACCGCATGGAGCGGGACTACCCCTTCTTGGTCCGCAAGCCACTACCCGCCGCCGACTGCCGCGCGATGGCGGCGAGACTGCGGGGTGAGCCGGAAAAAATTCCGCAAAATTCCATCAGAGGCGAGACATGAGCGACTGCCAGCATTGGATCGAAGCCAACCGGCGCTTGCATCAGCAACTCGCTGAGGCCGCCGCCTTCCTCGACGGGCTGGCGGCGCGGTTCGATAACGCCATCGAGCCGACAGAGTGGATCGCAGATGGGATTAGCGCCGCCGACTGCCGCGCGCTGGCGGCGAAGCTGCGAGGCGACACATGAAATTCGCCATCGTCCAGCCCGCCGAGACCAAGTGGGAAGTCGTCGAGGCTGCCAACCTCACCGACATCTACGCCAACATCGGTGGGCTCGACTTGCCGGATCACAACGTGATCGCGCCGCCCGGCTGTCTGCCGAGCGGCAAGGGACTGGCGATCGTTGTCAACGATTTCTCACTGCATGTGCCGCCGAGGTTGCAACGTTACTTCGTGATCGGGCGCACATTATTCGGCGGCAATGCTGTGCTCTACGCCTTCAACGAGCAGGGCGATAGCGTGGACATCGACGAGGTGCCAGTGATCATCTTCATGTCGCTGGCCGGCGTCGAGGACGCCATCGCGCAGAACCAGATCGATCGACCAGAGGTTAGAGTGAACGGCCAGTTGACATGGCAGTGGCCGAACAAGCCGCAATGAGACTCAAGCGTCCACATATACCGATCCCGGTGCGCTGCGAGGTGATTGCGCGTCAGCTTCAGATGCAGCGCAAGGTCGGCACCGTGCTGCGTGTGCTCGCAACCTTTCCCGACAAAGGTGCGCAGCTTCGCATCATGCTCAAAGTGATGTTCGGCGACGAGAAGGTGCACCTCGATCACGATCCGCCGCTGTGCCTGCGTCATATCGTTGACGCTGATCGCGGCATCTACGATCCACCTGCCAACGATCCGACCTACTTGATCTACCGCACCGAAGAAGAACACCGCATCAAGACGTTCGTGCGCGGCGACGGTGCGCAACTCTCTGACGCGGCGAAACGCCGTAAGGAGATCAGACGAACGCGCACGAAGCGTCCGAGCCGATGGCCACCGAAGGGCTCGCGACCGATGCGGAGTAAGCGTGATGCACTATCTACCAAGTCCGATACGCGGCTGGCGCATGAAGGAGACGGAGATCGATGACAACCTCGAGTTCATCAACGAGTGCGTCCGCCTTTGGGATGCTGGACTCGACACCAAGGACATCGCAGAACGCCTGTTCCAATGGGAGCACGTTGTCGAGCGAGCCGTCCACCGTGGGCGAGAGCGACGGCGTCAACAAGAGCGAGGAGGCTATGCCAACGAAGACGCGCAGAAAGGTCGCCACGAATGGCGCCCGACGTAAACGCAAGCCGCGCCCCTATGCTGACTACGGGCGCGAGTACCATGAACTGATGCAACTGCTTGACCTCAACCAGTTGGAGTGCGGTGAGATATTCGGTTATGCGGGCCGAACGTCGCGCCGGTACAAGCGCGGCGAGGGCAAGGTGCCGCTGTCCACGCTCAAGCTCATGCGGTTGATGGCCAAGGGCAAGCTGTCCAAGAAGCAAGTGATCGAGGCATGAGAGCCGATCCCTCGGTGAGGGCTCGGGCACTGGTGTGCGCTGCTCTTGTGGTGGCCATATTGGCCATGACGCTGACACTATTGGGTGCTTGTCAGGTGCCGTTGCGTTGATCAGTAAGGGAGATCGGAACCATGACTGAGAAGGTCGAAGACTTTGCTCCGCCGAAGTATCGCCAAGCGCATCCGCAGCGTGAGGGGTTACCGCCAGCGCCCGAGCCGCCCAAGCAGCGACTGAACCAAGAGCAGGAGGATCAGTTGGTGCGCACGGTCGAGAGCGCGATCACTGAAGCCAAGCAGATACAGAACGACAAGGTGCAAGACTTTGCGCAGCTTGGGGCGCAGGCGATCTTGAAATATGCCGAGGCGAGCGCGCGTCGAATCGAAGAGGCCGGCGACGAGATCATCGCCGAGGCGGAGGCAGCCAAGACCGAATGCTATCAACTCGCTGAGGACATTAGGCACGCGGCGCGCGTTCAGGCGGCTGCCGTCGAGCGTGCGATGGGGCGTAACAAGGAAGCCGCCCACGGTGCCACTGCTCTACGCAAGGCGTTCCATGATAGTGTCAGCAAGGAACGCGCCGAGCTTGAGGCGACGAAGCAACGAGCAGTTGGTTGAACGACTCGCTGATCCACCATCACAAGCGACAGAGCCGCAAGCGCATTCTCTGCTCTTGCGGCTCTGGCTTTTTTCGTCGCTATCCAATTATTGCGATTGATGACGAACTTCTTGCGCGAGTTCGGCTAGTATGTCGCGAGTGTATTCCTGCCGCTCCAGCGCTGGTCGCGGCAACGGACGACGAACTCCCTTGAAAACACGATAGGCGAGTTGCGCCTTGGCAAGCTCGACAAGTTGGCGGGCGCGTTCTCGGCTCACTCCAAGTTCGCGTCCGATCTCTTTGAGCGACGCGCCTTCGAGTCGCATGTCGAGAGCGCGTGCGTGTCGTTCCCAGTTGCGCACTAAAAGAACCACTCGAAGATCATCCAAGCCATGATCATGCTCAGAACGACGGCTGGAATCCAGAGCCAGTTCGACGTGTACCACACCAACCCTATGGCCAGGATCAGGACATAAAGTGCGAGCGTGGCGTGAATATATTTTTGCGACGGGAACACGAGCACGGCGATGCCATCCATCACTCGGTCGTAGAGTTGCCAGACTTTGGCAGCCATATTCGCTCCTCCTTGTCCCAGCCGGCGTGAATGATCTCCAGTAGTTCTTCCAATCGTCCTTCGCGATCATCGCGATCAGGATATTGCTCGCGGAGCACGGCGCCGAGCACTTCGGCAATCGGCTCGATGTTGACGTGACACATTGGCAATCTCCCATCCACCTCCCCGCATAAGAAAATGGCCCGCCGGGATCGCTCTCGGCGGGCCGCGTTGTGCGAGTTCGTCCCGTAGGCAGTCTAGGCGATCTTACGATCGCGACGGAAACGATTTAGGCCAAGCATGCCGCCGAGCGCAAGCAGCAACCCCGGTAGACCAGCACCGACAATCGGGCCGGGGACCGGCGCGATGCCGAAGCTGGAGTTGGCGGTGGCGACCACGGCATTCGGATCAGTCAAAGCGCCGAACAGATTGCCACCGATCAGACAGCCGGTGCAGAACGAGTTGAACGCAAACGTCTGCGTCGGATCGATCACGCCACCGTCCTTCGGTGCCGAGTACGCTCCGGTCTCCGCAGTCAACACGAAGAAGCTGGAGACGGTCGTGCCAGTCAGGAACGATGATGCGCCGCTGAAGGCACTAACGACATTCTGCGGCGAGCCGTCGAAGCCGAGGAAGGCATCGAGGCCACCAGTCGTCCATAGCCCTTGTAGCGTCAGATCGAACGTGCCACCGAGCGAGCCTGTCACGTCAACAGTGTTGCCGAACGTGGTCGCGAACGTCGCACCGTAGGTGTTCGGGATCAGCACTTTGATCTGAAGGTTCGACCCGGAGAGCGAGTCGGGTGACGCCGAGAAGAAGAAGTTGCTGGACCCGTCAGGGCTCAGCAACGTGATGTCGTTGCCACCGATATTGGTGTGAGTGCAGCCGGTGCATTGGATATGCAACGGATCGTCGATCACAGTCGCTTGCGCGGGCATGATCGTGACTGCGAGCAGCGCAGCCGCTGTCAGTAGTAGCGTCCTCATGTTGAGGTTCTCCGTGCTTGTTGCAACCCTCGGAGGGGAACACGCAAGTCACGGAAACACCATTGTTAAATTTTAGACAGCGGACAGGTTGTCCCCTGGCCATACTGACCGTCTAAAAAATCGTTTGCTATTGTCAGGGAAAGGGCGTGGAATGCCGTCGCCAAGTCCAGGGAGGAGCCTTGGCAGGGGCTGATCCACCTCTGTAGTCCAGCCGCGTAGGTCGGCCCCCGCCGTGAGCGTGCCCTCGGTTCGACTGGCCTCGACCGGGGGCACGCCCATCACCTTAACGCAGAACAACTCGGTCGGGAAGCGGACTCTCAAAAGCTGCGCGGGAAATTATTTTCGTCGATCGAGACAGCGATGCGGCAGGCACTTCTTGCGTCGCGCTCGGTGATTGACGCGTGACTTCCTCAACGTTCATCGGAGTCAAGTCACGCGACTCGATGCAAGAAGTTGCTGCGGCGCAGGCACTTCTCTCGCACACTTCGCACTGAATCGTAAAATCCCAGACTCGCGTGTGCTACACTTGCACTGTCGATCGATGTTCGATCGGCCTCGGCTGTTTGACAAGTGAATCAGCACCGTCAGATGAAAAGGCCCGCGCGGCTTCATCTCCGCGCGAGCCAAGTCGAGTCACTACTATGCACAAGAGGTGTACCATGCCTAACAAGGCATCGGCAACTGACCGTCGCAGCGCACGGTACGAAAAGCTCTGCGCCACGATCGAACGCACACAACGTCGGTTCGAGAAACACGACCGACTGGCACAACGTTCGCTCAAGAGTCTGGCCAAATTGGAACGGCAGCGTGTCAGGTTGAAGAAGGCAATGGCGAAAGCCGAAGCCCAGGCAGCCGACGCTCTGGTCGCTTCCACGGCGGCGCCGCCGGTCGAAGCAACGACCGGGGAACTGGCGAGGGGGACTGACAGCCTCCCGGCGCCGACGCCCAAGCCGAAGCGTCAGCGCAAGCCGAAGGCAGAGACCCTCGGCGAAAGCTGTAACCGGATCGTCAGCGAGTTGCTGTCGCCCGGCTCGCCGGCACTGGCGAAGGAAGCCAGCGATGCTCGGATGCGAGCGATGGGCTTCCGCAAGACCGGCAAGCGTGCCGGCGCATAAGCCGCAGGAGACGGCAGAAGACCGCAGAGCCCCGCCCTCACCGGCGGGGCTTTTTTTGACTCGACTCATAGGCCACTCTTGCCGTAGGACTGTCTGTCCAAAATGGCCAGAACCCCCGATTCGATCAGCGACTTGCTCGAGGCGTGCCGCGTGTCCAGGCGGGACTTGGACTCAGCACTGGAGAAGCTCGACGCGTTCTCCCGTAATCTCCGCCCGCTGCAATTCGCCCCGGCGCCGTTCGTGCCGACGATCGTGGCCGAGCCGCCGGCAACGGATTACTACCTGACCGAGCGTGACCGCGAGAGCGTGCTGGCGATCCAGCATCTCCTGGCGATGGCCCAGGCGACCGACCGCCCTGGCACTCGTATTGCGCTGCACCGCACCATCAGCACCTACCTGCTGCGGTTGCGCGAGAACCGGGACAAGTACGAGTGGCTGGCGCTGGTCAAGCACGAGTTCAGGTTGAGCAAGCATCGCGCCTACGAGATGGTGGCTTTTTGGAGAAATAATCCTGTAGGCGGATCAGATGCTTCGACCGAAAAGGCGCCCAAAGGCTAGGCTTCGGAGGGGAAAATCGGTGCCGAAAAGCGCAGCCATTTCAATGCCCATCAAAGTGCCGGGACGCGCCTTCCCGAAGCGCTCGGCTGCCTGCGACATGGACTGGGAGCACGACGCTGACTTCGACGCCGAGCCCGAGCACCTGATCCGAGCCCGCGCGATGGAGTGGCAACTCTCCGAGCTTCTGCGGATCGGCGGCGCCGACTGCGCCCTTCTGCGCCCCGGCACGCTGTCGGGCGAGATCAAGGACAAGCACCTCGCTGGGCTCCGCAAGGCCGCCGAGGCGATCGTGGACACCTACAACGAGCTTGCGCGCCGCTCGAGACGCGAGGCGGCAAGGAGGAGACTGAAACTGAGCCTGAGATAGGGAGACCACTACTATGAAGACGAAACGGCTCTACACGTCGGACGACGCGAAGGACTTCATCCACGTCCAGTACAAGGACGCGCGCTGGCCGCTCCAGTTCACACTCGCAGTCAACGATCATTTCGTCGGCGTGTCGCGACGCGGCGTGCCGTGGGAGTGTTTGCTGGTCAAGGCGGCACAGGCGGCGGCGAAAGCCGATCCGAATCTGTTCCGCCATCCCGTGCTCTACGGCTATGCCGAGGGCAATATGCTCTACATCATGGTGCAGAAGTCGCGACGCGCCCGGCAGCTTCACCAGTGCGTTCGCTACCAGCACAACTTCACCAAGACGTTGCGCAAGTTCGATCACCTCACGAAGAAGCAATTCCTCGAGTTGTTCGGCGAGCAGGGCGTCGAGATCAAACTGAGGCCGCCGCGCGCAGCGAGCAAGCGACCGGCGGGCGAGCGTCGTCCCTCGGGCGGGCATCGCGCGCGCACCACGAAGGTCTATCATGGCGCCTACCGGCGCGCTCGGGACGCCGGTCTTATCCCCAGTGTGGAGGCGGCGTCATGAATATGCAGGATCGAGCATTGACTGTGCACGGCATCAACAATCCGGAGACCTATCGCGAGGCGGCAGCGAAGCGCATCAAGGCGCTGATGGAGAAGTGGATCGCGAATGCACTCGCGATCGGCGCCGAGTTGGCAAAGGCGCGCGAGACCTTCCCCAACAGGGGCGTCGGAAAGAAGCCCAACTATCGTCCCGGCTTCGTGAAGTGGGCGAAGGAGACCACCGGTCTGTCGGACGGCTACATCAGCAACCTGATCGCCGTCCACGAGAAGTTCGGGCATCGTGCACATGGAAAGGATGCTCCGCGTTTAGCCGGCAATGTGATGATTATGTTGTCGCGCAAGGACGTGCCCGAGTCGGCACGCATCGAGGCGCTCGGTCGTATCGCCAGTGGCGGTAAGGTCGGGCGCAAGGACGCCAAGAAGATCGTCGCCAAGCACAAGCTGCCGGGACCGAAGAAGGCAAACGAGCAGGCGAGGGAAGAAGGGCGTCCTGTCTACGCCAGCGATGGCAACATCTATTTCGGCACCGATCAGATGAAGGCGAAGGAAGGTGCCGATCGTCGCACGATGGTCTACGGCGTGCGCGACGCGCTCGAACATCTCGGCGCCATCAAGCTGACCGGGAAGGAGTTCCTCGACTACGCGTTCCCGCATCAACTGTGGACGGTCGAGGAGTCGGCGATCATCAAGGCGGCGTTGAAGTGGCTCACCGATCTCGACAAGGCGTGGGACACGAGGGCGGCGACGACATGAGCGCACCGAAGCTCCTGATCGACGCCGTCGAGCATGTCCTGAAGCTGAAGGCGAAGGAGGGCAAGACCACCAAGCACGACGTGGTGCTGATGGTGCACGGCAAGATCGAGAAGGCAGGCGGCCCGAGCAAGTTCGGCATCGGGCTCGCCGCACTCCGCATGGCGTTGCTGCACGTGATCGAGACCGAGGTCGGTCGTCAACTCAAGACGACGATGACCGAGCACGAGTTCAGGTTCGTGTTGCCGGCGGCGACGCCAATGGAAGTGATCGCCGCGCTCGGCAAGACGCCGCGCTGGATCGCGATCAGTGATGGCATCGATGCCATCTGGAAGTTCGCACTGACGGCGACGCCGGGCGACTGGCTGGCGAACGCGTCGCTGAAATACAAGAAGGCACAACAGACCAGAGACAAGGCACGGGAGTCGGAGGAAATTGCACGCTTCCTACAGATGCACAAGTTCGCTTGTTTGGCTGAGGCGCTGACTAAGGGAGGCAAGTGATGGCGCACATGTTCCGAATCTCTTTCGTCTGCAACCACGTCAACAATCTGGTCGAGACCGGCAAGGTGATCATCCTCGCCGAGAGCCACGAGCAGGCGATCGACCTCACGTGTGCGCATCTCAATCTGCCGCCGTCGCGCACGCGAGCGCTCGAGTCCACAAAGCTCAAGCCGTCGTGCTACGTGGTCGAGACGCATCAGGACTATCCCAACGCCAGGGTGTCGATGCGAACGCAGCGCGATCCCACGGCGCCGCCTGCCCCCGTGCATCGCTATCAGGTCACGGTCGAGGTCAGCGGTGCACGTGGTCAGACCGAGACGCAGGCGCTACGCAAGGTCGCTGAGGACCTGCAAGCGCGAGCGATGCACAGCCCGACGCGGCACCATCTCAACATGTCGATCAACTGCAACGAGATCGAGGATCACGGCAGATCGAACGGCACGATGGCACGTGTCGAGATGTTCGGGGCGCGCAGCCAGGGGCGTGTCAACGGCGGCTCGGTGCGTGGTAGGTAAGAAATGCTGCCAGAGTTATCCCCGGTCTTTCTGTCCTAGCTGTGGACAACAAAAAGGGACTCGACTCAGGCGAACGAATCGTTCCCCATAAGCATCAGGCCCGCCTGTGAGGGGCGGGCCTGTAGCTGTTCCCTCTGATCGGAAAGAGGGGCGGCAGTCCATCTACACGTGTAGGAGCACGTGCGATGCCTCAACCAGATAATCCGCGAATCGTTCCAAAGCAAGGCGCTCGTTGACGGGCTGACGGCTCGTCCACAAGCGCCTTCATGTCGTTTGCGTGACGTAGTGCCGGCTGGTGGTCGGTTGCAATGGCCAAGATGGCCTATGACGGCAACGCCAGTTGGATGGAGCGGGATTGTGGGGCGCGTCCTATCCCGCAGACGAGGCCGAAAGGCGGAACGTCGGACGCTCGGGCTCGATCTCAGGCCCGATAAGTAGCCGCCAACGCTGCGCGGAGATCGTGACGCAGCGGCTCGAGGCACCCCGGTGAAAGCTGGGGCTAGTCCGACCTATGCCCAAGGCGCCACGGCTCAACGGAGAGAGCCGAGAAGGGGAGAGAGGAAGATGCTGACCAAGGAAAGGAGGAGAGAGCTTAACGACCTAGCCAGGGAGGAGGAGAGGGAGAGACGGAGAGGATCAAGACCTAAGCCGAAGACAGAGAGAAGGAGCACGGTGGTCGAAGACGTGATGATGAGGGGAGACGAACTGGGGTGGAGAGGGCACGAGGTCTTCAAGGGGTACGGCGAAGGCATGGCGGCGCGTTTGATGAACTCGAGGGACAAACGGAAGCGAGTGTTGGGCGAGTATCTCCTCAGAGCATCGTTGGAATACGACAAGGCGAAGAGACAGCAACAAGGATCGAGAGGGGCGGCGTCGAAGATGCGCCGAATTGAATCATGAAGACCTTGAGGCCAGATCAGGTTGATGCAGTGAACCAGATACGAGGTGCATTGAGGACAACGAAGCGCGTGGTGATGCAGGGGCCGACAGGCACTGGGAAGACGGTGATCATCGCGGACATTGTGAGCAAGGCATACGAACGAGAGAAGAAGGTGATGATCACGGTGCCTACGATTAGCCTGATCGATCAGACGATCATGGCGCTGGCGGCGCAAGGCGTGATGGATGTTGGGGTGATCCAGGCGCAGCACGCGATGACTGACTTCGCGAGACCGATCCAAGTGTGTTCCGTGCAAACGCTGGCGAATAGGTGGAAGGAAGGCAAGATGCCGAAGGCTGATCTCGTTCTCGTGGACGAGGTCCATTGTATGTTCGATGTGTTCTCGAAATGGATGCCGACGCCTGAATGGATCAACGTGCCGTTCGTGGGGTTCTCGGCGACGCCGTGGACGAAAGGATTGGGTGTGCTCTATCACAAGCTGATCACGGGCACCGATATTAAGAAGCTGACCGAGGCGAAGGTGCTCGTGCCGTTTCGAACGTTCGCACCTGATGCGCCTGATCTGACCGGAGTGGATATATCGGGCGGCGACTTCGTGGTGAAAGACCTCGAGGAAGTGATGCGTCCGAAGAAGCTCGTGGCGAACATCGTGAGCACGTGGCGCGAGCTTGCGAAGGATCGTCCCACCGTTGCGTTCTGTTGCTCGCGGGCACATGCGGATCAACTGACGAAAGAGTTCGAGGAGGCTGGCATCGGTGCGGCTTATCTCGATTGTGACTCGCCGTTGAGTGAGCGCAACGAGGTGAAGCGTCGTCTGCTTGGCGGCGAGGTTCGTGTCGTCTGCAACGTCGATGTGATCGGGCTCGGTGTCGATTGGCCGGAGGTCTCGTGCATCATCTACGCACGTCCGACGATGTCCGATCGTCGCTTCGTGCAGAACATCGGACGCGGCTTGCGATCAGCGAACGGCAAGGACGATCTTCTGATCCTCGATCACTCGACGACGACGGCGAGACTCGGCTTCGTTGACGAGATTCACCTCTATCATCCTGGACTTGACGACGGGAAGATCAAGCAGAAGGAAGCGCCGGTGTTGCTGCCGAAGGAGTGCCCGGCGTGTCATCTGCTCAAGCCGCCGCGTGTGGGTGTCTGCCCGCACTGCGGGCACAAGGTCGAGGCGCACGCTGATCCTGTGCGTGTCGAGCGCGGCACGTTGCGTGAGGTCACGGCTGATAGTGAGATGCGCGATCTACGTTCGAAGCTGCCTGATCGCGAGCATGTATTCGGTCAGCTTGTCTGTTGGCAGCGCAAGAAGGGCTACAATCAATGGTGGCCCAACATGAAGTTTAAGGACATCTATGGTGTCGCCTTCCCGCGCAATCTGAACTACGAGGACAAGATCAGCGAGCCGGTGCCTGAGTTGCTGCAATACATTTTCGAGTCTACGGCGAAGTGGAAACGTCAACAGGATTATGCCAAGCGCAAGGCGCGGGCGATGGAGCGGAGCGCTCGTTATATCAATGGACATTCGGACGAGAATGGCGTAGGCCAGAATGGCCACGACAGCGGGGCATTGAGCGAGCGCGATCAGGCGATCATCGATCGGGCTCGTGACACGCTGATGAAGGAGGAGGACTGGCAAGAGTTCGATCGATGATCGAGATCGAGATGCGCGAGGTCGTCGATGCCGGTTGTTGCCAGGATGATGCTGGTCGTTGGTACGCAGCGGCGCGGATGAAGAGTGGTGAGGTCTGCGTCAGCCAGCGATCGTTCGATACCGAGGACGAGGTGATGGAGTTCCTGAAGCACTGGACCGACACGCTGACGAAGCCGTCAGCCTTACTGCCGGCGCCAGTCGCAGCGCGCAAGCCGCCGCACGGTGCGCCGTGCAATCGCTGCGGCGTGTGCTGCATGGTCACGCTCTGCGAGCTTGGGCAGCACCTATTCAAGCGCGCAGCTTCGCCAGGACCTTGCCCGGCGTTGGTGCGCGACGAGGCGGGCGATTACGGCTGCGACGTGGTGAACAATCCGCAAGCCTACACGCAGTCTGTGAACGTCGCGACCTATGCTTTGCGTATGGCGGCGCGCACGCTGATCTACGCCGGCAATGGCTGCGACGCTCGCATCAATGGCGAGCCGGTCAATCACGCCTACCACGCGCGCTGCGATGCCGAAGATAAGAAGCCGGCGGTGATCGAGCGACGGCGACGGGCGCTCAAGCTGTGGGGGATGTCAGGAGGAAGCGACGATGGGCTACAGCGCGGAGGAGAAGCTGACAGAAGTCAGGCGTGAGTTGCGGATGCGTGAGCAGGTCTACAAGGCGATGGTCGAAGACGAGCGCATGAGCGCCGATACGGCGCGCAAGCGCATCGAGATCATGTCCGAGATCGCCGAGGATTACGAGAAGATGGCGCAGGACGAGAGGCTGTTATGAGCAGGCACCGGCGAGCGTATCGGATGGACGCTGCGGCCTTGTTCCGTTGGCTGCGCGAGGAGGCGTATCTGCGTCAGAAGGGGCTCTGTCATTGGTGCGGCGTCGAGATGCGCCGCGACGTTCCGCCGAACCACCCGCACTTTCTGACTGGCGATCACCTGATCCCGCGCTATGCTGGAGGTCGCACGTGGTACGGTAACATTGTCGCCGCCTGCTTCAAGTGCAACACGAGCCGCACCTCGTGGGAGACTGATCATCGTGCGAAGGACGCGCCGCCGTTGTCGGCAGGCGATGACACGGTGCACAGCCCCTTCGAGGTGCTGAAGACGAGATAGAACTGCGGCGCTCGTTGGTCGCCCCTCCGTGCGTCGCATAGGCACAGCCTCGGTCCTCTGACAATCCCTGTCACCCTGTACCGGGGCTGTGCCGCCTTCTGGAGCGTACATGACACCGCGACGCATGAAGGGGCTTCGCATCAAGCTGCGCAATGAGATATGGCGCACGATGCCGAAGGCGTCAGCGTCCGAGGTCTACACGCTCGTGCATCGCCTCGACCGACTCGTTGCGCTTGAGGCGCTCAATCTTGTGGACGAGGATCATCACCCCGATTGTGCATGCTGGCGCTGCGTGCTGTCTTTGAATGCCGACGTGACTGTCTCCGTTGCGGAGCGGCGCGCGGCGCTCGGGGCAGCCGAGGAGTATGACTGAGAAGCAACTGACTCTCTTCCGTTTGCCGAACACGAAAGAGATCACGCTAACACTCACCGATCGGGAAGTGTTAGCCTGGGTCGAATATAGCGAAGGCCAGTTCGCCGTATGGCCAAGACGGTTCCAACCAAAGTCACTGCGCCGCCTGATGGACAAGGGGCTGGTGAAGGTGATCGCCTTGTCCCCCGCGCGTTACATGCTGACGCCGCTGGGGAGGGCAGTGAGGTCGCGCGACAACTATCGCAAGCAGGAGCGCAGGCTGCCGATCGTGCCGCCGAACGAGCAGTTCTTCCAAGATCACGCCGAAGGCTGAAGACGAAGAAGGCGACGCCGAAGACGCGGCGCCATCAGCCGGCTGAGAAGGTCGAGCTTTGGTCGCTCGATCGCATCAAGCCCTACCCGAACAATCCTCGCACGCACAGCAACGAGCAGATCGTCCTGCTCGCGCAGTTGATGCTCAAGTGGGGCATCGATCAGCCGATCGTCGTGGACGAGAAGGGTGTGATCCTGAAGGGGCATGGGCGCCGGCTCGCTGCGTTCCGCGCCGGCATCACCAAGGTGCCCGTCGTCGTGATGCGTGGGCTCAGCGACGATGACAAGCGCGGGCTGCGGATCGCCGACAATCAGGTGGCGTTGCTCTCGGGCTGGGAGCCTGAACTTATCAAGTTCGAGATCACTGAATTGCAGTCGCATGGCTTCGAGGTGCCGCTGCTCGGCTTCTCCGAGAAGGAGTTGATGAAGTTCACCTCGGACGGCGGCGGCCCGCAGCCGGCGGCAGATTTCAAGGCGATGTTTCAGGTGCTGATCGAGTGCGAGAGTGAGGCGGAGCAGTTGAGGGTGATCGAGAAGCTCACGAAGGACGGCATCAAGTGCCGGGCGTTGATCGCGTGATCCGGATCGCGCGAACGAGCCAGATCGATCGCACGCCCCGCGTCATCCAACTCGAAGGCATGTTCGACATCCCGCCGACGCTGCGCGCCGAGATGGCGTGGGCAGTCGATCTCCCGCTCGAGGCTAAGCCGTGGAGCGTCGGGCTGATCGTCGGACCTTCGGGCTGCGGCAAGAGCACGATCGCCAAGGAACTGTTCGCCGCTGATTATGTGACCGGGTTCGAGTGGCATCCCACGCGCTCGGTCGTCGATGACTTCCCCGAAGGCATGTCGATGAAGGACATCACGTTGTTGTTGTCCTCGGTCGGCTTCTCGTCGCCGCCGGCATGGCTGCGCCCGTTCGCTGTGCTCTCGAACGGCGAGCAGTTCCGCGCGACGTTGGCACGGGCTCTGGCATCCAAGCCGGAGCTTTGCGTGTTCGACGAGTTCACCTCGGTGGTCGATCGCACGGTCGGGCAGATCGGCAGCGCTGCGGTGGCGAAGACGGTGCGGCGTCGCGGCGGCAAGTTCATCGCTGTGACCTGCCACGATGATGTCCTCGATTGGCTGGACCCCGATTGGGTGTACACGCCTGCGGACGAGACGTTCGCTTGGAGGTCTCTTCGAGGCAGACCTGCGATCAATCTCGAAGTCGCTCGCGTGCATCGTTCGGCGTGGCGACTATTCGCTCACCATCACTACCTGACCGCCGAGCTTGCGACCTCGGCGATCTGCTTCGTCGGCTTCATCGATGGGCGCCCGGCAGCGTTCCACTCCTATCTGCCGTTTGTTGGTCGTCTCGCTCACGGCAAGGCGATGCGTGGCCACCGTTCGGTCGTGCTGCCAGACTTCCAGGGCGCCGGCATTGGCAACGCCATGATCACCACGCTCGCCTCGATGTGGGCTGGGCTCGGCACTCGAGTGTTCCGCAACACTGGCCACCCGGCTGAGGTCGCGGGAGCGATGCGCGATCCGGCGTGGCAACTGATCAGGGCGCCGTCACGATCTGGGCGCAGCGGTGGGGCAGCGCTGCCGCAGATGTCACGAACGAGAGCCCACAACAGGCTGACCGCGAGCTTCGAATATGTTGGAGCGAAGATGCCTCGGCTGGAGGCGAGTAAGTTGCTATCCAAGGATGGGTGAGGACGCTGTCGAGTTCATCTCACGTGTGCATCGGATCGAGCCGTTCAGCTACGATCGCGGCGAGCGAGCGATCCTAATCTGCGCCGGCACCGGGCTGATGCTCTCGATCATGGATCAGTGCCCGAGCTTGCGATGGTGTCTCGACGTTGACCTGCTCGATCGTGCAGCGCTTGAGCGACTGCCTGCCTGGGCAACGTGCGTGGGCAATGTCACCGATCTCGTTGTCATCGCCGGATGGTACTGCTCGACCAATCCCGTGCCGCTCGCGAGCGCAGCGCGATCGATCAGGCGAGGCGCGATGCTTTGCTACGTGCAGTGCCGAGGACCGGGCGGCGATCCATTCGCTGAACTGAGAACAGCGCAGACGCTCGACGAGTTGCTGAGGCAATTAGCGGAAAAGTTTGACGCCGGGACACGAATCCCGACACCTTAGAAGTCCTTATTCCATCGATGTTTCTTGCATGTTTGGTAGGTCTGTACGTCCTACGGATCACCGGAACCTATTGAAAATACAGGCGAAAATAAGGCTTTGGAAATAGGTCAAAATGTCCTATAATTTTGCTGTCTCGAAGAGACACCTCGAGACGGGCTGTTTGACAACGAAGACGCCGCGCCACTGTCGTCCAAAGACCAACGCGCACTACCCGCAGTCTTCCACATAGTCGCTCCAAGATCATCTCGCATGAGTTGATTGCAGTCGCGCCGTCGTGAGACGCCGTTACTCGCTGCAATCGATGCCTCGGCATTGCCCAGTGCGCTGTCGTGAGACACCGCCTTAGAGGATTGAGCCCGACGAGATGCATTGTGGGAGAGACGTAAAAAGAAATGACTCCAAACGACTCCAACGGCAGCCCCGCAGCACAAGCAACTGGTCAAGCGGTCTTGTGCTCTGCGTTGCCAATCAGCTTGACCGCTGATCAAGCTGCGTGTTGCAAGCGCGCAGCTTTCCAGTGGTCACGTGATCACTCGTCGCCTTGCAGCGACGTTCACCTAAAGGAGTCTTCCATGTCTTCACGTTTGATCGAGTACGTTTGCGAATGGTACGGGCGCGTCCACATCGACATGCTCGCCAAGATCACCGGCTTAACGCCGCGTGAGATTCGCCACATCATTAAGACGACAGGCTGAAGTGAACAGCACAGAGCAGCGCCTCGCGCGCTGCTCGATGGTGTTCATCTGAACACACGGCTGATGCGCCGCCTCGCATCCTCGCCTTGCAGCGAGTACGACCAAAGGAGTCTATGTTATGCCTAACCTTTCCATGATCTCGGAGAAAGCCATCACCATCGCGCAGGCGGCGGTGCTGCTCGAGCTTCTCACAGATGCCGGTGATACCGTCATGATGTGGGGTGCACCGGGCGTCGGCAAGACCGACATCGTTGCTCAACTTGGCGCGAAGAAAAAGCGCAAGGTGATCTCGTTTCATGCAGCACTGCGTGAGACGGTTGACCTGCGTGGCATTCCTCACGTCGTTGACGGAAAGACAGTGTGGGTTGTTCCAGACGAGCTTCCGAACGCCGAACGTGATGGCGAGTTCGGTTACTTGTTCTGTGACGAGATCAACCAAGCGAGTCCGCAGATGCAAGCGGTGCTTGGTGGATTGATCCTCGAGGGTAAAGTCGGCGACTATCGCCTGCCTCCGGGTTGGCGCGTCATCTGTGCAGGCAATCGCGTGAGCGATCGTGCCGCAGCACAGAGAATGCCCACACACTTGCGCAATCGGATGGCGCACTTGTTCATCGAGCCCGACGTTGATGCCTGGGTGAAATGGGCAAACGCTGCCGGCGTCGCTCCTGAAGTTGTCGCGTGGGTTCGTCTGCGCCGTGGTGAGAACAACGGGCAAGGCGTTCTGCACGTGATGCCGAAGGGCGACGAGAATGCGTTCCCGACTTGTCGCTCAGTGACGAAAGCAGCAAAGCATGTTGGCGCTCCGAAAGAGCACCGGATGCGCTTGTTCGCTTCGCTGATCGGCGATGCCTACGCCGCCGACCTCGACGGCTTCATCGAGTTGTACCGTTCGATCGGTGCGCTCGAGGACATCATCGCCAATCCAGACAAGGCTAACGTGCCGACCGAACCGTCGTTGCGTTATGCCGTCTGCACTGGCTTGGGACGCCTCGCCACGCGCAAGAACTTCGGCGCCATCATCAAGTACGCGCAGCGGCTCAACCGCGAGAGTGAAATCCTCGTGGTGACCGATGCGACGGGACGAGACGAGACGTTGAAGAACGTCGCCTGCTACGGTGAGTGGGCGTCGCGCAACTCTGACCTGACCGTCCAGTAAGCGTGAACAGCACAGAGCGTCGCGAGAGATCGCGGCGCTCGATGGTGTTCATGTCAACGTGAACATTCGCCCGCACAGCGTTCTGTGCCTCGCCTTGCAGCGAGTACCTCAAAGGAGTCTGATATGACCAAGCTCAAGTCTGCGCTGTCTCGCACGACCGTCCTCGTGTCCGTTCGCGTGTCGCAATGGACCGCAAGGAAGCTCGACAGACAGATCACCGACGAAACGAACCGCCGCTATGCGGCGAAGAGTGACGCCGGTCGATACAACAAGCTCCTCATTGAAAGCGAACGCCTCGCCGAGATGACCGGGCTTGTGTCGCAAGTGCGCTCTCTGCACTACTCGATGACGCGTCCGTGGGCAGATGAAGGTGCGCGCATTCTTCCGAATGCGCTCTACACCAAGTTCACCGACGAGTTCCGCGAGTTGAAGCGCCGCTTCAATGATGCAGCCGATCGGTTCTGTGCCGGTTATCCGCAGTTCGTTGAAGAGCGCAAGCGTGCACTGAACGGTGCATTCAAAGAGAGCGACTACCCCTCAGTGGACGAGATCAGAAGCAAGTTCCGCCTCGAGATCGCCGTCCTGCCGTTCCCCGATGCCTCTGACTTCCGCGCCGATCTCGACGACAACGTTGTCGCCGACATCAAGCAGGAGATCGAAGAGATGTCGGATCGCGTCGTCAATGATGCGATGAAGGCAACGTTTGAGGAGATCGTGAAGCTCGTCGGGCACATGTCCACGAAGCTGCACGAGCAGACAGCGAAGGGGCGTCACTGGCCCAACTCGCCGAAGCGCAAGTCCAAGCGTGCTCAGGCGGGCAAGATCGAGCGAACCTTCTACATGGATTCGCTCGTCGAGAACGTCCGAGACCTTGCAGAGTTGCTGCCAGCGTTCAACCTCACGAACGACCCGAAGCTGACTGCCATCACCGATCGCATCAAGCGCGAGCTTTGCATCGAGGATGCCGCGACGCTTCGCAAGAACGACGACGTGGCTGAGGTAGTTGCCAAGTCAGCCGACGAGATCGTTGCCGAGGTTGGCAAGTTCTTCGCCTAAGCGTGAACAGCACAGAGCGCCGCGCGCGAATGCGCGACGCTCGATGGTGTTCATTCGAGCACTCACACCTTGCAGTGTGCCTAACGAAGGAGTCTGAGATGAATATCGACCAACAAGCTACCGACCGCGTCATGAAGGCGCGAGCGGAAGTGATCCTGACGCGCCGCTTCTATGGCGTGTTGGTATCGAACGTCGAGCCCGTGTTGTCGCGTCAGTTCCCGACGATGGCAACGAACGGCAAGCAACACTTTTTCAATCCTAAGTTCGTGATGGGGCTGAACAAGAACCATCTCGGTAGGTCAGTGTCGCCGGAAGCCTTGATCAAAGGTGTTCAGTGCCACGAGACCGAGCACGATGCGCGCCATCACGGTACGCGTCGCGGCACTCGCGATCCGAAGAAGTGGAACGAAGCCTGCGACTACGCGATCAACATTGATCTGATCCGTGAAGGCTTCGAATTGCCCGAGGGCGCGCTGATTGATCCGCGATTCGATGGCATGTCAGCCGAAGACATCTATCGCATCCGCGAACTCGACGAGCAGCGCAACAAGCCGCAGCCGCCCCCGCCGCCCGAGGATGAAGACGAAGAGTCTGAGCCTGAGAGCGACGAAGGCAACGGCGATGACGAGCAGGAGCCTGAAGACGACGAGAGCGACGACGAGCAGCAAGGCGACGAGCCGAGCGACGACGACGACGCCGACGACGAAGGCGACAGCGAGTCAGACGGCGACGAGCAGTCCGAAGACGAGGACGGCGAAGGCGCTGGCGGTGACGACGATGACTCGTCCGATGAAGGTGACGACGACGCCGAAGGCGATGGCGCGTCGAGCGACGATGAAGGCGACGACGAGTCGTCTGAATCTTCGAGCGGCGAAGGCGACGCAGACGGCGAAGGCGAGAGCGAGAGCACGCAGCAATCATCCGGTGACCCCGGCATGTGCGGTGAGGTGCTCGACTCTGCTCAAGACGCCACCACGAAAGCGGAAGAGGACATCAAGTGGGAGCGCGTTGTGCGTGAGGCTGTATCGATAGCGAAAGCTGCCGGGCAGCTTCCAGGGCACATCTCGCGCGACATCGAGCGAGCGAACAATCCTGGGCAAGACTGGCGCGAAGTTCTTCGCGCTTGGTTCACTCAGGGCGCGCTGCGCATCGAGACGTGGAACAAGCCGAACCGTCGCTTTGTCGGACGCGGCTTGTACCTCCCAGGTAATCAACGCGACGGCGTGAACCGCGTCGCCTTCCTGATCGATACGAGCGGATCAATGGATACGATCGCGCTCGCTTGCATCAAGAAGGAAACGCAGAACGCGCTCGACGATGGCGTGATCGACGAGATCATCGTCATCTACGGCGACACGCAAGTGAACCGCGTTGACACCTACAAGACCGGCGACGAGATCGAGTTCGATCCTCGTGGCGGTGGCGGCACGCGACTGCGTCCGTTGTTCGAGCATGTCGAGACGCTCGACGACGTGTCGCTGATCGTTTGCTTCACCGACATGGAGAACAGCGATTGGGGCAACGAGCCTTCGGTGCCCGTGCTGTTCGCCGCGACCGGCTACCCTGACCGTGTTCGTGAATATCTTGCCAACGCGCCGTGGAATGCGCCGGGCATCGATGTCGGCGAGCACTGATCAGTGAACAGCGCAGAGGCGTCGCGCGTAATGCGACGCCTCGACGGTGTTCATGGTGAACATCCTCGCCTTGCAGCGAGTAGCGAAGAGGAGTCTACGCCATGGTAAATCCGTGGGACCTTTACGAGACGCACCGGCAGTTCAAACAGGCGACGGGCGACATCGAGGCAGCTTGGCACAGAGCGAAAGCACTGGCGCCGAACAAGACCTCGAAAGAGCGCGCACGCCTTGCCGAGGAGTACGTCTACAACGTGCTCAAGCGTTGGCGTCACGTCGGCGCACTCGACACCGAACCGGTGTGGGTGTTGCGTGACCGCGTTCGTCATCACTTCGGTGTTGATGGAGGTTGGTTATGATGATCGCCCAAGCACTCGAGATCGTCAAAGCTGTCGGCTGAACAGTGCAGGCGGCATCGCAAGGTGCCGCCGACAGTGTTCATCCCGAACACTCGTGCCTTGCAGCACGCATTGAAGGAGTCTGATCCATGTTGAATGGAAACAATCTGGCGGCGACGATCGACAAGCTCGGCGTCGTCAAGGCGCAGCTTGCTGAACTCAAGCAGCAAGAGAACGATCTCAAGCAAGCTCTGATCGAGCTTGGCGTCGGCGCCTACGAGGGCACGTTCTTTCGTGCGACAGTATCCGAGAGCGAGCGCGCGACGCTCGACATGGATGCTGTCCGCGAGAAGCTCTCGCCGCAGTTCATCGCCGCGCACACCAACGTGACGCAGGTCACCACGGTGCGCGTCGTCTCTCGCAACGGGAGACAGGGATGAAGCGCATCGCGTTGATGATAATCCTCGGCATGACCGTTGGTGCCCATGCCGAGCCGCAAGCGCCGAAAGATGCAACGCAGATCGAAGAGGTTGTGAACCTCAAGGCTCGTTGCAAGATGCTCGAACGTTACGGCACGCCTGCTGAAATCGAGCATTGTCTGAGAGAGCTTGCATCGGTGTTAGACCTGATCAAGCGCCTCGAGCAGATCGTGAAGTGAACAGCACAGAGAGCAGCGTCCGCGCTGCTCTCGATGGTGTTCATGATCGTGTGAACACTCCCGCCTTGCAGCGGGTAACGATAGGAGTCTGAAATGTCCAACACCAAGAACTGGAATTGTTGTGGCGATCAGTGTCGCGATCCCAACGGCGAGGTGCGTCTGTATCCTCTCGGCGGGGGTGCGAACCTGATCCTGTGCCACGCGTGCTGGGCGCATGAGAATCGCTACCGCTACGAGCGGCAAGCCGATTATGTGCGCAAGGCTCAGAGCGAGTGCCGTCTCATGATCGGTCCTGATCGTGAGGCGGTGCGCGTGAGAGCGCAACAGCAAGCGGCTGAGGATTGGCCGCAACTCAACTGGCACAAAGCCGAGGTGGTGTCATGAACCTTCGCGCGTGCGATTGCTGCGGGAAGAAGTTCAAAGAACTGAACCGCGTCGAAGTCGGCAAGCATAGCGTTGAGTGGCACGTGTGCGCTGACTGCTACACCTACGAAGTGCCGCGCATCTCGAAAGATACCGAGGTGCCATTGCTCTCGTTGCTCTTCCCGTTAGGAAAGAAGTGAACAGCGGAGGACGGCGCGCGTTGCGCCGTCTCACGGTGTTCATGTGAACACTCCGCGCCTTGCAGATGCTGCGCGGTCCTCCAAGGAGTCTACGAATATGCAAACGTCGAAGATCAAGACCGATGGCGTCTACGCGATCAAGCGTGGTGACAACCTCGAGCGCTTCGCGGTCGATGAGATCGTGACGACCAAGTCCAGCAATCAAAGCTCAAGCAAGATTGTTGGCTACGTCATCAAGGATGGCACGCGCGCTCACAAGCTGACGCTCGATCCGTCTGACATCATCGGACCCTACGAGGAACAGGCTGCGCTCGTCGAGCAGAAGCAACGCGAAGACGAGGCACGCAAGCTCCGCCAAGAAGAGCGCGAGCGTCAGGCGCATGCCGATCGCAAGTCGCTCTACAAGTTCGTCGGTGCAGAGGTGCCGCGTAACGCGAAGGATTATCACCAACTCTTTCGCGTGAGCTTCTCCAGTCTCGACTGGAGCAGCGAAGGCAAGGAAGCCATCGTGAAGAAGGTCAGAGAACTGACCAATCAGAAGGCGCCTGAACTCAAGGTCGTATCTGACAACGGCTGAGCAGCGCAGAGGCGACGCGCAATCGTCGCCTCGACGGTGTTCACTCGAACACTCGCCCCTTGCTGGGCGTTCTCGAAAGGAGTCAGAACTATGGACCCTCAAGCATGCTTAGCTGAACTGCTCGAGGCGGTGCGCGATTGCGATCTCGATCTGGCGCGCGAGCGCTTGTTCGATCTCGCGACGTGGATCGAAAAGGGCGGCTTCTGCCCACTCGTCACGCCGTCGATGGTCGAGAAGATCATCGAACGACGGCGCGAGATGATCGGCGAGGCACCTCCTCGTTATCGTCTGCACCTCGTGTGCCCGCGCTGCGATAAGGAATCGGAGACGATCGTTGATCGCATCATACCGAACCCGCGCATCAACTGCGGCGACTGTCTGATGGAGCGCACCGAGGTTGTCGAGATGAAGATCATCTCCGCAGAGCAGGAGGGCGTGCGATGAACACGCTCAAAGAACGGCGCATGATCAACGCGCATCAATGGGGACGGCGCGATTATCGGAACAACAAGCCGATGATCATTCCGGTCTTCCTGAAAGATGAAGACGAACGAGATGCCTACAAGGCTGGTTATCTCGGCGAACGCAAACGCGCCGAGATGCAGTCATGAAGGCGCTCAGCATCAGACAACCGTGGGCGTGGCTGATCGTTCACGGTTACAAGGACATCGAGAACAGAAGCTGGAACACCAAGTTCCGGGGCATGTTCTACGTCCATGCTTCGCTCAAGCTCGACGGCGACGCTGCCGAACGTACTCGCATCCGTGCTCTGGCGCGGGAGTGGTACGACATCGATGTGCCGACCGATGACGAGCTTGAGCAACTCACTGGTGGCATCGTTGGTCGCGCGAACCTCGTTGACGTTGTCGAGCACTCGACATCGCCATGGTTCAAGGGACCGTTTGGCTTCGTGCTTGATACGAATAGCGCGAACCCGATGCGCTTCCGCCCCTATACGGGACGTTTGAGCTTCTTCGACGTGTCGATCTGAAAGTGAATGCCCCGGCGCTCTCGCGAGCAACCGGGGCATTTTTTTTGGCTTGCTTGCTCAAGCCAACTCGGCGCGGGAGGAGAGTCTAGCATCCTCAACCTTGCCGGAACGATTCGAGTCTACCGCACGTCGGCGCCGATCGGCAATACCGAGAACGTTGACACGAACGTGGGCAACGAAAATAGTTCTTGCCAAATAGGACAACATGGCCTATGTGGGGAGTTCGGTCTTGCTAACCGAACGACAGGAGAGTCTAGCCATGAAGCATGCACCCACGCTCGCCGACTTCATCTATCGGCACACGTTCAGTAATCGCCCCATCACGGGCTGGAAGGACAACAGCGCGCTGCGCGAGCGCATCATCGGCGCCCACAAGTTCGTTCTGTCCGAGCCCATGTCGGCGTTCCTCGGCGAGCTTGGCACGCGTGCCTTCGTGCCGTCGCGCGAGATGATGGACAATCCCAGCGTCGTGCCCCTGTTCGACAAGGCTGCGCGCGTCGAGGTGATGAACCGTCAGGTCGAGGCGCTGCGCGTGTCAGCGTTCGCGCCGCATCGCTATACGTGGATCGAGTACGATCTGCGCGCGGCGATGAAGCGCTCGAATGCGCTGCTTGAGCGCAGCTACAACCCCAGCGAGTCGCCTGAGCGCGAGGGCTGGCTGATCGAGCGTCATCCCGAGTTGAGCACGGCGTTCCGCCTCCACGTGTTCACCATGAACACTTCGGGCAAGCCCGAGAACGATGGCAACGTGTTCTGGACCTTCCCGGTGACCTACACGTGGACGATCGACGACGGCGTGCCGCCGTGGCGCCGGCTGTTCAAGCGTGAGTTCGATCGCGAGAAGATGCAGCGCCCCGATTCAGCCGTTGCCACGGGCGTGCTGGCCTACGAGTCGGACTCGGTGGTGATCGCGCAGTCAGAGTTGATGACGCCGATCTGGGAATACGCCAGTGTCGAGCCGATCGTCGATCTGATCCGCGAGTGGGTTGGTGTGCTGCGCCGGTGCTGGGCGCTGCTCGCGACCATCAACGATCTGCCGTTGACCTATGGCGAGACGCGGGCGGCGAAGGGCTTCGTCGCGAAGGGGCGCTACCGGCGCTTCCTCGATCACACGACGATCACCATCAACGTGCCGCAGAAGGAGCAGACCAAGGTTGCCAGGAACGTGATCGCGCTCGCGCGTCGTCGTGGGCACCATGTGCGCGAGCACTGGCGCGACGATTGGCGCAACCCTCCTTCGAAGCGCTGCCCGGCGTATCTCCAGAGCGGGCTTCATGCCTGGACGGCTGAGCAGCGCTGCGAGCTTTGCGGCGGCAGGCGCTTTCGCATCCATGAGCACGAGCGCGGCGATGCCAGCCTCGGCTATGTCACCCACGGCTACAACGTCGAGCACAAGGAGCCCACGCCATGAAGGTTCACAACGAGATTGCCCTGTTCAAAATGGCGGAGATGGTTCGAACGCGCGCTCGTCAGGAAGGCAATCCGCTTGGCAATCACAGCCTCGGCGAGATCGCGGAGATTCTTAGGGGTATGTTCGAAAGTGGTCGGATGGACGAGATCAATCGAGAATACAACGCACGGCGACCAACCGGTCCACGCATGAGGCGGTCATGAAAATCCTGCGCGTGGCTGGCACGATCATGCTGCACCTCGAGCGCGACGAGGCGATCCACGTCGCGAACATTCTCGATCCCAGCAACTCGGATGCGCTCAGGAAGCTGGCGCGCTCCAAGGCTGATCCATTGTTCGCCGAGATCGTGCGGCAGATCGACATCTGCCTGAACGCAGAAGGAGGCACGCGTGACGACTAAGAAGATGGTGCCGCTCGATGATCACTGGAAATCGGCAGACTCGTTCAGCGATCCACACTGCCACGAATGGCAGCACGGCGCCCACATCGACTCGATGCCGAAGCAGGGCACGACGATGACAGCGAAGGAGCAAAGGCTACGCGCGGCGTTGATTAAGCTCGCGTGGTGCGCCGATGCCGGTCGGCAGTTCAGGCCCGGCACTGAAGACACGATGCGCGACTTGCTCAAGAACATTCGCGACATGGCTTGGGAAGCGGTCAGACAGGAGGACTCGAAATGACGATGAAGACGATTGAAGAGCGTCAGGAGATGGCGTTCGTTGGCATGGACATCAAGCTGTTCCTGCGCATGGCACGCACGAACTTCACCCATGCGAAGGATCACGCGGTGATCAACAAGCTCGAGGAGCTTGCTGATCAGTGGGGCGCTGGCGTGGACATCATGCAGCCGCCGAAGGAGGCATCATGACCAAGCGCACCATCGCTGGCGCGAGCGTGCGCAAGCTCGACGACGGCGGCTGGGAGTTCATCGAGGATGGCTATCGCTACCTGATCCTCGAGACCTCGGCGCCGAACTACCGGCGCGCCTGGGAGGTCTGGGCCGGGCTCGTGAGCGAGCCGGGGCGCGGCTCGAAGCGCGTCACGCGTGCACCGAACATGAAGGACGCGATCGAGCAGGCGCGCGGCGCCGTCAAGGTGGCGTGGTCGGTCGAGAGGCACGAGGCGGAGTTCGGCTGATGCGCGATCTTCGTGTCCATGATCACCGTCGCCTCGATGCCACTCAAGTCTACGGCTGGAATGGCGATCACGGCTGCGGCGCATTCGCCTTTCCATCGCCGATCGATGGTCAGTCGCTGCGTGTACTTGCTTCGAGCGATGACGGTTGGGACCATGTCAGCGTGTCGCGTTCGTCACGCGTGCCGAACTGGATCGAGATGGAGTTCATCAAGCGCAAGTTCTTCGAGGACAGCGAGACTGTGATGCAGCTTCATCTGCCGCCGAGCGAGCATATCAACTTCCATCCACATTGCCTGCACTTATGGCGACCGCATCATGAGACGATCCCGCGACCGCCTGGATGGATGGTAGCAGGAAAGCGGCCATGACCGAGTTCGATCCGATCAAGGCAATGCGCGAGGAGCTTGCAGGTCTCGCTGACATCCTCAGCACGATCCAGCGTCGCGAGCGCGCCGCCGAAGAAGCTATGAGCGAAGCCGAGAACGAGTTGAATGCCGTCAGGAAGCTGCGCGGCTTCGCCTCCATCCAGATCGGCATACTGCGCGAGAAGATCGCCAAGCTCGAACGCGAGAAGGCAACTTGATGACCGAGGGGCCATGATCCGCAGGCGCGGTGGCAGCGCGCGGATGGGGTAACCTCCTGCCCCACCCAAGGCGATCCTGAAGTGCGGCCCTCGGGGCTCTGATGAACGACGGAGCCCGTTATACCGCCAAGGTTCGCAAGCCACCATCAACTTTTTGCACCAGGGAGAACACCATGGGAACGAGAACTGACAAGCTCAATGAGCGCTATGGCGAGGCAGTTGCACCGGCAGTGCAGGCGTCGATCACGCAGCACATGAACATCGGCAGGACCGGCACGGCAGCAGAGATCGCTGAAGACGCGCGCAGGCACTATGCCTTCATGGCGAACCTGCCTCGAGGCTGACATGGACAAGCAGGACATTCAGGCAATCGTCGGCGCGCTCATGGCCATCGCCAATGGGCTCGATCGCTGCGCGATTGCCATTCAGACCATCGAGACTGACCATCCCCTGCAAGGTGAGACCTTCGATGATCTCACCCATGCCCTGACCAAGATTGCCGAGGCGATCGAGACGCACGGCAACGGCAAGAGTTGACTCGCGGTTGCGAATCACTGCCTGACCTCCCTGCCGGGACCGATCTTCGGGAGGGAGGTCGGATTGCTTCAGTGGTACGTGGCCAAGCTCAAGGCGGGGCGCGAGCGCGTCGCCATCCATGGGCTCGGTGAGCAAGGCTTCGTCAGCTATTACCCGATGATGGCAACGACACGGTCGCTCCATGGGCGCGTGTTCGATGCCACCGAGGCAGTCTTCCCCAGCTATCTCTTCCTGCGCTCGGAGGATGATCCCCATCACTGGCGGGCTGTGAACAACACCAGGGGCGTGGTGCGTCTGCTCGGCAACGAGCAACCATGTGCGCTGCCTGATCGCGAGATCGAGTCGCTCCAACTGCGTGAGAAGGCTGGTCTTTTGCGCCATCCTCGGCGCCGGCAGATCAGGCAGGGCGACGTGGTGGTGTTCAAGGTTGGCTCGTTCGTGGGGCTCGAAGGCGTTTGCCAATGGACGCGGCGCGAGCGCATCGGGGTCTTGCTCAACATTCTTGGTGGCGATACGGTGATCACCTCTCCAAGGGATTGGCTCAAGATCGCCAATGCCTAGTGGTTGGGTATGACTGGCCAGAGTCTATGCCGGCCCAAGGCGGTGAACTCGATTCACTGTCAGTGTGGTAGCCATGTCGGTGTTCGAACTTACCATGGAGGACATCGAGGCCATCAAGGCTTCGATCGAGCCTGACCGAGTTCTGGCGCGGCGGTACGGCGTCACTACCGAGGTGATCCAATTCATAGGCGCGATCGGTCCCGAGCGTCTGTACCCCGGTAAGATCGTGCAGGTTCCCTCTATGGGCAGACAACTGCACAATCATTCTGGCTTGATCGATCGGCGCGTGAAGGCGCCCAAGTCAACCGAGCCGGCGACAGCCATGATTGGTCCTATGAGCGATGGAGCGATGCGTGCGCCAGAGCGACGCTAAATTGGCGAAGGCGCTCCATGAGGCGGGGCTCCATGAGCACGCCAAGCACGCCGAGGCTGGAGCTTTCAACGAGTTCTTCGGCACCTTCGAGCGCCCACTCGAGACGCTGCTCCATGATCTGGTGATCTACGGCAAGCACGATCTCGCCGAGCGTCTACGCCAAGGCGAGTTCGATGCCACCGATGAAGAAGTCGCCGAGTACGAACAGATGAAGCGCGACTGGCTGGCAACCTTACCGCCCGAAGGATCAGCCTGATGCTGATCACCTGTCCGTGCTGCCATGGAGCGAAGCGCCTCACGCAGATCGAGTACGACGAAGAGGACGGACGCACCATCGTCACCAAGCCGATCTGTTGCCACTGCCAAGGCAAGGGCGAGGTGCTCAACGCTGACCTGATCAAGTTCAGCGCCTCGTCCATGGAGGCGAAGCAGTGAGTGAGCAGGAACAACAGATCGGGCGGCTCGCGATGCGCATGGAGGGCGACTGGTGGGTTGCCTACTTCGCTGCGCCTACCTCCATGGAGGGCGCGCTCGAGCTTGGCCGCATCAAGCTGCGCCTCGTCGAGGACAAGGATCGCAAGGAAGCCTTCATGGCGATCTTCCAGAGCTTCATCGGTGAACTGATCAAGGAGAAGACCGGGCGCGAGCCATCCTCCTGGGATCGCTCCATGGCCCCAGAGCATGAGCGCTCAGGCAGCGCCTGATGCTCTGGACGATCTACTGCCTCGGCGCCGGTTACATCCTCGGACAACTGTGCGCCCATCAGAGGCCACCCCAACTCAAGCCCCTTCCATGGTCCCTCGCAATCATCGCAGCGACAATCCTCTGGCCCCCATTCATGGCCTACGCCACCATCATCCCCATCTCCAGATTGATCCAGGCATTTCGCCAGCGTAAATCTGGCTGACTTTACCCCCTACCGGTCCCTCCATGGAGGCCAGATGTGAGCGACCAGCCCACCATGTCAGACCAAGCCGACGCCGACTGGGCGCGCGGCAGCGGGCATCGCAAGCCGAAGAAGAAGGTCGGCGGACGCAAGAAGGGTTCGAAGAACAAGAAGACGCTGCAAAAGCTCGCCGACCTCGAGAAGGAATTGCAGGGCTATCGCGCACACAAGAGCGCGCCGAAGCTCGCCGTTGATCACATGGACGAGATGATCGAGTGGCTGCGCAATCTTGTTGGTGCGGCGCAGGCGTTTGATGCAGCGGGCATGCCACGTCCTGGCTATGATCCGAAGCTCTGGTTCCGCATCCTTGACACGTTCGCAGGCTTCCTTGCGATGCGCGCTCCATACCAATCGGCGCGGCTCAGTGCCGTTCTGGTGCATCCGGCGGCGCAGATGCCGGCGCAGCAGAAGACCACGGTCAACGTGACGATCCTCAACGAGCGCGGCGACAAGGTATACAGCGACGCTGACGACCTCGGCTCCATGGATGGTGCGAAGCTGATCGAGCACGTGCCAACGGACGAGGAGGCAGCCTGATGAAGCCACCGAAGTGCCGACTATGTGGTGCAGAGGAATGGAACCACGTGTGCGGCGGTGGCGCGCACAAGCTCGGGCAGCCGCTCGAGGATGTCACGAAGCCGCGTGACATGTCACGGAAGCGCGTGACACCTGTCACGAAGCCGCGTGACAGCGTGATGGCTCCATGCCCTGAGTGCGAGCGCAAGGACAAGCAACTCAAGGCGGCGGCTCGAGCGCTCAAGGAAGCGCAGGCGGAGATCGACGCGCTCCATGGCGAGGTCGCGATGTTCAAGCGCTCGCGTGCCGGCAGCGATAAGCCTGCGCCCATGACGGCGGCGGAGCGCAAGCGACGTGAGCGCGCCAAGCGCAAGCTCGCCGCTCAACACCAATTCGAAGGCTGACACGCTCGTGCCCAGCCTCATGGGTTGGCTGGGCTACGATGCGGTCGTCGAGCGCTTGCGTGCCATCGAGGTGAGGCTGGGCGCGATCGAGCGCAGGTTGGGCTCCATCGAGTACAAGCTCGACTACCTGATCAGGGACGCGAACAAGTTCTGGACTGACGAAAGGGAGAGCGACATGGCTGAGGCTGACGAGATCAGGAACCTGATCGAGCAGGTGCAGGCGAACACCGATGCATCGGACGCGGCGCGTGTCGCGCTCGAGGGCTACCTCGCGCAGGTCACGGACCTGACGACGCGGCTTGAGCAAGCCATTGCCAACGGTGGCGACGTGAGCCCCGACATCAAGGCGGCGGCGGATGCGATCAGGGCGAACACCGAGATGTTGCGCGCGTCGATCCCGCAGGTCGCCGAGGCGGTGGCGGAGAACACTGACTGAGTTGCGGGCGCTGCCCACCGCCCGATGCCATCGGCGCCGATAGTGGGAGAGGTGAGATGCCCGCAAGGGAGCGACCGATGACCCTGGACCTCGGGCGAGGTGCGGCTCCCTTCCTTTGCGAGCGGGCATCGTTGCTATGAACACGATCGAGCGAAGCTACCCACCACGCGATGGGCTGCGGCTCTGGCGCCTGCGGCAGGTGACGGCGTTCAAGTGTTCGAGATGCGGCGAGGGCAAGCTGTCGCGCTTGATCGCCAGCGACAAGAGCGAGGCGCATCTCTACTGCAACGGATGCTATGGTGAGTTGGTGTCAGAGCAGAACCTCGTGCGCTGGCCGATCGAGGTGCGAGACGAAGGCTTCGGCGTGGTTGATGGAGCGACGAGTGATCGTCGCGAGTGAGGCGCTGGCGGAGAACATCAAGCGGCTCGTCGATGGGCTCGCGCTTGAGATCGAGCGCCGCTACGAGGCTGATCCCGATGGTGGCACGGTGGCGCACCATGCCAAGCTCGTGCTGCTCGACTGGTTCCTTGGCGACTTCATCCCGCCGCGATGACGCTGATCAGCTAATCAGTATTGGCTAATCAATGAGCGAGTGCGACTGCGAGGTAGGCGAATGTCGAGCGCCGAGTGGATGCCGGCTGGCGGAGGAGAACGCGCAGTTGCGGCGAGTGCTTGAGATCATAGCGGGCGAGGCGACTGACGGCTTGAAGCGGCTTCAGGCGAAGGCGGCGTTGGCGAACATCGGGCCGCGTTGACCATGCATGAGTTCGTCTACCGGCGCCCGCCGCTGTACGACAAGCAGCGCGCGGCGATGTTTGATCCCAAGCGCATCTCGCTGATCGAGGCGAGCACGAAGTCGGGCAAGACCGTGTCGGGGATCATCTGGCTGTACGAGCAGGCGATGGGGCGTCATGCTCGCCCTGGTCGGCAGTTCTGGTGGGTGGCGCCGGTGTCGGCGCAGGCGCGTATCGCCTTCAATCGCATGCGGGCGCACTTCACCTCCAAGGAGACTGGGCAATCGATCTTCGGCGTGAGCCTGACCGATCGCTCGCTGATCACGCCCAAGGGCACGGTGATCTCGTTCCGCTCGGGCGATCATCCTGACAGCCTCTATGGGGAAGACGTGTATGCGGCGGTGATCGACGAGGCGTCGCGCTTCAAGGAGGAGAGCTTCCATGCGGTGCGCTCGACGTTGACAGCGACGCGTGGACCGATCCGGATCATCGGCAACGTGAAGGGGCGCAAGAACTGGTTCTATCAGTTGGCGCGCCGAGCCGAGCAGGGCGATCCCGAGCTTGGCTATCACAAGCTGACGGCGAGCGACGCGGTCGAGGCTGGTGTGCTCGATGAGGGAGAGATCAGGTCGGCGCAGTCGATCTTGCCCGAGCACGTGTTCCGCGAACTGTACTATGCGGAGCCGAGCGACGACGAAGGCAACCCATTCGGCGCCGAGCACATTCGCGCTTGCTTTGCTCCATTGAGTGAGCGCCCGGCGGTGGCGTGGGGTTGGGACCTTGCGCGCAAGCAGGACTACACGGTGGGCATCGGGCTCGATGCTGATGGCTGTGTGTGCGAGGCGATGCGGTTCCAGAAGCCATGGAACGAGCAGGTGCAGATCATCAAGAAGTGGGTGGGCAACTCGCCTGCGCTGGTGGACGAGAGCGGCGTTGGTGATCCGATCGTCGAGGCGATCAAGCTGCCGGCGAACCGAGAGCGCGGCGACAACGTGATCGAGCTTTCGTGTCCGCGCCTCGAGGGGTATCTATTCACGTTCCGCTCCAAGCAGATGTTGATGGAGCATCTGGCGATGGCGATCCATGAGCGGCGGATCAGATTTCCCGAGGGGCCGATCTCGATCGAGTTGCTGAACTTCGAATATGAGTTCACCAAGCTCGGCATCAGGTACAGTGCGCCGGCTGGCATGCACGATGACTGCGTGATGGCTTTGGCACTGGCGTGGCATTGCTTCGACAACCGGCAGCGCAACTACGACACCGACCTCGATTGGATAGGCGAGGCATGATCAAGCACCGGCTGAAGTTCAAGCCCGAGTTCGACTGGGGACGTGTGGCATGGAGCAAGCCTGACAGTCCGCGCTCGCCGTTGTGCTCGTACTGTCAAGGTGCGCTGCCCGAGGTGCCGTTGATGCTGTGGCGCGAGAACGGTTCGGCGATGCAGCTTTGCGATCCGTGCGTCGAGAACTTGGTGACCTCGGAGGTGGTGGGCGATGGCGATGGAGCGTGAGCGACGCAACGGCAATGACCATGACTATGATGGGCGCCCGTCGCTGATCTACGAGGACGCGCTGCTCGATGCGCTCAAGCACTTCCATCCTGAGCTTGATCCCGACCGTTCTTCTGTCAGCGCATCCCGTCCCAAAGCAGCGGCTGACGGAGAGGGCGGCACCAACTGACTCCTCCCCAGATTGGTGCCGCCTGTCTTTTTGATTGAGCGGAGTGGCGAAAAGGAGACGAGCATGGCACGCGATCACATGGACAGCCGCAGCGCAGAGGCTCGCGAGAACGACGCGTTCCCGCCAGCGTTCGGTGCGAAGAAGAAAAAGAAGAAGGGCGCCAAGGGCAAGGCGGGCGCGGCGAAGACGGGGCTTGCCGGCATGGCGAAGGCGACGAAGAAGACCGTGCCGCCGATGTTCGGAAGGTAGGTGCACCATGGGCCGCAATCATTTTGACAGTGCGACGTTGACGGCCCGTGATTGCGCTGGCTCCTCGTGCGGCTGTGACACGTCGCAACCACGCGCCATCGACAAGAAGCGCAAGGGCTACAAGACGAAGGACAAGCGCTTCAACGATCCCGGTGGCGCATCGCCCGGTCCTTCGATAAAGTGCCCCGACATCTATGAGGCGCTCAAGCGCAAGGGCTACAGCAAGGAGAAGGCGGCGCGTGTCTCGAACGCAAAGGCCGGCACTTCTGGCTGTCACTGATCAGCGGAGGCATTCATGTGCGACTACAGCCAAGACGTTCACCTGAAGGACGTGTGCACGCGCAGAGCCAAGGTCGGCGACGAGCTTGAGCTTGTGCAGCTTGGTTGGGGCTTGCGCGCCTTCGTGCAGCGGCCCGACGAGGGTCCGAGCCGCATGGGCATCACGTGCATTCGACCGGGCACCGAGGTTGAGTTCGATCGGCGGTTCATGATCCCGACTTCGCGCTCGAACGTCACGGCGGACAACGGCGAGGTGTTCAACGTCGCTGACATCGTGCCGAGCAGGCTGGCGACGTTCAAGTCGGTGCCTCGATCATTCACGGGCAGCGACGGTGTCGAGTGGGCGAGCGGGCTGGCCATGGGGCTGAACTGCTTGCCGGTCGGGCTCAGGATCAGAGTTCTGCAACTACCGGCAAAGACGCGGCGGACCAAGGCGAAGGCGAGGCGCAAGGTAGTGCCTCGTCGTTCGTCTGCGAAGCCGCTTGAGCCGGCACGATGACGGCACTCGAGGCGCTGGAGACCGTGCTTCAACAGCATGGTCCTGATCTGTGGGCGCTGCCGCCTGTCGAGTTGGCACGCCGGCTCACTGATCTCCTGCTCGTGCAGGGCTTCGAGATCGTGCCGAAGACGCAGCATCTGGCGCCGCCGCACATGTCATCGGACGACGTGCATCGTGGCTAACAAGCCGCCGCCGAACTCAGGCAAGCTGCCGCAGCCGATCCGACCGAAGTCGATCATGCGCGTGGACAGGGGCGGCAAGGTTCAGGTCGGCGTTCGGGTCTCGCATCCATCACCGGTCGAGCGCATCGCGTCGATCCATCGCAACACGCAGTGGGCGCTGAACAACCTCCAGCGCAGCTTGCACAAGTCATTGCAGAAGCGGGGCAAGTGAAATGGGTTGCGGATGTGCGGAGCGCCGCGAGGCGATCAAGGCGGCGTGGCATCGCTTCACTGAGAAGCTGATGCGCAACGACGTTCGACCGGCGGTGGTCGAATTGCGCAAGCGTCGCGACGCTGAGCAGATCGCGGCGGAGGCGCGCGCTGCCTCGCAGGACATGATCAGGCGCCGGCAGGACGAGATGCTCGCCGAGGCTCGCGCGCGCAAGCGGGCTTAGGCTGCCTCCTCGCTGTGCTCGGGCGATGGTGGTGTGAGTGTTGAGCCGGTGCCGCCGGTCAGCACCAAGCCCATGTCGCAATCGCAGTGCCCTTGGGTGATGCAGTCGCCCACGGCGCACACGGCGTTCTCGTCCTTGACGTACTCGTTCGGATGACTGTCGGGGCAGTTGCTGCACCGGAGTGCGGCGTTGAGGCGTGCGATCTCCTCGCCTTGCTGGGTGATGGTCGCCTCCATCGCTTGGATGCGCTCGCCGATCTCGCGCAGCGCGGGCTCGACGTTCTGCACAGCGAGCGCGCGGGTGATTGGATCGTCGGCGATCGTGGGAGGGCTGGGAGTGCCGCTGATAGCTTCCTGGGCGCGCACCTCCTGCATGGCGTGAACCATTGCCAGCGATGACGGCACGTAGTTCTCGAGCCGTATTGGCGGCACGGTCTCTTCGGGCGTCGAAACGTCTTCAGGCATAATGACCTCCATCTGCGTTCTGTGCCAAAATGGCCGCCATGTGGCGACCAATCAAGACTGCGCCCGAGTGTACGCCTGTGCTCGTCGTCGCCAAGGGCTGGCTGCCGGTGATCGCTGTGCGCTTCGAGGGCAAGTGGGGCGAGTGCCTGGGCGGTGAGTACTACGGCACCAAGGTGGGCTTCACGCCCACGCATTGGCAGCCGCTGGAGCCACTCAAGCCATGAGTGAGACAAGCTCGGCGCTGTGGTTCATCGCCATGGTGGTGTCGTCGGCGTTCGTGGTGGTGCTCGGCTATCACGTTGATCTCTGGCTGGCGATCGTCGCGTGGCTGGTGCTCACGTGGCTGTTGCTGGCGCTGCGACCGCAGTGAAGGATCGCCTCGTCTGGTTGCTGATCGCGGCGCTGGTGATGCTCAGTGCGGCGTTCTTCAGCAACGCGCTTCATCCGCCGATCGATCGCGGTGCGCAAAGCGTGACGCTACCGGCGCCCGGCATCAGGTTGCCATCGGGCGAGTTCGTTCCATCGAAGGATCGTCAACGAACGAGGCCAGAGCCATGAGCGATCTGGGAACGTGGACTTATGAGAAGCACCCCAAGACCGGCAAGCTGATCCGGGTGCGCAAGACCATCATTTGCTACAGCAAAAAAGAAGAAGTGCGCGCACCGTCTGAGGGTCGGGGGGCAGACCTGGGGACGACGACACGCGCACCGAGAGGCGAGACGATCGGAGAGAACGCCGCCTCAAGTTGAACTCAACTGCCTCAGCGTTGCTGTCCCTGCCCGCCTGACTGTTGCACGAACTGGTCAACCTGCTGCTTGGCCTGATCGACCATCTGTTGGATTTGCTGCGGGTTATCCTTGGCTTGTGCGATGCGGTCGAGGGTCTGCTTGAGTTGCTGGGCTTGCTGTGGATTGGCCATTGCCGTGGTCTCCTCACGTGGGGATGCGGCAATAACATCTGAGGGAGGTACATCGTTCCGATGCCACGCAAGGCAAAGGCAACGGAGACGTTGCTGGGGCAGATCAATGCCTTGGTGCCAGTACGCAACGAGTCGTCCGATGGTTGGATAGGCGACGCAGCCCATCAGGCGACGAAGTCAGAGCACAATCCGAACTCCAAGGGCGTCGTGCGTGCGCTCGACATCACGCACGATCCGCGCGCCGGCTGTGACAGCTACAAGCTGGCGCAGGCGATCCTCGACGCGCAAGACAAGCGGTTGATGTACGTCATCAGCAATCGCAAGATCGGCTCGGGTCCACGCGGTCCTTCGCCCGGCAAGTGGCGCCCATACAGCGGCAAGAACCCGCACGATCTGCACTGCCATTTCAGCGTCGGGCGGCTGAACACCTACGACGGCAGCGACGCTGATCTGTACGACGACGCGGCGCCGTGGGACCTCGCGGGCTTCCATGGCATACCCGACTATGCGGCGCCGGTGCATTCGCTGCCGAATGTGCGTCGCGGCGACAAGGGCTTCTACGTTTCGCTGGTGCAGACCACGCTCGGCGGTCACACCGTGGACGGTGACTTCGGGCCGATGACTGATCAGGCGGTGCGCCAGTTCCAGCGCGATCATCATCTCGACGACGACGGCATCGTGGGACCGTACACATGGCGCGAGTTGCTGCGGCCATGGGCGAAGGGGGTCTCGCTTCTGCCCGCCGATCCCAAGGCGAAGCTCGTCGAGATGGCGGTGCTGGCGCAGAAGACCGGCAGCACGGCGACCATCGACGAACTCGTCGCCGGCTACCTGACGATCCTGAGCGACATCCTGCCGCCCGGCTTCTCGATCACGCCCGAGCCTGAGCCGCCGCCGCCGCTGTCGCTGGCGGTGAAGATCGCGAACATCGCGCAGCAAAGCGAGATCGCTGCCTACCGCTGGGGCAATCGTGGCGTCGCGCCCATGGGCTACACCAAGGGCATCGCGCTTGCGTTCGCCAACACGTTGACGCGCTACCACGCCGGCAACACTGCCGCGATCCTGATGGCGAGCGCTGACACCTACAACGACACCAAGGACGCGTTGAGTTGGTATCGCTCGAACTTCAAAGCCAAGGGCATGACCAACGAGGTCGCTGGGCTCGACACGCTGCGGCATCTCTACGTGCTGATGATGGGCTTAGGCATGCGAGAGAGCAGCGGACGACACTGTTGTGGGATCGACACGAGCGCTGGCGCCTCGAGCCGCAAGGCTGACACGTGCGAGGCCGGCTTGTTCCAGCAATCGTGGAACAGTCATGCCGCCAGCGACGAGATCGAGAAGCTGTTCGACGAGTACAGCGAGAGCCCTGCCGACTGCCTGAAGAGCATCTTTGCCGAGGGCGTGTCGTGCACGGCAGCGGAATGGAAGAACTGGGGGACTGGGCAGGGCGCTGAGTTCCAAGACCTTGCCAAGAACTGTCCGATGTTTGCGTGTGAGAGCGCGGGCGTGTGCCTGCGTGTGCTGCGCAAACATTTCGGACCAATCAATCGAAAGGAAGCCGAGATCGTGAAGGCGGCTGACGACATGCTGCACGAGGTGCAGATGCTGATCGAGCAATCGGTCAGCGATACCGCATTGGCAGCATGACAGCGATCGTCCCGTTCACCACGTGGGCTGCGCGCTTCACGCCGCAGGAGTATTCGTTGCTGCGCCATCGCATGCGCGGTGTCCAGTTCATGGGACCGGACATCATGCGGCGTTGGGACGTGATGATGGCGCAGGGCTGGGTTGATCTCGACGATCCAGTGGTGCCGCGATTCCAAGACGCGCTGGTGACGGAATGCATCATCACGCAACAGCGCGCCGATGTGATCTTCTGGACCGGCGACGCCTCGAGCGAGATACCGGTCGAGGGACAAGGACCGCCGGGACCGCAAGGGCCGCAGGGGCAGACAGGTCCCGAAGGTCCTCCGGGGCCGCAAGGTCCGCCCGGTGACAACACCGGCATCGAAGGTCCGCCTGGGCCAATGGGCGAACAGGGTCCTGCGGGTCCGCAAGGCCCGCCTGGGCAAGACGGTGTGAACGGCGCGATGGGGCCGGCAGGTCCACAGGGAGTTGCTGGACCTCAAGGCGCGCAGGGACCGCAGGGCGAGATCGGGCCGGTGGGCGCGGCGGGCGCGCCGGGCGCGCCGGGCGAGCAGGGTCCGCCGGGTCCGCAGGGTCCAATAGGTCCGCAAGGCCCAGAAGGGGCACAGGGGCCGGCGGGAGCCGATGGGACAGGCTTCGTCGATGTCCCGCTCGATGGCACGCTGTACGGTCGCCAGGACGCCGCCTGGGCGCCAATCGTGGGCGGTGTGGGACCAGCGGGGCCGCAAGGCGAACAGGGTCCGGTAGGTCCGCAGGGTCCGGAAGGTCCGGTAGGTCCTCAAGGTCCGGAGGGTGAGCAGGGCATCCAAGGCACGCAGGGACCGCAGGGGCCAGCCGGCGCCGATGGCGCGCAAGGTGCGCCGGGCGCCGAAGGTGCGCAGGGACCTGCCGGGGCTCAAGGTGAGCAGGGCGCGCCGGGACGCGATGGCGTCGAGGGGCCGATGGGCGCGCCGGGTCCGATGGGGCCGGCAGGCGCTGACGGCGCGCAAGGGCCGCAAGGCGCCGAAGGTCCGCAAGGTGCGATCGGTCCTGCCGGGCCTGCCGGGCCGCAAGGCGAGCAAGGTGTCGAAGGCCCGCAGGGCAAGCCCGGCCCGTCGAGTTCGATGTGGCCGTTCACCTATTCGAACGTGACCAGCGAGCCGCCAAACGCGCAACAGTTTCGCTTCGACAACGCGAGCGTGCAGAGCGCGAGCAAGATATGGATCGACGACAAGGACCTCGATGGCGTTGACGTTGCCAACTATGTGTCGCTGATCGTCGTTGGTGATGAAATCTACACGCAGGACAAGAACGACAGCACTGCCTACGACATCTTCGAGGTGACGAGCGCGCCCGTGGACAAGGGCGCCTACACCGAGATCGGCATCGCGTGGAATCGCGGCAGCGCCACCAGCGTCGTCAACAATCAGGCTGCGATCATTTCGTTGATGCGTCACGGCAGCGTCGGGCCGGCAGGTCCGCAAGGTGTCGCAGGACCGGCGGGGCCGGCAGGTCCAGAAGGACCGCAAGGCATTCAGGGGCCGGCGGGACCGGCGGGGCCGCAAGGTGCACAGGGACCGGCTGGCGTCGATGGTGCGCCGGGACCGCAGGGCTTGCAGGGCATTCAAGGACCGG
>Ga0081455_10000632_pt1 | contig 45622 bp, 48 predicted proteins | sample TabmetS3T2R1_FD_70207 | JGI IMG/M metagenome (GOLD analysis project Ga0081455, IMG submission 70207) | Tabebuia heterophylla rhizosphere microbial communities from the University of Puerto Rico - S3T2R1 | ecosystem: Host-associated > Plants > Roots > Rhizosphere ...
CGGCAGGTCCTCCGCCCGGCCGGCGGTCAGCGTGATCCGGTCGCCATGTCCCCGCTCGGCGACCCGGCGTCTCCCCTGCTGCAGCATCTCCTCGGTGAGATCGATGCCGACCACCTCGGCGTCGGACCGATCGACCAGCATGAGGGCGACACCGGCCGTGCCGGTCGCCACGTCCAGCACTCGGCCTGGCCGGTCCGCGATAGCCGCATTGACCATCTGGGTGCGCCATCGACGGTTCTGGCCGAACGACAGCACCTCTTCGAGTACGTCGTAGCGTCCCGGCAGGCCGTGAAACAGGCCCTGGGCGAACCGATTCGGCTCCGCGCGGGATCGCTCGACCGCGTTCATGTGCTCCGGCTGAGGCATCGGCGCCCTCCTCGAGTGGCCGTCTCCCCCACGCTAGGCACGGCCGCGAAGTCCGCCGGTCGACCCGCCTACATTGCTTGTACGCCGAAGGGCGCTCGAGGGTTCATGCCGGATCGGCTAGCAGCTGCCGCCGGTCGGCGCCTTGGCGACTAGCCGGCCTTGCTGCCGAACCACCGGTTGTAGATCGTTTCGTAGCCCTTGCTGTCCGGGGGGAGCTGGGCGAGCACCCGGTTGATGACCCGGAGCAGGTCGACGCTGCTGTTCTTCTTGACCGCCATGCCGTACTGCTCGCCGGTGGGGAACTCCTCGGCCTGCTCGAAATCCGGGTAGCGAGACAGCACATCGCCCACCACAGTGTTGTCGTAGACCGCAGCATCCACATCGCCGGAATCGAGGGCGGCGTCGATCTGGTCGGCGTCGGTGAAGGGAACCACCTCGGCGCCGCGAGGAGCGTTGTCGGTGACGTAGGTCTGGCCTGTCGAGCCGGCCTGGACACCGATCCGGTCGCCGCTGAGGTCATCGAGCGAGCTGATGCCCGAGGCGCTCTGCACGACCATCGCCTGAGCGGCGCTGAAGTAGGGGCTCGAGAAGTCGACGACCCGGGCTCGATCGCCGGTGATGGTGAGGGCCGCGACCGCGACGTCGCACTGGTCCTGGTTGAGGACTTTCCCCGAGTCGATGTCGTCGAATTTCTTGTTTTCGATCGCGGTCTTGACGCCGAGCGCCTTCGCCACCTGGTTGACCAGGTCAATGTCGAAGCCGACAATCTTGCCATTCTCTTCGAACTCGAACGGCTCGTACGGGCTGGACGTACACACCGTGAGCGTCCCGGACTTGATGAAGCTCGGGTCCGGCGCGGTAGAGACCTGGGTCTCGCCGTTGGCTCCGCAACCGGCCGCCAGGAGTGCGACGACCGCAGCGGCAATGAGGCGGGCCGAGGACTTGGCGCCTGGTCGCCGGCGCCGTGGTGCGAGTCGAATCACGTTAGTAACCCTTCGCCGACAGCGACTCGGTGAGCCGTCGCAGGGCATATTCCGTCACGCGGATCAGCGCCTGCTTGGCCGACTCCCGGTCGCGAGCGTCGACTTCGATGATCGGTACGTTGGGCGGCAGCGCCAGCGCGCTGGACACCTCGTCGAGTTGGTAGCGCTGGGCGCCGTCGAACAGGTTGACCGCCACGATGAACGGCACGCCCTTGGACTCGAAGTAGTCCAGCGGCGAGAACGAGTCCTCGAGACGGTTGGTGTCGACCAGCAGAATGGCGCCGATCGCACCCTGGCACAGGTCATCCCACATGAACCAGAACCGGCGCTGGCCGGGCGTACCGAACAGATAGAGGATCAGGTCGTCGGCCAGGGTCAGGCGGCCGAAGTCCATCGCGACCGTGGTCGTCGACTTGGTCGTGACGGAGCTGATGTCGTCGACGCCTTCTGACTCGGTCGTCATCAGCGCCTCGGTCCGTAGCGGCATGATCTCCGAAACCGCGCCCACGAAGGTGGTTTTGCCCACGCCGAAGCCTCCCGCGATGACGATTTTCGTCGACGCGGCCCGGCGGGCGGCGCTAGTAGGTGCGGAGGGCACTGAGGGTCCTTTCGATGAGAGCGATCCGATCGTGAATCGGTGACGTTTCGGCAAGGGTTTCCTGCACCTGGACGAAGCCCTGGGATACCAGGTCGCTCAGGAGCACGCGGACCACGCCGATCGGCATCGACGTGAAGGACGCGACCTCGGCCACTGACCGGTGGTCACACGTGTCGAGGACCTGACGCGCTCCCGTCGTCAGATCGTTTCGGACGTCTAGAGGTAGCCGTCGCAGAGTCGCCTCCAGCGGAAGATGAACCGTGGCCTGGGTGCGGCCGGCTGTCAGTGTGTACGGGCGGACGAATCGTGCTAAGCGTTCGCTGTCCGGCTCCGCTGGATCAACAGGAGCCACGATCGCTCACCTTCAGACACCGCCTTCGGCCTGAACGCCACGCGGCTGAGCCTGGACGACCTTTCCGACCCGATCGACCAACAGGGCCATCTCGTAGCCGACCTGACCGATGTCGGCCGAGGCCTGGGTGAGCACCGCGAGATTCGATCCGTCACCCACGCTCATCAGCATCAGATAGCCCTGCTCCATCTCCACGACGGTCTGCAGGACCCCGCCGCCGCTCAGCAGGTGGGCCGCACCGACGGCAAGGCTCGCGAGGCCGGACGAGACCGCAGCGAGCTGCTCTCCGCGCTCCCCCGGAATGCTGGCGCTGGCGGCCATGAGGAGGCCGTCGGACGACACCAGAATCGCGTGGGCCGCGTCCGGCACCTCGTCGACGAATCGCGTCACCAGCCAGTCGAGGTCGCGCTCGGCGGTCGACTGGCCGCCGAACCGGCCGTCGTACTCGGTCATCAGTGGCCCGCTTCCGTCGGGGATTGATCAGATCTGGTCGCCGTTCGGCCGCGGGAAACTCCCTCGGCGTGCGCGGCGAGTCGAGCGCGGATCTCTTCGGGATCCCGGGAGCTCGTGATGGAGGACTTGGTGACACCACCGGGAACGAGCCGGTTCCCCGGCCGCCGCACCGGAAGCCCGGCCGCGCTGAGCTGGGTGTCCGCGAACGACCTGGCGACCTCGTCCGCCCGGTCCCAGCCCGACTCGACCTCGGTCGAGAGCCAGGGGGCGTCACCGCCGGCGCTGAGCCAGGCGGATCGCATCGCGCGGAAGATCGGCGTGCTGGCGTCGCTGTCCTCCTGCGACGGCTCCTCGATCGACCCGGCTCGGGCGGCGCCGTCCGGCACCGGAACCACAGGGGCTCGCTCGGACGTGCCGCTCGACGCGGACCTGGCGGGAAGGTCGCTCACACCGTTCCGACTGTCGAGACCAAGGCGATCGGGCGCCGTCGACGGGTGTCGTTGCTCGGGCACCAGCCGGTCCATGCTCTGAGCCTCCGAGGATCGCTTGCGTGGGTCGTCGGGCAGACCCTTGTCAAGGACGGACGTCGGCAGCATCACCCGAGCGGTGATCCCGCGCTGATGGTTACGCAGCAACGAAACCGCAATTCCATGCCTCTTGGCTAGTCGGCTCACCACGAACAGACCCATTCGGCGCGCGGTGTCCGGAGTGATCTCGCCGCCGGAGTGCAGGATCTCGTTGAGGTCGTCCAGCGAATCGGCGGACATGCCGATGCCGGCGTCGGCGATCTCGAGGGTCACGCCCTCGGCCGTGGTGGCGGAGCTGAGCGACACCGTGGTCGCCGGCGACGAGTAGGACAGTGCGTTGTCCACGAGCTCGGTGAGCAAGTGGACGATGTCGGCCGCCGCGGTGTCCTTGATCTTGATGTTGTCGGCCGAGCCGACCCGGACCCGCTTGTAGTCCTGGACCGCGGCGGACGCGGCCTCGAGCGCGGCGCTCACCGTGAGCTCGTCGGTGGACGCGGCCCGCGTCGGCGGCGCGTCGGCAAGCACCAGGAGGCTCTCCGAGGTACGGCGCATGCGAGCGGCCAGGTGGTCCAGCCGGAAGAGGCTCTCGAGCCGCTGCGAGTCCTCCTCGTCCTTCTCCAGCGACTCGATCAGTCCGAGCTGCTGGTTGATCAGCGAGTTGTGCCGGCGCGACAGGGTGACGAACATGTCGCCGACCTGGGCCTTCAGCTTGGCCTCCCGCGACGCGAGCAGGACCGCCTCGCGGTGCAGGTCGTCGACGGCCCGCGCCAGCTGGCCGATCTCCTCCTTCGTCGTGACGTCGATCGGCCGGATCGGACCGGGATCGCCGCCGGCCTGGATCGTGGCCACTTCCTCCGGCAGCTCCCGGTTCGCCACCGCCAGGGCGCCCTCACGAACCCGGCGGATCGGGTTCAGCAGCAGGCGGGAGACGATCAGCGCCAAGATAATGGCCGCCAGCAGCGCGGCCAGCGTGATGCCGGCGTTCACCAGCGCGCTGGTACGTGCCGCACTGGCGTTCTCGTCGAGCTGGGTGTCGATGCCGTCCAGGAAGTCGTTGATCAGGCTGTCGTACGGGGCATACGCCTTGGCTCCGCCGAAGTCGGTGGAGCCGCCGGTCTCGTCGGCGCCGAGGCGGACCTCACTGGATCGCTCGGTGTTCCCGGTCCGCAGATCCGCGACCTGGGGAGTCGAGTCGCCGAGCGCCGTGGCCAATCGGTCGATCGCGGTGGTCTCCGCGCCGAGCTCGCGGTAGAGCTCCAGCGCCTCTGGCCCACTACCCGCGATGCCGGTGGCGACCAGCGCCTGCTGAGCCGCCAGGGAGAACCGGCCAGCAAGTGCCTGCGAGAGTTGCTCCAGTCGTGGCTCGGGGTCGATCTGGGCGTTGACGATGGTCGTGATGAGCTGGGTGACACCGGACTGGAGCTGTCGCAGCTGGGCGATCCAGGCGCCCGGCCCGAGCTCGGCCGCGGTCGGCTCACGCAGCACTCGGCTCAGGTCCATGATCACCGCGACCTGGCGCTGCTGCGCCGGAGTCAGGTCCGCGGAGCCGCTGACACTTTCCAGATCCTGGCCAGCTGCCTTGACGTCCTTCAGCGCCGACGCGAGCGCGGCGTCGTCTTCGTTGTAGCGGGCGACCATGGCCGCCTCGGCCGCGGTGAGGTAGTCGACCGCCGGTCGGAGTACCGTGACCTGCTTCGCGCTGGAGGAGGAGTCCTCGGCGTCGATGAGGTCGGATCTCACGCGTAGCGCACCGAACGTCGCAGCCAGGATCAACGGGATCATGAGCGCCAACGCGACCTTGCGACGCAGCGGCCAACCAGACACGGACAGAGGCCTGGAAGGGCTCGACTGGGCTCGTCCGTGGCGGGCGGGCTTCTTGGACATCAATCCTCAAACTTTGCGGGAGGCCACTTGCCAGCGTCGACCTCGAAACGGTACCAGCCGTCAAAGATATTTCACTTCACTCGAAAGTGCATAGCCGCATGTAACAATGCAAAGAAATCTGCCGTTATCGCCCTGTTCGGCGGCGACCGGACGCCCGATCGCTCGGTTTGCCCCGAGATGAGCTGGTGAAACGTACGAATAGGCTCGATATCCGGTTTCAAGCGGCAACCTGGGCAAACCAGCGAGCTGATCCGGATCCGCGGCCGGCCCATCCCGTGTCTCGACCGGCACGCCAGCCGGCCGAGACACGGCCCGAGAAGTGGACGGTCAGTTCGGGAAGTCCTGCGGGAACGCCCGCATGATGCCGTTGCTGAGCAGGTCGGCCATCTCGAGGATGTGGTGGTGGATCTCCTCGTAGTCGGCGACGCTCGCCGCGTAGTTGCCGGCGAGCTCGTCCTGAGCCTCGGCGAGCGTCTGGTCGAGGTGGGTCTTCATCGCCGCCCGCATCGTCGCCTGCGGCCAGTGCACCGGGTCGGCCGCCGCGAGGAAGTCCGCGATGTCGTTGGCGTTCGCGTACCACCGGTCAGAGGCGTCCTGCAGTGCTGCGGTGTCTCCGGCCTTGGCCGCTTGGAGCAGTTCGACCGCGATCGTGATGTGGTCGTGCAGGAGGGCGGTGAGCTGGTTGCCGGCAGCGTCGCCGTAGAACGGCTTGATCGCGTCGCCGATGTCGGTCTGGTTCTGCAGCAGCCGCGCGGCGGTCGCGCCGAATCCCGGCGAGCCGTCGGCGAAGGTCACGATCGCCAGCCGGGTCCAGGTGACGTGGTCCTCCCAGAGCTTGCGCATCTGGTCGTGGAAGGCCAGCTTCGCCGGCTGCAGTCCACGAGGCGGCTGAGATGGGCGAGACATCGACATGGCGGCCGAGTCGGTGGCCGAATGCCGATGGCTGTCGGCGTTCGCGCTCTGTTCCCCGGCGGTCATGGCCACCACGGCGACGATCAACGCCACCACAGCGACCACGGCGGCCGGAACCACGCGCTTGCGCGAGATGTCGGCGGTAGTCATCTACGGATCCCTCCCACGGGTCACGAGTCCACCGGCGGCAGTACCGGCGAGCCCGCCCAAGGTCGTACGGAGGCCGCGCCGATCGACGAGCTCGGCCTCCGCTCGGTCATTAGGCTCGTCACCATGTACGCGTCGCCGATCGGTCGTGTCTTACCCGCGCCTCCCGATCTCGGTGTGAATCCGATGAATTGTCCGGAGGCAATCCGGCCGTGACGCCGGTGAGCCAGGGCGGGTCTCGCCGGTCCCCGGCAACGACCGACGCCACCCGCGATCCCGAGGACTGGGTGCTCGCGCTCAGCATGGACGGTCCGGACCACCACCATGCGCTGCGCCGGCTCCACGGCCTGCTGCTGCGCGCGGCGCGGCATCAGGTCGGCCGGATGGGCACGCTGCTCCACGGCGCCGGTCCCGACCTGGCCGACGAGCTCACCCATCAGGCGGCCGACGAGGCGATGGTGGCGCTGCTGGCCAAGCTGCACACCTTCCAGGGCCGGAGCCGATTCACCACCTGGGCCTACAAGTTCGGCATCCTGCAGGCCGCCACCGAGGTCCGCAGCCACGCCTGGCGCAGCCGGCAGGTGGTGCTCGACGACAGCCACTACACCGTGGACCTCGGACCGTCGGTCGAGGAGTACGCCGAGACCGCCGATCTGGCCCGGGCCGTACGCCGCGCGATCGACCAGGCGCTGACGCCTCACCAGCGACGGATCATGCTGGCGCTGCTGGTCGACGCGGTGCCGATCGACGTGCTCGCCGAACGCCTCGGCACCAACCGCAACGCGCTCTACAAGACCCTGCACGATGCGCGGGTCCGCGTACGCGCAAATCTGACCGACGCCGGCTACCTGCGGGCGGCCACGGGGAACGGGAACCAACATGGCTGAGCAACAACCCCGCGCGGTCACTCGCGAGGTCCTGGACAACCTCACCAAGAACACCGAGCCGTGGCTGTCGTGCGACGACTGCTTCGCGCTGCTGGACGAGTACGTCGAGCGTCGCCTCGCCGACCCCGGCTACGTCGACCTCGCCATGGCAACCCACCTCGACGCCTGCCCGGCCTGTGCGGAGGAGGCCGAGTCGCTCCAGGCACTGCTCGAGGACGATCGCTGAGGCAGCAGTCGTACTCCCCTACTCCAGGAACGCGCGGTTGGTCTGGCCGACCTCGATCAGATGGCCGTCGGGGTCGCGGATGTAGCAACGGATCTCGGCCCCTCGGTCCTGTGGCGGCGTGAGGAACTCGGCCCCACGCGAGCTCCACTCGTCATAGACCGCCTGGATGTCGGCGACCCGGATGTTGAGGAAGCTGCTCGTCCGGTTCGGGTCCGGCGGGGTCTCGAGGATCACCTCGGGCTTGTCCTCGGTGGGTCCGCCGCCGGCATTGATGATGATCCAGCTGTTGGCGAGCTGGACGAACGACGGCTCACCGGCCCGCACCGTCTCGCCGCCGAGCACTTCGCTGTAGAAGCGACGGGAGCGCTCGACGTCGTCGGAGACGATGAAGTGGGTGAGCAGGATTCCTTCGTCCGGCACCGGGAAGTCGGGCACGGTGGCACCTCCTGGGCTCGATCGGCCACTCTCACCATCCAGGATCCGCCCACACGCCGCTCCGGTCACGCCCGGGTCACAGGAACGGACCGATCGGGACGTGCTGTTGAAATTTGTCAACACGACGCCTTAGCCTCTGGTCAGCCGCGTGGAGGAACAGCCATGAGGACATCGATCAGGCGAATCTCAGCGACCACGTTTGCCGCAGTCACCCTGGCAGCGGTCGCCACTTCTGCACCCGCGGCACCTCCGGACCGGACGTCCGAGGAGGTCCACATCGCCAACACGTTCCCGGCCGGGACCCGGTGTCCGTTCGAGGTCGTACGGACCATCGACGGCACGCTGGTGACCACGACGTTCACCGACGCCGACGGGCTGACCAAGGTCACGATGAGTTGGAAGTCCGGCAAGATCGGCTATCTCAACCCGGCCAACGGCAAGACGCTCACCGCCGTGCTCGCCGGACCCGCGAAGACCGTGGACAACGGCGACGGCACCTCGACGGTGACCGTGCCGGGCAACGACCAGCGCTACACCGCTCCAGGCCTCGGCTTCATCGTGGGCAACACCGGTCTGTCGGTCGTCACGGTCGACAACGCCACCGGCGAGGTCATCTCGGTCGACAAGCTCGCCGGGCACCAGGACGGGACACCGTTCCCGGCGCTCTGCGTAGGACTGGAGTAGGTCACCGCGCAGACTCGGCCGGTCGCGAAGCACTGTCGCTCGCCGTCGTCCGATACTTGAGCGGTGGACGAGCAGCGCGACGCCGACGGGTTTCCGGAGGTCCGCGTCGTCGGCGGCCTCGGCTGCGAGCTGATCGCGGAGCTGGCCGCCTTTACCAGTGGACCGGCGCGGGCCTCGCTGGAGTCCGGCAAGGCCTGGATCCGGGAGGTACGCAAGCTCGCCGGGAGTGAGCTCATCGCGCGCGTGGAGCGCTACCACATCGGGGCGTACGCCGAACTCGTGACCGTCGCGCTCGACGCCGCTCAGCCGCGTGGACCCGACGAGCTGGTCGCCGCGCTCGAGAGCATCGACGCGGGCGAGCTGCGGCGGCGGCTGCTTGGTGCCGAGTCGGCGCTGGAGCGCACCATGGTGAGCGAGGACGCCTTCGAGCGAGCGATCGACGGCGACTCGCGCGCGCGGTCGGAGATGCGTACCGCCTTCGGCACCGACCAGCGCAGCCGCCAGGCGATCGGCCGCCTGCTGACCGAGCCGGCCGACGACATCAAGACGGCGATGATCGCCATCGTCCGCGACTGGGCCAAGGCCGTGCTGCCGCAGTTCGGCGCGGACGCCGACGCAGCGATCGCGCGTGACGTCGCGGCCAAGCAAGCCATGCTCCGCACCACCCCGGGGCAGGCCGTCCTCGCCAACGCGACCAGCGGTGTCACGTTCGAGCCGTCCCCGTGGATCACCGACGTGGTCATCGTCCCGACCCTCGCGCTGCGTCCGTTCGTCGTACCGGTCGACCATCGGCACACCGCCGTGTTCCTCTGCTCGGTTGCCGACGAGGCACTCGACGACGACGCGGAGGCGCCGCCACGACGGCTGGTGAAGCTGGCCGCAGCGCTCGGCGACGACCTGCGGCTTCGCGTGCTGCGGCTGCTGACCGAGGACGACCTGAACGCCTCGGAGATCGCCGACCGGCTGGCGGTGGACCGGACGACCCTGCATCACCATCTCGGCATCCTGCGCTCGGCCGGCCTGCTGACCGTCCGCGACGAGGGCGCGACGGGCTGGCGCTATGCGCTTCGCGACGACCGGCTGGCCGGCATCAATCAGGATCTCGATTCCTATCTGCGCTCGGACCCGTCGACCCGTGAGGATCAGCCCTGATCAGAACGGCTCCGCTCACCTGCCGATGATGAGCCGCCGCTCGCGATCGGTCGCGAGACTGGTGGCATGCCTGACGCCGACAGCGCCGACGCCGACAACGTCGCAGTGGTCGAGCGCTTCCTCGCGGCCTTCGAACGCCGCTGGCCGACCGCCGACGAGCTGGACAGTCTCCTCTCCCCCGACGTCCGCTTCGTCGAGCGGCCGAACCTGATCAACCCGTCCGGGAGCGAGCGCGACGCCGACCAGATTCGGGCGGGCCTCGAGGCCGGCCGGCAACTGCTCGCCTGGCAGTCGTACGAGCCGCGTGACCACGTCGCCAGCGGCGACACCGTGGTGACCAGGATGCGCTGGTCGGGCGAGCTGGCGGTCGACGCCGGTCCATGGCCCGCCGGTACCCGGATGGCGGCCTGGTGCGTCGCGCACTACGAGCTCGCGGACGGGCGGATCACCCACATCGAGCAACACGACTGCTATGAGCAGCCAACTCCGCCGGACGATCAGGCCTGACCGTCGGCCGCTCGCCACCAGACCGCGCGCTCGATGTCGAGTCGGAGCAGCGGACCCTGCGGCGGCTGGCGTCGATAGGGCTCGTACTTGGCGAGCAGCTCCGCGGGCGGATCGGCGTCGTCGAGGATCGCGACCCGGCCGATCAGCTGCACCCACGCGAGCTGCGACCACTCGTCGGAGTAGTGGTCGACGAGCAGGGTCGCCTCGGGACGGCGTCGTAGCCAGCGCACCCGGGCGAGCTCCGCGCCAGGCGATCGCTTCGGCTTCTGGTCGACCGCGGACCACACCGTGTCGTCGCCGACCAGGGCGAACGTCACCGGGAGCACCCGCGGCCGACCGGCATCGTCGATCAGGCCGAGCCGGGCCACTTGGGCCATGTCGATCATGCGGCGAGCCCAGGTGGGTACGTTCGACACGTACCGAGACTAGGAGGTTGGGATGAAGGTCGGGATCGGACTTCCGTCGACGATTCCGGGTGTCGACAAGCCGTCGCTCGTCGGGTGGGCCCAGCAAGCTGAGCAGCGGGGCTTCTCGTCGCTAGGCACGATCGATCGCCTGGTCTACGCCAACTACGAGTCGCTGGTCGCGCTGGCCGCGGCGGCCGCCGTCACCGAGCGGATCCGGCTGACGACCGACATCCTGATCGTCCCGTACCGAGCCAATCCGGCGCTTCTGGCCAAGCAGGCGGCGACCATCGACTCGCTGAGCGGCGGTCGGCTCACCCTCGGCGTCTCGGTCGGCGGGCGACCCGACGACTACGAGGTCAGTGACGTGCCGATCGAGACCCGCGGCAAGCGAATGGACGAGATGCTGCGCGAGATGAAGGCGATCTGGGGCGGTGCCGAGCGTGGCTTCGCCGGCCCGATCGGACCGCCTCCGGCGCGGTCGGGCGGTCCGGAGCTCCTGGTCGGCGGCACTGCCGATGTGTCGTACCGGCGGGCCGCCGAGTTCGGCGACGGCTGGACGATGGGCGGCGGGACCCCCGACCACATGGCGGCCGGAGCCACGAAGGCCCGCGCCGCCTGGCGAGAGGCAGGCCGCGACGACGAGCCGCGGCTGGTCGCCCTGTGCTACTTCGCTCTCGGCGACACCGCGCGCGACGACGCCGACCGCTACCTGCACTCCTATTACGGCTTCCTCGGAGACGAGGTGGCGGGCATGATCTCCGGCGGTGCCGTCGTGACCCCCGAGACGGCCGCCCAGTACCGGGACGGCTTCGCGCAGGCCGGCGCCGACGAGCTGATCTACTTCCCCTGCTCGACCCATGTCGGCCAGGTCGACCTGCTGGCCGACGCCGTCCTCTAGACCGGAGGTCCCGAATCCGGAGGTCATTCGGGCACATCCTGCCGCGGGATCTCGCCCATGCGGAGTAGGCGAAGCTAGGCTGCCTCCGAAGCGGAGAGAGCAGCGCAGGGTGGGGATGACGCGGTGGCCGTCGACGAGCCGGCAGTACCCATGGAGCAGCTGACGCGAGAGCAGGTGCTCGCCGAGCTGGAGCAGCTCGCGGCGATCGAGCACGCGCTGATCGTGGAGTACCTGTCGGTGTCCTGCGCACTCGGCCACGACCTGGAGTCCGCCGAGGGTGGCCCCACCTCCACCGAGGGCCGGGACGGCGCTGCGGCCGCCTTCGCACTCGCGCAGATCGAGATGTTCCACCTGGCCGCCGTCGTTCGCGCGCTGGTCTCCGTCGGACGGCCGGTGCCGCTGGCGCGGGCATCCATCATCTCCACAGCCGGCGGAGTCCAGATCGACCTCGGGCCACCCGACGTCGAGCAACTCCCGCAGCTGGTCGACCGCGGCGGCGCCATCGCGTCAGCCGTCGACGATCGCTACCTCCGGCTGCTCCCGGCGGTCACGACCGCCCCGGTGTTCGAGGGCGACCAGCTCGCCGACCTACGAAGCGTGATCGACGCCGGCAGCACCCATCACGACGGCTTCGTCGGCCTGCAGGACATGCTCCCCGACCCGCTGTCGCCGGACCTGCTGCGGGCCACGCGTCGGCAGGCCTCGGACTCGTTCGAGCAGCGGCTGCTCGACATCAGCGACCGGACGTACGCCTCGGTGCTCGCCGCCATGGAGGAACGCTTCACCCAGGAGGATCTCTTTGTCGCCGGCGGATTCCGGAGTCTCGCCATCGCTGCCATGGAAACCATGAACGAAGTCCACCGCGTGCTGGTGCAGCGTGGACTGCTACCGCCCTTCACCCTCCCCTAGGCCGCCTATGTCATTCGTATCGCGTGGATTCACCGGCCGGCGCCGATCGGGACCGCCCGGCCGCCTGCCGCCCGGCCAGCACGATGTGGGCAGCGACTTCCCGGTGCTGTCGGCCGGGCCGGTGCCGTACACCAAAACTGAAGACTGGGACTTCACGATCCAGGGCCAGGTCGACCAGGTGCAGCGCTGGACGTGGGACGAGTTCCAGCAGCTGCCGCGAACGTCGGTCACCGTCGACATCCATTGCGTGACCAGCTGGTCGAAGTTCGACACCGAATGGCAGGGCGTCTCGCTCGACACGCTGCTCGAGGACGTCGAGACCGCGGCGGAGTACGTCCTGGCCTACTCCGACAGCGGCTACACGACGAACCTTCCCCTGGAGGATCTGCTCGACAACCAGGCCTGGGTGGTGGACACCTACGACGGCGAGCCGCTGGCGCCCGAGCACGGTGGCCCGGCCCGGCTGCTCGTACCCCATCTGTACTTCTGGAAGTCGGCGAAGTGGGTGCGCGGCCTGGTGCTGAACCCGGTCGACGAGCCCGGCTTCTGGGAGACCTTCGGCTACCACAACTACGGGGACCCGTGGAAAGAACAGCGGTACGCAGGCGACTGACCTGGCAGCGCGCCGAGGTCCTGGCGGTCACGGCCGAGACGCCGACCGCCCGCCGGATCAGGATGCGCCTGCCGGACTGGCCGGGCCACGTCGCCGGCCAGCATGTCGACGTCCGACTCACCGCCCCGGACGGCTACACCGCCCAGCGCAGCTACTCGATCGCGTCGCCGCCCGAGCAGCCCGAGGTCGACCTCATCGTGGAGCGACTCGACGACGGCGAGGTCTCGCCCTACCTCACCGACGAGCTGCGCACCGGAGACCAGATCGAGCTGCGAGGACCGATCGGCGGCTTCTTCATCTGGCCCGAGCACTCCGACACGCCCGTCCAGCTGATCGCGGGCGGCTCCGGAGTGGTGCCCTTCGTCGCGATGCTCGCGCACCACCAGGAGACCGGCAGCCCCGTTCCGGTCCAGCTGCTCTACTCCGTGCGCACCGACGCCGATGTCATCGCCCGCAACGAGCTGCGACCGCGCAACGGTGTCGACGTCGTGCTGACCTTCACCCGCGATGCCCCGGCCGGATGGGACGGTCCGCGGGGTCGCATCGACCGGGACAAGCTGGTCGGCCACACGGTCTCCCCGGATCAGCGCCCGGCCATCATGATCTGTGGGTCGACGCCGTTCGTGGAGGCTTTGACGCGCGAGCTCGTCGCGCTCGGTCATCCAGTGGAGCGGATCAAGACCGAGCGCTACGGCGGAATGGGAGATGGATCGTGAACGCATCCGACGACACCGACGCCCGCTATCTCGACGGGAACGCGATGGGCGGACCGCTGGCGGAGCTGTTCGCCCCCGACCTCACCGCCGCGATGATCATCTGCGCGAACTGCGGCAACGAGAAGCCGCTGGCCGCCCACCCGGTCTACCCGGACGCCCCGGCGATGGTGGTCCGCTGCCCTGGCTGCACCAGCGTCGTGATGCGCTACGTCTCCGACCAGCGCGGCGTCCGTTTCGAGATGACCGGCGTACGGCTGCTCACGATCGCCGAAGGCAGCGACCAGCCCGCCTGACCACGAGCGTCAGGTGCCGATGTGCTCGGCGAGCGGCACGTCCGAGTCGGCGAGCCGCTGGCCATCGACCTTTGGGCGGGCCTCGACCAGGTTCCGGACGTGCCGGGTCTGGTCGACGAGGTTGACGTGCATCCCGGCGAGCACCATGCCGTCGGCGAGCCAGAAGGCGGCGAACGCGCGGGAGTCGAGATCGCCGCGGAACACCACCTCGTCGTACTGGCCGGGCTCGACGTAGCCGAAGTAGTCCATCCGGAGGTCGTACTGGTCGGTGTAGAAGTACGGCACGCGGTCGTAGCTGACGTCCTGACCGAGCATCGACTTGGCGGCGGTCACCGGCTGGTATCTCGCGTTGGCCCAGTGCTCGACGCGGATGTTCTTGCCGATCAGGGGATGGAAGGCGTTGGCGACGTCGCCGGCGGCGTAGATGTCCGGGTCGGAGGACCGCAAGCCGGCGTCGACTCGGATGCCGTTGTCGACATCGAGGCCGGCGCTCTGCGCCAGCTCGACGTTGGGGGTGACGCCGACGCCGACGATGACCGCGTCCGCCTCGACGAAGCTGCCATCGCCCAGCCGTACGCCACTCACCGCACCGTCCTTGCCGGTGATCTCGGCGACCTGGACGCCGAACCGCAGATCGACGCCGTGTTCGCGATGCAGGTTGGCGAAGACCTCGGCGGCCTCGCGGCCGAGGACCCGGAGCAAGGGCAGCTCCGCCGCCTCCAGCACGGTCACCTCGACGCCGGCGGCGCGGCCGGCCGCGGTCGCCTCCAGGCCGATCCAGCCGGCACCGATCGCCGCCACGCGGGACGCCGAAGCGAAGGTCTCCTTCAGCCGATCGCAGTCGCCGACCCGGCGCAGGTAGAGCACGTTGTCGAGGTCGGAACCGGGGAGGGACAGCCGTCGCGGGCTCGACCCGGTGGTCAGCAGCAGCTTGGCGTAGCCGATCCGGCTGCCGTCGGCGAGCGTCACCTCGTGCGCCGCGGGATCGATGCCGGTCGCCGTGGTCCTCAGACGCAGGTCGACGTCGTTGGTCTCGTACCACGCCTCCGGATGGACATAGATCCGCTCCCGGTCGGTCTGGCCCATCAGGTATTCCTTCGACAGCGGCGGCCGGATGTACGGCCGCTCCCCCTCGTCGCCGATCATCACCAAGGGACCGTCGAAACCGTCTTTGCGAAGGGTCTGCGCGGCCTTAGCCCCGGCCAGGCTGGCACCCACGATCAGGTAGGTCGGATCTGCTGCCATGGTCGCTCCTCTGGTCTAAAGGCAACTGTAGTTGATCTTAGAAGCCTGGTCCATGGACCATTCCGAACCTTTCGGGATTCCAGACCGCCGGGCAAGGAGCGAAAGTCAGCTCTTGGTCCGCCACACCACACATTGTCGTCGTGGCTGATGCGGACTTGAGCTAGAGGTCCGCGAGCAGGTGCAGCGCACTTCGCACCTGGTTTCGCCCGCCGGCGGTCAGCGTCTTGACGACGAGCCGGTCGAGCTCGGCGAGCGTGGACTCGACCGTCGGACGGAAGTCGCGCGCCCGCTTGGTCAGGAAGACGAGCGAGGCGCGCCCGTCGCCCGGGTCGGGCCGACGCTCGACGAGACCGTCCCGCTCCATGAGCCGCACCATGGTCGTCATCGTCTGCTTGCTGAGGCGTGTGCGGGCGGCGATCTCCCCCATGCGGAGGCCGTCCTCCTCGAACAGCGGGATGAGGATCGACCCGTACGCCGGCCGCACCTCCGGGTATCCGGCAGCGACGAACCGCTGGTAAAGCAGTTCGTTCCAGTGCTGGCTGGCCTTGGCGAGCAGAAAGCCGAGGTTCTCTCTGGTCGCCGCGCCGGGCCCGCGGTCCGATCTCGCTGGCTTCACTCTCATCATGCTCGCAGGTTCGACGTTCGTTTGTCTGAGGTCAGACTAACTAGTACGATATCAGACTAGTTTCGATCGACAGGGAGACAGTCATGCGAACCGACAATCCGGAGCAGGTCATCGAGCTATTCACGACGGCACTCAACAGCGGCCAGGTCGATGCGGCGATCGCCCTGTATGAGCCGGAGGCAACCTTCGCGCCCCGCCCCGGCGAGGAGGTGCAGGGTCTCAAGGAGATCCGAAGCGCACTCGAGCAGTTCGTGGCGCTGGAGCCACGCTTGCGCGGCGAGATCACCAAGGTCATGACCGCCGATGACGTCGCCCTCGTCCAGAACCGCTGGCAGCTCGACGGCAGGCAACCCGACGGAACCCCGATCGAGATGGGTGGTCACAGCACCGACGTGCTCCGCCGGGCTCCCGACGGCAGCTGGCGGATCCTGATCGACGACCCATGGGGCACCGGCTAGCTCGTCATCGCCAATCTCCCACACAAAACCCCGGCGCGGGCTTACGGTCGGGTCAGGCCAGGCAGCTGAACGGGAGGTACGTGGGAGATGACTCCGGGACAGCGAGTGGGCACGGTCGTCTCGGTGAACGTGGGCCTGCCGCAGGACGTCACCTGGCACGGACGGACGGTGCACACCGGGATCTGGAAGCAGCCGGTCGACGGCCGACGCATGGTCCGACGGCTCAACGTCGACGGCGATGGGCAAGGCGACCTCGCCGGACACGGCGGTGAGCAGCGTGCCGTGCTGGTGTACCAGCTCGACTCGTACCGCTACTGGACCGAGCAGCTCGGCCGGGACGACTTCGTCGCCGGGCAGTTCGGTGAGAACTTCACCGTCGAAGGCTTGCCCGACGACGAGGTGTGTATCGGCGATCGCTACCGCATCGGCGACGCGGTGTTCGAGGTGACCCAGCCGCGAGTCACGTGCTACCGGGTGGGCATCCGCATGGACGATCCGCGGATTCCGGCCTTGCTCGTCTCACACCACCGACCCGGCTTCTATCTGCGCGTCATCGAAGAAGGTGAGGTCGGCGCGGGCGACGAGATCATCGCCGTCGCGGCCGAACCGGAGCGCATGACCGTCGCCGAGATCGACGCCCTCCTGTACTTGCCCGGACATCCACGCCATCAGTTGGCTCGGGCGTTGCGCATCCCGGCGCTGAGCCCAGGCTGGCAGGGATCGCTCCAGGCCCTGCTGGACCAGCCCGAGGCGAGCTCCGGCAACGCCGGCCTCGCGGCTACCGCCCCTCCCCCGGCCTGGCCAGGCTTCCGACCGCTTGTCGTGACGGCGAAGTCCTCGGAGAGCCAGACGGTGGCATCTTTGACGCTGGCCGAGCCAGACGGCGCGGACTTGCCGACGGCGTTGCCAGGGCAGTTCCTGACCCTGCGACTGCGACCCGAGCCAGACGGTCAACCGGTGCTGCGGAGCTACTCGATGTCCGGGCCACCGGGCGCCGACGCCTACCGGGTCAGCGTCAAGCGGGAGCCGCAGGGAGTGGCCAGCCGATACCTGCATGCCCAGGTCAGCGCCGGTGACGTCATCGAGGTGGCCGCGCCGCGAGGAGTGTTCACGCTCGCCGACGGAGCAGGACCGGTGCTCCTGATCAGCGCCGGGGTCGGCGCGACACCGATGCTGGCCATGCTGCATACATTGGCCGCACAGCGATCCGAGCGGCCGGTGTGGTGGCTGTACGGCGCCCGAAACCGGGCCGAGCACCCGTTCGCGGCCGAGGCCGCCGAGCTCCTCGACGAGCTGCCCAACGCCCATCGGCATGTGCGATACAGCCGGCCAGCTCCGACCGACCGGATCGGCGACGACTACGACGCGGTCGGCCGGCTCACGGGAGATGTCCTCGCCTCGCTCGATCCGCCACGATCCGCCGACGCCTATCTGTGCGGCCCGGAACAGTTCCTGACCGACCTGTCGGCCGCGCTGGTCGCCTACGGCCTCGACCCGGCGCGCATCCATACCGAGATCTTCGGCGCGCAGCCGGAGCAGACGCCGGGGATCGCCGGAGCACCGTCAAGGGCGCCGCATCCGCCGTCGGGTCCGGTCGGCGACGGCCCGCCGGTCGCGTTCGCACGCAGCGGCCTGACCGTGCCGTGGAGCCGCGACTACGCCAGTCTGCTGGAGCTGGCCGAGGCCTGCGACGTCCCGACCCGGTGGTCCTGCCGGACCGGCGTGTGCCGCAGCTGCGAGACCGGTCTGTTGTCCGGCTCGGTCGACTACGCGCCAGATCCGGTCGAGCTGCCCGCCGACGGCGACACTCTGATCTGCTGCTCGCAGCCGCGCGACTCCGTTGTGCTGGACCTGTGACCACAGCGGTCTACATCACCGGCCCTACGATCGACGCTCCGCCTCAGTCTTGATCGTCTGGAAGGACCCGTCGACAGCGGCTTCCCATCGCTCGGCCACGATGTCGCCCCATCGCTGACCGAGCCACCACAGGTCGGTGCCGAGCTCGCCTTCGTAGGCCAGATGAGTGCCCGGGCCCGACGGCGTGAGCACGAACTGCTCGACGACATGCGGCACCGGCCCGCGTACGAGCCGGAAGTCGATCCGATCCGGCCGCGTGAACCGGACGGTCTCGACCGTCGTGGCGACCAAGCGCCCCCGCACCGGCGTTCGATGCGCAGCGAGGACCATGTCGGTGCCCCGCTCGAGTAGGCGAACCTTCTCGGCCATCGCGCGCGACGGCCGTTGCACATACGGCGCAGCGATGACATCGAACACCACGTCGGAGGGCGCCGCGATGTCGATCGTCAACGGTCCGAGCGGACGCGTCCTCCGTCCAAATCCCAGATCGATCGGCAAGGCACCGGTCACCAGGCCCACGTACCCGGCGCCAAGAGCGGCACCGGCGCCGACTCCGATGACGCTGGCCGTCGTCCATCTACCCATCGCCCTCGACGATAGGTCAGGCGGCCCACCGGGATCTCCCGGTGGGCCGCCTGGTTTCCGTCAGAGTCGGCCGGTCAAGGCCGCCCGTCAGGATGGGATCACTCGACCTCCGAGCCCGGCAGTGCCGCGCCGGGCACCTCGTTGGGCAGGTAGATCTTCGGGTCACCCGGGTACGGCAGGTCCCAGTGGTGGGCGTCGTACCACGTGAAACGGTTCATCTGCTCCGGGTTGGCGAAGTCGGGCTGAGGCAGCCTGCCGCTGAGGTGCTGCTTCGCGGCCCACTTCTCCCACGCCGCCGAGTACGAGACGTACTCGTCCGGAACGGGCACTGCCTTGGCCGTCATCGGCCCCGCCGGGTCATCGAGGCCACACGCGGGTGGGGTCGCGATGTTCTCGGTGAGCGAGATGCGGTTCGGCACCGCCTCGTACGGCGTGTAGTCCGGCGTCGACTGGAACGCGTCGTACATCGGCGTCGCAGCGGCCACCTTCTGGTTCAGCGGCTCGGCACCGAGGATCTGCTCGATCGTCCGCACCATCGAGATCTGCGAGTAGTACGTCGACACGGTCTTGCCGTGCACCGCCCAGGGGCTGATGATCTGGATCGGGGCGCGGTGGCCGTCGACGTGGTCGGCCCCGTTCTGGCTGTCGTCCTCGACCACGAAGATCGCGGAGTCCTTCCAGTACGGGCTGTGCGTGATCGTCTGGACGATCTTGCCGAGTGCCAGGTCGCCGCCCGCGACGTCCGACCGCGCGGTGACCGGACCGCCGGTGTGGTCGTCGGACAGCCACATCATGTTGAAGTCGGCCGGGCCGTTGTTCTCGAAGTCCTGCTTCCAGATCTGGTAGCGGTACAGGTCCGGGATCTGCATGTCGAACATCGGCGCGTTGTGGTTGGAGATGTCGTCCAGCGACGGGATCGGCGACCGGGTGTTCAGGCGGATCGTCGGGTCGTACAGCTGGGCCGGGTCGCCGCCGTTCTCGACCGACTTGGATGCGCAGTAGTACTGCTGCCAGGTCGCCCCGGCCGGCTTGTTCTCGAAGATCATGAACTCGCCGAAGTTCTTGGCGGAGTTGCCGGCCGACTGGATCGCGGTCCACAGGAAGCCGGACCGCTGGTGACCCAGGACGTCGTTCTCGGTGTCGTACGAGCGGGTGTACTCGCCCGCGCTGGACTCGGTGTACTCGGGGTTGTCGCCCTGCATCAGCCAGTTGTGACCCTCGGCCGAGTTGGTGCCGACGTCATAGGTGTTGTCGTACAGCCCGAACTGGCGAGCCAGCGCGTGGATGTTCGGCGTGACCTGCTCGCCAAACTGGTCGAGCGACGGGTCGCCGTTGCCCTCGGGCATGTCGCCGTGCACCTGGTCGTAGGTCCGGTTCTCCTTGACCAGCATGAAGACGTGCTTGATGGTCGAGGGGTCGCCGATCCGCTTGGGCACCGGGACGGCCTTCGCCCGTTTGCCCTCGGCGTGCTTGACGTCGGTCTTGCCGGGGCCCCAGCCGTTCTGGGTGAAGACCGTCGGCGTGTAGGTCTCCTTGATCTCGGTGTCGCTCGGCAGCGTGAACCGAGTCAGCGAGGCCGTCGTGCCGTGCGTGCCGTGGCCGGTCGCCGGCGTCGTGCCGAAGCCCTGGTTGAACGTGAGCAGCGGGCCACGGGCGTCGATGCCGCGACGGTTCGCCACGACGATCTGGTCGCCGACCGGGAAGAGGTCCTCGGGGTAGAAGTCCGTCGGGACCAGGCCGACGTAGCTGACCGGATCGAGTGCGTTCGCGCCGAGCTTGTAGACCGCGATCGCGTTCGCCCGGCCGAGGCTGACGAGGAGACGGCCGTTCTCGACCGCGATCGCGTCAGGGGCGTAGCCGATCGCGGAGCCCTTGTACGGCTGGGTGGCGATCGTCTGGACGACCTTGTCCTTGGTGGTGTCGACCACCGAGACCGTGTCGTCGTTGGTGTTCGCGACGTAGAGCGTGCCGTCCTCGACGTGCATCGCGGTCGGGTGGAGGCCGACCTCGATCTGGCCGACCGCCGCTGCCGCGTTGCCGGTGTCGATGACGCTGAGCACACCGGTCGTCGACGTGCCGAGGTACGGGTCGGCGGGCACCTGGGTGCCGTAGGACTCGATGGTGTCCTCACCCGGCTTGGCCAGGCGGCCACCCTCGTCGCTGACGTAGAGCTTGGTGCCGACGAACTTCAACTGCCGGGGAGCGATGCCGACGTCCCAGCTCTGCTTGATCGTGCCGGCGGTCGGGTCGATGGCGACGACCCGGTTCTGGCCGTTGACGGCGGCGTACAGGGTCGAGCCGTCGGGCGAGTAGGCCATGCCGGCGGTCAGCGCCTGCCGACCGTTCACGGTCGGGATCGAGATCTTGGTGCCGGCCGAGAGGGTGCCGTCGGCGTTGACCGGGAACCGGGTGATGCCGGTCGCGTTGGGCATGAAGAGGAACTGCCCGTTGGGCGAGTAGATCGGGCTCTCCTGGCCGACGGTGTTGTCGGACAGCCGCAGGTTGACACCGGATGCGGTGCCGCCGCGCCAGATGAGCTGGTACGAGTCGAGGTCGAAGATCTGGAGCGACACACCGCGGTCGTTGGCGGTGGCGGCCAGGTAGCGGCCGTCGGGGCTGACGGTGGAGCCCATGAACTTGCCGTACGGCGTCATGAGCCGGTCACCGAGCGGATTCAGGATCTGGTTCGAGGAGATTTGCAGACCATCGGCGTACTCGTTGCCGACCTGCTGTTCGCCGAAGCCCACGGTCGTGCCGTAGGCAACACCGCTGCCGAGGACCGCGAGAGCAGTCGCGGCGGCCGCGATGATGCGGGTCCGGCGACCGCCGGGGCGTCCGCGGACTCCCGGGTCGCGCCGGCGCTGTCGTGTGACGTGCATTGAGTCATCCCTTCGGATTGCGGGCGAGCAGATCGACGTTGCCGTCGAGCTGCCAAAGGGGGTTGGGACTGTCCCCGAGTGGTGTTTGCACCTGGAAGTAGCCGTTCACCTCCTTCGGTCCGTCACCGTCGGCGATGTACCGCCCGTCGGCGGTGACGTCGAGTTGGTAGATCGCGTTGCCGGTTGCGGTCGTCCCGGGCAGGTGCCAGGTGACGACGCAGCGCCAGTCGTGACCAGGTCCTTCGTCGGCCATCCGGTCGCCGCCCCGGTCGCACGACGCGGTCGCCTGCAGCTCCGCCTCGGTCACAGCGGGACGGTTGAGCTGCTCGGTCTGCATGACATAGAGGTGGCCGAACGCGGTGGCGAGCGAGCTCTCCACCTTGGCCCGTTCGATCCCGGTGCCGTCGGCCGACGTCGTCCCGGCGACCACGGCGACGGTGACTCCGATCAGGCCGGCCAGCGGCAGCACACCCGCCACGACGATCCGGCGACCCGATCCGTCGTACGACAGGTCGGTGAAGTCACGGCGGAGGAACAGCCAGTACGCGAGGCCGGTGGCGACGACCGCCCAGACCAGGCTGACCGCGATGCCGATGACGAGCGCATCGGTCTGCGCCGGGTCGGTGAACAGCCCGCGCCAGGCCAGGAAGGCGTGGCTCGGCAGGGCCAGCCGCACCGCGACCGGCAACGGCAGCAGCTGGGCGAGCTGCAGCACGAAGGCCAAGAGCGCGGGGATCAGCAGGCCCATTGGCGAACGGCCCAGGGCCACCGACCCGAGCAGTCCGACCGCGGCGAAGGCCAGCGTCGGCGCCAGCACGCTGATCCAGGCGAGCAGCACCGTGCTGGCGGCGTCGCCAGACCCCAGGAGATGGCCGTCGAGGCCGACGAGCGGATGGTTGCCGACCGCGATCAGTCCGCCCACGATGCTCGAGACGGTCAGCCCGGCGACGAGCAGCAGTATCACGGTCAGGCTGGCGACCGCCTTCGCCACGAAGATCCGTCGCGGCGACCGGACCGCGACGAGCAGATGGCGCCAGGTGCCGAGCCGGTCCTCCATCGCGAAGACGTCGCCCGCGACCAGGGCGGTCAGCAGCGGGAGTACCCAGGCGCAGGAGAAGCCCAGCACGACCAGCGATCCGGACCATGCGGTCGCGTGCATCCAGCGGCCGAAGACCGTGTCGGTGGGCAGCGCGCTCTGCTGGCTCACCACGGCGGCGAACAGCGCCGGAGCGATCCAGCAGGCGAGCAGCAGCAGGCGGATCCGCCACTGGGACAGCAGCTTGACCAGCTCGAACCGGTAGCCCTGCAACATCGGCGCCGGCCGGGCAGTGGTCTCGGGCAGCGCGACGGTTGCGGTCATCACAGGCCCCCTGTCCACTGAGCGTGACGTTTCTGCGGATCCGCGTCCGGCTCGCCGGCATTTTCGTCACTCTCAGCGGACCCGGTCTCGCTATCGGTCAGCGCCAGAAAGGCCGCCTCGAGCGGTGGAATGACCGGCGCGAGCTCGCGCACCGCCACGCCGTCGCGTACGAGATCCGCGACCAACTCATCGAGCGCTGGCACCGGCCCACGGACGACGAGGGCTTCGGTGTCCTGCCAGCGACCGGGGTCCCGCCCCGGCACAACGTGGAGCCCGGGCGTCTCGAGCGCCGCTCGGCGGGCGACCTTGGGGTCCGAGGTGAGCAGCCGGTAGTCGAGCTCGCCACTCTCCGCGGCGAGCTTGCTCAGCGGGCCGGTGAAGACCACCCGCCCGGTCGCCAGGATGGTGACGTCGGAGCACAGCGCCGCGAGGTCGTCCATCCGATGGCTGGACACAAGGACAGTGACGCCATCGGCGGCGAGCCGGGTGATGACGCGGTGTACGTGGTGCCGGCCGGCCGGATCGAGGCCGTTCGCCGGCTCGTCGAGCACCAGCAGCCGCGGCCGGGTCAGCAGGGAGGCGGCGAGGCCGAGTCGCTGCCGCATGCCGAGCGAGAAGCCGCGCACCCGGTCGTCGGCGACGTCGGTGAGCCCGACCTGCTCCAGCGCGTCGTCGACGTCGGCCACGGGCCAGCCGTCGTACCCGCGAAGCGAGGCGAGGGCCGTCAGGTTCTGCCGGCCGGTGAGCGAGGGATAGAGCCCCGGCCCGTCCACGAAGCCCGCGACTCCGTCGGGCACCTCGAGCGTCCGTCCGACCGACGCGCCGAGGATCTCGAGCCGGCCGCTGTCGGCGACCGCGAGCCCCAGCAGCAGGCCGAGCAGGGTGGTCTTGCCCGCTCCGTTCGGACCGACCAGGCCGTGCACCTGACCGGCTCCCACGTCCAGATCGACCTCATCGAGCGCGACCACATTGCCGAAAGACTTGGTGATCGCGCGAGCGGTGACTGCCCGGGTTGTGTCCATGTCGCGGCCCCTCCAGGTTGGTGGCACCACGGGAACGTACGGGCCGCACTTGGCCGGGTCAGGCTACTTTGTCGAACGTTGGGTGAATGGGGACTGACGCCCGGTTCGCCCCCTCTGTGCCTCGTCCCTGGTCAGCCCGGCTCGGCGTCGTTCACCTACGGACTGCGTGGACACCGGAGAATCGACATCGTGGGGGTCCTGAGCCCCGCAATGTCGATTTCCTGGTCGCCCGGCCGCCGGCACCGGCACCGCCGCCGCTGCTCCGTGCCGCTTGTCCTGCGCGTCCGCCTTGGCGACCGCCTCCCTCCCGTACGCGTGCTGCACATCGGACATATCGCCCGAGAATCCACGCGTACGGGAGTGAGGCGGGAACCAAAGACACCAAGCCACCAAGCCACCACGGGCGACCCGGCGACCGGCGCACGATGTCCCGCTCGGCATCGTGAGTGCCGCAGGGCGTCTCGCTGGATCGACCAAAGCGAGACACCCTGCGCCACTCGCCGTTCGGGTCAGCGCACCCGAGGCGTACGCCTGATCGGCATCGACGGCGCCACCCGCTCCACCACGACGCTCAGTCCGCAACGCCGGTAGGTCGGTACGGCGTCGCCGACTACGTGGTGGCGACGCCGTACGCGAGGGTCAGCAATGCGACTGCGAGGCAGCCGGCGCCCGCGGTCGTGACCCAGTTGCCGGCCGACCACTTCCCGGGCCGACCGATCGCCATGTGGAGGAACATGCCGCCGGACTGCGCGATGACTCCGAGCGTCAGCAGCAGGCAGACGGTCCACACCGCGCCGTCGCCTAGGTCGGTCCGGTCGAGCACGTCGAGCGCAGCCAGGGAGAGCACGAGGAGTACGCCGGCGTGGGCATGGCCGGCCCGGAAGAAGGTCGTCTGGAACGCGGTCAGCTTGCCCCGGGTCCCGAGTTGGAGGAGCGAGAAGCCGCCGTACATCACGGTCGGCAACGACACCAGCACGATGACGGTGAACCACTTGATCGTGTCGTCCATGGCGGCAGGATCCTGCACGGGTGACGCCCTGGCAATGCCAGTGCAGCGCGGCAGTGGACTGCGCGGTTCGGCCGCTAGTCGAAGTGCACGCGCTCGGGCTCGTTCAGCGCGTGATCGACGCGCTGGCGCATGGTCGGATGCATGCCGAGCCGGCGGGTCTCGTCCGGATAGAACCAGCCGGCCGCGCTCGTCTCGGTGAGGTCCGGGTGGACGTCGTCATTGACCGCCAGCGCATGGAAGCAGACCGCGAGCTGCTGCCGTACCTCCCCGTGTGGGTACGCCAGGACATGCCCCGGATCGCTGTAGACGCCGATCACGCCTGTCACCTCGATGACGACGCCGGCCTCCTCGGCCACCTCCCGGATCGCGGCTTGCGACGCCGACTCGCCGATGTCGACCCGGCCCCCGGGCAGCTCCCAGAAACCGTCGTCGGTCCGGCGGACGAGGAGCACCTGGCCCTGGCCGTTGCGGACCGCCGCGTACGCCGCGGGCAATAGTCCCTCGGGGCGAGGGGCGGCGGGATCGTGGAAGTACTGTCGTCGAGCCTCGCCTTGAACCTTCGTCGGCTGCCCACCGGCTAACATCGCCATGGCGTCTTCCTCACGTGCAGGGTCTCCGGTCTCTCCACGCAACTGCAGTGTCCGGCTGGATCGGCCGGACGGCACAGGGCCGAAAGTCCCGGCGCCGACTCGGCGGAACCGTGTCATCGGCGACCGAGAGGAGACCGCCAGTGAACCCTGCCATTCGGGCCGTGGCCGAGCCGGACCACGAAGCCATCCATCAGATCCTCACCAGTCCGCATGTGATCGCCGGGACGATGCGCGTTCCGTTCGCCGGCCTGCACGAGACCAAGCAGCGACTGAGTCCGCGACTCGGCACCCATCAGATCGTGGCGGAGTCGGCCGGTGAGGGTGTCGTCGGATTTGGGGAGCTCGTCACCGAGCCGGAGCAGCCGCGGCACGGCCACGTCGGCGATCTCAACCTGGTCGCGACCCGGGCCGACTCGGTCGGGCAGGGCGTCGGCCGGATGCTGACCGAGGCCCTGATCGACCTGGCCGAGAACTGGCTGAACCTCAGCCGCATCTCGCTTATCGTGTTCTCCGACAACCAGCCGGCGATCCACGTGTACGAGAGCCTCGGCTTCGAGGTCGAGGGCACCATGCGCCGCTTCGGCTACGGCAACGGAGCGTGGATGGACGCGATCATGATGGGCCGAGACCGCGGGGAGTAATCACACTCTTGCCTCTTCAACTACCTTCGCGGCTAATACCGCGCAGGTGGGGCGTTGACAACCAACATCGGACGAACGTAACGACCGGATCTTCCGGCAAATGTCGGATGCCCGGCCGTCGACACCGCCGTTAGCTTCGAAGCTTCGTCGCGGTTCAGCCTCCGGGTGGCTGCCGTGCTCGCTCTCCCCTCAAGGGGCTACGAGGAATCGACTCAGGAGAGGTGAGGAACGATGAAACGAAGGCTTGCCACCCTCGCATGCGCCTCGATGACCGCAGGTCTCGCGGCCGTGCTTCCAACGACAACGGCGACGGCGGGGCTGTCCGAGCCGCCACCGCCGATCCAGACCTACGACGGTGACCCTGGCCAACTCGGCGATCCGGCGAGCTGGCGTACTCCGGAGTTCCTGCGCGACAACGGCATGGTGACGATCGGAGCCGAGTACGCCTATGCCGCCGGCTACTCAGGCACCGGCATGAACATCGGCATGGTCGACTCGGGCACTTTCGCCGGCCACATGCGAGAGCACGGCAGTCTCGCGACCAGCTACGCGATCGGTGACCGGTTCCACTCGGTCGTGGCCCAGGGCGGCCAGACCGGCCCGACGTCGGGCTTCTTCAACCAGGAGTACAACGACAGCCACGGCACGCACGTCAGCGGAACCATCGCGGCCAGCCGGGACGGTGTCGGTGAGACCCAGCCGGACGGGCCGCAGGCCAACATGCACGGCGTCGCGTTCAACGCGGATCTCTATGCTGGCAACACGCACAAGACCGACGGCGTCTTCTACGGCCTAGTGCCGGACAACGCGACACCCGCCCAGACGCCGGACAACGGCTACCTCGGCAACGTCTACCGGGCGGTCAACAACGCCGACACCGCGAACGGCGAGCCGATCCGGCTGATCACCACCAGCTGGGGCAGCGCGCCGCCCACGGAGAACTACAACACCTACGACCCGCCGCCCGGCGGTCCGGCGTCCTTCGGCCTGAACTCGGCCTGGCGCTACATCTCGACTCCGGACGGCGTCGCCGACGCGAACGGCAACACCGTGCACTGGCTGAACGGTGCCATCGAGGTCGCGCGCACCGGCACGATCCTGCAGTTCACCGCCGGGAACGCCGGCGCCAGGAACCCAACCGCACGCGGCGCCGCACCGTACTTCCTGCCCGACCTGGAGGGCCAGTGGTACACGACGTCGGGCGTCAACCCGAACATCGGGCGCACGTTCAACCCGGACGGCTCAGTGCTCGTCCCGGGAACGCAGGAGTTCAACCAGTGCGGTCTGGCCAAGTGGTCCTGCCTCACCGCGCCGAGCCGGGCGATCAACAGCACCTGGGTCGACGTCGTCAACGGAGTGCCGCAGCCGCGCTACCGGAGCGCCTCGGGTACGTCGATGGCCGGTCCGCACTCGGCGGCCGCGCTGTCGCTGATCATGCAGCGCTTCCCGTACATGACCAACGAGCAGGCGCTCTACACGATGTTCACGACCGGTCGGCAGAACGCGACGATCAACGACGCGCAGGGCACCGCGGTCCCGAACCCGAACGCGGGTCAGATCGTGCAGGTTCCCGATGCCCGCAACGGCTGGGGCACGGTCAGCCTGCGTGAGGCCATGCAGGGTCCGGGTCAGCTGGTCGGCCCGACCGACATCAACACGAAGGGCTACAGCGACGTCTGGGCCAACGACATCTCCGACGTCGCGATCCAGGCCCGTCAAGCCGAGGACGCCGCCGAGGACGCCACCTGGGAGCAGACGAAGATCGACAAGGGCTGGACCAACGGCCTCCCGCCGAACGCCAGCGAGATCGACAAGTCGGACTTCGCGATCGGCACCCGGCGGGAGCAGGCGCGCAACCAGCGTGTGTACGAGGGCAGCCTGACCAAGCGTGGCGGCGGCACCCTCTTCCTCGCCGGCGACAACACCTGGCACGGCACGACTACCGTCCGCAGCGGCAAGCTCTCGGTCGTCGGCTCGCAGGCGAGCCCGATCGAGGTGCAGGGCGGAACGCTCGGCGGCAACGGCAGCGTTGGCAACAACGTCGACGTCAACGGCGGCGTCCTGGCGCCGGGACTGACGTCCCATGAGGCCGACCAGATCACCGAGGTACCGGTCACGCCCGGCAGCACCCTGAATGTCGACGGCGATGTCAGCATCGGCAAGAAGGGCGGCTTCGCGGTGACCGTCTCTGGCGACGACACGACGAATGTCGTGGCGGCCGGCGACGTCAACCTGGCCGGCGACCTGGCTGTGGACGTGCAGGGTGGCCTGACCCAGGGCACTTCGTTCACGATCCTCAGCGGTCAGACGCTCAACGGCACCTTCCGCGGGATCCCCGAGGGCGGCGTCGTGAGCTCGCACGGCTACAAGTTCACGGTGTCGTATGCGAACAACAGCGTGACGCTCACCGTCGCGTAGCACTCGAATCGATCGGCCCCGGGGGAGCACTCGTCCGGGGCCGATCGCATGCTGCTTGGATGGTCGGCGATGACCGATCAGAGTGAGTACCCACGTGTCGTCAGCACCAGCCGTGAGGTCTCGGCCGGTGCTGCGCAGATCTTCGAGCTGATCGCCGACCCGGCCGAGCAGCCGCGCTGGGACGGCAACGACAACCTGGCGCATGCAGCTCCCGGGCAGCGCGTCCACGCGGTCGGCGACACCTTCACGATGACCCTGTCGGGCGGCAACGTCCGCGAGAACCACATCGTCGAGTTCGAGGAAGGTCGCCGGATCGCCTGGCGACCGTCCGAGCCCGGTGGTCAACCGCCCGGCCACCTGTGGCGCTGGGAGCTCGAGCCGATCGACTCGTCGCGTACCCGAGTCACGCACACCTACGACTGGACCGAGCTCACCGACGAGGGCCGGTTCGCACGCGCCCGGGCGACCACGTCCGACCGGCTCCAGGCGTCGCTCGACCGACTCGCCGCCGCTGTCGAGCCGCAATGACCGCGTCACCCCGGCCCGACTCGGAAGTCCGCATCCGACCAGCCACGACAGCCGACGCGGCCGGGCTCGTCGAATCGCTGGCTGCCCTGTTCGCCGAGGACTCTGGGACTCGCGACTCGACTATGGATGCCGGCTATCCACGGTCGTATGGAGAGCAAGGGTTCACCGAGCTGATGGCGATGCCGGACCGGCTGGTCCTGGTCGCGAAAGCCGACGGCAAGGTCGTCGGCCATCTCACGGGCCGGATCGACGAGCCAAGCCCGATCCGGCTGGTCTCGGTCGCGACGCTGGCGAGCGGCCTACCGACGTCAGGGCGTCGGCGCACGGCTGGAGGAGCAGTTCCGCGAATGGGCGCGAGACCGGGGCGCCGGTCGGATGTCGGTGACGGCCTACACGGCCAACGACGGCGCGATTCGCTTCTACCAACGGCATGGCTTCGGGCCGTACTCCACCGTGCTCGAAACGGAGCCCTGAGGGGTCAGCCACTCGGTTCGCGCAGCGCGCTACTCCGCAGCTGACCCCTCGTACGTCACGCTCTGACGGGTTCGGCCGTCAGGCGAACAGGTCCGCGTACCGCTGCAGGTAGAGCGGCCATCCGGCATCTCCGGCGACGCCGTCGCGCACGCCCTGCCAGCCCTCGTCATGGCGCTCGAGGTTTCGATGCTCGAGCTCGACGCGAGTCCGCTCGGGCGTCTCGGCTATGAAGCGCACCTCCCACTCGCTGGTCTTGTCGAGGTCGGTCTCGATCTGCCACTGCGGGCTGATGTCCCAGCTGAGTACGACGCGGTTCGGCGGCTCGTACGCGAGGACCCGAGCCCACCGGCACTCGCTCCCGTCGACACCGCGGTCGTAGAGACTTCCCCCGACCCGGGGCTCGAACACCGTCTCGGCGATCTCGACGCCGAGCATGTTGTGGTCCGGCGGCTTGAAGCTGCCGAAGTCCTCGGTGAAAACCTTGAACGCGCGCTCGATCGGCGCGTCGACGACGACAGAGGTGTTCACAGTTGTCTCAGTCACGTTCGTGCTCATCAAATCTCCTCGGTGGTTGCTCGACGACCGACTTGAAGGCCGCCAGCGTCTTGTTCCAAAACCGGTCGAGCTCGGCCCGCAACGCCGCCAGCCCCTCGGGGTCGACCTGGTAGATGCGCTGCTTGCCGGCGCGGATGTCGATGACGAGGCCGGCGTCCTTAAGAACCTTGAGGTGTTGCGAGACCGCCGGCCGGCTGACCGGCAGATCGCCGGCTAGCTCGCCGACCGCGCTCGGGTGCTCCGCCAGCCGCTCGAAAATCGTGCGCCGAGTCGGGTCGGCGAGCACCGCCCAGCTACTCTTCGCGTAAGTCATCACTAACACGTAAGCTACGCCTTACGCGTTCGCGAGTCAACCCGGTCCCTGACTCCCCCGTACGCATCGACCGGGATCGTCTGAGGCGTGACTCATGGTCCTGGCGGCAGCGGCGATCAGACTGACTTTCGTGGACTGGCTGAGCTGGTACCCGAACGCCTTCGTCGACCAGCGGGTCGTCCTGGACGATGTCATCGTGCCGATGACCGGCTCGTGGTTCGCTACACCGTCCGGTCGACCTATCGGGGCGGCTATCTGGAGCTGCCGACAGCCGACCAGCCGGTCACCGAGACCGGCATCATCATCTTCCGCTTCGCCGGCGACAAGGTGGCCGAGACCTGGTTCGAGGCGAACGATCTCCAGATCGCGCAGCAAATCGGCGCCCGGATCAGCACCGCCTGACGTCCGACTCATCGGCGGTCCGGCCTTGGTGACCACCTCCCTCCCGTACGCGCGCCGCAGGTCCGACATGTCGCCCGCGATCCCACGCGGACGGGAGGGAGGCGGGATCGAAAGCGGTGCGAAGACTCTTCGCCGAATGTGATCCGTTCGACTGCTTCGCCGCGACAGTATGTGGCATGGAGCACCTTCAGCCGAGCGACGCCGAGCTACTGCGCCGCGTGGCGAGGAGCGACGAGCAGGCACTCCGCACGCTGTTCGAGCGACACTCGGCCTGGCTGCTGCTCCGGTTGCGGCGACGTACGACAGACGAGGATCTCGCGGCCGAGGCCACTGTCCGGCAGCCTCCCGGTCTTCCCCTACGCGGACGGCTCGGGCGACTACGGGAGCTGGGATACGAGCCTGGCCGGCTGGTCCGTGCTGGCGACCGGCGCCGTCGTCGTCCTGGCCGCGGCTCTCGCGGACGCCCGCTGGTGGCGCCCTACGGGATCAGGATGACCTTGCCGCGGACCTCGCCGGCCTCGCTCCGCCGATGGACGTCGGCAAGCTCCGAGAGCGGATGCCGCTCCGCGATATCGACCGTGAGCTCGCCGGCGTCGATCAGGCGCACCAACTCGGCCAGAATCCCGGGATCGTTGCGAGCGCTGAAACCGACCGACCTGACATCGGTCTCGTCGGGGACCTCGATCTTGCCGGTGATCGAGACGATGACCCCGCCCGGTCGAACCAGGCCGGCCAGCGACTCCCCTGCGTCCGGACCGACGAACACGAGACTCAAAACGGCATCGACCGACTCCCGGACGGCGGCGGCCGGCGACGTCGTCGTGTAGTCGATGACCTCGTCAGCACCGTGGGCCCGAACCGCGTCGGCGCTGCGGGGGCTGGCGGTCGCGATGACATAGGCGCCGGCCAGCTTCGCAAGCTGGACGGCGAAGCCACCCACACCGCCACCCGCGCCGTTGACGAGGACGCGCTGCCCGCTCATGAGCTTCGCATGCTCGTGAACGGCCTGCCACGCGGTGAGTCCAGCGACCGGTATCGCAGCCGCGTCCGGCAACGGGATGCTCTGCGGCGCACGGACCAGCACGTTGGCCGGCGCGACCGCGTACTCCGCCGACGGTCCGCCGTGGTCCAGCCGACCTATGACGCCATCGCCCACTGCAAAGCCGACGTCGGGATCGGCCCCCTCGACCGTCCCGGAGACGTCGAAGCCGAGGGTGAACGGGAAAGTGACCGAGCGGAACCGGCCCGACCGATCACCGCCGTCCGCCGGATTGAAGCCGGCCGCCGCGACTTTCAGGAGGACCTCACCGGGTCCGGCCGTCGGCTTCGGCGCGTCCTCGTACCGGATGACGTCGGGACCGCCGTACTCATGGATGCGTGCAGCTTTCACGTCAACCGAGAGCGCCTGGCCGGGCCGGATAATTCCGCCGCATGAATGGTGCGGCCCCGGCCGCTTGCTGCTAAACGGTCGGGGTCGCCCTCTTGACGAAGATCGGTCGGCAGGACGCGGGAGCGTAGAGGCAAAGGTCCCGGTCTGGCCGTCCCAGGCGGACTAGACCTCCCGCTTGGGCAGCTCCCGGGTCGCGATGAGCTCGCGAGCGACGTCGTTGAGCTTCAGCCGATGCTGCTGCGAATAGCGGCGAAGGAGCTCGAAGGACTGCTCGGCATCCAGCCCGAACCGCTCCATCAGCATGCCCTGCGCGAGACCGACGCGTTTGCGGGCGTCGATGGACTGCGCGACCGCGTACTCCTTGCGCGCCGTCGCGAGTGCGACCGAGGCATGCCGCGCGAGGATGTGCGCGATGGCGATGTCGTCACCGTCGAAGCTCAGGGGCTCGTGGGCGTAGAGGTTGAGCGCTCCGATCAAGGCGTGCTGACTGGCCAAGCGGGTGCTGAGAACGCTTCGGACGCCGAGCGTCGCGAGCTCGGCACCCCACCGCGGCCACCGCACATCCGAGGTCGTGTCGTGGACAACGATGTGGTCGCCCGGCTCCGGCGGCAGGGTCAGCACCGGACCTTCGTCCAGGTCCGCCTGCAGATGGGCCGCCTTCTCCGCCAGCGCATCCGTGGCCGCGACGGTCTCGATCCGCTTCTCCCGATGCAGGAACATCACGTCGGCGAAGTCGCAGTCCACCGCGGTCAGCGCGTACTGGACCACCTGATCGATCGTCTCGTCGAGGCTTCGACGGCCGTGCAACTCGATGGCGAGCCGCCCGAATTCCTCGGCAAGTGACGCGTCCATGACTCTCCCCGCATTCGTTGGGTACTGGACCCGCTCTTGCCGGGTGCAGTACGAAAAGCGACACCATGCGTCGGTGGTCCGAGGGGAGCCTACAGCCGAAGCTGACGCCGGAGAAGCTGTTCAGACCGTCGCTTTCGCACGATGAGCCGGGAGTAGCTTTGGGGGCGTGAGTGGGCCGGGTCAGGACGCACGCTTGGTGCTCGGAGACGGCCGGATCATCGAGTACTGGGACGGCGGCGATGCCGACGGCCGAGCGGTGATCCACCATCCGGGCACGCCGAGTACCCGAGTGCTCGGGCACTGGGCACACGAGGCAGCCGACTCGGCCGGTGTCCGGCTCATCTCGCCCAATCGGCCCGGCTACGGCGGCTCGACGGCATCGACCGAGCCGAGTCTGTTGCGCACCGGCCAGGACACGGCGGCGCTGGCAGCCGGCCTCGGTCTGGAGCGGTACGCGGTCATCGGAGCGTCCGGTGGCGGACCGTTCGCCGTCGCCACGGCCATCGCCGACCCGACGCGCGTACGCGCTGTCGGAGTGATCGGCGGGATCGGGCCATGGCGGCTTCTCGAGCCGCCAGAGAAGAACGCCGAGGACCGCCACTACCTCGCCCTGTTGGATCAGGGCGACGCCGCGGCAGCCTGGGCGGGTATGTACGAATCGGCCAAACGCGACCTCGGCGCCCTGGCCGAGCTCGACGATGAAGCGCGGGTCGACTCGTTCTTCGGCGAGTTCGACGGCGCACTGATCCACGACGCCGAGTACCGGGCGATCTGGGCCGAGAACCTGGCCGCGGTCGTCGACCAGCCAGACGGCTACGTGCTCGACAATCTCGCCTGGGGAGCAGACTGGGATGTCGACCCAGCGGAGGTGGTGGCTCCGACGGTGCTGTGGTTCGGCGAGGACGATCGCCACTGCCCGCCGTCGCACGGCCGCTGGTACAACGAACGCATCGCCGGATCCCAGCTGGTCATCGTTCCCGGCATGGGGCACGTGGACGTCATCGACGGCCGTTGGCCCGAGACCCTGGCCGGAGTCCTCGACGTCTGGGTGTGAGGCGTGAACCGGCGGTAGCGTCGGGAGCATGACCACTGCCGTGCCGATTCTGCCGGTCGCCGACGTGGAGCGAGCGCTGTCCTGGTGGGGCCGGTTGGGCTTCGCCGAGGAGTTCCGGCATCAGTTCGACGCCGGCTCACCGCATTTCGTCGGGATTAGGCGGGACGACTGCTCCGTCTACCTGTCCGAACATCGCGGCGACGCGTCCGCGCCCGGCCTGATCTACCTGTGGGTCGACGACGTCGACGCCATCGCCACCGAGTTCGGCGCCACGATCGATCAGATGCCGTGGGCCCGCGACTGCGAGATCACCGACCCCGACGGCAACCGCGTACGAGCAGCCACCCGCTCGGAGGACTGAGACTCCGTACCCACGACGCCGGCCGCGCTAGCGTACCTCCGCCGCGGCGGCGTCCCGGAGTAGAGCGGCGAGCTGCCGGGAGGTCGTCTTCGTCTCGGCGGCGACCTCGATGACCGATGCGACGACGAGGTTGAAGGAGCTGCGCAACGTGGTGGGCAGATTGTAGGTATGCGCCGGCTCCGGTCGGTGCTGCCAGCTGTGCGCGTGCAGATGCCGCAGCCGATGGATGGCGGTCTCCCACATGTACTTCGCGGCCGGTCCAGGCGGATAGCCCTCGTCGCGTTCGGGCAGGTCGCGCAGGACTCGATCGAAGGTCGTCCCTCGGAGCTTGGCGAGGATCCCGGCGAGCGTCTCGGCGGCCAGGAAGTTGCCGTAGGTGAGCTCGAGCAGCTCCGCCTCCGACGACAACAGCGCCATCGCACCCGAGTTCACATACTCGTAGAGGCTGTCGTAGGCGAGATGCACCGCCCTGGCCTGCTCCGGCGTCATCACCGGGTGGTACCCAAACCCCCCGGCCGATCACGGTCAGGACTCAGCGGTAGCGGAACCAGTCCCGGAATCGGCGGTAGAACCCACCCTCAACGGGCAGCGCGGGCTCCGGCGGCGGCGCCGTGGCGCGCCGGGTCGCGATCGGCTGGTCGTAATCCGTACGCACGATCGCGTCCACGACCTGCTCCTCGGTGTAGTCCTCGGAGCCCTCAATCACCGGAACGAACCCGACCAGCATGCCGTCGCGCATTACCTGCGCCTCCAGCGTGGCCGTGCCGTCGGAGTCCCAGACCGCCTCGCGGCCGTCGGACAGCCGGACAGATACCCCGAACTGATGCACACCGACCCGTGCCAAGGTGGCGTTGGTCCCTCGCTCGCGCAGTGCATCGACCACGCGGCGCGCTTCATTCTCTTCCATCGCCGTCGAGCGTACCCGGCGCTCGATGAGCACGAATCTTGAGCGATTTGGGTAGCCATAGCTACCCCGATCCCTCAAGATCGTCGATGGTGTCGCGCCGTGGAAGAATCGCAGCATGACTCGACGATCGGTGGTGCGCGGGTCAGTACGCGCGCTCCTGCTGCTGGTGCTGGCAAGCGTGGTCGGTCAACTGGTCGCCAAGCGGATGACCGTCGGCGACGAGGACTCCGACGCCTTCACGCTGGCGGCGATCTTCGGTGGCAAGGAGTTCAAGAGCCGCGCCACTCCCCTGCGATCCGGCTCGGCGCTCGCCGTGATGGGCGGTGTCGACCTCGACCTCCGCAGCGCCACGCTCGACCCGGCGGGGGCGACGCTCAACGTCACGACCGTCATGGGTGGCGCCCAGGTCACGGTGCCACGCGGCTGGGCGGTCGAGGTGGACAGCCGCGGCAACCTGGGTGGGGTCGACTCGAAGGTGACCGACCCGGCAGACCTTCCCGACGGGGCTCCCACGCTCCACGTGACGACCAACACCTGGTTCGGCGGGGTTCAGGTCACCGAGTAGCTCCGGCTCACACGAGGTCGTGCTCGAAGGCGAACGCCGCGGCCGCCGTGCGAGACGACACGTCCAGCTTGCCGAAGATGTTGCTGAGATGCCGGGCCACCGTCTTCTCGCTCACGACCAGCTCGGTCGCGATCTCGTTGTTGCTCCGGCCCCTGGCGACCAGGCGGAGCACCTCCACCTCGCGAGCGGTGAGCCCACCGGGGGCGGCCGGCTGCAGTAGCTGGCTCACCTCGCGTTCGGCGGGAACCGCCCCGAGCTCGGCGAAGGTACGACGCGCAGCAGTCAGCTCGGTCTGGGCCGAGTCGAGGTCGCCGAGCAGCTGGTACGCGCGTCCGAGGAACATTCGGCACCGCGCGATCTCGTACCTCGCGCCCCGCTCGGTCCACAGGCGAGACGCGACGCGCAGCTGGGCGACCGCGCCGGCCGCGTCGCCCCGGGCGAGTGCCACGCTGGCGACCGCGTGACTGGCCGTCGCCCGCTGGGCAGCGCACGCGAAGCTCTCGGCGAGGTTCGCCAGCTCATCGGCCAGGGCCGCCGCCTGGTCGGTCTCCCCACCGGCGAGCAGAATCTGGACGCCCGCGGGCAGCAGATGGGCTCGATGGACCGGGTTGCGCGGCTCGGCCAGCAACCGGCGAATCGCGCCGAGAGCCGCCGACTGACGTCCTCGCGCCAACCACAGCAGGGCCAGACCCGGCTGCGCCTCGTGGCCGAAGTGGACCGCCGCGTCGAAGGCCTCCTCGGCGGCCTGGAAGTCGCCTCGGATCCGGAGCACGTCCCCGCGCTCACTCATCGCGAGACCGGCCGCCGGCGTCGTGTCCTGGAGGACGTACCGCTCCACCGCCAGGTCGAACTCGTCGAGGGCTTCGGCGAAGGCACCGTGCAGCCGCATGATCTGGCCGCGGTGCACGGCGCACTGACCGGTGAACAGCACCATGCCGGGCTGGGCGTCGCACCAGGTCGTCAGGGCGGTGGTCCACTCGGCGGCGCGGGCGATGTCGCTGAGCTCCTGGCAGCCCTCGATCATCGTGCAGTAGACGTGGCCCGAGAAGATCGGCGACACCTCACCCGCGGCAACGCCGACCATCGCCTCGTCGAGATGCGCCAGGCCCTCCGGGACCCTTCCCTCGTACAACAGCATCCGACCTTGCGAACAAAGGCCCATGGCGAGCAGGTCGGGCTCGGAGAAACGACGGCCGTACTCGGTGATGCTGACGGCCAGTTTGTACGCCGAGTCGAGCTCGCCCGAGAAGATCTGCCGGACCATCACGGGCAACATGACATAGCCACGCTCGACGACGTCGTCGGACACGTCGTCGATCAGTCGCTGTGCTCGCGCGATCCATCCCCCGCCGACCGCGGTCTCGCCGCTCATGACGAGCGACATGGCCAGCCAGAAGGCGCAACGTACGGCGGCCAGGGTCTCGCCGGCGTCGAGGTTCAGCTGGTACGCGCGTTGCAGCGCCTGGACGGAGTCGTTCCGGCGACCGAGCAATGCGGCGGCCGTCGCGAGCTGGGCGAAGTCGTCGCCGGTCAGCGTCTCCGGATCGAGCTCGGAGAGGGCGTCGTAGGCAGCCACCCACTCCCGGCGCTCGAAGGTCTCTCGAGCTCGGATCAGGTCTTCAACCACGCCCATCGGAACTCCCGAGGTCAGAGGATAGTCCCGAGGTGCCTGGGCGTCGGCCCGACGCGTCAGGCCGCCACCTCAACCGCGCTGCGCGACCGCGTCACGATCTGGCGGGCGAGATAGTCGGCGTCGCGGCCGATGCCCGGAAAGACCATGGAGCTGAACGCGTACTGGAACGACAGGCCGCAGAAGTACAGTCCCGGAGCGGCCTCGACGACGCCTCGCATCTCCTCCGGCCACCCGCCTTCGCCGAAGACCGGCAGATCGATCCAGTCGAAGATCTGCTGGAATCCGGTGCACCACACCACGTTGGCCACGTCGAGCACGGTGCCGTCGTCGAGGCACGGCCGGCCGTCACTCACACCGGCGACGCGGTGCTCGATGCGCTCGACGGCCCGAGCGGCGAGGTCCTCGCGATGCACCCGAAGCATCGGGCCGCCCTCGAATCGGATGTGCGGCATCGCCTTGCGGCCGATCGGCGCCCGGCGGGTGATGACGTGTCTGGCCATGAAAACCAGGATCGGCATCAGGATCGGCTTGGCCCGCGACTCGGGTCGGAACGGCAGCTGCCCGCAGTCCCGGCCGACCAGCGTCGTGGGATGCGTCTCGGCGACTTCGTACGCGATGTCGGTGCCCGAGTGGGAGGCGCCGACGACGAGCACCCTGCCTGACTGCAACTCGTCGGGCCGGCGGTACTCGCTGGAGTGCAGTTGCTTGATCGACGGGTCGAGGTCGGCCCCGAACGCCGGGACGTTGGGCGTACGACCGAAGCTCCCGGTGGCGACGACCACGTTGTCGCAGCTGATCGTGTCGGCGCCGACGGCAGCGAGGTAGCGCCCGTCCGCGCCCCGCTCGAGCCGGTCGATGCGCGTGCTCATCCGTACCGGCAGATCCCAGTGCAGGGCGTAGGACTCCAGGTAGTCGGCGACCTCGTCCTTCTGCGGGAAGTGCCACCGGTCGGCGGGGAACCGGAGGCCGGGCAGGCCGTCGTACTTGGCGGGGGTGTAGAGCCGCAGCGTGTCCCACTGCTGCCGCCAGTTGTCACCGATCCGCTCATTACCGTCGACGATGAGGAACGAGCGACGTCGCCGCTGCAGGTGATAGCCGGTCGACAGGCCGGCTTGTCCGGCTCCGATGATCAGTGTCTCGATGTGCTGGGTGGTCATGTCGCGCCTCCTGTTGCGTCACTGCATCGGACGCTATGAAGCACGGTCGACGAGGCGCGTCGGGCGGACCGCCCATCTTCGGATCGCAGCTCATGGGTGGTTCTGCGCATGACAGCGCCGCAAACGCGCACGGAGAAGACGTAGACGCCGGGAGGAGTTCATGACCGACGACGAGGGGATGCACGACAGCCTGGTCTGGCAGGTGCTGGAACGGTTGCCCGTGCCGGTCGAGCAGCGGGCTCGCCACCAGATCACCGAGTACGTGGCCCGGGCCAAGGTGGTGGCCGCCGCACAGCAGCGCGGTGTCCCAGTCGCGTCGTCAGACCGCCGATCGCTGGCCGACCGCTTCGACGACGAGGCCGACCGGCTGGATGAGCTCTGCGATCCGACCGCGCCGGTGTGGCGAGCCTTGGCCGAGTCGGCCCGGCTGGCCGAACAGGTCCGCGAGATGGACCCGGACTACACCGAATGATCGGCGTCGAACATGAGCCAGTCGTCTGATCGACCGGATCGATAGGTGCTCCCGGCCTGCTTGGCGACCAGGCCGTCCCAGCCCTGCTCACATGCCTGGCGGTAGTACTCCTCACCGTCGGCGTTGCGATGGGCCGAGAATCGCAGCGGGTCACGGAAGTCGAAGGCGCGACGCAGCAGTCGCTTGCGCGCCCGCAGTGGCATCCGGGTCAGGTCGGAGTCGCCGCAGATCAACAGATCGAACAGGTAGAGGTAGACGACGACGCCGGTCTGGTCGGTCTCCGCGGGATCCGTCTGCTGCGTCCGCGACTGCAACCGGCTGAAGCTGGTCTGGTCGCCGTCGAACGCCACGATCTCACCGTCGGCGACGAACTGCGGGCCGCCGTGCTTCTCGAGCGCGGTGACGATCTCCGGATAGCTCCGGTCCATCGACTTGTGAGCGCGCGACCAGAGCCTCGGCGTCCCACCGTCACGGGTCGCGATCGTGCGTACTCCGTCCAGCTTTCGCTCGAAGATCCACCCCGGATCGGAGAATCGATGCTCGGTCAACGTCGCGAGCAGCGGCTCCTGCCGTTCCGCCCGGCCGGCCGGTCGCACCCGGTCCAGCGTGTAGCCGTCGAGCCCGTCCAACAGGTCACTCATCACTGTCCAGCTTGTACAAAATAGATCTGGTGGCGATCCTTCCTCGCCTCCGGTGAGCGGTGCCCACGGCCCCGCCCTCAAAACCATCCGATCGGCTGTCAGGTGTTCGACCGGCCGTCCTGTGGGCACAGCACAGAGCGAACGTCCAGCGTGAACGTCTTTTCGGAGAACCCACATGGACAACCGACACATCGTGGTCGTCGGCGCGTCGGCCGGCGGGATCGAGCCGCTGATCGAGCTGATCGCGCGGCTGCCGGCCGATCTTGCCGCCACTGTGCTCGCCGTCGTCCACCAGCCCGCCGGCAGCACCCGGCTCCCCCAGGTACTCGACCGGGAGTCACCGCTGCGAGTCAAATCGGCCGACGACGGCGAGCCGCTCCGGCCCGGGACGGTGCTCCTCGCTCCCCCGGGACGCCACCTGGTGGTGAGCGAGGACATGGCATCGCTGTCCTCCGGACCCCGTGAGAACGGCTTTCGGCCCGCAATCGACGTGCTCTTCCGCTCGGCGGCGGTCGCTCACGGCGCCCGAGTCATCGGGGTGATCCTGTCCGGGGCGCTCGACGACGGCGCGGCCGGCATGGTCGCGATCCGGCTCCGCGGCGGAGTCGGCATCGTCCAGGACCCTGGGGAAGCCATCCAGTCGTCCATGCCGCAGGCCGCCATCGACGCCGCCGTCGTCGATCACGTCCAGCCCTCGGCCAAGATCCCCGATCTCGTGCTCGAGTCGATCGAGCGACAACCGCCGCTGACCGATGCCGGCCCGGTGCCGGAGCCGATGGCCACGGAGGTCGACATGGTTGCCCACCAACGCAGCGCCGCTGATCTCGCCAAGCATCCGGGCGAGCCCTCTGCGTTCGTCTGTCCGGACTGTTCGGGCCCGCTGTACGAGATCGACGAGGGAAGGCTGACCCGCTACCGCTGCCGCGTCGGGCACGCCTGGTCGCCACTCAGCCTGGCCACCCAGCAGTCCGCCGTGGCCGAGAACGCACTCTGGTCAGCGGCCGAGACACTCGAGGAGAAGGCGGCGCTGCGAGAACGGCTCGGGCGGCGATCCCACGAGGCCGGCCACCATCAAGCGGCACAGCACTTTCGACGAACGGCGGCGCTGGCCCGCGAGAACGCCAAACACATTCGCCGCCTGATCGAGGACGCCACCGCCACCGAGGCGAAACAGACCGACCTCTGATCGCCAAGGGCGTGACGCTGCCCGCGTTTGGGGAACTGAACGGTCATGGCCGAAACAGCCGGCTCCCGTCGCGGTGGACTGCTCACGCTCGTGGGCGCGCTGGGCGTCGTGTTCGGCGACATCGGCACCAGTCCGCTGTACGCGATGCGTACGATCCTGGGCGAGTCCGACACTCTCGACACGGCGACCGTCTACGGGATGACGTCGACCGTCATCTGGTCGCTGCTGCTGGTCGTCACGCTGCTGTACGTCGGGCTCCTCCTCCGGACCGACAACGAGGGCGAGGGCGGCCTGCTCGCCCTCGTGGGTCTCCTGCGCCGTAGCCCGGCACGCCGCAGCGTGATCCTGGCAGCGACCATCATCGCCATGGTCGGGGCCGCGATGTTCCTCGGCGACTGCGTCATCACGCCGGCGATCTCCGTACTCTCGGCGGCCGAGGGACTCGAGGTCGCCAGCCCCTCGCTCAAGTCGGCGGTGCTCCCGATCGCGCTGATGATCCTGGCCGGCGTGTTCGTCCTCCAGCGGGTCGGCAGCGGCCGGATCGGCGGGCTCTACGGCCCGGTCATGACGATGTGGTTCGCCGTCCTCGCTGCCTTCGGCGCGGTCTCGCTGGCACAGGATCCGGCCGCGCTGCAGGCACTGTCCCCGACGTGGACCGTTCGGTTCTTCCTCGACGATCCGCTCGTGGCGTTCCTGTCCCTTGGTGCGGTGATCCTGGCCGTGACGGGTGCCGAAGCGCTGTACGCCGACCTGGGCCACTTCGGCCGCAGGGCGATCACCCGGGCCTGGCTGGTCGTGGTCCTCCCGGCACTCGTCCTCGCCTACCTCGGCGAGGCCGCGGCCGTCGTACGCGATCCGGCGTCGGCGACCAACCCGTTCTACGGCGTGGTACCGACCTGGTCGACGATCCCCGTGGTCGTGTTCGCCACGCTGGCGACCATCATCGCGTCCGAGGCGGTGATCGCGGGCGCGTTCACGGTGTTCCATCAGGCCGGCGGACTCGGCCTGTTCCCCTTCCTCCGTACCCGGCATCCCTCGCCCGAGGAAGGCGGTCAGATCTATGTACCTGCCGCCAACTGGGCGATGGCCGTCGTCGTGCTGTTGATCGTCGCGACGTTCCGCACCTCCGAACGGCTGGCCACCGCGTACGGCGTCGCGGTCGCCGCCACCATCGTGACGACCACCGTCCTCTTCCTCACCCTCGACCGAGCGCGCGCCGGGCGGGTCACGGTGCGACAGGTGTTGGGCGGGCTGTGCCTGCTGGTGGCGCTCGCTTTCCTGGCCGGCACGATCCCCAAGGTGGTCTCCGGCGGCTGGGTGCCGGTCAGCATCGGCGTCGTGCTCTTCCTGGTGATGTGGACCTGGTGGAGCGGTCGACGTCGGCTGGCCAGCGCCCGGCAGCGGACCGAGGGCGCGCCGGACGAGGTGCTGCGCGAGATGGTCGGTAGCCCGAACGGTAGCCCGAACGGAATCACCCGGACGCCCGGCACCGCTGTCTTCCTGACCGAGGACAAGGACGTGGCACCGTTCGCACTCCGCACCACGGTCGAGGCCGGACATATCCTTCCGGAGCACGTGATCCTGCTGAGCTGGCGGGTCGAGGACACTCCGGCGGCTTCGGCCCACGAGACGGCGGTCGAGGTCGACACTTTCGGCAACCGACACGACGGCGTCGTCGGTGTGTCCGTGAAGCTCGGCTACCGAGAGCGGCTCGAGGCCCAGCACGTACTGTCCGAGGCTTGCCACCAGGAGCCCGATCGGCTGTCCGGGATCGACGCGGCATCGGCGGTCTTCCTCGTCTCCGACCCGATCCCCCGAGCGTCGAGCGACGGTGGGATGGCGACCTGGCGGCAGCACTTGTTCCTGGCCATCGACCGGCTCGCCACCGACCGGGTCGAGCAGTTGTCACTGCCACGGGATCGGGCGATCGTGATCGGCCGCGAGTTCGGGCTGTGACGCGAACGACGATCGTTTCGCCGCCGGTCAGTCGCCACCGGCAGTCGCGTCGGCGAAGCTGAGCTCTCGGTCGACGACCTGGCGGGCGACCGTGGCGACCTCGGCCTCGGAGGCATAGGCGCGGCTGCGGAGCAGCGACAGCGCGTCGTCGGCCGAGATGCCCAGCTGCGCCATCACCATGCCGGTGGCCTGGTGGACGACGATCCGAGAGGTCCATGGCTCTCGAAGACCCTCGGCACTGGCTCGTTGCTCGCCGCCCTCGGCGAACAGCGCGCCACCGACCCCTTGGACCAGGAGCGACGCACTCTCACCAGACACTCCGAGTGGCCGCCGATGCGATGTGTAAACCGTGACAACGCCGCTGAGCCCGGCCCGGGGACGGATCGGTATCGCGAACACCGTGACGTCGCGGAGTTCGTCCCACATCGCCTGCGCCAGCTGGGTCCACCGAGAGTGGCGTACGTCGCCGAGGTAGCAGGTCACCAGGTGGCCGCTGATCGCGGCGTCGTATCCGGGGCCCTCACCGACGAGCTCCTGCAGGCCCTCGACAGCCGCTGCCAGGTCGTCGGTGGCGCAGAGCGTCGTCCGGATATCCGAGAGATACCCGATCGTCGCCACCACGCCGTCCCCGCCAACGACGCGGCGTACCGCTTCACACAGCCGCCAGGACTGCGGACGCCGACTGTCCAAGGACGTCAAGGTCTGCGCATAGCGAGCCAACAGGCGGTTCGACTCGTCAAAGGAGCGGTCTCTCGTTGGTCCCACCTCCTCGACCGTCCGGCCGGACGGCTCCCACGTGGGTGGTCTGCGATCGTTCGCACCGACCAACGACGAACGTACCCACGACGCCCGCCACATAACGACGCGTATCTGCACATGACGTGACGCTCGCGTCCGACTCGTGAGACGCCGTTCCGACAGGCGCATCGTCTCTTTGGCCACTGGGTACGGCCGTTGCTACACAGGAAGACGGTGGTCGAGCCCCCTGCCACTTGCCCTTCGCTTGCGAATGACGGGGTCAAGTCCGTGGGCGTGGTGTATCGGGTCGGTGTGATCCTTCGGTTGTTGGTCAGGCTGTGAGGGCCGGGAGTTCGGGTTCGGTCACCTCCTCGGTGATGGCGGGTTCGAGGGCTTGGGCTCGGGTGAGGACGTCGAGGCCGAGGTAGCGGCGGCCTTCGGCCCATTCGTCATGTTGTTCGGCGAGGACGGCGCCGACGAGGCGGATGATCGCGTCGCGGTCGGGGAAGATGCCGACGACGTCGGTTCTCCTGCGGATCTCGCGGTTGAGCCGCTCGTTGGGGTTGTTCGACCAGATCTGGCGCCAGATTTCCTTCGGGAACGCGGTGAACGCGCAGATGTCGGCGCGGGCGGCTTCCAAATGCTCGGCAGCCGTGGGGAGTTTGTCGGCCAGGGCGTCGAGGACGCGGTCGAACTGGGCGTGCACGGCTTCGGCGTCGGGCTGGTCATAGACGCTGTGCAACAGCGCTTTGACCCACCCCCAGCTGGCTTTGGGAGTAGCGGACATGAGGTTCGCGGCGTAGTGAGTGCGGCACCGCTGCCAGGTCGCACCCGGCAGGGTGGCGGCGATCGCCGCGGTCAGGCCGTTGTGCGCATCGGAGGTGACGAGTTTGACGCCGGACAGGCCACGTGCACACAGGTCGCGGAAGAAGCCGAGCCAGCCGGCGCCGTCCTCGGCGCTGGTGACCTGCAGGCCAAGGATCTCGCGATGCCCATCAGCGTTCACTCCGGTCGCGACCAAAGCGTGGACGGGCACCACCCGTCCGCCTTCGCGGACCTTGACCACCAGCGCGTCGGCGGCGACGAACGTGAACGGGCCGGCCTCGGCCAGTGACCGGGTGCGGAACTGTTCCACGTGGCCGTCGAGCTCGGCGGCCATGTCCGAGACCTGCGACTTGCTCAGACCGGTGATGCCCAGCGTCTGCACCAGCTTGTCCATCCGCCGGGTCGACACGCCGAGCAGATAGCACGTCGCCACCACGCTCGTCAGGGCCTTCTCGGCCCGCTTACGCCGCTCGAGCAGCCAGTCTGGGAAGTAGGAGCCCTGACGCAGCTTCGGGATCGCGACATCGAGAGTCCCGGCGCGGGTGTCGAAGTCACGATGCCGATAGCCGTTACGGCGATTGATCCGATCCGGGCTGGCCTCGCCGTACTGGGCACCGCAGACCGTGTCGGCCTCCGCTGAGAGCAGCGTGTTCACGAAGGTCTGCAGCAGCTCACGCAGCAGATCAGGGCTTGCCTGATCCAGCTGTTCCTCAAGCAGACGCGCAGCGTCGATACTGGGGATGACGGTCATCGTCGTGTCCTTCTTCGAGTCGGTTGTGGAAGATCACTCGAAGGATCACGCGGTGACCGTCGTCTACTCAGGCGACACGCTCACCGGGGAACCGATACACCACTCTGCCGGACGCCACTTATGGCGACCACGTCTGCCTGCGTGGATCCCTGTTAGCGAATGTCTGGTGCGGATCGTGCTCCCACGGCGGCCTGGCGGCCGGAGCCGAGTGAACGCAGACAGAG
>Ga0081455_10000633_pt1 | contig 45582 bp, 33 predicted proteins | sample TabmetS3T2R1_FD_70207 | JGI IMG/M metagenome (GOLD analysis project Ga0081455, IMG submission 70207) | Tabebuia heterophylla rhizosphere microbial communities from the University of Puerto Rico - S3T2R1 | ecosystem: Host-associated > Plants > Roots > Rhizosphere ...
AAAAGCCAAGCGCCTGGTCCTTGCCGCTATCGCACGAAAACTCGTCACCATCGCCAACGCCGTCCTCAAGCAGCCGCAACTGACTTGATGACGAACACATGAAATGTCATTGCGAGGCGCGCCTGAGATCGACGCTTCACGCCCGCCGGAATGACGGCGAAGACCTTTCGTTCACCGGCGGCTGCGGCCAGACGATCGGCCCGCGCCAGCTCTCATACAGTTTCGCGACCTGCAGCACGTTAAGATCAGCAAATCGCGGACCGATGATCTGCAGCCCGATCGGCAGGCCGGAACGGGTGAAGCCGCAATTGATCGATGCCGCCGGATTCTCCGCCATGTTCCAGGGCAGCGTAAACGCGATATGCTCGAACGGGCGCTGCGGATCATTCAACGGCGACGCCCATTCCGCGGGGAACGCGACCACGGGCGACGTCGGCGACAGCACGAGATCGACCTCGCGGAACAGGAGCGCCGCCGCCTTGCGCATCTCGTTGGTTTGGTGATAGCCGCGGATCACATCGACGCCCGACACATCCGCGCCCTTCTCCGCCCATTGCAGGATGTAAGGCAGCACCTTGGCGCGACGCGGCGCGTCGAAGGCCGCGAGCTCCGCCCACATGCGCGCCCGCCAGAACCTGTCGAGGCCGTCGAGCATCTCGCGCGTGAGCACCGGCGCGACCTCGCTGATGATTGCGCCGGCCTCGGCAAACTGCCGCGCGGCGGCCGCGACCGCCTCGCGCACCTCCGCCTCGACAGGCAGGCCGCAGCCGGCATCGCGCATCAAACCGATCCGCAGGCCTTTCACGCCGGTTGCTTGCGAAAACCAGTCGATCGCCTGCGGCGGGAGGCTCATGCCGTCGCGCCAATCCGGCCGCGACAGTGTCGCCATCATCGCCACGGAATCGGCGACCGTGCGCGTCATCGGCCCGGCCACGCGACCCAGATAAAACGGATCGATCGGCACCCGCCCCTGGCTCGGCTTCAGCCCGAACAGCGCACACCACCCGGCCGGCAGGCGGATCGAACCGCCGATGTCGGTGCCCAGATGCAGCGGTCCATAGCCGGCCGCACCGGCCGCGCCCGATCCCGAGCTGGAGCCGCCCGGGCTTTTGCTCACATCCCAAGGGTTGCGCGTCAAAGGATGGAAGCTCGACAGCCCCGAGGACAACATGCCGTAATCGGGACAGGTCGTCTTGGCGAAGACGATCGCCCCGTCCTCGCGCAGCCGCGCGACCGATGGCGCATCTTCGCGTGCCGGCACGAGCTCTGTTGCGGCGGAGCCGAGCGGGATCGGATCGCCTGCGGTGGCGATCAGCTCCTTGACCGTGACCGGCACGCCGTCCAGCGGACCGATCGGCGCCTGCCGCATCCATCGCGCTTCGGATGCTTTCGCCTCGGCGCGCGCCATCTCCGGGCGGTAAAGATAGAGCGCCTGCAGCGCAGGCTCCCACGCCGCGATCTGGCGCTCGAGCCAGATGCAGTATTCGACAGGTGAGAGAGACTTGTCGCGGAAACATGCCAGCAGGTCGATACCGGTGAGATCGGCGAGTGCTGTCATCGCATTCTTTTTAGATGTTGTCTTTCCGCGGCCTGTCAGCCGGACGTCATCGTCGCCGCTGCTTGCGCCCGATGATATCGAGTGTCGGCTCGGCATCAAGCAGCTCGCGGGTGTATTTTTGTTGCGGGCGATGCAGCACCTCGGCGGCCGGGCCGAGCTCGATCAGCCGGCCGGCATGCATGACGCCGACGCGGTCGGCGATTTCCTCGATCACGCCGAGATTGTGGCTGATGAACAGGATCGTCAGGCCGTGGCGGTCCTTCAAGGCCATCAGGAGCTTCAGGATCTGCGACTGGATCGACAGATCAAGCGCCGAGACGGCTTCGTCGGCCACCAGCAGCTTCGGTTCGGTGATCAAGGCGCGCGCAATCGCAATGCGCTGGCGCTGCCCGCCGGAGAATTCATGGGGATAGCGCGCGCTGTCGGAAGCTTTCAGACCGACGCTCTCCAGCGCCTCCGCGACCCGCGCCGCCCGGTCGCGCCGCGAAAGCGTTCCGGCAAGATGCAGCGGCTCGGCGACAATGCGGCCGATCGACTGGCGCGGATCGAGCGAGCCATAGGGATCCTGAAACACCATCTGGAAGTCGCGCCGCCGGCGCCGCAGCGCGGCCGGCGCGAGCGTCTGCAAGGCGTCGCCCTCGAACAGCACCTCGCCCGACGTCGGCGCATCCAGCGCCATCACGATCCGTGCCAGCGTCGATTTTCCGGAGCCGCTTTCCCCGACAATGCCGAGCACCGAGCCGGGCTCGAGCGTGAAGGAGACGTCATCGACGGCGCGAAACGTCTTCCGCGCAAACGGTCCTGCGCCGGATAGCGCATAGTCGCGCGTGACGTGGCGGACCTCGAGCAGGGGCGCCGATGTCATTGGGGCGCCCGCGTTTCGATGCCTGCGGCGAGGCCGCCGCGGCTGCGGCGCGGCATCGCCGCCAGCAGGGATTGCGTATAGGACGACTGCGGGGCGCGGAGCACGTCGGCCGTTCCGCCCTGCTCCATCGATCTGCCGTTCCACATCACCAGCATCCGGTCGGCGATGCGCGCGATGACGCCGATATCGTGGCTGATGAAGATCAGCGACATCTTCATGTCGGTGACGAGTTCGTCGAGAATATCGAGAATCTCCTTCTGAACGGTGACATCGAGCGCGGTGGTCGGCTCATCGGCGATCAGGAGACGCGGGTCGAGCGCCAGCGCGATCGCGATGCCGACGCGCTGACGCTGCCCTCCCGAAAGTTCATGCGGGAACGCATCGATGCGCCGGCGCGCGTCCGCGATCCGGACGCGGTCCAAGAGCCGGATCGATTCCTCGCGCGCCGCCGCACGGCCAAGCCCGCGATGCAGGATCAGGCCCTCGGCGATCTGAACGCCCACACGCTGCGCCGGGTTGAGCGCCGTCATCGGTTCCTGGAAGATCATGCCGATCCGTGCGCCGCGCACCTCGCACATCCGCGGTTCGGACGCAGCCAGAAGGTTTTCCTCATCGAGGAGGATCCGGCCGGACGGCCGCGCGATTGCCGGCAGCAAGCCGATGATGGCGAGCGCCAGCATGGTCTTGCCGGAGCCGGATTCGCCGACCACGCCAAGGGTCTCGCTCTCGCCGAGTTCGAACGAAATGCCGTCGACGACTCTGACATCCCGGCCGTCTCTGGCGGCGATGTCGACGGAAAGAGAATCCAGGCGCAGCATCGTCAGAGCCTTTGCCGCGGATCGAGATAGTCGCGCAGGCCGTCGCCGAGCAAATTGAGGCCCAGCACCGTGATCGCGATCGCGAGCCCCGGCACCAGCGCGAGATAGGGCGCGGTGCCGAGATAGGTCTGGGAGTCCGCGAGCATGCGGCCCCAGCTCGGATTGGGTGGCGCGACGCCAAGCCCGAGAAAGCTCAAGCCGGCTTCGGTCAGCATCGCCAAAGCAAGCTGAATGGCGGCCTGCACGATGATCTGGCTTGCGATGTTCGGCAGCACATGCGCAAAGCTGATGGCGAACCGGCCGCGGCCGGCCATGCGCGCGGCGAGAACATAGTCGCGCGCCCAGATCTGCTGCGCCGTGCTGCGGCCGATGCGGGCGAACACCGGCACCATGAAGGTTGCGATCGCGATCACCGCCGTCAGGACGCCACCGCCGAGCAAGGCCGCGATCATGATTGCTGAAATCAAGGGCGGCAGCGCGAAGATCGCGTCACAGACGCGCATGATCACGGTGTCGATGGCCCCGCGCCGGGCGGCACAGAGAATACCGAGCGCGGTGCCGACGCTCATGCCGAGCAGCACCGACAGCAGCGAAATCGACAGTGAATTGAAGCTGCCGGCCATCACCATGGACAGCACGTCGCGGCCGAGATGGTCGGTACCGAACAGCCCGTCGGTGAGCGGCGGCTGCAATTTCTGCAGAATGCGGATACGGATCGGATTTTGCGGCATCCAGACCAGGGACAGCAGCGCGACCGCGATAACTCCGGTCGTGATCGTCGCCCCGGTTGCGAGCCGCCATTGCGCAAAACGAGGCGCGTGGCGCGGAGAGACGGCAGCCATCGGCGCTTCGCTCATGCGCGCCTCCGCAGCCGCGGGTCCAGCATCAGATAGGCTGCATCGGCGATCAGATTGGCGAGGATCACCAGACCAGCGAATACCATGACGACGTTCTTGATGACGACGAGGTCGCGCTGCGCCAAAGCCTGCAGCGCCAGCCGCCCCATGCCCGGCAGAGTGAAGACATTCTCGACCAGGACACCGCCCGCGATCAGGAATGGCACCTGAAGCCCGACAATGGTGACCACCGGCACCATGGCGTTGGGCACGACATGGCGCCACAGCGCGCGGTTTCGCGACACGCCTTTGGCTCGCGCGGTGCGCACGAAATCCTCGTTCAGCACATCCAGCACGGCCGATCGCGTCACGCGCGTCAGGATTGCGGCCTGGGGAATGGCGAGCGCGACAGCCGGAAGGATCAGGGCGTGCAGGCCGGACCACACGCCCGCGCCCCAGCCGCGGAAGCCGCTGGCGGGAAACCAGCGCAGTTGCAGCGAGAACAACAGGATCAGCAGCAGGCCGATCCAGAAATTAGGCACGGCAATCCCGAGTTGCGCAAACAATGTCGCGGCGTGATCGACGGCACGGCCGCGCCGCGCGGCCGCGAACACCCCAAGCGGCACGGCGATCGACAGCACCAGCGTCATCGCCAGCAGCATCAATGGAATCGAGACGGCCAGACGCTCGCGGATCAGCTCGCCGACCGGCACGCCGTAGGTGTAGGACGTGCCGAGATCACCGACGAACATCCCGGAGATCCAGCCGATGTAACGAAGCAGCGCCGGCTGATCGAGCCCCATCTGGTGACGCAACGCGGCGAGCGTATCGGGCTGCGCGGAGGTGCCGAGCATGATCGCGGCAGGATCACCCGGCAACACTTCAAGGATAAGGAATACCGCGATGGAAATGAGCAGAAGTGTCAGCAACAGGGTGAGGACGCGCCATGCAAGCACTTTCACCATCGCCGGCGCCTCAGCCTTTTGCAGACAAGCCTGCTTCGGCCATTCCGCTCACTCGGTCCAGCGAACCTCGGTCACGTCATTTGACGGGATCGGCTCGTTTTTCCAGAGCCCTTCGAGCTTGGCATTCCACACTCCGAGCTTCGGCAGCACGAACAGATAGAGTGCGGGCACGTCGTCCGCCAGAATCTTCTGCGCATCGCCATAGAGCTTGGCGCGCGCGGCCGGGTCGGTGGTGCGTTCGGCTTCGGCATTGGCTTTCACGAAGGCCGGGTTCTTGTAATTGAAATAATATTTGTCGCGCGCGTAAATCTCGATGTCCAGCGGCTCGGCATGCGCAACGATCGTCATGTCGTAGTCCGCCGCGAGCAATACTTCCGCAACCCACTTCGCCGGAAATTCCGTCGGCACAATGTTCATCTTCACCCCGACATCCGCGAACATGGCCTGCAGCACCTCGGCGGTGCGCGTTGCATAGCCCATCTGCGGCATCTTGAACGAGAAGCTGAAGCCGTCGGGGTAGCCGGCCTCGGCGAGCAGCGCCTTGGCCTTCTTCGGATCATACGGATAGACGCCGGTGAGATCGATGTAGCCCGGATCATTCGGCGTGTAGTGGCTGCCGATCGGCGTGCCGAAGCCGGACCACGCCCCCTTGATCAGGAGATTCCGATCCACCGCCATCATCAGCGCCCGCCGCACCCGGGGATCATCGAACGGCTTGCGGGCGTTGTTCATGCCGGCGACCACCTTGAGTTCGGTGTTGCCGATCACGGCCGCAAATCGCTGGTCGCTCTGGAACTTGCCGTAGAGTTCAGGCGCGGTGAATTCCGAGAACGCATCGACATCGCCCGACAACAGGGCCGCGACCTGCGCCTGACTGTCATTGATGAAGCGGAACGTCACGTCTTCGAGCGCGACAGCACGTGACTTGTCCCAATAATTCGGGTCGCGCGTCAGTTCGACCCGGTCGCCCTTGACCCAGCTCTTCAGCTTGAACGGCCCGGTGCCGACCGGTGTCGTCTTGTTGTCAGCCGCGGATTTCGGCTCGACCATGACGGCGGCCGGCCAGGCCAGCCAGAACAACAGATTGCCTGACGGCGCCGTCAGCTTCAGCACGAGCGTGTCGGGCGATGGCGTTTCGATCGCGGTGATGACCGAGTAGAAACGCTTTTGCGGATTGGCCGAGTCCTTGCCGTTCGCGCGCTCGAGCGCGAATTTGGCGACGCTGGACTCGAAGACCTCGCCGTTCTGGAATTTGACGCCGCTGCGCAGCTTGAAGGTGTAGGTCAGGCCATCCGGCGAAACCGTCCAGCTTTCGGCGAGCTGCGGCTGCACCTTGCCGTCGCGGTCGATCCGCACCAGGCCCTGAAACACGTTTTGCCAGACCACCTGGCCGATCGCGACCGGCGCGGCGATGGTGGGATCGAGCCCCGGCGGCTCGATCGACATGCCCAGCACGAGCTTGGTCTTGGCTGCCGCGGCCTGCGCGGGCGCCAGCAGCGTCGCGGCTCCCCATGCGGCCAAAATGATGGCTAGTCGTCGCCCAACCCGAACAACACCGGACATGGCTGATACCCCTTTCAGCAAGCGGCCGATCAGCGGCCACGACGGCTTGCCTTTTGAGGTTTTAACGCGCGGGACGATCTTTTCAAGCAGCCGCGGCCCCGGCCGGCTGCGGGAGGTCGGCGGCGGCGCCGCGGTCACGCGATTCCGCCGCGGCCCCGTTGGACTGGAGCAAGGGCCGTCAGGAGCGCCGACCGGCAGCAGCGGCCGGACGCGAGACGCCGACCTGCTGCAACGCCTCGAGAAGATCGGCCGCAAGGTACGGCTTGCCGACAATCGCGACCCGGCTTTCGTCCTTGAAACGCGCCTGCAGCGCTGAACGGTCATGGCCGGTCGCCACCACAACCGGAAGTGACGGATAGATGGCCCGCAACTCCTTCAGCAGCATGTCGCCCGAACGATCCGGCAGACCGATGTCGACGATCGCGGCGTCGACCCCGCCCGGGATCAGGCGCAGCTTGTTGATCGCCTCGGTGGCGGAGCCCGCGGTATCGACCTTGAAGCCGGCATCCTCGAGCATGTCGATCGCCAGCATTTGCAACAAGATTTCATCCTCGACCACGAGAATGCGAAGCGGACCGGATCGCGCATCCAGGATGTCGCGCAGCTTCGCGGCTACGGCAACCTGAGAGAACGGCTTGGTGACCAGTTCGATGCCGGGATCGAGGCGGCCGTCATGGACGATCGCGTTGCGGGCATAGCCGGTCGTGAACAGCACCTTGAGATCCGGGCGTTTTCGGCGCGCGGCTTCGGACAATTGCCGCCCGTTCATGCCGCCAGGCAGACCGATATCGGTGAACAGCACCTGAATGTCCGGATGCTGATCGAGCACCTGCAACGCGGCCGCGCCATTGTTCGCTTCAAACACGCGATAGCCGAGCTCGCGCAGCGTTTCGGTCGAGTAGGCGCGGACGTCATCGTCGTCCTCCACCACGAGAATGGTCTCGCCGCCGACACTGCTGGGCGGCTGGATGACTTCCGGTTCGGGCTCAACCACGTCCTCGGCGTGCAATCGTGGCAGGTACAGCTTCACGCTCGTTCCAGCCCCGGGCTCGCTGTAGATTTTGACGTGACCGCCCGACTGCTTGACGAAACCATAGACCTGAGAAAGGCCAAGGCCGGTGCCGTGGCCGACATCCTTGGTCGTGAAGAACGGCTCGAAGGCGCGGGTCAGGACTTCGCGCGTCATGCCGATCCCGGTGTCGCTGACCGCCAGCATGACATATTGCCCCGGCGTCACTTCGGCGTTGTCGACGGTGTAATGCTCGTCGAGATAGACGTTGGCCGTCTCCAGAGTGAGCTTGCCGCCCTGCGGCATCGCATCGCGCGCATTGACGGCGAGATTGATGATCGCGACTTCGAGCTGGTTGGGATCGACGAAAGTCCGCCACACCCCGCCACTGAGCACCGTCTCCACCGCAATCGTTTCGCCGATGGTCCGCCGCAACAGATCGGACAGGCCATTGACCAGCCGGCCGAGTTCGACCGGCTTCGGATCGAGCGGCTGCTGTCGCGAGAATGCCAGAAGCCGCTGCGTCAGGGCCTCGGCGCGCCGCGCCCCGCGCATCGCCAGCTCCATCGACCGATCGATTTTCACGGCGTCAAGCTTGCCGTCGCGGGAGTAGCGCTGGATCGCTTCGAGATTGCCGATGATGATCGTCAGCAGGTTGTTGAAATCGTGCGCGACGCCGCCCGTGAGCTGGCCGATGCCTTCCATCTTCTGCGCCTGCATCAGCTGTTCCTGCGTCCGTATCAACGCCTGCTGGGCCTCGCGCCGCTCGGTGATGTCGCGGGTGATCTTGGCGAAGCCGAGCAGATGGCCGTCGCGATCGCGGATCGGATTGATCACCACATTGGCGAAGAAGCGCGATCCGTCCTTGCGAACGCGCCAGCCCTCGGCTTCGAATTTCCCGGTCCGCTCGGCGGTCTCCAAGGCGCGCTTCGGAACGCCGGCGAGGCGGTCCTCTTCGGGATAGAATTGCTGGAAATGCCGACCGACAATTTCGGAGGCCGCATAGCCCTTGATCCGTTCGGCCCCGGCATTCCAGTTGGTCACGATGCCTTCGGGGCTGATCATGTAAAGCGCGTAATCGACCACGCCCTCGACCAGATGCTGGAACTGGCTCTCCAGCTTTTCGCGGCGCTCGGCCTCCTCGATCAGATTTGCATTGGCGGCCGCGAGCTCGCTGGTGCGCTCCAGGACCATGCGCTCAAGCCCGAGCTCGGTCTCGCGCAAGGCCTGCTCGACCTGCTTGCGACGCTCAATCTCGGCCAGCGCCGCCTTATAGAGTCTCGCCTTCTCGATCGCGATCGCCGCGTGGAGGGCGATGGCGGCAACCACGCGCTCGGCGCGCATGTCGAACACATCCGGTTCGGGGTGGCCGAAAAACAGTCCGCCCAGCACCTCGCCATCGGCAGAAACAACCGGCACGGCCAGATAGCTCCGCACCGGCAGATGGCCTTTTGGCATGCCGTGATGGGGCGCGCTCTGACCGTAGCGAGGATCCTTGGTGATGTCGGGCGAGCGAACGATTCCCTCGCCCCGGAAAGTGGGGCCGAACACCGCCGTGTTGCGCGGCATCGGAAACCCTGCAAACGCCTCGCGCGACGCGCCGGACAGCGTGTAGAGCGTGTAGGATTCGCCGGCATCGTCTTTCACATTGTAGAAGAACGAACCGAATTGCGCGCCTGACAACCGCGTCGCCTCGTCGGTGACCAGCTGCACCGCGCGTTCCAGGTCGAGTTCAGCCGCGATCGCGCTGCCGACGGCATTGACCGCTTGCAGGATCTCCGCCTCTTGCCGCAGCATGCGGGCGTTCTCGCGCCGAGATTGCGCGAGCCGCAGATTCGATTCGAGCCGGGCCAGCAATTCCCGCGCCGAGAACGGCTTGGTGAGGTAGTCGTCGGCGCCGGCGCGGAGACCTTCGACCTTGGCTTCCTCGCCGGCTCGCGCCGACAGCAGCACGACCGGCGTGTCCCGGAGCGCTTCGTCCTCGCGTATTTTCGACAGCAGGCCGAACCCACCGAGCTCGGGCATCATGACGTCGGTCAGGATGAGCTGCGGCTTCGTCGCGCGCGCCACCCGCAAGGCAGCCTCCCCGTCCCTCGCGGTCGCAACACGGTAGCCGGTCGCGCGAAGCAGACGCTCGAGATATTCGAGCATGTCGGGGTTGTCGTCGGCGACGAGGATGTGCTGGCCCCGCCCCGTGGTCGCCGACATCCCCGTCTCCGCCGAGGAGACGGGGACGATCGCAGCGCCGGGGTCGACGGCATCGGTGCCGCCAAGCCAGCCGGTCGCTTCCTGGACGTAGGCTTGCGTCCGCAAAGGCGACGGCGCGTCGGCGCGCGGTTCCGTGACGCTGTCGGCCGGCAGATGCGCCGAGCCGAGCCGCAATGTGACGACAAATTCGCTGCCCTTGCCCGCCTCGCTTGCGACCCGGATGGTGCCGGCGTGAAGCTTGACCAACTCATTGACCAAAGCGAGGCCGATGCCGCTGCCTTCGACACTCCGCCCCCGCGCGTTCTCGATCCGATGAAAGCGTTCGAACACATGCGGAATTTCGTAAGCAGGAATGCCCGTACCGGTGTCGCGGAACGTGATCTCGACGCTCTTGCCGTCCGCCGTCCCGCGGCCGATCAGCGCGATCTCGCCTTCAAACGTAAATTTCAGCGCGTTGGAGAGCAGGTTCAGAACGATCTTCTCCCACATTTCGCGGTCGACATGGACCGGGCCGGCAAGCGGGGGAAAATCGATTCGCAGCTTCAATCCGGCGCGTTCAATCGCCGAGCGGAAGCCGGACGCGAGATCGGTGGTGAAAGCGGCCAGGTCGATGGGTTCGAAGGTCGCGGTCTGCTTGCCGGCCTCGATGCGCGAGAAATCAAGCATCGTGTTGACGAGCTTGAGCAGACGGATCCCGCTGCGATGAGCCAGCGAGACCAGAGCGCGGTTCTCCGGCAACACGCTTGGCTCGGGCTTGGCCAGGACCTCTTCCAAAGGTCCGAGCATCAACGTCAATGGCGTGCGGAATTCATGGCTGACATTGGAGAAGAACACGGTCTTGGCGCGGTCAATCTCGGCCAGCGCTTCGGCGCGCCGGCGTTCCTGCTCGTAGGCCTGCGCATTGGCAATCGCGGCGCCGATCTGGCCGGCGGCCAGACTGAGAAAATCCTGATAGCCCGCATCGAACAGCCGAAACGGGTTGAGCCCGACGATCAGACAGCCGGCGTGCCCGCTGCCCCCGCTCGCCGGAATCGGAATCACGACCGCTTTTCGCGGCGGGACCTGCCATGCGCCGGTTGGAAACGCTGCCGAAAACTCGCCGAGATCGTCGACAACCTGCAGCGTCTGCCCGTGCAGCGTCTGCTTAATCGGCCATGGGTGTTCGGAATCCGCTGCAAGGTTGTGCACAGCCGCCGGATGATCGGCCTCGATGCCGGCAAGCCCGGCGAGGCTCGCGCCGCGGCCGTCCCCTTCCAGCACGTAGATCAACGCAAATGGCAGATCGCGCGAGGCGGCAGCCAACGCTCGTGCGGCCTGGGCGCAGGCTTCGTTTCGTGTTCTTGCGTCCGCGGTGCTGGCCGCGAGATCGCGCAGCAGCGCGAGCTGCCGCTCTCCGATCACCCGTTGGGTGTCATCGGTATTGGCGCAGAAAATTCCGCCGGCTTCGCCATTATCATTCGGTATCGGGCTGTAGGAGAAGGTGTAATAGGTCTCTTCGGGATAACCGTTGCGCTCCATGATGAGCAATTGAGATTCGACGTAAGTTCCCTCCTGCCTGCCCATGGCTCTCTCGAGCATCGGGCCGATCTCGTCCCAGATCTCGCGCCAAACCACCGAGGTCGGTCGACCCAACGCCCAGGGATGCTTGCCGCCGATAATGGATTTGTAGGGATCGTTATAGAGGTAGGTGAGCTCGGGTCCCCAGCCGATCCAGATCGGCTGCTGCGAGGTCAGCATGATACCGACAGCGGTTTTCAAACCTTGCGGCCAGCCTTGCGGGGGGCCAAGCGCGGTCGCGTTCCAGTCGAACGCGCGCATCAATTCCGCCAACTCGCCTTGGCCGAACAGCAGGGGATCGCTATCCGCCAGCACGCCGCTCTTACGCCTGCCCTTCAGCACTGTTGCTCCGTTGACCGCGGATTGAGCGGACGTTCACCGTGCCTCTAACGCCCTCCTGGCAAAAAAGTTCCCTCGATGTCAAAGGCCCCCTATGTCAAGAGAAAGAGCGGCTCCTTTGGGTCGCTCTTTCCCTTCAAAGGCCTTTCGGCCCCGTTCGCGCCCCGGCTCAGCTCGCTGCGCGCAGATTGACGGTGCTTTCGGCGATGGTCGTGAGCTTCTGATCCGCCGATTTTTCCTCATCCAGCGTCTTTTGCAGCACTGCGGCACAGTCATTGCGGCCCAGGCGCTTCGCCCAGGCAACCAGCGAGCCATATCGGGTGATTTCGTAATGCTCGGCCGCCTGGGCGGCGTTGATCAGGGCGGCGTCGAGCACGGCCTTGTCCTCGACTTCCCCGGCGGTGTCATTGGCTTCCTCGATGATGCCGTCGATTGCCGGACAATCGACCGCTTTCACCTTGGCGCCGTGCATACGGAAGACATCCTCCAGACGTTTGACGTGACCTTCGGTTTCCTTCAGATGCGACAGGAAACCTTGCTTCAACTGAGGGTCTGTCGCCTTCTCTGCCATCTTTGGCAGCGCTTTCACCAATTGCTGCTCGGCGTAGTAGATGTCCTGCAGTTGGTGCACGAACAGATCATTCATGGTCTTGATGTCCTTGGTGAACAGTCCCATCGGGTTCTCCTTGCTGATTGGAACAAGCAAGCGCGCCTTGCTTGCAGCGGCAACGAGATCAGAGATGGGATGTTCCGAAAGCCTCGCGCCCCTCACGCAGGTTTCGTGATTGCGTCATGCAGGCCACACCGCGACAATCTATTCCTGTTTCTGCTCGCTGTTCCTGGTCGCGGCGATTTGAATTTTTCCAGTCAGGGTGAGGCGGTGATCATGCGTGCGCGCAAGGCTTGGCGCAATGCCGCCGAGTTCACTTTCGATGGCAGTTCCTCGAGCGGACACGCAAAACGACGACGCCAGTTCGGATGCGTGTCGACCGTGCCCGGCACGTTCGGCTGCTCGTGCGTGCCGACGATATCTTCCAGCGCGACGGCAAGCAGCTTTGACGGCGCCTGCGCCAGATATTCAACAACCCCAAGAAAGTCGGCGGAGAGCCCCGCATCGCGCAAGGCGGCATCGAGCGCATGACGCGCTTCCAAGCGCTGGGCCTCGTTTTCGCCGGGATCGATGCCAAGCGCGTGCTTTGTGGCGAGATCGCGACCCGATCGCCATCCGGCAAACGACGCCAGATCATGGGTGTTGAAGGTCACCAGCGCATTCGCATCATAGTCGCGCGGCGGGATGAACGAGCCGTCGTGCCGCCGCTCGAACAGCATCACCTTGTAAGACAGGATTCCTGCGCGCGCGAGCGCCTCGCGAAAGCCGTCCGGCACCGTACCGAGATCCTCGCCGACCACGATGCAGCGTGCGGCCTCGCTCTCCTGTGCGATCACGCGCAGCAACGCCTGCAGCGGCATCCGAACATAAACCCCTTCGCGCGGCGAAAAGCCTTTTGGAATGAGGTAGAGCCGGTTGAGGCCCAGGATGTGGTCGAGCCTGATTGCGCCGGCATAGCGCATCGAGGCCTGCAGCATCTGTCGGAACGGCGCAAACTGCGCGGCTTCAAGGCTGGGGCCATTGAATCCCGCAAGCCCCCAATCCTGCCCCGCAGTGTTGAGGAGATCCGGCGGCGCGCCGACTGACAGCGCCGGTGAAATCGCGGTCTGCGCGTTCCAGGCGTCGAAGCCGCCGGCCAGTACGCCAACGGCGACATCCAGGTAAAGGCCGACCGCCATCGCTTTGGCCTTCGCCAGCGCAGCACAGCGCGCGAGCTGGGCGTCGGCTGACCACTGCAGATATTCGACATAGGCGATTTCGGCTTCGTCTTCGCCGGCATGATGCCGCTCGATCGCCGCATCGTCGGGACGGCGCCACTGCGGCGGCCAATCCCACCACGCTCCGCCGAACCGGTGACGCAGCACCTCGAAACTGGCGAAGCGCTTCAGCAGCATGCCGCGCTCGCTGCGAAACGTCTCGAAGGCAGCGCGCCGCTCATGGCTTGCTCCGGCGCGGAATTGCGCAAAGCAACGGCGCAACGCCGCGTATTTCAGCCGGGCAACCGCCTCGTAATCGACCAGCGTCCGCGCGCGGGCCGCCGCGAGCGCGGCCTGATCGAGGTCCGCGGGAGCGAATTCGGGCAAGGCTTCGATATCGATGTAGAGCGGATTGAGAAACAGCCGGCTGTTCGGGGCGTAAGGACTGCAATCGGAAGGACAATCATCAAACAGCGCGTGAAGCGGATTGAGCCCGATGCCTGCACAGCCGAGCGGCGCAGCCAGCTCCATCAGCGCGGCGAGATCGGTGAAATCGCCGATGCCCCAATTGCGTCGCGAGACGACACTATAAAGCTGGACCGTCAGCAGCCAGCCGCGGTCGAAATCACCGCGATAGGCCTGCGCGGCAATTGAATCATCACGACGCTCGTGCGTGGCGTGGTCCAACTCGGGCAAGGCCGCGAGCGCGGCGCGCAAAGCCTCCGGCCGAGCGATTTGCAGGTGTCCCTGCGCGTCATGGAATTCCGTGAGAATGCCTTTGGCTTGCGCCGTCGAATAAAGAGGATCCAAAGCTGCCCCACTTGCTGGCAAAACGAAATGAAAGGATTAACTCAGCCGGCGCCTTCAAGTTCCAGCGGAACTTTGGCGAGGGCGGGTGGTTAATCCGCGGTCCGAGGTCCATCACCCAACCTCCATTCACCAGAAAAGCATAGCGCATGTCGGTATCCGCGCAGAGAACCATGCCGCTACGGTCGGGCGAACACGGCGCAACCGCGGGCAGCTTCCACATTGAAGACGTCTATCCCCGCATCGATGGCGGCCGATTCCCTGTGAAGCGGCTGGTCGGCGACCCCTTTGAGGTCTGGGCTGACATTTTCCGCGGCGGCCACGACATCGTGGCCTCCGAGTTGATCTGGCGTCGCGAGCAGGACCGGGAGTGGCAGCGCACCCCCATGACGCCGCACGAGAACGACCGCTGGCGCGGCAGCTTCACGCCGGACCAGCCCGGTCGCTACGTGTATGCGATAGAAGCCTGGACCGACCTCTATGCCAGCTGGAAACACGGCTTCGAGCTGAAGCGCAAGGCCGCGCAAGATGCGGGCCGGGATGCGAACGCCGAGATCGGCCTCGATGCGCTGGAGGGCGCGACGCTGCTGACGCAGGCTCAGCATGGCAGCCCGCAGGCCGCCGCCGCCATTGTCGGCCGCTGCAACGCCTACCTTGAAACCGGTGATCTGGACGCCCTGATCGCGCCGGAGCTCGATGCTGCGATGGCCGAGAGCCAGCCTCGCGCCGATCTGACGCGATCGCGACTTTTCCCGCTGATGATCGACCGGCCGCGCGCGGTGACCGGCGCCTGGTATGAAATGGTGCCGCGAAGCCAGAGCAGCGTAGCGGGACAGCACGGCACGTTCGGCGATTGCATCGCGCGGCTGCCCGACATCGCGGCGATGGGGTTTGACGTGCTCTATTTCACGCCGATCCATCCGATCGGCACCACCAACCGCAAAGGTCGCAACAATGCGCTGGTCGCCGAACCCGGCGATCCCGGCAGCCTCTACGCGATCGGCGCGGCTGCCGGCGGCCATGATGCCATTCATCCACAACTCGGCACGCTCGCGGATTTTGACGCGCTCGTGGAGGCCTGCCGGTCGCACCGGCTCGAAGTCGCCCTCGACATCGCCGTACAATGCTCGCCCGATCATCCGTGGCTGAAGCAGCATCCAAACTGGTTCAAGCGGCGTCCCGACGGCTCGATGAAATTCGCCGAGAATCCGCCGAAAAAATACGAAGACATCGTCAACCCGGATTTCGGTTGCGAGGATGCCGGCTCGTTATGGGATGCGTTGCGTGACGTGTTCCTGTTCTGGATCGGGCATGGTGTCCGGATCTTCCGCATCGACAATCCGCACACCAAGCCGTTCAATTTCTGGGAATGGCTGATTCATGACATTCAGCTGAAACATCCCGACGTGGTTTTCCTTGCCGAGGCGTTCACGCGTCCGAAACTGATGAAGGGGCTGGCGAAGCTCGGCTTCAGTCAGTCCTACACCTATTTCACCTGGCGCACGCAGAAATGGGAGATCGAATCCTATCTCAACGAACTGACCCGCTATCCCGAGCGGGACTATTATCGGCCGAACTTCTTCGTCAACACGCCCGACATCCTGCCCTATCATCTGCAGAGCGGCGAAGCCTGGATGTTCAAGGCGCGCGTCGCGCTGGCCGCGACCCTGTCGGCCAGCTACGGCATCTATAACGGCTTCGAACTGCTGGAGCACGAGCCGATCCCCGGCCGCGAGGAATATCTCAATTCGGAAAAATACGAGATCAAGACGCGCGACTGGAACAAGCCGGGCAACATCAAGGATTACATCGCAGCGCTCAATCGCGCGCGGCGCGACAACGCCGCGCTGCTGCAGACGCGGAACCTTCGTTTCCTGCCGATCCAGAACGATCACATCGTGGGCTGCGTGAAGCAGTCCGACGCCGGCGACAATGTCGTCGTCGCCGCGATCGCGCTGTCGAGAGACGCTCATGAATTCTGGTTGCCGCTTGACGGGGTTCAAACGGCGACGGCCGAGGGACCCAAGGCGCCCGTGGTGCTCGAAAACCTGATGAGCGGCGAGCGGCACCCGATCGAATGGGGCGGCGCGCATCTTCGTCTCGATCCGCAGCGCGAGCCGGCGCTGCTGTTCCGCTGCCTGGCATAAGGCCCGCCATGAATGAAATGCGTCCACACGAGACGGCGTACCAGACGGCCACGGATGAACTGTGGTTCAAGGACGCGGTCATCTATCAGCTGCACGTCAAGGCGTTCTCGGACAGCAACAATGACGGCATCGGCGATTTCGCGGGCCTGACCGACCAGCTCGACTATCTGCAGGAGCTCGGCGTCAACACGCTGTGGCTTTTGCCGTTCTATCCCTCTCCCGGCCGCGACGACGGCTATGACATCGCCGATTACGGGTCGATCAACTCCCAGTTCGGCAGCATGAAGGATTTCCGCCGCTTCATCCAGGAGGCGAAACGGCGGGGGCTGCGCGTCATTACCGAGCTCGTCATCAACCACACCTCGGACCAGCATCCCTGGTTCAAGCGCGCGCGGCGCAGCGCGCCCGGCTCCAGCGCCCGCAACTGGTATGTCTGGAGCGACACCGACCAGAAATATCTGGGAACGCGCATTATCTTCACCGACACCGAGAAATCGAACTGGACCTGGGACCCGGAGGCCAAGGCCTATTACTGGCACCGCTTCTTCTCGCATCAGCCGGACCTGAATTTCGACAACCCGCGCGTGGTCAGCGCGGTGGTGCAGGTGATGAAACGATGGCTCGACACCGGCGTCGACGGTTTCCGGCTCGATGCGATTCCCTATCTGTGCGAACGCGACGGCACCAACAACGAAAACCTCCCGGAGACACACGCGGTCATCAAGCACCTGCGCGCCGAACTGGATTCCTACATGAAGGGCAAGGTGCTGCTGGCCGAAGCCAATCAATGGCCGGAGGACGTGCAGCAATATTTCGGCAATGGCGACGAATGCCATATGGCCTATCACTTCCCGCTGATGCCGCGCATCTACATGGCAATTGCGCAGGAAGACCGTTTCCCGATCGTCGACATTTTGCGCCAGACGCCGGACATCCCCGCGAACTGCCAGTGGGCCATGTTCCTGCGCAATCATGACGAGTTGACCCTGGAAATGGTCACCGATGTGGAGCGCGATTATCTGTGGTCGACCTACGCCGCCGATCACCGCGCCCGCATCAATCTCGGCATCCGCCGCCGGCTCGCGCCGCTGATGGACAATGACCGGCGCAAGATCGAATTGATGAATTCGCTCCTGATGTCGTTTCCGGGCACGCCGATCATTTATTACGGCGACGAGATCGGCATGGGCGACAACATCTATCTCGGCGACCGCAACGGCGTGCGCACGCCCATGCAATGGACCCCCGACCGCAATGGTGGATTTTCGCGTTGCGATCCGGCGCGGCTCTATGCGCCGCCTGTGATGGACGCGGTCTACGGCTATGAAGCCGTCAATGTCGAGGCGCAGTCGCGCAGCCTGTCGTCGCTGTTGAACTGGACCAAGAAGCTGATCTCGGTGCGCAAATCGAGCCAGGCCTTCGGCCGCGGGTCGATGGCGTTCGTGCGATCATCGAACCGTGCGGTGCTGGCCTATCTGCGCCAATACGAGGACGAGGTGCTGCTGTGCGTGGCGAACCTGTCGCGCTCGGCCCAGGCCTCAGAACTCGATCTGTCGCACTGGAAAGGGCGTTCGCCGGTCGAAATGCTCGGGCAGACCACCTTCCCCGACATCGGCGAGCTGCCCTATCTCGTGACCCTCGCGCCGTACGGTTTCTACTGGTTCCAACTCACCATCAAGCCGCCCTCGATCCACGAGGCGCCGCCGCTGGTGCCGGAATATGAAACGCTGGTCATCCCGCCCGGATCGAGCTGGACCTCGCTGACGCGCACGCGATTGATCTTCGAACGCGACGTGCTGCCCGGCTATCTGTCGCGAACCCGCTGGTTTCCGGAACGCAATGCCGCCCTGATTGCCGCGCATGTGGTCTCCGCCGTGCCGCTCGACCGCATCGGCGCCAACCGCCCCTGGCTTGTCATCTTCGAGGCAAACCACCGGGGCGAAAAAGCCCGCTACGCCCTGCCCGTGCGCATCCAGTGGGAACATCTCGATCGCAAGCACTACAATGCCCGTGCGCTTGCGGCCGTGCGCCAGGCGTCCCGCGAGGGGTCCCTGACCGAAATCGCGACCGACAAGGATTTCGTCGCGGGTCTTCTGAAAAATTTGCGCGAAGGCACGGTGATCGAGGAAGGCGGCCTGAAGGTCGAGTTCAAACCGACCTATCGGCTGCAATTGGTCCCCGGCGAAGCCATCGATTCCGTCCGCCCCGTTCAGAGCGAACAGTCCAACACGACTGCGCTGGTCGACGATGATTTTGTCGTCAAACTCTATCGCAAGCTCGAGCCGGGCATCAATCCGGAGATCGAAGTCGGGCGTTTCCTCACCGACGTGGCCGGCTTTGCCAACACCCCGGCGCTGCTCGGCAGCGTCGAGCTGGCGGGGCCGGAGACATCCAACGCGGTCGCGGTGGTGCACGCTTTCGTGGAGAATCAGGGCGACGCCTGGACGGTGTCATCCGGCGCATTGGCGCGCTTCATCGACGAGCAGCGGCTGGTCGGCACCGCTGATGCCAGCCCGGCCGAAGACGAAAAGGCGGCCTATCAACGCTACATGCTGCAGACCGGCCGCCGTGTCGCCGAGATGCAGCTTGCGCTTGCGAGCCGTGACGACATCGACGAGTTCAAGCCGGAGCCGTTCGGCGCTGCCGACAGCCGCCGATGGGTCGATGTGCTGGCGACGCGAGCCGAGCTGACCTTCGAGCGGCTCGCTCGCGGAGGCGGCTCCGAACGCGACAGGTCGCTGATCGAGCAGCTGCTGGAACACCGCGGCCGCTTGCGCCAATTGCTCGACGAATTGCTGCCCGAGAGCATCGATCTTCATGCGATCCGCAATCATGGCGACCTGCATCTCGGCCAAATGCTGGTCGTTCGCGACGATATCTTCATCATCGATTTTGAGGGCGAACCGCGCCGGAGTTTCGCCGAGCGCCGCATGAAGGCGCCGGCGGCGCGCGACGTCGCCGGCATGGTGCGCTCGATCGATTACTCCGTCAGTTCGGCACTGGAACGCAATGTGAAGCTCGCCGCCGACGAGGGCGGCCGAATCGCCGCCGCGCTGGCGAGTTGGCGCGAGGACTCCATCGCCACCTTCCTGTCGACCTACCGCGAAGCGATGACCAACGCCCGGCTGTGGCCCGCCGACCGCGCGACAGCCGACAAGCTCCTGCGGTTCTTTCTGCTCGAGAAGGCGTTCTACGAAATCGATTATGAGCTGGCGCACCGCCCGGATTGGCTGCACATCCCGTTGGAAGGCGCGCTGCGAGCACTCAGCGGAGGAGCTAACGGATGAGCGATCTTTCGCCCGAAGCCTATGCCATCCTGGAACGGCGTCACTCCGATCCGTTCCACTATCTCGGCCGCCATCGGGAAGATGGCCATGACGTGGTCCGCGCCTATCTGCCTGACGCCTCCGAGGTTTCGGTGCTCGATGAGAACGGCGATGCGATCCCGCTGGCCTGCATCCACCAGGCGGGTCTTTTCGCCGGCGAATTGCCCGATCACACCGAGCGCTATCGCCTGCGCGCGCGCTATGGCGAGACGACGGTCGAACTGCAGGACCCCTATCGGTTCTCGCCGATCCTGACCGATTTCGATCTGTACCTGCTCGGCGAAGGAACGCACCGCCGGCTCTATGACAAGCTGGGCGCGCACCCGATGACGCTGGACGGCACCGAGGGCGTCGGCTTCGTGCTGCTGGCGCCGAACGCCCGATCCGTCGCAGTCGTCGGGGACTTCAATTATTGGGACAGCCGCCGCCATCCGATGCGGGTGCGCGGCAGCGGCTATTGGGAGCTGTTCATTCCCGGCATCCACGCGGGCGCCCGATACAAATTCTCCATCGTCGGCCGCGATGGCCGGCAATTGCCGCTGAAGGCCGACCCGGTCGCCTTCGCCGCCGAGGTGCCGCCCCACACCGCCTCTGTCGTGTTCGATGAAGCCGGACTGAAACGGCCCCCGCCCGCGCGCAACGACCTCAACGCACGGACGTCGCCGATCTCGATTTATGAGGTGCATCTCGGCTCGTGGCGGCGCGGCGACCGCAACCGCTGGCTGACATACCGCGAGCTTGCCGAGCAATTGCCCCGTTACGCGCGCGACCTCGATTTCACCCATGTCGAGCTGATGCCGATCAGCGAGCATCCGTTTGACGGCTCCTGGGGTTACCAGCCCACCGGCCTGTACGCGCCGACCAGCCGGTTCGGCTCGCCGCAGGAGTTTGCCGAACTGGTCGCCGCCTTCCACCGCGAGGGCATCGGCGTGCTCCTGGACTGGGTCCCCGGGCATTTTCCCGATGATCCGCACGGGCTCGCCGGTTTCGACGGCACCGCGCTCTACGAACACGCCAACCCGCTGCAGGGCCGGCATCTCGATTGGGGCACGCTGATCTACAATTACGGACGCACCGAGGTCGTCAACTTCCTGATTTCGAATGCGCTGTTCTGGCTGGACCGTTACGGCGTCGACGGCCTGCGCGTCGATGCCGTCGCCTCAATGCTCTATCTCGACTACAGCCGGCCCGAAGGCGGCTGGATTCCGAACAAGCATGGCGGGCGGGAGAACCTGGAAGCGATCGAATTCCTGCGCCGCTTCAATCGCGAAGTCTTCGGCGATTTTCCCCACGCGACGACCGCAGCGGAAGAATCGACCGCGTGGCCGCAAGTCTCGCGCCCCACCGAATATGGCGGGCTTGGCTTCGGCTACAAATGGAATATGGGCTGGATGCATGACACGCTGAACTACATCAGCAAGGATCCGATCTATCGCAAGCACCATCACGGCCAGATCCTGTTCGGCCTGCATTATGCGTTCTCGGAAAACTTCATCCTGCCGCTGTCGCATGACGAAGTCGTGCACGGCAAACGCTCGATCCTCGGCCGCATGCCGGGTGACGAGTGGCAGCGCTTCGCCAATCTGCGCGCCTATTACGGTTTCATGTTCGGTCATCCCGGCAAGAAACTGCTGTTCATGGGCGGCGAGTTCGGCCAGCAGCACGAATGGAATCACGATCAGTCGCTGGATTGGCATCTGCTGGACCACGAACCGCATCGCGGCATCCAATTGGTGATCCGCGATCTGAACGCGCTGTATCGGCGCCTGCCGGCCCTGCACGAGCTCGATTGCGATCCCGCGGGCTTCGAATGGGTGATCGTCAACGACGCCGACCACAGCGTGTTCGCCTGGATGCGCAAGGGCAGCGGCGGCCGCGACCGGTGCCTCGTGGTCACCAATTTCACGCCAAATGTCTATCACGATTACCTGATCCGCGTGCCCTTCCAGGGACGCTGGCGTGAGGTGCTCAACACCGACTCCGCTCATTATGGAGGCAGCAACATCGGGAACAGCGGTGTCGTCGAGACGTTGAATGCCCTGGTGCCGACATTGAAACTGACGATTCCGCCCCTTGCGGCGATTTTTCTGATTCCGGAATTCGACTGATGCGCCTGTCAGAAGGCTCTCCCTTCCGTCTCGGCGCAAGCTGGGACGGTCGCGGGACCAATTTCGCGTTGTTCTCGGCCAATGCCGAGAAAGTAGAGTTGTGCCTGTTCGATGCGCAAGGCCGTCGGGAGATCGAACGGATTGCGCTGCCGGAGCGAACCGAGGACGTCTGGCACGGCTATTGTCCCGATATTTCACCGGGCCAGCTCTATGGCTATCGCGTCTATGGACCTTACGCCCCGGAGCGCGGGCATCGCTTCAATGCGAACAAGCTGCTGCTCGACCCCTATGCAAAACGCATCGCCGGGCGGCTGGTGTGGAGCGATGCTCATTTCGCCTATCGCACCGGCAGCCCGCGTGAAGACCTCTCGTTCGACCGACGCGACAATTCCCGCGGCATGCTGAAGGCTGTGGTGGTCGACGAGACCTTCAACTGGGGCCGGCGCGAGCAGCGCCCCAGCATTCCCTGGGAAGACACCATCATCTACGAGGCCCATGTCAAAGGCCTGACGCAGATGCGGAGCGACATCGCACCGGGCCTGCGCGGACAATATCGGGCCTTGGCCACGCCAGAGATGGTCGCGCATCTGCGGAAACTCGGCGTCACCACCATCGAGCTGCTGCCAATTCACGGCTTCGTCGACGACCGTCAACTCGTCGAACGCAAGCTTGTGAACTATTGGGGATACAACAGCATCGCCTTTTTCGCGCCGGAGCCGCGCTACTCCAGCGATGGCGCAATCGATGAATTCCGGACCACGGTGGCGCGGCTGCACGATGCCGGTTTCGAGGTCATGCTCGACGTCGTCTACAACCACACCGCCGAGGGCAACCATATGGGCCCGACGCTGTCCTTTCGCGGCATCGACAACGCTTCCTATTACTGGCTGAATCCGAAGACGCCGCGCTACTACGACGACTTCACCGGCTGCGGCAATTCGCTGAACCTGTCGCATACGCGCGTCTTGCAGATGGTGATGGATTCGCTGCGCTATTGGGTCGAGGTCTGCCATGTCGACGGCTTCCGCTTCGATCTCGCAACCACGCTGGCGCGTGGAGCACAGGGGTTTGACCGGCACAGCCCTTTCCTCACCGCGGTCCGGCAGGACCCCGTGCTCGCCGCGGTGAAGCTCGTGGCCGAACCCTGGGATGTCGGTCTCGGCGGCTATCAGGTCGGCGCCTTTCCCTCACAATGGTCGGAGTGGAACGACCGCTATCGGCGCGCGCTGCGACGGTTCTGGGCGGGGGAAGGCAACCTGATCGGCGAAGTCTCCGGACGGATGACCGCGTCCTCCGACCTGTTCAATCATGACGGGCGAGCGCCGCGCGCCGGCATCAATCACGTGACCGTCCATGACGGCTTCACGCTCGCCGATCTGTTCTCCTACAACGAGAAACACAATGAGGCGAATGGCGAGGACAATCGCGACGGATCGGACGACAATGTCAGCACCAATTGCGGCCACGAAGGACCGACTGACGACCCGACGATCATCGCTCTGCGGCGCCAGCTTCGCAAGAATCAGCTCGCATGCCTGCTGCTTGCGCAAGGGATTCCCCTGATCCTGGCCGGAGACGAAGTCGGCAACAGCCAGAACGGCAACAACAACGCTTATTGTCAGGACGACGAAATCGGCTGGGTCGATTGGTCGAATCTTGGCAATGACGACGACATGAGCGACTTCGTCGGCCAGCTCACGGCGTTGCGGAAGCGCTTTTCGCAACTTCGGGCTCGGCACTGGGTGAACGGCCGCCAGCCCGACGGCTCCTATGGCGTGCTCTGGCTCAGGCCGGACGCCCAGGAGATGACGGAGGGCGACTGGAATTTTCCGGAAGGCCGCTTCCTTGCCTATGCGCTCGGACCAACAGAGGCCGGCGCGCCGTCGCTGTTCGTCGTGCTGAACGGCGCCGAGCAACCCATCAACTTCAAGCTGCCCGGAAAAGACCCGCAGACAAAGTGGCGGTGCGTGCTGCACACAACCGACGGCAGCCGCACCGCGACATCGCCTTCGGCGGCCTCGGAGGTGAGCGCGCCGCCGCGGAGCGTCATCGCGTTCGAAGGCCAGCTATGAGCGGGCCTCGCTTCGGCCCCCTGCTTCGTCGCGATGGCGCCGCCCTGCGGCTGTGGGCGCCGGCGGCGCGCGCCGTGACGGCCATGCTGGACCGGCCGCATCCGATGATGAAGGACGACGCCGGATGGTTCACGGTGGAGGTCGCGCAGGCCCGTGCCGGCACGCGATACAAATTCCGGATCGACGACGAGATCGAGGTGCCGGATCCCGCGTCTCATTTCCAGCCTGACGACGTTTCGGGCCCGAGCGAGATCATCGATCATACCGCCTATCCCTGGCGAGCGCCGCAATGGACCGGCCGGCCCTGGAGCGAGGCGGTCATTCTGGAATGCCATGTCGGGACTTTCACGCCCGCGGGCACCTACCGCGCGATGATCGAGAAGCTCGAGCATCTCGTCGACAGCGGGATCACCGCAATCGAGCTGATGCCGCTCGCCGATTTCGCGGGGGCGCGCAACTGGGGCTATGACGGCGTCTTGTGGTACGCGCCCGACCACGTTTACGGCACGCCGGACGATTTAAAGACCCTGATCGATGAAGCCCATCTGCGCGGACTGATGGTGTTTCTCGACGTCGTCTATAATCATTTCGGGCCGGAGGGAAATTATCTCGGCCGCTATGCGCCGCAATTCTTCTGCGACCGGCAAACGCCATGGGGCGCCGCCATCGATTATCAGCGCCCGGAGGTCGAGGACTTCGCAATCGAGAACGCGCTGCATTGGCTTGGTCACTATCGCTTCGATGGGCTGCGGCTCGACGCCGTCCATGCCATCGGCGAACCCGGCGGCCTGAAGCTGCTCGCCGAGCTGAGCCAGGCTGTCGGCGAGTTCGCGCAGCAAACTGGGCGCATCATCCATCTCATGCTCGAGAACGACGACAACCGCACCTCACTGCTCGACCCGACAACAGCTGCCCCCCGCGGAAAATACCGCGCCCAGTGGAACGATGATTATCATCACGCCTGGCATGTCCTGCTCGCCGGCGAGACACACGGCTATTATATGGATTACGAGCGGCCGGCCGAGTTGATCGCCCGCGTGCTGCGTAAAGGCTTCGCCTATCAGGGCGAGGCTTCGAAGCACCGTGGCGGCACAAAGCGGGGCGAAGCCGTCAACAACCTGCCGCCGACGGCCTTCATCAATTTCCTGCAGAATCACGACCAGATCGGCAATCGCGCGCTGGGCGACCGGCTGGAATGGTCGGCCGATCCGCGCGCGATGGAAGCGGCGCTCGCCGTGACCCTGCTCGCGCCCATGCCGCCCATGCTGTTCATGGGCGAGGAATTCGGCGCGCGGACGCCGTTTCCGTTCTTCTGTGATTTCAGGGGCGAGCTTGCGGATGCGATCCGTGCGGGTCGACGCCGCGAATTCGCCCAGGCCTATGCGGCGTTCGGCGACGAGGTGCCCGATCCGCTTGCGCTTGCGACATTCAAATCCGCAGTGCTCAACTGGTCGGACCTTGCGGACGCAGGCCTGCATCGCCACGCCTATGTGAAGCGCCTGTTACAGGTCCGGCGCGCGGAAATCGTCCCGCGTCTTGCAACCATCAAGTTTCAGGACGCCGACCATCGCAACGGCGTGCTGTTGGCGTCATGGCTGTCGGCGGGCGACAGCCTGCTGCTGTTGCAGGCCAATCTCAGCGACGAGCCCCGCCCCCGACGGCAGGCGGATCAGGGTCTCCAGATCTGGGGCCGCGGCGTGCCGGACCGGATCCAGCCTTGGTCGGTGTTCTGGTCGACGAGGGAGGCCTGATGCCCTCGCCCGTGCCGCTCGCAACCTACCGGCTGCAACTGACATCCGAATTCGCATTCAAGGATGCGGCTGCGATCATCCCGTATTTGAAGAAACTGGGGATCTCGCATGTCTATGTGTCGCCGATCCTGAAGGCGCGGCACGGCAGCACGCATGGCTACGATGTGGTTGACCACAGCGAGATCAACCCCGAACTCGGCGGCGATGCCGGCTTCGCGCAGTTCAGCACCGCGTTGAAGCGTCATGATCTCGGCCTGATCCTGGATTTTGTGCCTAACCATATGGGCGTGCATTTCGACGACAACGCCTGGTGGCTCGACGTCCTGGAATGGGGGCCGCAATCGCCGTTTGCCAATTCCTTCGACATCGATTGGGACATGCTGCCGTTCCGCACCAAGCCGGGCCTGCTGCTGCCGATCCTGGGCGCATCCTATGGCGAGGCTCTCGGCAAAGGCGAGATCGAATTGCGCTTCGACGCCGCAGCCGGATCGTTCTCAGCGTGGTATTTCGAACATCGCCTGCCGATCGCGCCGGAGCGCTATTCAGACATCCTGCGGAGGGTGGTCGATCATGGATCGGCTGCACAGACCGAAATTGGCGCCGCGCTGCTTGCAATTGCCCAGCGCTATACCGGCCCACGCAACCCCGACCGGAAGACAGCGCCGGCGCTGAAGCGGCAGCTTGCGGACTTGACCGCCGCGCACGGCCTCATCACCTCCGGTCTCGCGGCCTATCGGGCCGGCAGCGGCGAGGCGGCGACGCTCGCCCTGCATCACCTGCTCGAGCGGCAGCACTATCGGCTCGCGCATTGGCGTCTCGCCACCAGCGAGATCAATTACCGCCGATTCTTCGACGTCAATACGCTGGCGGGCCTTCGCATCGAGGATCGCGGGACCTTCGAGCGGGTCCACGCGCTGGTGAAGCAGCTGATTGCGGACGATCGGATTCAGGGGCTGCGGCTCGACCATATCGATGGCCTGCGCGATCCCGCGCAATATTTCTCTCGCCTGCGCCGGTTGATCCGAGAGGCGAAGGGCGAAGGACGGCAGGGCCACCTCTATTTGTTGATCGAAAAGATCGTCGGCGAGCAAGAAGAGTTGCCGCGCTTCACCGGCGTGGACGGCACCACCGGCTATGAGTGGCTGAACGTCATCACGCAAGTATTGCTCGATTCGGAAGGCCTCAAGGAGCTGAATGAAATCTGGCGGCAGGCCAGCAACACGACGCCGAGCTTTGATACCGTGCTACGCGACTCCAAACGCCGGGTGCTGGAAACGTTATTGGCCAGCGAATTCACCGTGCTGGTGCGCCTGTTGGCGCGGATCGCCGCCGGGCATTATTCGACCCGCGATTATTCCCAGGACAGCTTGCGGCAAGCGCTGCAGCTCTACGTCCTGCACTTTCCGGTTTACCGTACATATCTCACCGCGAACGGCCCGAGCGACAGGGATCGCGCGCTGATCGAGGCGACAATCGCGGCTGCACGCGCCGAATGGTTCGCAGCCGACAGCGGCATTCTCGACTTCCTGCGCGACGCGCTGACGCTCGACCTGATCGCGCGCGATCCGCCCTTGCACAGCAAGCCGCGCGTGGTCCGGTTTGCCTCGAAGCTTCAGCAATTCACCGGCCCGTTGATGGCAAAATCGATGGAGGACACCGCATTCTACCGCTTCGCGCGGCTGCTCGCGCTGAACGAGGTCGGCGGCAATCCCGAATCCGCAGGTGTCCCGCTCGAGGCGTTCCACGCCGTGATGACCGCGCGCGCCGCGCAATGGCCGCACGGACTGACCGCGACCGCGACCCATGACACCAAACGCGGCGAAGATTCGCGCATGCGGATCGCCAGCCTGAGCGAGTTGACGTCGGACTGGGCTCACGCGGTCGGGCACTGGAAGACGCTCAACGCACGCTTCATCGCCAGCCATGGAACCCAGCGCAGCCCCGACATAGCCGATGAGTATTTCATCTATCAGACATTGATCGGCGCGCTGCCTTTCGGCGCCGTGACCGGCGATTTCGTCGAGCGCCTCCAGGCCTACCTTCTGAAGGCATTGCGCGAGGCAAAGCTGCATACGAGCTGGCTCAACCCGCAGGACGCCTACGAGCGCGGCGTCGCGGATTTCATCCGCAACATCCTGGATCAGGACTCCAACGCCGAGTTTATCGCCTCCTTGCGCGCATTTGCATCACGAACGGCCTTGATCGGTGCGCTGAACAGCCTGACGCAGCTGACCTTGAAAGCGACGCTCCCGGGCGTTCCGGACTTCTATCAAGGCACCGAGCTGTGGGATTTTTCCTTCGTCGATCCAGACAACCGACGGAAGGTGGATTTCGGCGTCCGCGAGAGGCTCGCCGGCGAAAGCAATGACGGCCGGCCTATGCTCTCCCGCGATTGGCAAAGCGGCCGCATCAAATTTGCCTGGACGCAGCATTTGCTGCAGTTGCGCCAGACGGCATCCGACGCCTTCACCAATGGCGCTTACGCGCCGCTGACGGTGACCGGTTCCGACAGCCGGCACGTCATCGCCTTCTCTCGCCGAAGCAAAAGCACGGCCGCCCTGGTTGTCGCGCTGAGATGCTTCGCCCCGTTCACCGACGGGGGACGGCATTGGCCCAGCTTCGATTCGATCGATGCGCAGATTGCCCTTTCGCCGTTTCGGTTGTTGAATCACGATTCGGCGATTGCGGAGGAAGGGCCGACAAAGCTCGGCGCAATTCTTCGCGATTGTCCGGCAGCTGTGTTGCTTGCCGAACCAGGTGGCCGAACGCCGCGGCACCATTAAATCTATACTCGGTCGCGCGCATGCCGAAGGCTTGCGATAGAGAGAGCGATCCCGGCACTGGATGTGAACAAGGCGGAGACGGGCGATGTCAGGAAGACCCGATGTGGCGCGAACGAGCGAACGGCGGAGCGCGATCCAGCGACCGGCCGAAATGCCGTCGCCGCCGCGCGACGACGTCGACGACATCAGAAACGACATTCTCTCCAAGATGGTTCTCACTTGCGGAAAACATGTCGATCAAGCCACCAAGCATGACTGGTACGTCGCCACGGTCCTGACGCTGCGGGACCGGGTCGTCTATCGCTGGCTGCAATCGCAACGCGAGACGCGCAACTCCGGCAGCAAGCAGGTGTTCTATCTGTCGCTGGAATTTCTGATCGGCAGGCTGTTCACCGATACGCTCAGCAATCTCGAATTGGCGCAGCCATTCCGGGCCGCGCTCGAGGAACTCGGCATTCGTCTCAACGACCTGAAGGTCATCGAGCCGGACGCCGCGCTTGGCAATGGTGGGCTCGGCCGGCTCGCGGCCTGCTTCATGGAAAGCATGGCGACGCTCGGTGTTCCCGCCTATGGCTATGGCATCCGCTATGAGCATGGGCTGTTTCGCCAGATCATCTCGGACGGCTGGCAGAATGAATTCCCCGAGCAGTGGCTCCTGCCCGGCAACCCCTGGGAATTCGAACGGCCCGACGTGATCTATGACGTCCGTTACGGTGGACACATCCACACGGTCGGCACCCCTGCGGGACAGCGGATTGTCTGGGACGCGGCGGAGACGGTCCAGGCTGTCGCCTATGACACGCCGGTCGTCGGCTGGCGTGGTCATCACGTCAATGCGTTGCGGCTGTGGTCGGCACGCGCAGCCGACCCGCTGCGGCTCGACACCTTCAACAGCGGCGACCATCTCGGCGCGATGTCGGAATTGGCGCGCGCGCAAGCCATCTCGAAATTCCTGTATCCGAGCGACGAGACCGCGGCAGGCCGGGAATTGCGATTGCGGCAGGAGTATTTCTTCGTCTCCGCCTCGCTGCAGGACATTATTGCGCGTCACTTGCGCAATGACGGCAGCATCAAAAGTCTGGGCTCGCGAACCGCGATCCAACTGAACGACACCCATCCGAGCCTGGCGGTGCCGGAGCTGATGCGGCTCTTGATCGACAAGTATCAGTTGAGCTGGGACGAAGCCTGGCAGATCACCACCGGCGCGATCTCCTACACCAACCACACGCTGCTGCCCGAGGCGCTGGAGACCTGGCCGGTTGAACTGATCGAGCGCGTGCTGCCGCGGCATCTCGAGATCATCTACCGGATCAACGCCATTCATCTGGCCAAGGCCGTTGCACGCACCCCGAACGACCTACGATATCTGGCCTCCGTATCGCTGATCGACGAGACCGGCGGGCGCCGGCTGCGCATGGGCCATCTCGCCTTTGTCGGCTCGCATCGCGTCAACGGCGTCTCCGCGATGCATACGGAGCTGATGCATAAGACGGTGTTCGGCGACCTGAACGCGCTTTATCCGGGACGGATCACCAACAAGACCAATGGCATCACGTTCCGCCGCTGGCTGCACCAGGCCAATCCGGCGCTTACGAAATTGCTGCGGCAGGCCTGCGGTGAAACCGTGCTTGATGACCCGCTGCGACTTCGAGAGCTCGAGCCGCTGGCCGCCGATGTCGCGTTTCAGGACGCATTTCGCGCCGCAAAGCGTGCGAACAAGATCGCGCTGTCGCAACTGATCGGCGAGCAGATCGGCATCAGGGTCGATCCATCGGCGCTGTTCGACGTCCAGATCAAGCGTATCCACGAATATAAGCGGCAGCTGCTCAATGCGCTGGAAACGGTTGCGCTCTATCGCGCGATCCGGTCCGAACCGAACCGCGACTGGACGCCACGCGTGAAGATTTTCTCCGGCAAGGCTGCAGCGAGTTATCGCCAGGCCAAACTGATCATCAAGTTCATCAACGATATGGCCAAGGTCATCAACGAGGACCGGAGCATCCGCGGCCTTCTGAAGGTGGCGTTCGTTCCGAACTACAATGTCAGCACCGCCGAAATGATCGTGCCCGCGAGCGATCTCTCCGAACAGATCTCGACGGCAGGGATGGAAGCCTCAGGTACCGGCAACATGAAGCTTGCGCTCAACGGAGCGCTGACCATCGGCACGCTGGACGGCGCCAACATCGAAATCCGCGATCACGTCGGCGAGGAGAACATTTTCATCTTCGGCCTGCGTGCCGACGAGGTCGCAGAGCGCCGGGCACGTGGTCTCGACGCGACCGACGTGATCGAGAGATCTCCCGTGCTGGCCGACGCGATCGCCGCGATCGATCGCGGCGAATTTTCTCCCGATGACGTCGGCCGCTTTGCGCCGATCACCCATAGCCTACGTCACCTCGATTATTATTTGGTGCCGCCGGATTTCGATGACTATTATCGAACCCAGCGCCTGATCGACACGGTGTGGGCGACACCCGCGTGGACGCTTTCCAGCATTCTCAATGTTGCGCGGATGGGGTGGTTCTCGTCGGACCGGGCGATCCGGGAATATGCCGAGGATATCTGGAACGTGCCGCTCGTCGACTGAGCGGCGAGGCGGCGTTCAAACCGGGGCCGTCGAGGCGCCGCGCCAATCAGGTTCTGCGCCGGTCGGGATTGGTCAGCCGGTCCCACGACAGGCGGATATTCTCCGTGACGCGATTCCATTCGCCGGCCGCGACGTCCCAGTTGACGATCGGACGGCTCACCGAGCTGCCATCAGCGGATACGCCCGTCCGCGTATTGTCGTGAAAATAGACCACGCCGATCGTCAGGACGCACCCCAGGATCATGCCAAGAAAGGTTCGCATCGCTTCTGCTCCTCGCCGGCGCGAATCAACCCGCGGCGCCTGCCGGACCAGTCAACGTCGGGGCGCTTTTGAAGTTCCCTGCCGCTCGAACAGGCCGGTTTCGCCCTGTGGCAAACCGGTTGCGAACCCTTTGAAAAAACCGGGGCTTAACCGCGGCAACTGATCTAGATCAAATCGGGTCGCAGCGATCGGCTGTATGCTCGGAAGATGTGGAGTCCGATCTCAACAGCCCCCTATGACCGCGCGTTACGCTTGGCAGTGATCGAACATGATGATGTTCATGCGCTCGTCTTTCCTTGCCTTCGCAGCGGCGACGGCTGGATCAACGCAAAGACCAACGAGCGCATTGTGGTCAGCCCCACGCACTGGGAGGCCTGGGACGAGGCACGTTAGCAGGCGTGCGCGCGACTCAATTAATCCGTCCCTCCCGGACGCGGCTTGCGCGCCGGCTGTCCGGTTTGCGGCGAAAGCTTTGCCTCTTCCTCCGCCAGCAGCTTTAGCAAGATTTGCCGCTTCGGCGGGTCCTTTTCGGACTCCAGCAGCTTCTTGAAGCGCGCAATATTCAGGTCGACCACAGTCCGATCCATGGCTGTTCCGCGTGCGTCCTGCTGCCCTATGACGCCAATCTGCCACAAAGCCCGGGGGCAAAAAAGAGGCGTTTCCAATAAGTTATCGGTTCCATCAACAGATCGTCGCCACGGCGGCACCCGCAGATGGCGATCTGAAGCCCGCACCGAAGACTGGCGCGGGGCGGAAAATTCAACCAAAACATAGCGGAAATCGGCAGGCAATCATGGCGATTCGGCAGTCTTCCTGGTTCGGTTATGTGGCAGCGATCGGCGGTGCCCTCGCAGCTCTGATCCTGCGCTTCGCCTTTGCGACGTATTTCGAGCACCGCACGTTTCTGGTGATTTATGTGCCGGTCGTCCTCGCCGCAGCTCTGCTCGGAGGTTTCTGGCCGGCCATGGCCGCGACCGGACTTTGCCTGGGGATCAGCACGATCTTTCTGGGCGGCGTTCTTTTCAGCGACGTCGGCAACACCATCGATACGTCTTTTTTCGCGATGCTGGGGCCAATGCTCGGGCTGCTCGGTGAACGTCTGCTGAAGCAGACCAGGGATTCCGGCTATCGGGAGGCGCACCTGCAGTCCATTCTCGAAACGGTGCCGGAGGCGATGATCGTCATCGACGAACGCGGCATCATGCAGTCGTTCAGCGCCGCCGCCGTGCGCCTGTTCGGCTGGTCGGCTGACGAAGCGATCGGTCGGAATGTTTCGGTGTTGATGCCGACGCCCTATCGCGACGAGCACGACCATTACCTGAAGCGTTACCAAGCCACCGGCGAGCGGCGCATCATTGGTATCGGCCGCATCGTCGTCGGCGAGCGAAAGGATGGCTCGACCTTTCCGATGGAGCTCTCGGTCGGCGAGGCCCGCGTCGACCGCCAGCGGTTTTTCACCGGCTTCATCCGCGACCTGTCGGAGCGCCGCACTCAGGAAAGGCGGATGCAGGAGCTGCAGTCGGAACTCATCCATGTCTCGCGGCTGACGGCCATGGGCGAAATGGCATCCTCGATCGCCCATGAACTCAATCAACCCCTCTCGGCAATCACCAACTACGTGAAGGGGTCGACAATGCTGTTGCGAGCGGAGCAGCCGGACGTGCCTCGCGTTCGCGAGGCGCTGGACCGCGCCGCCGATCAGGCCTTGCGCGCCGGCGACATCATCAAACGGCTGCGGGAGTTCGTCGCCAAGGGCGAGACCGACCACAGCCTCGAGCGGCCCGCAACTCTGCTCGAAGAAGCCGCCGCGCTGGCGCTGTTCGGTGCCAGAGAGCAAGGCGTGCGCGTGACGCTTCGATGCAACCGCGACCTGCGTCCGGTGATCGTCGACAAGGTGCAGATCCAACAGGTGGCGCTCAACCTGATCCGCAACGCCATCGAAGCGATGGACAGCGTGCCCCGTCGCGAGCTGACGATTGCGGTCCGCCGCCAGAACGAGGAAATGGCGCTGTTCTCGATTTCCGACACCGGCACGGGGCTCGATCCGGAAGTCGCCGAGCGCCTGTTCCAGCCGTTTATCACCACCAAACCGACCGGAATGGGCGTCGGCCTGTCGATCTGCCGGACCATTGTCGAAGCCCATGGTGGGCGCATCTGGGCCGACGCCAACAGCAATGGTGGCACTGTCTTCAACTTCACGCTCCCCTTCGCGGAATCGGAGACCGAACATGTCAGCTAAATCCATCATCCACGTGATCGACGACGATCCGGCGATGCGGGATTCCCTTGCATTCCTCCTCGACGTCAATGGCTTTGCCACCAGGGTCTACGACTCGGCGACGAAGTTCTTCGAAACCGCCGACCAACAACCCTTGCACTGCGTGATCACGGATGTCCGGATGCCGGGCATGAGCGGGCTCGAGCTGGTCCAGAAAATGAAGCGCGAGAGCATCGCCTGCCCTGTCATCGTTATCACCGGGCACGGCGACGTGGCGTTGGCGGTCGAAGCCATGAAAGCCGGCGTGGTCGACTTCATCGAGAAGCCGTTCTCCGACGACGCGCTGTTGAATGCCGTGCGCCTGGCGTTGCGCAGCGCGCAGGATGGCGGGTCCGGCAGCACGGCGCGCGACGAGGCGGAGCAGCGTCTGTCTTCGCTGTCGCCGCGTGAACGCGACGTGCTGATTGGTTTGGTCGCCGGCAAGATCAACAAGGTGATCGCGCACGAACTCAACATCAGCCCGCGCACGGTCGAAGTCTATCGCGCCAATCTGATGGCCAAGACCCAAGCCCGCAACATGTCGGAGCTGATGCGGATCGCGCTCGCGGCCGGTCTCTAGACTGTTTTCGCTTTTCTTTGAATCGCGAAAACCGTCTAGAGTCTTGTTTGATCGCGTTTTCTTCACGCGAACCGGTTTCCCCTTCGCTCGAAAACGCCCTAACCCGTCGTACCTTTCGCCACGGGTCAGGCGGCGCCGATCAGGATGCCGACGGCCAACACGATCACGCCGCCGAGCACGATCTGGAAGACCGCCTGGAGGAATGGCGTATCCATGTAGCGCGCCCGGATGAAGGCGATCGCCCACAATTCGAAGAACACGACAAGGCCTGCAATTCCGGTCGCAATCCAGAACGCGTTCGGCCAGGAATCCGGCACGAGATACGGCAGGGTGTGGCCGAGCCCGCCGGCCGTCGTCATCACGCCGCAGGTACCGCCGCGCAGCCACGGCGAGCCGCGTCCGGTCATCGAGCCGTCGTCGGACAAAGCCTCGGCAAAGCCCATGCTGATGCCCGCGCCGATCGATGCCGCAAGGCCCACCAGAAACGTCTGAAAGTTTTGATGCGTCGCAAAGGCAGCGGCGAACAGCGGCGCGAGCGTCGACACCGAGCCATCCATCAGTCCGGCAAGACCCGGCTGCACATATTGCAGCACGAACATCCGCTTGCGGGTGCTTTCTTCCGCGGCCCGTGCATCGGGCGACAGGATTTCGTCGGTCAGCTTGGTCGCAAGATGCTCGTGGCCTTTCTCAAGCTCGGCGAGGTCGCCCAGCAGCTTGCGCACGCCGACATCGGTCGCCTGCTCGGCCGCTCGCGCATAGAAGCGCCCGGCCTCGAACTCCATCGTCTCGGCCTCCTTGCGGATGCGCTCAAGGGACAAATTCTTGGTGAGCCAGATCGGTCGGCGACGCAGGAAGCCCTTGACGTCGCCGCGGCGGATCGGCGGCAGATCGGACCCGAACCGCTGCTCGTACATCTGAAGCAGCAGGTGCCGATGGCCCTTTTCCTCTTCGGCCATTTCTTCGAAGATTTTGGCTGAGTCCGGATACCGCTCCGCCAGATCCTCGGCGAAGCTCATATAAATCCGGCTGTCCTCCTCTTCGCCCGAAATCGCGACGGCCAGAATTTCCCGCTCAGACAGATCCGCGAAGGCTTTCACGCCGGCCCCCTCGATTTAGAACTATTCTAAACATAAGGGATTACCACGCGCCGTCAATCATCTCGCCATGCCGAAGCCCTTGAGACGGCGATCCGGTCGCACCGAAGCGGAAGCTCCAACATTGGCCGAGACGCCTCGCGCAGGACGAGAGACGTCAGGATAGACCTGCACTGGAAATAAAGACCGAAAAGGACCGGCCGCGGCCGCTACTTGACCTGGCAGCGGGCCATTTGCTCGGCGAGCTGAACGATCGCGATCTTGAGCTTGCGGTCAGCCAGCGCCTCATAGGCTTCGACCAGCCGGACAGTGTGACGATCAGTCAGCTGATCGATCGGGCGGCGCGGCATCTTGCCGTTGCCGCCGGTATTCACCTCGCTGAAGAACGCATCCACCGAGACACCGAAAATCTTCGCGAGTTCGGATAAGCGACTCGCACCCACGCGGTTGGTGCCCTTTTCGTATTTTTGAACCTGTTGAAACGTGATCTTGAGTTGCTTCGCGACATCGGTCTGCGAGAGCTTATTCCTCAATCTCAAATTTCGAATCCGCGCTCCGACCGCAACGTCAACCGGATTGCCCGTTCTTGCCCGCACGATTGGTCTCCCTGCCCCCGAATAGCCTCCAGATAGCATAGCTTTCAGGGAATTCCAGCGGAAGAATTCAACCGTTAGACACGTCGGCGCGATTTGTCGCGCACGAAACTGGCGACGTCCCGCGGCCGTGCAGCTTCCAGTTGCTTGATTCCGATAGTTACCGCATCGCATCCAAGCCGAGGCGGAAACTTGAGACTCTAGTGCCCGGTTTTCGACGTTCGTGTTAGCGGCGAATGGTGCAGGGACTTCAGATAGGCGGCACTAGTTCGCCAGCACCGCAGGCAGCTTTTTTCGCAGCGTAAACTCGTCGGCCGCGCTGATCCCGGCGATGTCAGCTTGCGATAGGCTTGCATCATCCAGGAATGCGGCGAGAGCCTCGCGCGTGGCTTTCGGAGCGGCCGCAAGACCGCGAACGATCTTCAGCAGGTCCTGCTCCTGGATCCAATAATACATCTCCACAAGCTGCGGATGCGGGACGTTGGCGATGATGAATTCGACGGCGGTGTCCAGATCACACTCATCGGTCGGGCCGGCAATCTTTTCGATTCTGTTCATGTCTGTTTCAACCCTCTTTGACGTATGTCTTTCTTCAGCAGGCAATGCCGAGCACGGCATCGACGGAACTCCGAGCACTATAGGTTCCAAGCAATTGCAGGATGGTGTCGCGATAGTAAGCCGTACCGTCGGCTGATTTACATACGACTGCGTCGGCAACGACTTGATGGTGATAACCGCGGTGATACCCCTCGACCGCGGTCGACAGGATTGTTTCTTCGAGTGAGCAGCCGACCAGAATGCTTTTTGCAGGCAGGACGCCTCGCATGTATTCGACGAAACGCGCCGAGCTGTAGGCCGACGGCAGGGCGTGCTCGAAAGCAAGCTCGCCTGGACAAGGCTTGAAGTCGTCGATCCATTCCGCGTTTTCGGAGTTCGGGTCGAACCACGCCGGGCTTGCGATTCGCTTCAGATGCGCAACCGGCCAGGGCTTCTTCCGCCACGCTTCCAGCAAGACCTCGCACCGGCGCAACAGCGACGTCTCGGGTGTTCGACCGTTCTGCCCAAAGAACAATCCCTTCTGCAGATCGCTGCAGATCAGAAGCGGAGGCAGCGCCGTCGATGCGCCGGAGTGCACGAAATTCAGAGGATTTGGCATCCGTCCCTCAGAGCCGGCGCAGGGGCGAGGACGCCGCGCGACTTGCCGAACGGTCGAGAATGCCCGGCTGATCCCAATCACCCTCAGGACGGATGATCACATAAGGATCGCTTCTCAGTGTGATCGCATCCGGACTCGGTTCAATCTCGAGCAGCATTTCGGTGTAGGAGAAATCGGAAAACGTGATTGGCCGCCCATCGGGCAGCGGCCGAGCACCGAAATGAGCCCAGAAGTCGACCAGCCGGTCCTGCGCCTGGCCGTAGATTTTGCGGAAACCCTTGCGCTTCAGGTATTCAACGCACGTCTTCACAAGTTTGAACGACACGGCAGAGCGGCGGTATTGATGGCGCACCGCGAGTCGCTCGACCTTGGCGAAATCGCCGAAAAACCGTGCCCTGAGACAGGCGGCGGGCTCTTCGCCGACATACCCAATGAAATGCGCGGCGACAAAATCATTGCCGTCGAATTCCTCTTCGATCGGACAATCCTGCTCGGCGAGATAGACCGCCGACCGGATCGCGGTGACGATCATGATGTCATTGAGAGAGCGCGCGATGCGGATCGAAATCGTCTTCTTCGGGGCTGTCGACGAATATGACCGAGAATTTACTGTGTCCAACATGTCACCCTCTCAGGCAGCGCGCAGGAATTCGGCCGGGCCCAGACCAACGGCGCGGTTCACCGTTCGCTGATAGGCCCACAAACCCGGTCGCCAGCTCGGAACCGGCTGGAAGCCGAGCCCCGCAAACAGCCGTTCGCCGGCGGCCGTGACCGGACGCGTATAGAGATCGACCGCCTTGTAACGAGGCTGCGAAAACCTGAGTCTGATATGCCCGAGCGCCGACCGGCCAGCGCCGGAAATCGCCCAGAGGTAGATTGCCTCCGGCCGCTCGCCGGGCGACGCGAGGAAGCGCGGGTCGGGATCGTGAAGGTCGATCTCGTCCAGGATCAGCGCGTCGAAGCCGTGGCAGTTCAGATGCAGGAAGGCGACGCCGCCGATCAACTCGGCTCCCCGCAAAAACGAAAAAACGGTGTCCGGCTCGCGTTTGCAGAGGCCCGCAAGCTTGGCGAGACCGACGGCTGCCCCCGGGATCGTCCGTCGGGCGACCTGTGACAACGGCGCCAATTCCGTCCGCCGGGCCCGCCTGACACGAATATCATTGACGGGAGCCAACAGGTCGAATTCGCTCGCGCTCGAGCCGATTCTGTCGTTGTTTGATTGACTTGTCATCAATTCTCCCCATAGCTTTGAGGGGTGGTGCCGCCGACCGATACTGGGCGCGGGGACCGTAGCGGACCAAGAGAACTTCCGATGCACGAAGTTTCGCAGCGGGGTGCAGCAGCCATGAAGCACCTGGACCTCGTTGAGGTCCTCGCCGACAGCTCATGGGACGATCTGCACACTTTCCTGATCTGCTCCCGGCACGGCAGTTTTCGCCGCGCCGCGGATGCCCACGGCCAAAATGGCGCGACGCTCGCTCGCAAAGTCGACAGATTAGAAGGACAACTCGGCAGCAAGTTATTCCGGCGGCTGCAGACAGGCCTGGTGCTAACCGAGGAAGGGGTCCAGACACTTCGCCTCGTCGAGGAAATGGAGCGTCTGAGTTTCGACGTCTATCGACGCGCCGCTCAATCTGCCGCCGCGCTGACCGGTACCGTGCGGGTCGCGGTGACTGAGGGCCCCGGAACCTACTGGATCCTTCCGAAGCTGATTGACTTTCAGGGTCACTATCGACAGCTCGTGGTCGATTTGCGTTGCGCGATGGAAACCGCGGATGTCGCGCGGCTCGAGGCCGACATTGCCATCCAGTTCGAGCGGCCGACCAATGCCGACCTGATCATCACAAAGCTCGGCCGACTGCACATTTATCCATTCGCCTCCGAGCACTATGCACGGACGTATGGTCTGCCGAAATCGACCGACGACTGGAAAAACCACCGTATCATCCGGCAGGTCGCGCCCCAGGTCGACGACACCGTCTATGCACGGGTCTTCAAAATGGACTCGTTCGAAGGCGTGACGGGCATGCGGCTCAATTCCAGCACCGCAACCTTGTATGCGGTCGAACGCGGCGCCGGCATCGGCCTGTTACCGAGCTGTGCCATCGCGATGGGTGCGCCGCTCGTCGCGGTCGACGTCGGCATCAGCCATCACATGGATTTCTGGCTGACTTATCATCCGGATTTCAGGAACTCGCAAAAGCACATGGTGGTGGTCGACTGGCTGCGCCGGATCTTCGATCCGCAGGTATATCCCTGCTTTCGCGACCAATTCATTCATCCCGACGATCTCGTGCCGATGATGCGGGAGGTGAACCAGGCCTATGGCCTGCGAGGCTTCGTCGCAACCGACCCCAGCTAGACTGTTTTCGCTTTTCTTTGAATCGCGAAAACCGTCTAGATTCTTGTTTGGTCGCGTTTTCTTCACGCGAACCGGTTTCCACTTCGCTCGAAAACGCTCAAACGCTGGTCCGGAAAAGTGTGCAGCGGTTTTGCCGTTCGACGGAGGCTTGGACGAAGTCCGCACGACCATTTAAGTCAAACTAGGCCGCTTTGATCCACCGAAAATCAGGCGCGCCTCGCCTGCGGGGCTTCGGTACGGAAACAATCGATAGCGTTGTCGACCAGTTGTTCGACACTGGTCGCGCCGGCATAAACCGCCGCGAGCACCCTGCGGGCCACCAGGGTCCTCGCCTCATGGACGTCAGCGATGCGGGCTGCGTATTCGGTCTCCACGATGGCCCAGGCCTGGTCAAAGGCCCGCGCAACAACTTCCGTATTGTCACCGTCCATTGTCGCCATCCTCATTGGATGAGTTTGTGTATCAGCCGGCACCGTACGCCGAGGCTGCTGTGATCGAACGCCACGGTCGCGTTGATGCCGCCCGCCAGCGCGCGGACCAGTTTCAGTCCGAGATCGCCGTCAGTCATCGGATCGAAATTTTCCGGGAAGCCCACGCCGTCGTCGGCGACATCGAGTTGAAACGTGCCGCTCGCATCGGTCGTGCATGCGACCGTCATTTTGACCGGCAACCCGGCCGGATGGGCATATTTGATGGAGTTTGTCACGAGTTCGGCGACGACAAAGCCGATGGGCAACGCCATTTTTGGCTCCATCGTTCTTGCGCAATTGCAGTCGACCGCGATCGACGTTGCCGATTTGGCAGAGGCAGTCGCGATCGTGCTGCAGACGTCGCGCAGAAAATCGCCGAGCGCGACACCGTCGACGTCGCTCGTCTTCGCCAATGATTTGTGAAGCTTTGCGACAACCGCGATCCGCGCGCGTATGTCGCGCAGCATGGCGCAGACCTCTTCGGCCGTGAACATCTTCGAGCGGCCCTCGGAGGCCAGCACACCGATCTGCAGACTGACCAGGCTGCTGAGGCTCGCAAGGTTGTTGACGATGCGATGGTTCGCCTCGGCGCACTGTCTCTCAATCGTGGGGCTCTCGTTGGTTGGGCTCGACCTGTTCATTCCCCATGATCGGACGGCCGCCGCAGACTCGCAACAAAAATATAGTTATATCAATGCGTTATACGCTAACTTGGCTGCTCCTGCAGCTGTGGCAGAGGCAGCATCGACAACATTTCGGACAAAAAATGAGTAAGGAACTCATTTGCTACATAATGAGTTGTGTTAAGCTGGGTTCTTAGACGGGCAGAGGACAGCAATCCATGGGCGACCTCAATCGAGACGAACGTTTGCAACTCATGCTGACGATTGAGGAATTGCGCGCGATCGACACGTGGCGCTTCGCGCGCCGTATGCCGAGCCGCGCTGCCGCCTTGCGTGAATTGCTGCGCCGGGGACTGGCCGCTGAAGGGTTTGCCGAGGCGCTTGACGGCGCCAAGTCGAAGGATTTTTCAGTCACCGATGAGGGCAAGCTGCTGGACGGGGATTAGTTTGCCAGGCCACGGGCGTGGCTTGCGCAATCGCGTTTTGTTGATCGCGAGGGACTCTCACTTCGAATCGTCCGACAGCCGCTGGACAGCCATCTCGCGCAATTTCGATTTCTGCACCTTCGTGCCGTTGGCGCCAGAAGTGGTTGGAAACGCCTCAATGACCAAGAGTCTCGCCGGCACCTTGTAGCGAGCCAGTCGCGCCGCGGCGAAGCCGATGACGTCCTGTTCAATGACTTCAACGTCCGGACGCGCAATCGCGAACGCAATGGGCCGCATGGCGCCGCCTTGCTCCACCCCGACGACCTGACAGCTCGCGACCGCCGGGTGTTGCTGGATCAATGCTTCGATTTCCGCCGGCGCCACCAGAAAACCGCTCAGCCGCAGCGTATCCCCCATACGCGCCAGGAAGACGAAAGAGCCGTCGGGCTCCACGCTGCCGAGATCGCCGGATTTGAAATAGCCGTCGCTGGTGAAGGCCTGTTCGGTCGCTTCACCATCGCCGAAATATCCGATGAAGCGACTGTCCGGGGCAAAAAACTCCAATTCGCCGGCTTCACCTGCCTCGCAAATCCGTCGCGTGTGGGGATCGCGTACGCGCACCTTCGCGACAGCGCTTGCGGGACGACCGCCGGCCCGGCCGCGAATCGAAGCCGCAGCATCGCGATCACCCAGTGAAAACAAGGCCTGCAGTTCCGAAGAGCCGTACAATCCGACGATCGTGAGCCCTCGCTGCTCGCCGCGAGCCACAATATCGGCCATCGCCGGGTTGAAATGCGCGGCACCGATCAACTGAAGCGTAGGAAATATCCGTTCTGCTGGGCGAATATCCAATAGCTGCCCTACCGCGTCGTCGGACGCGATCATGTGGGTGGCGCCGTATCGCTCAATCAGACCGGCCGTAACGCCGGCATCCCAGCGCGGCGCCAGGATGAGCGAGCTGCGTGCTGTGAGCGCCGCCATCGCGCCGTTGAAGCCGAACACGCCGCACAGAGGCGGGCACAGCATCAAGCGACTGTCGGCACCGAGCCGGTACTGACGCGTGACGTTGCAGGCATGGCGCAGCACATTGCGCTGCGAATGCTGAACGAGTTTCGGCGCCTTCGTGGTTCCCGACGTCGTGACGATCAGGCACGGGCTTTCCGCCGTACCGAATGTCTCGCGAAGCGGCGCACGCATGACCATGTCGGCATACGCCTTGGCCGGCTTGCCGGCGACGGCTGTCGGCAGCCTGGACTTGCCTTCGGAATAGAGCACGACATGTTCAAGCTCGCCGAGCATTGCGGTCGGGCATTGGTCGAGAATGCCGTCGAAATCGATGTGCTTAAAGCCCGGCCAGTAGATCAAGACCTTGCTGCCGGAGCGACGCAAGAGATCGCCGACCTCGGCGCTGCGGAAGCGCGTATTGATGGCGACGGCGGTCGCGCCCAGCTGTCCGCAGGCAAAGAACGCGACAAGCCATGCCATGCCGTTCGGCAGCCAGATCGCGACGCGATCACCCGGCTTGACCCCGATCTCGGCTAGCCCGCCGGCGAATGCGCGGCTGCAAGTCGCAAGATCGCTCCACGAGATCGACAGGCCGTCCTGCAACAGACAAGGACGGGTCGATGCCGCACGCGCTTCGAGGAAATCCGCCAGGGTGAATGATGGGGGCGAGTTCCCGGCCCCATCGGCCTTGGCGGACTGACTGGTCGGTTGCTCTGTCATGCTTTTGCCGGTCTCGCCTGCGGCTCGCACATTAGCAGATCATGGACAGGCGCACGGACGAGCCCCATCCGCGGCCAAAAACCCAGGGGTCAGTGCGGCGGGCCATCCCGTTCAAGCAGCGCGCTCCCGCAAATTCGAATACGTCCTGCCGCTTAAGAGCTTTTCCCGTGCCACCTCCCCGTGTAGCCTCCGGGGCAGTCGGACAGAGAGGCAAATTTTAGCATCAGACCACGGGCAGACCAGCAACGTCCGGACGCATACGTCACGAACCGCGACGCAAGCCACGTAAGAACAGTCAAAACAAGACGGGAAACAGGAAACGCATGACGGGCATACAATATTTGGCCGCACGCACGCTCGATGAAGCGGTCGGAGCGCTTGTGACGGCCGGCGCTGCCGGGCGCATCATGGCTGGCGGAACTGATCTTCTGGTCCAAATGCGGTCCGGGGCGGTCCGTCCCGGCCTCATCATCGACATCAAGAAAATCGCCGAAATGACAGGCGTCGAGGAAACCGCCGATGGCGGCTTCCGAATTGGCGCGGCAGCCAGCGGGGCAGCACTGGCCGAGCATCCGCGCTTCGGCAAGGTCTGGCCCGGCGTCCTGGAAGCCGTGAATCTGATCGGCTCGACGCAGGTGCAAGGGCGCGCCTCGCCGGGTGGCAATTTATGCAACGGGTCGCCCGCTGGTGACAGCGTCCCCGCGATGATCGCAGCCGGCGCCGTGGTGACGCTGCAGGGCCCCAATGGTCGACGGCAATTGCCGGTCGAAAAAGTCCCGGCAGGGCCCGGCCGCACCCATCTCGCGCCGGGAGAAGTCCTCGTCAGCTTTACACTGCCGCCGCGGCCGCAAGGATCGGGCGACGCCTATCTGCGGATGATCCCTCGGACCGAAATGGACATCGCGGTCGTCGGCTGCGGCGTGAACCTCACGCTGAAGGATGGCGTCTGCACCGCAGCGCGTGTCGGACTGGGTGCCGCAGCGCCGACGGTCCTGCTGGTCGAACCGGCGGCGAAGGCGCTGATCGGCAGCCGGCTTGACGCCAAGGCGCTCGACGCGGCGGCCGCCGCCTGCAGCGCCGCTTGCCGTCCGATCGACGACAAGCGCGGAACGATCGCCTATCGCACCAAAATCGCCGGCGTGCTGTTGAAACGCGCCGCCGGCATCGCCGCAACGCGCGCCGCAGAGGTTTGAGTCCATGTCCAAGCTCCACATCTCAACCACGATCAATGGCGAGCCCACCGAGTTCCTCTGTGAACCGAACGACACCATGCTCGACGTGCTGCGCGGCCCGCTCGGCCTGACCGGCTCGAAGGAAGGCTGCGCATCCGGCGATTGCGGCGCCTGCAGCATTACGCTGGATGGACGGCTGGTGTGTTCGTGCCTGATGCTCGCCGCCGAAGCGGAAGGCCATCGGGTCCAGACCATCGAAGGCCTGAGCCACGGCGAGACGTTGAAGCCGCTGCAGCAGAAGTTTCTCGAACATGCCGCCTTGCAGTGTGGCATCTGCACGCCCGGCATGCTGGTGGCGGCCAACGCATTGCTGGAGCGCAACACCAACCCAAGCGAAACCGAAGTGCGATACTGGCTCGCCGGAAATCTTTGCCGGTGCACGGGATATGACAAGATCGTGCGCGCGGTGCTCGATACGGCAGCGGAGATGCGGGAGGCAGCACGATGAACGTCATCAACAACAAATGGATCGGGGCGCGGACCATTCGTCCCGACGGCGTCGACAAGGTCACCGGACGTGCCGCCTATGCCGCGGACTCCACCATGCCCGGCATGATCTGGGGCAAGATCCTGCGCAGTCCGCATCCGCATGCACGGATCCGCTCGATCGACACCTCCAAGGCCGAGGCGCTGCCGGGTGTCAAAGCGGTGGTCACCGCGAAGGACTTCGTCCTGTTCCCGCTCGACCAGCCGCTGATCTTCGGCATCCAGGACGTGCGCTGGCTGAGCCGCGTCGTGATGGCGCGGGAAAAGGCGCTGTTCCCAGGCCATCCCGTCGCCGCCGTGGCGGCCACCACCCAGGCGATCGCAGAGGAAGCCTGCAAGCTGATCGAGGTGGATTACGAGGTGCTGCCCTGGGTCATCGAGATCGAGGACGCACTGAAGCCGGGTGCCCCGATCCTCGACGAAGCGCTGCGCTTCGAGGGCAAGCCGACCAACATTGCCGGCCAGGTCGAATACAAGCTGGGCGACATCGAACAAGGCTTCGCGAAGGCCGATGTGGTGATCGAACGCAGCTTCACCACCCGCCCCGTCCATCAGGGCTATATCGAGCCGCATGCTTGCACCGTGAGCGTCGCCGCTGACGGCAAGTCGACTGTCTGGAGCTCGAGCCAGGGCCAGTTCATGGTGCGCGCCCTGGTCGCCATGATGGCAGGCTTGCAGCAGAGTGACGTCCGCGCGATCCCCGCCGAGATCGGCGGCGGCTTCGGCGGCAAGACCATTGTCTATCTCGAGCCTGTCGCCGCGGTGCTGTCGAAGAAATCCGGACTGCCGGTGAAGATGGTCATGACGCGCGAGGAAGTGATGCGGTGCACCGGGCCGACCTCAGGGTCTGCCAGCACGGTCAAGATCGGCGCGACCAAGGATGGCCGCATCGTCGCCGCCAAAGGCACGTTCTACCTGCAATGCGGCGCGTTTCCGGGCGCGCCGCTGCGCGGTGCGGCCGGATGCCCGTTCTCCGCCTACAACATTCCCAACACGCTCTCGGTCGGCTTTGGTGTGCTCTCCAACCGCTCGAAGGTTGCCGCCTATCGCGCACCCGGCGCGCCGATCGGATCCTATGCCGTGGAGTGCGTGCTCGACGAGATCGCCGAGGCGCTCAAGCTCGATCCGATCGAATTCCGTCTGAAGAACGCCGCGCGCGAAGGAACCAAGGCGACCCACGGCGAAGTCTATCCTCGGATCGGCTTCGTCGAT
>Ga0081455_10000634_pt1 | contig 45563 bp, 40 predicted proteins | sample TabmetS3T2R1_FD_70207 | JGI IMG/M metagenome (GOLD analysis project Ga0081455, IMG submission 70207) | Tabebuia heterophylla rhizosphere microbial communities from the University of Puerto Rico - S3T2R1 | ecosystem: Host-associated > Plants > Roots > Rhizosphere ...
CCGCCGCTCCTGGTCGAGCAGCTTGGCGCCCCCGACATCGACTGGATCGCCCGCCTTGGCGCCGCCGCAGCGGAAGCCCACAATCCGCCAAAGCCACTCTATCTGCGCGCACCCGACGCGCAGCCACAGAACGCCGCGCGCCTACCCGGCCGATGATCGGCATCATTGCTCGCCTGTTCGCGCGCGAAGCCGCGCTGTCGGAAGCCGGCCCAGCCGACGCCGGCGCCTTGGCGGCGCTCCATGCCGCCTCGTTCCATCGCGGGTGGAGTGAGGATGAGTTCGAGCGCTTGCTCTTGGATCGTAACGTTGTCGCGCATCGTGCTATCGTGCGGGGCATCCTCGTAGGGTTTATCCTGTCACGGCTCGTTTTGGACGAGGCAGAGATACTGTCAGTCGCTGTTGGCTCCGCTTGGCGCGGAAGGGGGCTGGCGCGACAACTGCTCGATACCAACCTACGTCGACTGGCTGCGCGCGGCACGCGCTCGGTATTTCTGGAGGTGGACGAGGCCAATGTGGCGGCGCGGCGACTCTATCGCGGCGCGGGCTTCCGAGACGTCGGGCGCCGGGAATCGTATTATTCCGCGACGCGAGACTCCGCCGCCATTATTCTGCGCCGCGATCTGGTGTGACTAGCGACTGGCGCTGTAATCACATGGACGAATCTGGGTCCCTAATTGCGTGGCCTGGACCCAATGGATTCCAGCCCGTCGGCGTGATATTGCGGTTGGACGGAGAAGCGTCGTGAGCGCGCCGAAGCCTAGAGACATCGAAGCTCTATGCAGCGCCAAGGGCATGCGTATGACCGAGCAGCGCCGCGTGATCGCGCGCGTGTTGGCAGCGGCCGATGACCACCCGGATGTTGAGGAGCTTTACCGGCGTTGTTCCGCTGTTGACGATCGGATCTCGATCTCCACGGTCTACCGAACCGTGAAGTTGTTCGAGGACGCCGGTATCATCGAGCGGCATGACTTTCGCAACGGGCGCGCGCGCTACGAGCAGATGCCCGATAGCCATCACGATCATCTCATCAATCTGCGCACGGGCGAAGTAATCGAGTTTCAGTCGGAAGACATCGAGCGCCTGCAGGCCGACATCGCAAGGCGTCTGGGCTACCGGCTGGTCGATCATCGGCTCGAGCTTTACGCAGTCCCGCTCGACGACAAGCCGAAACGCTGAGCCTTACCAGCGAGGCCAAGACCTTGCCGAGATCGTCGTGCATTTTGCTTGGTTTGTTGTTCGCCCTCGGCATGGCGTCTTCTGCGGCCGAAGATCTGCCGAAACTGTATCCGGAGAGACCGATCAAGATTTTGGTCGGCTTTGCTGCCGGCGGCGGCACCGATGTCGCGGCCAGAATTGTAGCGCAGAAGTTGACCGAGACTATCGGTCAATCGGTTGTCGTCGAGAATCGTCCCGGTGCAAGCGGAATGATCGCCGCAGAAGCGGTGGCGAAATCGGGCGCGGACGGATACACGCTGATGATGGGCACCCAGACGACCCTTGCGGTCGCGCCGGCGCTCTATCGCAAGTTCTCAATCGACGCGACCAAAGACTTTGCCGGCGTGGCAAAGGCCGGCGTCTCGCCACTCGTGCTCGTCGTTCATCCCTCGGTGCCGGCGCGATCGGTCACGGATCTGATCGCGCTGGCCAAGGCCGGTCGGGGCACGATCAATTTCGGATCGGGCGGGCTGGGGACCACGCCGCACATGGCAGGCGAGCTTTTTTCGATGCAGGCCGGCATTAAGATGGTGCACGTTGCCTATCGTGGCGAGGCTCCGGCCATCAACGATCTTCTCGGCGGTCAGCTGCATTTGATCTTCGCGAACCTCTCGGCTGTCATCGGCAATGTGAGGGCCGGCTCGCTGCGTGCGCTTGCCGTAACCAGCGCGCAACGCGCAGCCACGGCACCCGAAATTCCCACTGTCGCGGAGGCGGCGCTGCCCGGCTTTGAGGCGGCAACCTGGTTCGCGCTGGTTGCACCGGCGGGAACTCCACGCGAGATCGTGCGCCGGCTGAACACGGAGGTGACGCAGCTCGTCACTCAGCCGGACGTGCGACAGCGATTCGCCGAGCTGGGGATGACGATCGACGCGGGCACGCCCGACGCGCTTGATGCCTATATCAAATCTGAAATCCTCAAGTGGTCGAAGGTCATCAAAGAGGCCGACATCCGTGCTCCGGACTAGTGGAGCGGGCAATTGACACCCATTTGCTTTTGAGGCTCGGACGGATAAAAGACTCGGACGTTGGCTGATGGCGACGCGGCCCAGGATTCAGCAGGCGCATCAAAGAGTTGAAGTTCTCCGGGCGCGCACAACGATCCGACCGGCATGACCCCACCGCGCAAGCTCTACGTCAAATCCTTCGGCTGCCAGATGAACGTCTACGATTCGCATCGGATGGCGGACATGCTCGCGCCCGAGGGCTTTGCCGAAACCGTCCATCTGGGAGACGCCGACCTCATCATCCTCAATACTTGCCACATTCGCGAGAAGGCGGCGGACAAGGTGTATTCCGAGCTCGGCCGTGTGGGCGCGCTCAAATCGGCTGCTGCGCGCGAGGGACGCCGCGTGACCATTGCGGTTGCGGGTTGTGTCGCTCAGGCCGAAGGCGAGGAGATCGTCCGCCGGGCGCCGGTGGTAGACCTCGTGCTCGGCCCGCAAAGCTACCACCGCCTGCCCGAATTGCTCGCCCGGGCCGAGCGTGAAGGGGCGGTGGTCGATACCGAATTTCCGGTCGAGGACAAGTTCGACGTCCTTAAGGCGCCAAGCCGCGAGGCAATACGCGCGCGCGGTGTCAGTGCTTTTGTCACGGTCCAGGAAGGTTGCGACAAATTCTGCACCTTCTGCGTCGTGCCGTACACGCGGGGCGCCGAGGTATCGCGGCCGGTGATGAAGATTGTCGCCGAGGTCGAGCGGCTGGCCGACGCAGGGGTGCGCGAAGTCACGTTGATCGGCCAGAACGTTAATGCCTATCACGGCGAAGGGCCCGACGGCGCATCCTGGACCCTCGGGCGATTGCTGGAACGTGTCGCAGATGTCCCCGGGATCGCGCGGCTGCGCTATACCACGAGCCATCCTTGCGACATGGACGCGAGCTTGATCGCGGCGCATCGCGACCTGCCCGGTTTGATGCCTTATCTGCACCTGCCGGTGCAATCGGGTTCCGACTACGTCCTCAAGCGCATGAACCGCCGCCACACCCGCGCCGCTTATCTTGAAGCCATCGCGCGCATGCGCACCGCCCAGCCAAAAATGGCGTTCTCCTCCGACTTCATCGTCGGCTTTCCCGGGGAGAGGGAGGAGGACTTTCGCGCAACACTGTCGCTGGTGGATGAGGTGGGTTACGCCAATGCCTTCTCCTTCAAATACTCGCCCAGGCCTGGAACGCCGGCCGCGGACATGCCGAATCAGATACCAGAGGCCGTGAAATCGGAACGGCTCCAACGCCTGCAGGCGGCACTCAACCGTCATCAGGCCGCATTCAACGCGCAATGCCGTGGCCGTACCTTCGATGTCCTGTTCGAAAAGCCGGGGCGTTATCCTGGCCAGATCGTCGGGCGCTCCCCATATCTTCAGCCGGTTCAGGTCATGGGCCCGAAGACAACGATCGGTCACATTGCGGCGGTAAAGGTCACGGAAATCGGGGCCAACAGCTTATTCGGCGCGCTTGAGGAATCCGCCGCGGGTGTAGAACCGATGCTCATGGAGGCGTGAACCGTTGCGCTCCCCCCGATCGGACAGCGGATCGTTGGTATCTTCGTCCGCCACCAGCGACAACGCTGCCACTCAGATCGTGCTGGCCTTCGACGACAACCGGCTCGCATCTCTGTTATTCGGCCAATACGGACAGAACCTGGCCCTGATCGAGCGCAGACTTGGCGTGGTCGCCGAGCAACGCGGGAACCACGTCACCCTGGCCGGCTCGCGCGACGGCGTGGAGCGGTCGCGCCGGGTACTCGAAGGTCTTTACGAGCAGCTCAGGCGGGGCGATGAGCTGGTGTCCGGCGATGTCGAAGGCGCGATCCGATTGGCAATCGCGCAGGGTTCCCTATTCGACTACGATCCCGCGACCGCACGGCCGAGCTTCGAAGAGATCAACCTGCGCAAGCGTGCCGTGCGTGCGCGCACCGCGGCGCAAGACGCTTATATCCGCGCCTTGCGTCGCCACGCGCTGGTCTTTGGAACCGGGCCGGCGGGCACAGGCAAGACTTGGCTCGCCGTCGCCCACGCGGTGCAGCTGTTCGAGCGCAAGGAGGTCGATCGCATCATCCTCTCGCGTCCGGCAGTCGAGGCGGGCGAGCGACTCGGATTTTTGCCCGGCGACATGCGCGAGAAGGTCGATCCTTATCTGCGCCCGATCTACGACGCGCTGTACGACCTGATGGACCCGCGGATCGTCGAGCGCACTCTGCAGACCGGCGAGATCGAAATTGCGCCGCTCGCTTTCATGCGCGGGCGCACGCTATCGAACGCGGTCATCATCCTCGATGAGGCGCAGAACACCACCACGATGCAAATGAAGATGTTTCTCACGCGCTTGGGCGAGAACAGCCGCATGATCGTCACCGGCGATCCGAGCCAGGTCGATTTGCCGCCCGGACAGACCTCCGGCCTCGCGGAAGCGACGCGACTTCTTAGGAACGTCGAAGGAATTGGTCACATCGTCTACACAGCCGAGGACGTCGTTCGACACGAACTTGTGGCGCGGATTGTCGACGCATATGACAAGGCAGCGCTTAAGCCAGCGCGCGGACGCGACATCAAGGAATGAGGTCTCTGCGGCTTGTGCGGCGTTCCTCGCCGGCGGCGAAGGAGGATGACGTTCGTGGCACGCAAACGGCGCGCGCGATCGCCTGTGCGGCGGGGGGTGCGGCCTGCGGTCGACATCGTGATTGCATCCCCGCTCTGGAGCGCGCAACGCAGCGTCAAGGCACTGCTTCGCCGGGCGATTGGCGAGGCGGCATCGGCGACGTCAACCGCAGCGGGCGAACTTGCCATCGTACTGACCGACGATGCAGCGATCCGGGCGCTCAATCGCGATTGGCGTCGCAAGGATGCCGCGACCAATGTGCTGTCCTTTCCCGCCAACGAGCCGCGCGGGGCTCGTGGAATACCGCGCCTGCTCGGTGATATCGTGATCGCCTACGAGACCACGGAACGTGAAGCGCGTGCGGAGCACAAACCTTTTGCGCATCATCTTGCCCATTTGGCGGTGCATGGATTTCTGCATCTCGCCGGCTACGATCACGCGGCGGACGAGGAGGCGGCCGCAATGGAAAGACTCGAGACGGCCATTCTTGCCCGGCTCGACGTGCCCGATCCCTACGTTGCACGCAGGGCTATCTAGTCTCCATGCCTGACGCAGACCCACCAACTTCGAGCGACCCGAGCGCGACCCGCAATCTGCCCGCGCTCATACCACAGGCGAGTCAAGCCGCGCCCGAAAGCGCCGACAATTGGTTCACGCGCACACTCCGGACGATCTTCCGTTGGAAGTCAAACAACACCATCCGTGCCGACCTCAAGGATGTGCTCGAGGGTGCCGGCGACACGGGATTCTCGCCGGCCGAACGCACCATGCTCAGGAACATCCTCGGGCTGCGCGAACGCCGCGTCGTGGATGTGATGGTGCCGCGCGCCGACATTATCGGCGTGCAACGGGACATCGCGCTGGGCGAACTCATGAAGGTGTTCGAGAGTGCCGGCCATTCACGGCTCGTCGTCTATGACGAGACCCTCGACGACGCCACCGGCATGGTCCATATCCGCGACCTCGTCGCCTTCATGACCGTGCGCGCCACGGTTACCGGAACGGCTAACCGGCGCCGCAAAAAGCCGCTGCCCGCCGGCCTCGATCTCAAGGCCGTGGATCTGTCGATGCCGCTTTCGGCGGCAAAGATCATACGTGAAATTCTGTATGCGCCGCCCTCCATGCCGGTCCTGGATCTGCTCGCCAAGATGCAGACGACCCGCATCCATCTCGCCCTCGTGGTCGATGAATATGGCGGCGCCGACGGCGTGGTATCGATCGAAGACATCGTCGAGCAGATCGTGGGCGACATCGCCGATGAGCACGACGAGGATACGCCGCCGGGCGTGGTGCGCCAGTCCGACGGCTCGTTTCTGGCCGACGCTCGCGCGAGTCTCGAGGACGTCACTGCGATCATCGGTGCCGAATTCGATGTTGGCGATGTGACCCAGGAAGTGGATACCCTCGCCGGATACGTCGCGACCCGGATCGGCCGTGTGCCCGTTCGCGGGGAGCTTGTTCCGGGACCCGGCCCTTTCGAGCTCGAGATTCTCGATGCCGATCCTCGACGCGTGAAGAAGCTCAAGATCTACCGAGGGCTCGACAAACAAAACGGCGGCCGGCCAGTGACGCGGCGGTACGCCGCGCCTGCGCCGCCGAGCGCATCCCCGTCCTCGCCGCCAGCAACCGGCGAGGATACTGACAAGCGTTCCTCCGATACCGCACCATCCAAATCCGTCCACCGGCCGTGACGCTCAGCCGCCTCGCCGATACGATCGTACAGGCCGAGGGATGGTGGCGCATTCTCATCGCCTTTCTCGCCGGCGCGTCCTCGACGCTAGCACTACCGCCGACGGATATTTGGCCGCTCCCTTTCGTCACCTTTCCGATCCTGGTCTGGCTACTCGACGGCACAGCCGGCGCCGGCCTGCGCGGGGTGCTGGCGGCCGCGGCTGCAGGCTGGTGGTTCGGGTTCGGCTATTTTCTCGCCGGACTCTATTGGATCGGGCACGCATTTCTGGTGGACGCCAAGACGTTCGGCTGGCTCCTGCCATTCGCGGTGACTGCCCTCCCGGCCGCCATGGCGGTCTACACCGCCCTCGGGCTCGTCCTGGCGCGACTGATCTGGACGCGTGGTGCGACCCGTGTGCTCGCGCTCGCGGTCTCCTTGACGATTGCGGAGTGGCTGCGCGGTCACCTGTTCAGTGGCTTTCCCTGGAATGCCTATGGCTATGAACTGATCTCTCCCCTCTGGCTCGCCCAGGGAGCGGCCCTCATCGGCATCTGGGGTCTCACGTTTCTCGCCGTCGCCGTTTATTCGTCACCGGCCGTGCTCGCCGATAGTCGGCTGGATACCAGTTGGCCGTGGCTCGCCCCCGCGCTGAGCGCGGCCGCGATCGCGGCACTAGCGGTCTACGGCGCCATGCGGCTGGAGCGCACCCCGACGCTCTTCGTCGAGGGCGTGCGGCTTCGCATCATGCAACCCAATCTGCAGCAAGACGAGAAATTCAATTATTCACAGAAGCAGGAGGTGATGAGGCGCTATCTCGCCCTGTCGGATCAGCCGGGCGGCCTACGCGATGTAACCATTCTGATCTGGCCGGAATCGGCGTTCCCATTCTTCCTCGTGCGCGAAACCGATGCGCTTGCACAGATCGCGGCGCTCCTACCCCCGGACACGGTGCTGATTACCGGCGCGATTCGCCCGCCGGACAGCCCGCCCGGCGCCGTCGTCACACGCGCCTACAATTCGATTTACGTGATCGGCCACGACGGCTCGATCCTTTCGGTCTACGACAAGATCCATCTCGTGCCTTTTGGCGAATACCTGCCGTTTCAGAATCTGCTTGAGCGCCTCGGTCTCATGCAGCTCACCAAGGTGCGCGGCGGATTCATCCCCGGCGATCGTCGGCGCAATCAGCCCGCGCCGGGAGCGCCGAATTTCCTCCCGCTGATCTGTTACGAGATCATTTTTCCCGGCGACGCGGTTCCGCGCACCGATCAGGAGGGATGGCTTTATCGCCACGTCGGCCGATATCTCGGCTGGCCATCCGTGGTCGGAACCGGGGAGCGCCCAGGCTGGCTGCTCAACCTCACCAATGACGGTTGGTTTGGCGCGAGCGCCGGTCCGTACCAGCATTTTCAGCAGGCGCGCATACGCGCAATCGAAGAAGGCCTGCCGCTGGTGCGGGTAGCGAACAGCGGAATTTCCGCAGTGGTCGATCCACTTGGACGAATCGTCAAATCGCTGCCGCTCGGCAGCGAGGGCGTGCTCGATGCGTCTCTGCCGCAGGCTATCCCTGTGACACCCTATGCCCGCCTGGGCGACGGACCCGTGGGTGCAGCACTGGGCATTGCCTTCCTGTGGGTGATGCGCTCGCGCTGGCGCCTCGGTTCGCGCTGAGGGAACCTGTCAATTGGAGGTTGTAATTGGTATCGCCGGATTACAACTTTTGCCTTCCATGTTACAATTGCAACAAGTACGATATTTTACCGCACGTTCAGATGCTTATGGCGATTCTACCCATGTTTAGCTTTCAACAATTTTTTGCAGTGCCCGCCGATTTTACTCGGAATACGATTGCGTTCCGGCCGCCCAGCGGGAACATTAGCGGGTTCCATAGGAGATTGTTATGGCCGCCGCCAAAAAGGCTCCAAACCCGATCGACAAGCACGTTGGCAGCAGGGTGCGCATGCGTCGCATGATGCTTGCCATGAGCCAGGAGAAGCTCGGCGACGCGCTCGGCCTCACTTTCCAGCAGGTGCAGAAATACGAAAAGGGCACTAACCGTATCGGGGCAAGCCGGTTGCAGCAGATCTCCCACATCCTGCAAGTGCCGGTGGCGTTCTTCTTTGAAGGAGCGCCCAGCCTGCACAGTTCGGCGGATGGAATGAAAGAAGCGCCCTCTCCCGCCTATGTCTCGGATTTCCTCGCCACCTCCGAAGGGCTCTCGCTGACCAAGGCTTTCATGCGCATCAAGGAGCCCAAGCTTAGGCGCCGCATCGTCGATCTCGTCGAGGAGATCGCCGGTGACGATGACTGAGGGGGCGGACAAAAGCCGGCCGGGCCCACGTTCTCGTGGGTCGGCCCACGCTTCGCCCACATCTTGACCACGTGCGGGGACGCTGCAAGAAACACTCCAGGCTTAACCAGCCGGTGAACGTTGCCATCGCGCCTGCGGGAGGGGAGTTCTTTTCAGTGCCACACGTCAATTATCTCTTCACCAGCGAGTCTGTTTCCGAAGGTCATCCCGACAAGGTCTGCGATCAGATTTCGGATGCGATCCTCGACGCATTCATCGAGAACGACATCAAGCTCGGTATCGCCGACGACAGCCTGGTGAATACGCGGCTCGGCTGTGAGACGCTCTGCACGACGAACAAGATCGTCATTGCCGGCGAGGGCCGCGGGCAGGCGCCGCTATTCACCAATTACGGCGGCCACGCCGTTGTTAACCGCGAGCTGATCAGCGAGATCGCGCGCAAAGTGGTGCGTGATATCGGCTACGACCAGAACGGATTCTCCTATCATGGCGCCGACATCGAGGTGCTGCTGCACGGTCAATCGCCTGACATTGCCCGGGGCGTCGACGCCAAAAAGAAGAAAGGCGAGGAGCAAGAGGGTGCAGGCGATCAGGGCATGATGTTCGGCTTCGCCTGCACCGAAAGCGAGGTGTACGAGAAGGGCTCGTTCATGCCGGCCCCTATCTACTTCGCGCACAAGATTCTGAAGGTCCTGGCAGAGAAGCGCCGTTCGAAGCAGCTGTTCGATCTGCAGCCCGACGCGAAGAGCCAAGTGACGGTGCAATATGTCGAGGGCAAGCCGATCGGGTGCACCAAGGTGGTCGTCTCGACCCAGCACAATGCCGAGACCCGCAACGGCAAAAAGTACTCGCCGGCAATGGTCAAGGACTTGATCGGCGATGCCGTGGCTTCCGCGCTGCCGGACGGTTGGATGCCCAAGAGAACCGGCGATTTCCTGGTCAATCCCACCGGCAATTTCGTTGTGGGCGGGCCTGACGGCGACTGCGGGCTAACTGGCCGCAAAATCATCGTCGACACTTACGGCGGTTACGCGCCCCACGGTGGCGGCGCCTTCTCCGGCAAGGACCCGACCAAAGTCGACCGCTCGGCTGCCTATGCCGCGCGGTATCTCGCCAAGAACGTCGTCGCCGCCGGTGTCGCCGAACGCTGCACCATCCAGATCGCCTATGCCATCGGAATCGCCGATCCAATGTCGCTGCTGGTCGATCTGCATGGCACCGGAAAGGTCGACGAAAGGAAGCTCGAAAAAGCGTTGCCCGAAATCTTGCGTCTTACGCCGACCAACATCCGTCGCACGCTCAAGCTGAACCGGCCGATCTACCGCCGCACCGCCGCCTACGGCCATTTCGGTCGTGCGCCGGAGAAGGACGGGGGCTTCTCCTGGGAGAAGACCGACCTGGTGAAAGACATCAGGACCGCAGTCGCCTAAGCCGGTCGACGCAAGCGCGCGAGGGGTCCACCATGGCGGGTGTCGTGACCGCCATGTCCACATCCGATCAAGGAAAGGCCCGGCGTGGCGCCTTTTTCGGGCGTCGCAAGGGTCATGCCTTGCGGCCGCGTCAGGCGCAGTTATTCGATAGTCTGCTGCCGCGGCTCGCCCTTGACTTGGCAGCGCCCGCCCCGGCCGATCTGGCAGCCCTGTTCCCCAATCCGGTGGATGAGATCCGGCTCGAGATCGGATTCGGCGGCGGAGAGCACATGATCGCGCAGGCCGAACAGCACCCGCGCGCTGGTTTCATCGGCGTCGAGCCGTTCGTTAACGGAATGGCCAAGGCGCTCGCGGCCATCGAGCTGAAGAAGCTTTCTAATATCCGGTTGCATTTCGATGACGCGACATCCCTGCTTCAATGGTTGCCGGCGGCTTCGCTCGCGTGCGTCGACCTGATCTACCCGGACCCCTGGCCGAAACGGCGGCACTGGAAGCGACGCTTCGTCCAGGAAGAGAGCATTTCCGCGATCGCACGCATTCTGCGGCCGGACGGGGAGCTCCATTTTGCAACCGATGTCCCGGACTATGCGGCCTGGATCCTGAAACGTGTGATCCAATCGCCCCACTTCACCTGGACGGCAGAGCGTGGCGACGACTGGCGTCGCGCGTGGCCCGGCTTTTCCGGCACTCGCTACGAAGCCAAGGCAAAGCGTGAAGGCCGCGCACCCTGCTATCTGACTTTCCGCAGGACGCACGGAGGCCGGGGCCCGATGCGCGACGGCGCACAAGGCAGGAAAACGCGTGAGCTTTAACTTTACCTATTTGTCGGTCGTCCGCGGTCGGTCATCTGATCGCACCTGCCAAAACCGCACGACGCGCCGGGCGGTCGTGGCCGACAGGCGGTCGAAGTCGGCGCGGGCGGCGTCGAAATCTTCGCTTGATGCTCGCGCGCTGCATGGCCGTGTCTTGAGGATAGCGGCGGTGGTCGTCCAGGCCCAGCCCGCCGACTTGCAAAGGATAAGCACCGGGTCGGGCTTCTCCGCCCCTATGAGCCGATCCACCACTTCGATAGGGACGGCGCAAAGCGAGGCCAATGCGGCGATCATTGGCTTAAATTCTCCGCTCTCTGCGAACGTGACGAGGCGCGCCTCGTCGAGCTTGCCCTCTCGAAGTAGCGCCGCAACGCTACGCTGCGCATGTGAGTAGTCGCGGGCCTCGATAGGTCCCTCTGTTTCGCTCGACACTTTCGCGGACACCTGTCGAATCTCGGACCGCTTTTCGTGTACGCTCCGTGGGACGAGCCGACGCTGCACGGCATGAGTGGCAGAAAGCAGGAGCTCGTGCAGCAGCCGCGGCGAAACGTCGGGCCGCAGCACGACCTTTTCGGCCAGCACGGGATCGGTTTTCGCGCGCTCCATCAGAATGCAAAAGCCGTCACGGGATAGACGTGCGCCGCGATTCTCCGCCAAGCTGCGCAATACCTCTTGGTCACCGTGCCGCACCAGCACGTCGGTCACCGGCTCGGCGAGGTGGGCCCGAGTGGAGATGGCGAGCAGATGCGCCTGGCTCTTGTTCTGGATGACGTCGATGAGATCGGTTTCGGATAGGCGCCGTGCCTGCTTCAGCACGGGACCGGCAACCGTAATCGACTCATCGCGCGCGAGGCGGCGCACCGCGGCGGCCGGCGCATTGCCGAGAGGCGCGAGCCGACAGGACAGAGCGCTGCGCGCCGTATTCTCGATGTGATCGATCAAGCGGGTGAACACCAAATCGAACAGTTGGACATGATCCTCATTGAAGCGACTCGCCCCATCGAGGAAAAATGCGGTCACGCGTTCGAGCGTTTCGGCCTGCCGCTCGCGTGAACCGCGCATGATCAGCTCATCCAGTTCTGGAATGTGCAGGACGTGCGCGGACATTTTCAGGTCCGAAAGCGAGGTGACTCGAGAAGAATTGACGCGGTGTCTAGTCGGAAGGTTAGGGGCGGAATCTGAAGGAAGGGTTAGTTAATCGAAGCTTGGCTGCCCCTTGCGCACCCGCGGCAAATCGCTATATTCGGCTCGTCCAATATTGGATGTCTCATAACGGTCGGATGTGGTCCGGTCGGTTTTTGAGAGTGGGTTCCCGCCGGGACCCGCTCTTTTTTGTTACCGAAATTGGGCCCGGTCGTACCGAGATGGCAGTTAAGGTTGCCCGGCAGAGCTGAATGACGGCAGCGACCGACATCATCGAGGCAAATGGCGAGCCGCGCCTGATCGGCGAGCAGGGTATTGCCGCACGCGTGGCCGCCATCAGCGAGCCCGTCCTGGCAGGAATCGGGTATCGCCTCGTGCGAGTGAAAATCTCCGGGCTGGATGGCTGCACGGTGCAGGTTATGGCCGAGCGTCCGGACGGCACGATGACGGTCGAGGACTGCGAGGCGGTCTCGCGCGCGCTCTCGCCGGTGCTCGACGTGGCGGATCCGATCGATCGGCCCTATCGACTGGAGGTATCCTCGCCGGGCATGGATCGCCCGCTGGTGCGGCGCTCCGATTTCGCCCGCTTCGCCGGGCATCGCATCAAGGTGGAAATGGCGACCGCGATCAACGGGCGCCGGCGGTTTCGCGGCGTACTGCTGGGGATGGAGGAGGACGCCGCCCGCCTTCGCCGCGACGATGCCGCATCTGGTGAAGCAGACGAAGTTCTGCTCCCGATCGAGGAAATGGCGGAAGCCAAGCTTGTCCTCACCGACGACTTGATCGCCGAGTCGCTCAGGCGCGGCAAAGCGGCAGAACGTGCGGCACGGCGGCAGCGGGCACAGAACAGAGATCGAGGGGCCGAGGGCCGTCAGACGTCCGAAGCTCGACCCAGACAGCCTACGCCGGTCGATTACCGGGACGAGGCTCAGAACGAAGGAGACTAACCGATGGCCGTGAGCGCCAACCGGCTGGAACTGCTGCAAATCGCTGACGCGGTCGCACGCGAGAAGGCGATCGACCGCAGCATTGTCATCACCGCCATGGAGGATGCGATCCAGAAGGCGGCGCGCTCGCGCTACGGCAGCGAGACTGAAGTGCGTGCCGAGATCAATCCGAAGACCGGCGAGATGCGGCTCTCACGCCTGCTGCTGGTGGTAGATCAAGTCGAAAACGATGCGACGCAGATCGCGCTCGAGGATGCAAAAAAGCGCAATCCCGCCGCGCAGGTCGGCGACTATATCGCCGAAGCCTTGCCGCCGCTCGAATATGGCCGCATTGCAGCCCAGTCGGCGAAGCAAGTGATCGTGCAAAAGGTTCGCGAAGCCGAGCGCGATCGCCAATACCAGGAATACAAGGATCGCATTTTCGATATCGTCAACGGCATCGTCAAACGGGTCGAATACGGCAACGTGATCGTCGATCTCGGCCGTGGCGAGGCAATCGTGCGCCGCGACGAATTGTTGCCGCGAGAAACGTTCCGCAACGGCGATCGCATCCGCGCTTTTATCTACGATGTGCGCCGCGAACCGCGTGGGCCACAGATATTTCTGTCGCGTACCCACCCGCAATTCATGGCCAAGCTGTTCGCACAGGAAGTGCCGGAGATCTACGACGGAATTGTCGAGGTCAAGGCGGTGGCGCGCGATCCCGGCTCGCGGGCGAAGATAGCGGTGATTTCCCGGGATTCGTCGGTTGATCCGGTCGGCGCCTGCGTCGGCATGCGCGGTTCTCGCGTGCAAGCCGTGGTCAACGAGCTACAGGGCGAGAAGATCGACATCATTCCGTGGACCGCAGACCCCGCCAACTTCGTGGTCAATGCTCTCGCGCCTGCGGAAGTGGCCAAGGTCGTCCTCGACGAAGATCGCCATCGAATGGAGGTGGTCGTTCCCGACCAGCAGCTCTCGCTTGCGATCGGCCGACGCGGACAGAATGTCCGACTCGCCTCACAGCTTACCGGCTGGGACATCGACATCGTCACCGAGCAGGAAGAGTCGGAGCACCGCCAGGCCGAATTCGAAAAGCGTACCAAGCTGTTCATCGAGTCGCTCAACGTCGACGAAGTGGTCGGTCAGCTGCTCGCTTCCGAGGGGTTCAACTCGGTCGAGGAGCTCGTCATGGTGGACGAGAAGGAGCTCGCGGCAATCGAGGGTTTCGATGAAGAGACCGCGGGCGAATTGCAGACGCGGGCCCGCGACTATCTCGCTAGACAGGAAGCCGAGCTTGACGAACAGCGCAAACAGCTCGGTGTCGAGGACGCGCTCAAGGATATCCCGGGTGTCACCACCGCCATGCTGGTGAAGTTGGGCGAGAACGACATCAAGACGATCGAGGACCTGGCGGGTTGCGCCACCGACGACCTCTTCGGCTGGAGCGAACGCAAGGACGGCGAGACAGTGCGCTATCCGGGCGCCCTCGACGGCTTCGATCTGTCGCGCGACGACGCCGAAGCCCTGATCATGCAGGCGCGGGTCAAAGCCGGCTGGATCAAGGAAGAAGATTTGGTGCCGCCTCCCGGCGAGGACGAGGGCATCGTCGAGCCGACCGCGACACCGGCCTGAGGACATCGAATGCTTGGTCGACCGCACTATGACGCACGCGATCTTGGGCCGCGCAAGCGCGCGGCAGGGACGCAGCGCTTTTGCGTCGCCACGGGGGCGATCAGACCCGTCGACGAGATGATCCGCTTTGTCATAGGACCGGACGGCACTCCGGTGCCGGACCTCAAGCGTCGGCTACCCGGGCGCGGTATCTGGATTACGGCGACACGCGCGGCCGTGCACACCGCGATCACGCGCAAGGCCTTTGCGCGCGCCTTCAAGCGTGACGTGCGCCTTAATCCCGATCTGGTGCAGGCGACGGAGCGTCTGATCGAACGCACCGCACTCGACGCTCTCGCGATCTGCCACAAGGCGGGCAACGTCGCGATCGGCTTTACCAATGTCGAAGCGGCGCTCGCTCGCGCCCACGTAGTAGCACTTCTCGACGCTGTCGAGGCGGCTCCCGATGGCGTGAAAAAGCTCACGGCCGCCTTGCGCCGGCGCGCGGACGCGGCGGAAATCGTCGCGATCGGTGCATTTACCTCGGCGCAATTGGATTTGGCATTGGGGCGGGCAAATGTGATACATGCAGCCCTGCTCGCCGGTCCTGAAAGCGAGACGTTTCTGGCGCGCGCCGCGCGCCTCGAGCGTTTCCGAACGGGTTCCCGGTCGGTGGATGTCACGCCGGCAAAGCGGCCGATGTGCGAGGCGGGAACATAATGAAACGGGCGCGAGCTCGGAGTTGGGATTGGAATGGCTGAAACGACGGAAAAAACTGGCGAAAAGAAGCTGAGCGTCACCCCGACGAAGACCTTGACCCTGAAAGGGCGGGGAGTCGAGCAGGGCGTGGTGCGCCAGAGCTTCAGCCATGGCCGCACCAAGGCGGTGGTGGTGGAGAAGGTGAAAAGCCGCGCGCCGACCCGTGCGAAGGCCGAAGCGGCCACGCCTGCTCCTGCCAAGCGTCCGCCGACGGGCAAGACGGCGGCACCGGCGATAGCCGCGAGCACCCAGACCACATCGCTCCCGCCCTCCAAGCCGTCCGGCGGCATGGTGTTGCGGAGCCTGACCGAAGAAGAACAGAAAGCGCGCGTTCACGCGCTCAACGATGCCCGGCTGCGAGAAGCGGAAGAGCGCAAGATTGCGGAAGAGGAAGCATTCGTCCGCAGCATGCGCGAAGCCGCCGAGCGAACCGAGCGCGAGGCCGCCGAGGCGCGCAAGGCCGAAGAAGAGAAGCGCCGCAAGCACGACCTCGAGACCAAGCTCAAGGCCGAGCAGGAAGCAAAGAAACGCTTCGGCGAGGACGCCGTCCTGACTGCAAGGCCGGGCGCGCGGCCCGCGCTCGAGCCGGACGAGGACGATGTTCCGCGCACACGCCGCGGTCCTGGCGCAGCGCGACCCGCGCCGGCGCCAAGGGCGCCGCGCAGCGGAGGGCAGAAGAATCGCAGCCGACTCACCGTGGTGACCGCGCTCAGCGCCGACGAAGAGCGCGAGCGCTCGGTAGCGGCTTTTCGCCGCCGCGTGCAACGGCTGAAGGGACACACGGCGGATGAACCAAAAGAAAAGCTCGTCCGCGAGGTCACTATCCCGGAAACCATCACCATTCAGGAACTCGCCAACCGCATGGCCGAGCGCAGCGTGGATGTGATCAAGCTGCTGATGAAGCAGGGGCACATGGCGCAGCTCAACGATGTGATCGACGCCGATACAGCCCAGCTTCTCGCGGAAGAAATGGGTCATACGGTCAAGCGCGTGGCTGAATCCGACGTCGAAGAAGGCCTGTTCGACGTTGCCGACGATCCAGCCTTTTTAGCACCGCGCCCGCCGGTCGTGACCGTCATGGGCCACGTCGACCACGGCAAGACGTCGCTGCTCGACGCCATTCGTTCGACCAACGTGGCGGCGGGCGAAGCGGGCGGTATTACCCAGCATATCGGCGCTTACCAAGTCACCGCGCCCTCAGGCAACAAGATCACCTTCATCGACACACCCGGCCACGCCGCCTTCAGTGCCATGCGTGCGCGCGGCGCCAAAGTGACCGATATCGTCGTGCTCGTGGTGGCCGCCGACGACGGCGTCATGCCGCAGACGGTTGAGGCGATCAATCACGCCAAGGCGGCGAAAGTTCCGATGATCGTCGCGATCAACAAAATCGACCGGCCGGACGCCAAGCCGGAACGAGTGCGCACGGAACTGCTCCAGCACGAGGTTCAGGTCGAGTCCCTGGGCGGCCAAGTGCTCGATGTCGAGGTGTCGGCGACCAAGAAACTCAACATCGATCGGCTGCTCGAGACGATCGGCCTGCAGGCGGAAATCCTCGATCTTAAAGCCAATCCAAACCGGCCCGCTGAAGGAACGGTGATCGAGGCCAAGCTCGACCGCGGCCGCGGACCGGTCGCCACCGTGCTGGTCCAGCGTGGCACTTTGCGGGGCGGCGACCTCGTCGTAGCCGGCGCCGAGTGGGGCCGTGTGCGCGCGCTGGTTTCGGATACTGGCGCGCCGGTCGAGACGGCGACACCGTCCACGCCCGTCGAAGTTCTCGGCTTCAACGGCACACCCGAGGCCGGCGACCGCTTGGCGGTGGTCGAGTCGGAGGGCCGCGCCCGCGAAGTCACCGCCTACCGTGCCCGGCAGCGACGCGACAAGATCGCCGCGCGTGCGACCGGCATGCGCGGCTCGCTGGAACAGATGATGAGCCAGCTCAAATCCGCGGGCCGCAAGGATTTGGCATTGATCGTCAAGGCCGATGTGCAAGGGTCGCTGGAAGCCGTGATCGGCGCTATCGAGAAGCTTACCACCGACGAAGTCGGCGCGCGCGTGATTCATTCCGGCGTCGGCGGCATCACCGAATCCGACGTGACTTTGGCCGAGGCGTCCGGGGTGCCGATCATCGGGTTCAACGTGCGCGCCCACAAGGAGGCACGCGAGTCGGCTGAACGCGCCGGCATTGAGCTGCGCTACTACAACGTCATCTACGATCTCGTGGACGACGTCAAAAAGGCGATGTCCGGATTGCTGGCGCCGACCGTGCGCGAGACCATGCTCGGCAGCGCGACGATTCTTGAAATTTTCAAGGTCTCCAAGGTCGGCAACGTCGCGGGTTGCCGCGTCACCGACGGAGTGGTCGAGCGCGGCGCCAATGTGCGGCTCATTCGCGACAGCGTTGTCGTGCACGAGGGCAAGCTTTCCCAGCTCAAGCGCTTCAAGGACGATGCGCGCGAGGTGGTTGCCGGACAGGAATGCGGCATGGCCTTTGAAAACTATCAGGACATGAAGGTCGGCGACGTCATCGAATGCTACCGAGTGGAGACGGTGCAACGCTCGCTGTGAGTTCAAGTTTCTCGCGCGCAAAGCGCGTTTAGCCCGTCACCGCCGGCACGATCTCTTTGCAACACATCCGATGCACGGATCGACCCCAGGCATGAAGAGCATTTAGGACGATCATGACGCGCCGACGTCATCAGCGCGATCCCGGCACGAGCCATGAGCCCTCGCAGCGTCAGCTGCGGGTCGCCGAGCTCGTACGCCATGCGCTGGCGGATATGCTCACGCGTGGCGCCGTGCACGATCCCGTGATCCAAAGCCACCTGATCACCGTTCCGGAAGTCCGCATGACGGCGGACCTGCAGCTCGCGACCATCTACATCGTGCCGCTGGGCGGACGCGAAGCCGATGCGGTGCTGGCGGCGCTGGAACGCAACAAACGCTTTCTGCGCGGCGAGATTGCTCGGCGCATCAACTTGAAATTTGCCCCCGAGATTCGATTCCGCCTCGACGAACGTTTCGATGAAGCCGAGCGAATCGAAAAGTTGTTGCGAACGCCGGCGGTGCAGCGCGATCTCGACGACAAGACGGACGACGACACTTGACGCGGGTCAACGCTGAGGCGGCGCCGGCGCAGATACACAAGCGCGAGAAGCGGGACGTGCACGGCTGGGTCGTGCTCGACAAACCCGTGGGGATGAGCTCGACCCATGCGGTAATGCTAGTAAAGCGGCTGTTCCAGGCGAAGCGCGCCGGCCATGCCGGCACCCTCGACCCGCTCGCCTCTGGCGTGCTGCCGATCGCGCTCGGGGAAGCGACCAAAACCGTTCCGTTCGTCATGGAGGGGCGCAAGGTCTATCGCTTCACCCTGCGCTGGGGCGAGGAGCGCGACACCGACGACGCCGAAGGTCGCGTCACCGCAAGCAGCGCCGAACGCCCGAGTGCGGCCGCCCTCGCTGCGCTATTGCCGCGCTTCGTCGGCCAAATCGCACAAGTGCCGCCACGGTTCTCGGCGGTCAAAATCGACGGCGAGCGCGCGTATGATCTCGCACGCGACGGCGAAGCGGTGGACATCGCGCCACGCCAGGTGGAGATCCACCGTCTCGAACTGATCAAGACGCCTGATCCGGATCACGCAACACTCCTCGCCGAGTGCGGGAAGGGAACCTACGTGCGCGCGCTCGCCCGCGACCTGGGCCGTGCGCTCGGATGCCTCGGTCATGTCGCGGCGCTGCGCCGCACCGCCGTAGGTCCTTTCGACGAGGACATCGCGGTGAGCCTCGACGCATTGCAACGTCTTCGCTCCGAGGAAGCCACCGCGGTCGAGCGAGGACCCCTTCTGCCGGTCGAAACCGGGGTGGCGGCGTTGCCGGCACTGCAGGTGAGTTCCAGCGATGCCGGCCGGTTGGCACGTGGTCAGGCGGTGCTGCTGCGGGGCCGCGATGCGCCGGTCCTGGGAGGCTGGGTATCGGTTTCCTCGGGTGGCGCGCTGATCGCGCTGGCGCAGGTAGAGAAAGGCGAATTGCGCCCGCGGCGCATCTTCAATCTGCCGCGCGGCTGACGATGGGGCGAAAAAGGCGATAGCAAGCCTCTAACCCACGCCGCGGCTATTTCCGGCGGCCAGGTAAGCCCGCCCGAATTTTCGCTGGCGTCGCCGTGGATTTTGCGATATTGCCCCGTTGCGCGGGCATTGGCCCGCGCAACCTACTTGTGGCGACCGTGCTGGACGACATCCCGGCCCGGCCGCCGAGCGTGGACCCGACAGAACAAGGACGATAACCGATGTCGATAACCTCCGGCCGCAAGGCCGAAGTCATCAAGACCTATGCGACCAAGGCCGGCGATACCGGATCGCCGGAAGTGCAGGTGGCGATCCTCTCGGAGCGCATCAACAACCTCACCGAGCATTTCAAAACCCACGTCAAGGACAACCATTCTCGGCGTGGATTGCTCAAGCTGGTGTCCCAGCGTCGCCAACTTCTCGATTACCTCGCCCGCGTCGACGCAGCGCGTTACAAATCGTTGATCGAGCGGCTGGGTATTCGCCGTTGAAGAATTATGCGCGGCGTGGTCGCGCGTTTTGAAGCGGATACCGGGACACATCCGCTGTTGCGCCGGCAGCGAACCGTTGCCGGCTTGGAAGATGGGCCGAATGATCGCCCATCCGTTTGATGGAAGGCTCGAAGGCCATGGCAGGATCGCCGGACGCTGTCTCGGTTTGCGGCATGGCCGCGGACGGCAGCCTCTCGCCGTCTTGCTCATGGCTTTCGCTCCTTCGCAAAAACCATGAAAGAAGACCGCAATGTTCGATATCCATCGTGTTGAACTCGACTGGGGAGGGCGCAAGCTCGTCCTAGAGACCGGCAAGATCGCGCGCCAAGCCGACGGCGCCGTGGTCGCTACCTACGGCGAGTCCAAAGTGTTGGCGACCGTAGTCGCCGCCAAGGAACCGCGGGAGGGCGTCGATTTTCTGCCCCTCACCGTCGATTATCAGGAGAAATTCTACGCTGCTGGCCGAATCCCCGGGGGCTATTTCAAGCGCGAAGGCCGTCCCACCGAGAAAGAGACGCTTGTCTCGCGCCTGATCGATCGCCCGGTGCGGCCGCTGTTCGCCGAGGGCTGGCGCAACGAGACGCAAGTGATCGTGACCACGTTGTCGCACGATCTCGAGAACGATCCCGATATTTTGGCGATGATCGCCGCCTCTGCAGCGCTGACCCTCTCGGGCGCGCCCTTTATGGGCCCGCTGGGCGCGGCACGCGTCGGCTTCGTCAACAATGAATACGTGCTCAACCCGTTGCTCGACGAAATGACCGAGAGCCATCTCGATCTCGTCGTCGCCGGCACCCAGGACGCGGTGCTGATGGTGGAATCCGAAGCGAAGGAATTGACCGAAGAGGTCATGCTCGGCGCCGTGATGTTCGGCCACCGCCATTTCCAGCCGGTGATCGACGCCATCATCAAGCTTGCGGAAAAGGCGGCGAAAGAACCGCGCGAACTGCAGGTCGTGGACGCCTCGGCACTGGAAAAAGACATGCTCGCGCTGATCGAGCATGATTTGCGTGCGGCCTATGCCATCGCCAACAAGGGGGAGCGCCACCAGGCAGTCGATGCCGCCAAGGCCAAGGTAGTGGCGCATTTCTGCCCGGACGGCGCGGAGAGCCCGCCGTATCCCGCGCAGCAGGTTGCTGACGTCTTCAAAACAATCGAAGCCAAGATCGTGCGCTGGAACATTCTCGATACGGGCCAGCGCATCGACGGCCGCGACGTCAAATCGGTGCGCCCGATCGCCTGCGAGGTCGGAGTGCTGCCCCGTGCGCACGGGTCGGCGCTCTTCACCCGCGGCGAGACCCAGGCGTTGGTGGTCGCAACGCTCGGCACCGGCGAGGATGAGCAGTGGATCGACGCATTGCAGGGAACGTACAAGGAGACGTTTCTCCTGCATTACAACTTCCCCCCATTCTCGGTAGGCGAGACCGGACGGCTGGGCGGGCCACGTCGGCGCGAGATCGGTCACGGCAAGCTCGCCTGGCGTGCCATTCATCCGATTCTGCCGCCCCACCACGAATTCCCTTACACACTGCGTGTGGTGTCCGAAATCACGGAGTCGAATGGCTCTTCCTCGATGGCGACCGTCTGCGGCTCTTCGCTGGCATTGATGGATGCGGGCGTTCCGGTCAAACGCCCAACCGCCGGCATCGCCATGGGCCTGATCCTCGAGGACAAGCGCTATGCGGTGCTCTCCGACATCCTCGGCGACGAGGACCATCTCGGTGATATGGACTTCAAAGTCGCCGGCACCGAGCGAGGGGTGACCTCGCTGCAGATGGACATCAAGATCGCCGGCATCACTGAGGAGATTATGCGGGTTGCGCTCGGCCAGGCCAAAGAGGGGCGCATGCACATCCTCGGTGAAATGGCGAAGGCGATCGCCCAGCACCGAGCTCAGCTCGGCGAGCACGCGCCGCGCATCGAGGTGTTCAACATTCCGGTCGATAAGATTCGCGAGGTGATCGGCTCCGGCGGCAAGGTGATCCGCGAGATCGTCGAAAAAACCGGCGCCAAGATCGACATTTCCGACGACGGGACAGTGAAGGTGGCGTCCGCAAACGGCGACGCCATGAAGGCGGCGATCAACTGGATCAAGTCGATCGCCTCCGAGCCCGAGGTCGGTCACATCTACGAGGGCACCGTGGTCAAGGTGATGGACTTCGGCGCTTTCGTGAACTTTTTCGGAGCCAAGGACGGGCTCGTTCACATCAGTCAACTCGCTCCGCGCCGGGTGCAGAAAGTAACCGACGTCGTCAAGGAAGGCGACAAGGTCAAGGTCAAGCTTCTCGGCTTCGACGAGCGCGGCAAGGTTCGCCTGTCCATGAAAGTCGTCGACCAGGCAACCGGCGAGGATCTCGAAGCGAAGCAGAAAGCGGAGGCCGAGCAGCAACGCAGCGATCAGCAGCGCGAAGCCGCTGGCGCGGATTAGGCAGGAATGAGAAACAATGCCAAACGCTGATCAAGGAGGCACGCGCTCTGCCGCCCAAGGACGGCATCGAGCTACTTGAGCACGTACTCAACAACGGCGACATCCTGGCGTTGGCAGTCGCGCACTTGCATCGTCGGCCAGATTGGCGCGATCGCCTAAAGCGATAACCTGCTCCGCCAGCGGCCCTCTTCCCTTTGGGCTGCCCAAGAGTTCATTGGAGCAAAGAAGCACCTCGTCGTGGGTTTTGCCTTCCGAGCAGCCTCGAAGGAAGTTAAGGATCGTGGCGATCAGGGGATCCGGAGTCGCATGTAGGTGACAAATCCGCCACAAATGCCCGAGAACAGACAGCTCGATCGGTTGCTTATACGCGCGGTCGCGGGCGCCAGAATACGTGGCGAAATCATTCATCAATTGCACATTATCTGACTATGAGGCTAAAGCGATTACGGGAATATCTGCCGCTCTATGGCGCAATTTACGGTAAGCTTAGGAAATTACGGGAAGACCGTCGGAAGCTCATTCGATATTTGCATGAAATGGTAAGAGAACGCGACGAGCTCTATCGGCAGCTCGATGAGCTAACTCGGCGCCTTCAGATTTCCCAGGATGCAGCGTTGCTTTACAACGCACAATCTGAAGCCACACGCTTGCGATTTATTGAATTCTTGCGCCTGATTAGGCCGCTCGATATCGATGACAAATCGAAGATACGGGTCGGAGGCCCGCATGACGGCGGCTATGTTATGATTGACGACTTCGAGCAAGTGACGACCGCCCTCTCGATCGGCATCGGCCATGAAATATCCTGGGACAAAGATATGAGCCGGCGTGGTCTTTGCATTTTTCAATTCGATCATACCCTCGAGGCACCTCCGGTCTTGCAGCCGCGCTTCAGATTTTTCAAAAAGAAGGTAGGACCGGTCAGCAAAGTAAACAGTGAAATCACTCTGGCGGACATCCTCGAGCTCGAAGAGCTTCGCGATGATCGCAACCTTATCATGAAGATGGATATCGAAGGGGACGAGTGGGCCGTTTTGGACGCCACTTCAGAATATTCCATAAGGCGCCTCCGCCAATTCGTGATCGAGTTTCACGATATGCATAAGTTTGCTTCGCCCGAATGGGGCGATCGAGCACTGAGAGTTTTCACGAAAATTACTCACACCCATCAGGTCATTCATGTGCATGGAAACAACCACAATGGGTTTGCCGTTCTTGGCGGTATTCCGTTTCCGGCAGTCGCCGAGCTTACGCTGGTCCGAAAGGATCATCATACGTTCAGCATCCCTCATCGCTGTTGGCCCACCGAATTGGATGCTCCGAACCAGCCCACGCTTGCTGATCTCAGTATGGGAACATTTGAATTTGTTGAGACAGTGTGTAGCCGTCTCGTTGACGATTGATGCGCGCGCGGTTCGCTGCAATCTGTTCAAGGCCTGTGCAGCCGTGACCATCAGCCTCCGCCGCATCGAACTGCCCATGGCCTCAGGATGTCCGCTCGAGGGCAGCGTTCGCGACCGCGCATCGGGCACAGGCCGCCCGTGCCGCCCACGTTCCCGAGAGTGCTGAAAACGCGCAGAGCTCGGACCTATTGCGCCGCGTCCTTGGCCATCGCGCGTTCGTTCGCCGCGGTCTCGTCCTTGAGCGAGGTGGGGTGTGGCATGGCGATGACGTTGTAGCCGGAATCCACGAAGTGGACATCGCCAGTAACCCCCGTCGAGAGATCCGAAAGCAGATAGAGCGCGGCGCCCCCGATCTCTTCCAGCGTCACGCCTCGACGTAACGGCGAGTGGCGCTGCTGGAAGGCGAACATCTGCCGCGCGTCGCCGATGCCGGCACCGGCAAGCGTGCGGATCGGTCCCGCGGAGATGGCATTGACCCGGATAGCGGCCGGACCGAAATCGACCGCGAGATAGCGCACCGATGCTTCGAGTGCCGCTTTCGCAACTCCCATGACGTTGTAATTCGGCATCGCCCGCTGGCCGCCATTATAGGTCAGCGTGAGCATCGCGCCGCCGGCCGGCATCAGCGCCGCCGCCCGTTTCGCCGCTTCGGTGAACGAGAAGCAGGAGATGATCATAGTACGCACGAAGTTCTCGCGCGTGGTGTGGGCATAGCGGCCCTTCAGCTCATTCTTGTCCGAGAAGGCGATGGCGTGAACGAGGAAATCGAGCGATCCCCATTTCTCCGCAATGGCGGCGAATGCGGCGTCGAGCGAGTCGATGTGCTCGACATCACAGGGAAGCACGAGCGAGGCTCCCACCGATTCCGCCAGCGGCTTGACGCGTCGGCCGAGTGCCTCGCCCTGATAGCTGAAGGCGAGAGTCGCGCCGTGAGCAGCGAGCGTCCTGGCAATCCCCCACGCGATCGAGTGGTCGTTGGCGACGCCCATGATCAGCCCGCGCTTGCCCTGCATCAACTGCGTCATAGCGCCCGAACTTTCCATCCTGTCGCCCGCCACCCGTGCGGGCCCGAATTGACCGTTATGCATCGCTCAAACATCGAGATGTTTGAACACGACCGAAGCGTTGGTACCGCCAAAACCGAACGAGTTCGACAACACGCAGCCGAGTTTCACGCCATCGCGCCGCTCGCGCACGATCGGCACGCCCGCGAATGCGGGGTCGAGATCCTCGATGTTGGCGCTTTCGCAGATGAAGCCGTTGTTCATCATCAGCAGGGAATAGATCGCCTCCTGCGCGCCGGCAGCCCCCAGCGAATGACCGGTGAGCGATTTCGTCGCTGAAATCGGCGGACATTGCTCGCCGAACACCTCGCGGATGGCCTCGATCTCTTTGATGTCCCCGATCGGGGTCGAAGTCGCGTGCGGGTTGATGTAATCGACTGGCGCCTTGACGTCCTTGAGCGCCATCCGCATGCAGCGCACCGCACCTTCGCCCGACGGCGCCACCATATCGAAGCCGTCCGAGGTGGCGCCATAGCCGGCGATCTCGCCGTAGATACGCCCGCCGCGCGCCTTGGCGTGCTCGAGTTCCTCCAGGACCAGGACGCCCGCTCCGCCGGCGATAACAAATCCGTCGCGACTGACGTCGTAGGCCCGCGACGCCTTTTCCGGGGTCTGGTTGAAGCCCGAGGACATCGCGCCCATGGCATCGAACAGCACGGACAGTGTCCAGTCGAGCTCCTCGCAGCCGCCGGCGAAGATGACGTCTTGCTTGCCCATCTGGATCATCTCTGCCGCATTGCCGATGCAATGGTTCGAGGTCGCGCACGCCGACGAGATTGAATAGTTGACACCTTTGATCTTGAACCAGGTGGCAAGCGTCGCCGATGCGGTGGACGACATCGCCTTGGGCACGGCGAAGGGTCCGACCCGCTTGGGACTCTTGTTGCGAGCGATGTCGGCGGCCTCGACGATCGCGCGCGTCGATGGTCCACCCGACCCCATGATAATGCCGGTCGTCTCATGGGAGATTTCGTTCTCCTCGAGGCCGGCGTCGCGGATCGCCTGCTCCATGGCGACATGGTTCCAGGCCGCGCCGCCGCCGAGGAAGCGCATGGCGCGGCGATCGATCGCCTCGTCCGCATTGAGAGTGGGCGCTCCGTGCACCTGACAGCGAAACCCGAGTTCGGCGTATTTATCGGCGCGCGAAATTCCCGATTTGGCTTCACGCAAGCTCGCCAGCACTTCCTGGGTATTGTTACCGATCGACGAGACGATACCCATCCCAGTGACGACGACTCGTCTCATGAATGCCTCGTGCGCATCGCGACCCGCGCAGCCAATCCTGCCGCAGCCGTCAGCCTCCGCTCGGCTGCATCACTTCGTCGCGGAACAGACCGACTTTAAGGTCCATCGCCCGATAGATGATCGAGCCGTCCGCCGAAAGCCAGCCGTCGGCGATGCCAAGCACAAGCTTGCTGCGCATGACACGTTTGATGTCGATGCCGTAGACCACCTTCTTGACGGAGGGCAGGACCTGACCGGAAAATTTCAGCTCCCCCAGCCCGAGTGCGCGCCCCCTGCCGGGCGCTCCGAGCCAACCCAAGAAGAAGCCGAGCAACTGCCATAACGCGTCAAGGCCCAAGCAGCCCGGCATGACCGGATCGCCTTTGAAGTGGCAGGGGAAGAACCAGAGATCCGGCTTGAGATCGAGAACAGCGCGAACCAGTCCTTTGCCGTACTCGCCGCCGGCTTCCGCGATCTCGGAGATGCGGTCAAACATCAGCATGGGGGGCAAAGGCAACTGGGCATTGCCTGCGCCGAACAACTCGCCGCGCCCGCAGGCCAATAGATCCTCGTATCCGAAGCTGTTGCGCCGGTCCGCCATCCGCGTCCTGTCCGTGGCCGCCTGGTCAATACCCAAAGCGTGGAACTCCTAACATAGGCCGCAAGGGGGGCAAAGCCAGCCAGCCCTTAGCCAAGATAGCCAAGATCCCGCAGATTAGAATCGCCCCAGTCTTCTTGCGAAGGAGTTGCATGTTCGGCACCATATGTTACAAATGCAACAATTGTTGCCAGTAGCATAAAGGTTCACCTGTGCCCATGACCCCATCGCGCACCGTCGTCTTTACGAATGCGGTGGAGGGCGCCGAGCGTGCCGCCGGTAAGCCTTTGCGTTCCGCGCTCACGGGCTGCCCGTGGCATGATGTGAAGTCCATGCTCCGGGACGTGGGCTTGCGTCCGACCCGCCAGCGTATGGCGCTCGGCTGGATCCTTTTCGGCAAGGGCGACCGCCACGTCACCGCCGAAATGCTCTATGAAGAGGCAACCAACGCCAAGGTGCCGGTATCGCTGGCCACCGTCTATAACACGCTGCACCAGTTCACTGACGTGGGACTGTTGCGCCAGGTCGCCGTTGACGGTTCGAAGACCTATTTCGATACCAATGTGTCGCAGCACCACCATTTCTTCATCGAGGGTGAGAACGATCTGCTCGATATCCCCGACACCGATGTGGTCGTTGGCAGGACTCCCATCCCGCCGGAGGGCTACGAGGTCGCACGCATCGACGTCGTCGTCCGCCTGCGCCGGAAGGCGCGCTGACGGGTCTTCGTTTTTTATTTGACTGGATCGCGCTTCCCGCCCATTTGCATTTTGAGCTAGTCCACCTTCTCGTTCGGATAAACGCCCCAAAGCCGCTCCTGCAGGGCCCAGCCGTCGAAACCCGGTCCGGCAATGCGGCACCAACTGCCCGTGCAGCGCTTGATCGCGGCCAGTACTCCGGGCTGCAATCTGGCGATCACGCTGGCATTGCCGTCGCCCTTGTCGTAGAGCGGCACGAGTTCTTTCTTGTCCTTGGGCGTGACCACCGCCGTACGGCGTCCCGACAGTAGCGAATGGTAGACCCAACCCTCGGAGCCTTCCCAATCGCGGATGCGCCGCCAGTTATCGGACTCGGCGGTGATTTCCACCGGCAAACCGGCTCGGGTATAGACGAACGTGACCTCGTGATCACGAGTGGGGCCACCCCGCACGTTGACGCGATCCGGCTTGAGGCTCACGAACCGCGGCATCGGTAATCCGCTCTTCGGCCCAGTAGCAAGTTCCCCTGCGGCGCAAGCCGGCGTAACGCGCAGTGCCACCGTCAGCGCGACAGCCGCTGCGCACGCATGCCGAACGATATTGCGCGTTGAATTCATCGATCTACGGCGTCAGATCAACATGCCGCGGGCTCGCGAAGAGCGATCCCTACGGGCCTTTGTCTTCACACTTGCATCTGTTACAGAGGGGTGCCCCACCCGCGTCAAAGGGACGCCAGTGTCGAGCACGGCGGTTAAAGAGACCTGAACGGAGGGAATGCCGTCCCGTGGCGGCGAAGTGGCGAGGGTCGGAAACGATGGCGCAGCGCAAAAAACCGCTCGTGGTCGTCACGCGCAAGCTTCCGGACAGCATCGAGACGCGCATGCGCGAACTGTTCGACGCGCAGCTCAATCTCGACGACAAGCCCATGACACCGGCGCAGCTCGCCGATACCGTCAAGAGCGCCGATGTGCTGGTGCCCACCGTGACCGATCGCATCGATGCATCGGTGCTGAGCAGGGCCGGAGATAAACTCAAGCTGATTGCCAACTATGGCAACGGCGTCGACCACATCGATGTTGTCACCGCCCTCAGTCGCGGCATCACCGTAACCAACACGCCAGGCGTCCTTACCGAGGATACCGCCGACATGACCATGGCGCTCATCCTCGCCGTGCCGCGTCGTCTTGCCGAGGGCGCCGCCGTGCTGAGTGAGGACAAGCCCTGGCCTGGCTGGTCGCCGACCTGGATGCTCGGCCACCGCATCTGGGGCAAGCGTCTCGGCATCATCGGCATGGGCCGGATCGGGCAAGCGGTAGCGCGCCGTGCCCGCGCGTTCGGGCTACAGATCCACTACCACAACCGCCGCCGCGTACCGCCCAAGATCGAGGAGGAGCTGACCGCGACCTATTGGGAGAGCCTCGATCAGATGCTCGTTCGCATGGACATCATCTCGGTCAACTGTCCGCACACGCCAGCAACCTTTCATTTGCTGTCGGCGCGGCGGCTCAAGCTCATTCGCCCCCAAGCTTACATCGTCAATACCGCACGCGGCGAGGTGATTGACGAGAATGCGCTGGTGCGCCTGATCGCCTCCGGCGATATCGCGGGCGCCGGCCTCGACGTTTTCGAGCATGAACCGGCCGTCAATCCAAAGCTGGTCAAGCTCGCACGCGTGGGCAGGGTCGTCCTGCTGCCGCACATGGGCTCAGCCACACTCGAAGGCCGTATCGACATGGGCGAGAAGGTGATCGTCAATATCAAAACATTCCTGGACGGACACCGGCCTCCCGATCGCGTGCTGCCGTCGATGCTGTGAGGACGGCGCCAGGTCCCTGGTCCGTGCTGCAGGACGGTGCGATTTGCGGTATCGTGACGCAAACACAATCGTAGGGAGAGCCGCCGATGCGCGCTTCGTTCGCGGCCGCCGTCGCCATCCTCGCGTTGACGGCGCCTGCCTTTGCCGCAGCACTTACGCCGAACGAAATCCAAGCGACCTTCTTTAATGGCCAGCCCTTCACCGCGTCGGCGACGAACATCAAATACAAGATGATATTCAGCGCCGACGGCAAGATGAGCCGCGAGCCGATCGGCGGCGCCGGCTCAAAGGCCGAAGGCACTTGGAAAATGACGAAGGACGGCTTCTGCACCACCTGGAAAGGCTCCCAGCCCAATTGCTTTCGCATCCTCACCGCCGGTGACAACAAATGGTCGGTGGTGAAGGGAACCACGGTGGTTGCGACCTGGGCAAAGTGACAGCATCAGGAGACAGGCATCGGGGCGTAGGCTGTGAATCTGAGTCCTGACGCCCGGGTCCCACTCCCTGGAATGCTCAGGCGTGAAGCGACAAATCTTTGATCGTGGGATGCTCGCCCGAGAGCGGGTTGGAGGGGTCCCACTCGTAGTGGAGCGTCTCGAAGCGCATGGCGCGCGCATCGAACATGAGGAGGCGCCCGACGAGCCCCTCGCCGAAGCCCACGATCTCGCGGATCACTTCGAGCGCCATTAGCGAGCCGAGCACGCCGGTCAACGCACCCAGGATACCGGCCTCCGCGCAAGCAGGCACCGTACCCGGCGGCGGCGGATCCGGGAAAAGGCACCGGTAGGTTGGATTGGGCGTTCCGTCCTCTCTCCGCTCATGGGCGCGAATCGTGGTGAGTGTACCGTCGAACACGCCAACGGCAGCGGTGACGAGCGGCTTGCTCGCAAAAAAGCAGGCATCCGATACCAGATAGCGCGTGGCAAAATTATCGGAGCCGTCGGCAACGATATCGTAGCCGTCGACCAGCGCGAGCGCGTTGGCCGCTATCAGTCGTGCCGCGCGGGTCTCGACCTTCACGTGCGGATTGAGGCGGCGGATCGCGGCCGCCGCGCTCTCCACCTTAGCTTCGCCGATTTCGGGCGTGCCGTGGATCACCTGGCGCTGCAGGTTCGACAGCGCCACCGCGTCATCGTCGATGACGCCGAGCGCACCGACGCCGGCCGCAGCCAGATAGAGCAGCGCCGGCGCGCCTAACCCGCCGGCGCCGATGACCAGCACACGCGCGCGTTTGAGCGCAGCCTGACCCGGTCCGCCGATCTCGTGCAGCACGATATGGCGGGCATAGCGTTCAAGCTCTTCCGGGCTGAGCATCGCTGGTTCCTCGGCGGTTCGCGGCCATCACCGGCAGAAGCGACGGCTTGGCAATGCCAGCCAAGCTTATGCGATCGGCGCTTGGTCGCGATCAAGTTTGCGCGAGTTGATCGCGTAACATCTCCTCGCGATCGCGCACCGAACGCCCAGTGGAGCGCATGGATGGCCCGCCGGCGTCATTCATTTGTGAACCGCGGCGGGCGCTTCTCGATGAAGGCAGTCATGCCCTCCTTGCGATCCTTGGTCGCGAACAACGCGTGGAACACGCGCCGTTCGAATCGCACGCCTTCGGCGAGCGGCGTCTCGAAGCTGCGGTTGACCGCCTCCTTTGCCGCGAGCAGCGACGGCTGCGACAGCGCGGCAATCGTCTCGGCGACCTTCATCACCTCCTCCATCAGGCTCGCCGCCGGCACGACGCGTGCGACCAGACCCGAGCGCTCAGCCTCGGCCGCATCCATCATGCGTCCGGTCAAGATCAGGTCCATGGCCTTCGCCTTGCCGACGGCGCGGGTAAGCCGCTGCGTGCCGCCGATGCCGGGAATGATGCCGAGCTTGATTTCGGGTTGGCCGAACTTGGCAGTGTCGGCGGCGATGATGAAATCGCACATCATCGCGAGCTCGCAGCCGCCACCCAGCGCGAAGCCGGCCACTGCGGCAATGACCGGTTTGCGCACGCGCGTGAGCCGCTCGTAGTCGGCGGTATAGTCGGCGCGGAAAATGTCGATGTAGGTCTTGTCCGCCATCTCCTTGATGTCGGCACCGGCGGCAAACGCCTTGTCAGAGCCGGTGATGAGGATGCAGCCGATACCGGCATCGGCGTCGAAGGCCTCGACCGCGCCGAGAAGCTCGCCCATCAGCTGGACGTTGAGCGCGTTCAAGGCCTGCGGGCGATTGAGACGGGCGATGCCGACGCGGCCGCGTCGTTCGACAATAATGGGTTCGCTGCTCATAGCTGTCCTTGGCTCGCGTTCAGACAGGCCATGCTGTCATGGCGCTTCGCGCGCGAAAAGCCCATGTCCTTGCGGGCCCCGTGGCTTGCCCCATCGCCCCGTCGGTCAGTCCCTCGTCAGGGCTAGCGCTGACAGACCGGGCAGAGGAACGTCGATCTGCCGGCCTGCACCATCCGCCTGATCGTGCCATTGCAGCCCGGCGTCGGGCAGGGCTTCCCAGCGCGATCATAGACGCGGAAATCGTGCTGGAAGTCGCCGAGCTCGCCATCGGTGCGGCGGTGGTCGCGCAGCGACGAGCCGCCGGCCGCGATCGCGTCCGCGAGCACGGCCTTGATGGCATCGACCAGTCTATGCGCGCGCTCGTTCGGCGCACCGGCCTTGCTCGCGATCGTCGACGCGCGCCGCTTGGGCGAGAGCCTTGCGCGGTGAAGCGCCTCGCAGACATAGATATTCCCGAGCCCGGCGACGACCCGCTGGTCCGACAGCGCCGCCTTGAGCGAGGTCTTCTTGCCTTTGCACGCGCGCGCAAGCATCGCCGCGTCGAATTCGTTGCCCAGCGGCTCTGGGCCGAGCGCGCGCAACAGCGGCTCGCGCTCGAGTTCGGAGCGAGGGACGAGCTTCATCATGCCGAAGCGGCGCGGATCGTTGAAGGAAATGCGCACGCCCGACGACATGTGGAACACGACGTGATCGTGAGCGGTATTCTTCGCGCGGTCGTGGTAGTAGCGACCCGGGGTCGCCTTGCCGCGCCCCCTGGCCACACGAAACGAACCCGACATTCCGAGATGCATCACCAGCACCTCGTTCGAGGAGAGATCGGCGAGCAGATATTTGGCGCGCCGACCGAGCCCCTTGACTGTTTTGCCTTCGAGCCGGGCCACGAAATCCTTGGCCAGCGGCCAGCGCAGGTCGCCGCGGTGGGCGACGACTTTGCTAAAGCGCGCGCCCTCCATCACCGGCTGAAGACCGCGGCGCACAGTCTCAACTTCGGGCAGTTCGGGCATGGTTAACCAGCTCCTGCCCGACACATAGCGTCCTACATGCCGCCGCGCTATGGTCCTGCCGGCAAAGGACTGCCATGCCGCTCCCGCGCGACCATACCCATTTCGGCTTTCGCGAGGTGCCACTCGAGCGCAAGCAGGGGCTCGTCGACGACGTTTTTCACAGCGTGGCACGCCGTTATGATCTGATGAACGACCTGATGTCGGGCGGGCTGCACCGCGCGTGGAAGGACGCGCTCGTCACGGCGGTGAATCCGCCGCGACGGCGGCCATCTCGAGAGACGGCGACAAAGGCGCCACCGTTTGCGCTGCTCGATCTCGCCGGCGGCACGGGCGATATTGCGTTCCGTGTCATCGAAGCGGGAAGCAGCAGCGCGCGTGCGACCGTCGTCGACATCAATGCCGACATGCTCGCCATCGGGCGCGCGCGCGCCGCCGAGCGCGGCCTCGACGACGCCATCGGCTTCGTCGAGGGCAACGCCGAGGCGCTGCCGTTTGCCGACCGCAGCTATGATACCGTCACCATCGCCTTCGGCATTCGCAATGTGCCGCGCATCGAAGCCGCGCTCGCCGAAGCGCACCGCGTGCTGCGGATCGGCGGCCGCTTCCTGTGCCTGGAGTTCTCGACCGTCGACGTGCCCGGCCTGGATGCGCTTTACGAATTCTACTCCTTCAATGTGATCCCAGCGCTCGGGCGCGCCGTCGCTGGCGACGCCGAGGCGTACCGATATCTTGTCGAATCGATTCGTCGTTTCCCGCGCCCCCACGCCTTCGCCGACATGATACGGGCCGCCGGCTTTGCCCGCGTGTCGTTCGAGCGCATAAGCGGAGGCATTGTTGCGCTGCATTCGGGCTGGCGATTGTGATTGCAGGTCCGGCCCACCTCGTGCGTCTTGGCCATGCCGGCTTTGTCTTCGCGCGCGAGGGTGTGTTCGCTGGGATCGACACGGCGCTTCTGCCCCCGGGCCCGCGTGCGGTGGTGCGCCTGGCGCGGCTTATCGAGCGGCCCGCGAGCCGCGTAGTCGCGAATCGCATCGCGGCCGCGCTCACCCGGCTGGGCCCCACCTACGTCAAGCTCGGCCAATTCCTGGCGACGCGACCGGACGTGGTCGGCGTGGCGTTGGCGCGCGACCTCGAGATGCTACAGGACAAGATGCCGCCGTTCGCCCAAGCGGAGGCGGAACGTGCCGTCGAGGCCGCCTTGGGCAAGCCGCTTTCCACGGTGTTCGCGTTGTTCGGCCCTGCGGTGGCGGCCGCTTCCATCGCGCAGGTACATCGCGCCACGGTTGCAGGCGCATGCGGTCCCCGCGCGGTGGCGGTGAAAGTGCTGCGGCCGGGAATCGAGCGGCGCTTCAAGTCCGATCTCGACGCCTTCACATTTGCGGCGCGCAATGCCGAGAAGATGTCAGCGGAAGCGCGACGGCTGCGGCTCGTGGAGGTGGTTGAAACCCTGCGCCGGTCGGTTGCGATCGAGATGGATCTGCGCTTTGAGGCAGCCGCACTCTCGGAGATGGCGGAGAACACCAGGAACGATCCCGATTTCCGCGTGCCTGCGGTCGACTGGGACCGCACCGCGCGCGACGTGCTCACGCTCGAATGGATTGAGGCGACGCCGCTCTCGGACCGTACCCGCCTTGAAGGCAAGGGATTCGATCTTAAGGATCTGGCCCGCGCGGTGATTCAAACCTTCTTGCGCCACGCGCTGCGCGATGGCTTTTTCCACGCCGACATGCATCCCGGCAATCTGTTCGTCGACGACGCCGGCGAACTGGTGGCGGTCGATTTCGGTATCATGGGGCGGCTTGGGCCGAAGGAGCGCCGCTTCCTCGCGGAGATTCTGCTCGGCTTCATCACCCGCAATTATTACCGCACCGCCGAAGTGCATTTCGAGGCCGGCTACGTGCCGCGGCAGCATTCGGTGGAGAGCTTTGCGCAGGCGATCCGCGCCATCGGCGAGCCGATCCATAATCGCACCGCAGAAGAGATCTCGATGGCAAAGCTGTTCGCGCTGCTGTTCGAGGTCACCGGCCTGTTCGACATGCGCACCCGGCCGGAGCTTCTGCTGCTGCAAAAAACCATGGTCGTCGTCGAAGGCGTCGCGCGCTCGCTCGATCCCAAGCTCGACATGTGGGCGGTGGCCGAGCCGGTGGTGCGCGAATGGATCGAGCGCAATCTCGGTCCCATCGGCAGGATCGAAGACGCTGCGGAGGGCGCAATTGAAGTCGGCCGCGCGCTCGGCGATGTGCCGCAACTGCTGTCGCGCGGCGCCGTGCTCGCGGAACAGATCGATGCCATCACCCGCGACGGCCTGGTGCTGGCGCCGCAGACGGCCGCCGATATCGGCCGCGCTCAGGCGCGGCACAACCGTTGGACCGCGGCCGGATTGTGGGCGATCGCGCTGCTGCTGGTGTGGCTAATCTACCTACTGCTTCGTTGATGCGCCCCTGCGCCAACTAAGAAATGGCAACGCTGTCGAGCCTCAGCGGCGCAGGAATAATGCCGAAGGATTGGCCGGGCGGTGATTGCATTGATTGCATTGCAATCATATGATTGGCTGGTCCGAAACACAACGGCCTCCGCCCCCATGGCCAGCATCACCATTCGCCAACTCGACGACGAACTCAAACGCCGTCTGCGGCTACGCGCTGCGCGCAACGGCCGTTCGATGGAGGACGAGGCGCGCACCATCTTGCGCGATGCAGCCGCCATCGACGGGGCCGATCCGGCGAGTTCCAAGATCGAAGCCCGCGCGCGCGAGCGGGCAACGCGGCGCGTGCCGCCGCAAGTGCCAGCGCCCGCGGTACCCAGCACGAGCGCCGTCTGCACCAGACGCATTCTCCTCATCATCGGCGGCGGCATCGCCGCGTATAAGGCGCTCGATCTCATCCGCCGATTGAAGGAGCGTGGGCTCGCCGTGCGTTGCATTCTCACCGAAGCAGCGCAGGAATTCATTACGCCGCTGTCGGCGGCCGCGCTGTCGGGTGAGCGTGTGTTCAGCGATTTATTCGACCCACACAGCGAGTTCGACATCGGCCACATCAGGCTCGCGCGCGAGACCGATCTCGTCGTGGTCGCGCCTGCAACCGCCGACCTCATGGCCAAGCTGGCGGGGGGCCATGCGAACGATCTCGCGAGCGCCGTGCTGCTCGCCACCGAACGCACTGTGCTCTTGGCGCCAGCCATGAACCCGCGCATGTGGGAGCACAAGGCGACCCGGCGCAATCTGGCGCAACTCATCGACGACGGGATCGCGGTCGTGGGGCCGAACGCCGGCGAGATGGCAGAGGCCGGTGAGGCCGGCGTCGGGCGCATGGCCGAGCCGCCCGAGATCGCGGCGGCAGTGCTGTCCCTCATCGCCCAAGCCGGCGAGGGAGTGCTCGCGGGTCGGCGTGTGATCGTCACCTCCGGTCCGACCCACGAGGCGATCGATCCGGTGCGCTACATCGCCAATCGCTCGTCGGGCAAGCAGGGCCATGCCATCGCCGCCGCCGCCGCCGCCGCTGGCGCTGAGGTGACGCTCGTCTCCGGGCCGGTCCAATTGGCTGACCCGCCCGGGGTAAAAATCGTCAAGGTTGCGAGCGCGCAGCAGATGCTGGACGCGGTGACGAAGGCGCTGCCCGCCGATGTTGCGGTGTTCGCGGCGGCGGTGGCCGATTGGCGCCCGGCCAAGCCCCACACCAACAAGATCAAGAAGGGCGCGAGCGGCGCGCCGACGCTCGCGCTCACGGAAAATCCCGATATTCTCGCGACAGTGGCCCACGACCCCAGCAGGCGGCCCCGCCTCGTCATTGGCTTTGCGGCCGAGACCGATCACATCATTGAGCATGCCAAGGCAAAGCTTGCCCGCAAGGGCTGCGATTGGATCCTCGCCAACGATGTTTCGGCCGAGAGCGGCGTCATGGGCGGCGACCGCAACACCGTGCATCTCGTGACGGCACAAGGGGTTGAATCGTGGCCCTCGCAATCGAAAGAGGACGTCGCGCGCGCGCTCATCGCGCGCATTGCCGACACGCTCGCCGGAGCCAAGCGGTGAATAAAGTCCAGGTGCGGATCATGCGGCTGCCGCACGCCGCCGATCTGCCGTTGCCGGCCTATCAAAGTGCGCATGCGGCCGGCCTCGACCTCGTGGCCGCAGTGCCCGCGGGCGCGCCGCTGATCATCGCGCCGGGCCGGCGCGCCGCGATCCCAACCGGCCTCGCATTCGCGCTTCCGGAGGGGGTCGAAGGGCAGATCAGGCCCCGCTCCGGCTTGGCGCTGCGGCACGGGGTCACGGTGCTCAATTCGCCCGGCACGCTCGACCCCGATTACCGGGGGGAAGTGCATGTAATTCTTGTGAATTTCGGCGAGGAGGAATTCCCAGTCGCGCGCGGGGCGCGGATCGCCCAACTGGTTCTGTCGCCTATCACGCAAGCCACCATCTGCGAAGTCTCGAGCCTCGATGAAACAAGGCGCGGAGTTGGGGGTTTTGGATCTACGGGCACCGGACGGGAAGGGCGGAGCGACTAGTTTTGGCACCCGTTTCTCGTCGGGAACATCATGCCGCTGCTGCCGCGCAAGGGCGCCTTGGCCATCGCCGCCGTCATCGATATCGCGCTCAACGCGCGGGGACGGCCGGTCGCGGCTAAAGCGCTGGCGACGCGCCATCGCCTGCCGCCGCGGCATCTCGAGCCGGTACTGCAGGCGCTGGTGCGGCACGGCATTCTCAAAGGTACTCGAGGGCCGCGCGGCGGCTACGAGCTTGCCCGCGAGCAACGCCGCATCACCGCCGACGATATTTTGCGCGCATCCGGAGCGGCCGAGGACATCAACGGAGCGCCGCTTACCAACTCCGCGTTGCTTAGCAAGGTGGTGATGCCGGCACTGGGAGAGGCGGAGCATGCCTTCTCGACTGCGCTTGCACGCATCAATGTCGAGGATCTCGCGCATTCCGCCGCTGCGCTGCGCAAATCCGCTGACGAGGCTTAGGCTTTCAATTTCAACCACAGAGGTGAGTGGGACTGGGTCCGGCTCAACTCGCCTTGCGGCCATGTTTCATGCTGTCCCACCAGGGACACACGCCCGGCATGAGATTGTAATTGCCGTCGATCACCTGCACCGGCTGGCGTTGACCGTTCTCGGCGGCCTCGATGCACAGCCGCCGCGACTCTTCTTTCTTTTCTTCCGACATCCAACGGCGCTCGTGACCCCAGAGGCTCGGCCCGAATTTGCGCTCGAATGGCTTCCAGGCGTTGTCGTCGATCAGCTGGCCGCCCCAGCCGTATTCGACCAGAAAGCCCGACGGGTTCCAGGTATAGAACGAGGTGACGTAGTCGCCGGAATGGCGACCAAGCGTGACGCCGATGCGCTCGGGATCACCAAGCGCAAGATCGTAGCCTTGGCCCACGTCGTCGAAGCTGTAGAGCTCCATCATCATGTGATGGACCATATTGATGCCGCTCTCGACGAAGGCGATGCTGTGGTGGCGCGCATTGACGTGGAAGAAGTAGCCCGGAAACGGGCGCAACCAATAATCACTGAGCTTGAACTCGAGGACGTCCTGATAGAAGGCCATCACCTCCGCGATGCGCTCGAAATGCATCACCACGTGGCCCATGCCGAGCGGACCGGTACGGAAACCGGAAATGTTGCGGCCCGGCTGGAACGGATCGGCGGCGATCTCCGCACCGTGGAAAATTTCGAGTCGGTTGCCGGCGGGATCGTTGAACACGATCAAGTCCGCGACGCGCCGCTCGTCGGCGAGCGCGCGCGAGCCGCGTGCGACTTTGATACCGGCGGCCTCGATGCGCGCCGCCACCGCGTCGAGCGCGGCGGCGTCCGCAACCTCCCAACCGAAAAAGCCGATGCCCTGCCCGCCGTCGGCATCGACGACGAGCCGCTGCTTGCGATCATCCATGCGGAAGGCGAGGCTCGCGCGGGTCTTGTCGGTGCGCTGAAGGCCGAGGAGCTTTTCGCCATAGCTCGCCCAGTCATCCACGTCCTTGGCGCGAACCCCGATATAGCCCAATGCTTTGATGCCCATATGGTCCTCGCTCGTTGCCTCCGACGTAGCGGCGGTACGCGTCATGAAAAATAGCCTGTTGCCATGCAAACCGCCAGCTGTCGCCGGGCGTGCGCTCCGCCGCCGCTCCTAGCGAGCTAAACGCGCAAATTTGAGGAATGCCGCAACTTTGGAAGATTCTCATCACGAGTCAGGTGAAATTTGCTCGTGTGTCACCGCGCGCTGATGAGAGCACGTTGAACACGCCGCAGGTACGGCCCTAGCAACTCTCCGACCGTGCGAAACACCTCCTCCACCGCTTCCAATCCGATGCTGCCGATACACGCTTGGGGGTGGTTGAAACTGGGGCGCGGCGCTTGGAAAATGCCTTCTGTTCTCCTTGCCAGCTACGCGGGGCGCTTTCAGGCCATTCGTAAGGGACGGAATTGAACGCAGGAGCAAACCGTGCTGCCAACGGCGAGCACGCAGCACGCGAGCTCTATTGGACGTTCAGGATGTTCAGAGAAAGGAAATTTTGGTGACCACCGAATTCGTTCTGCTGCTCGCAATCGGCTTTGTTGCACAATTGGTGGACGGCGCGCTCGGCATGGCATACGGCGTGCTGGCGAACGCTGCGATGCTGAGCATGGGCCTGCCTCCGGCGCACGCGAGTGCGCTGGTCCATACCGCCGAGATCTTTACGACCGGCGCTTCGGCGGCCTCACATATCTATCATCGCAACGTGGATTGGCGAGTCGTAGCGCGCCTCGGAGTGACCGGCGTGCTGGGCGCCGTCCTCGGTGCTTGGATTCTATCGAACATCGAGGTCGGTGCCGCGCGTCGATGGATCTACGCTTATCTGCTGTGCATGGGATTGTACATTCTCTGGCGATCATGGCGGATCGTGCTGGCGCCGCGCACACCCGCCGGCTGGGTTATCCCGCTCGGGTTTGTCTCGGGATTCCTGGACGCGAGCGGCGGGGGCGGCTGGGGACCGGTGACGACTTCGACGCTCATCGGCTCCGGACATGCGCCGCGCGAGACCGTGGGCTCGGTCAATACAACCGAGTTCTTCGTGACCGTTGCGGCGGCCACCACGTTCTTTGTGGAGCTGGGCGCCTCACCGCTCGAGCACCTCATTCCACTGGTGCTCGGTGGCGTCCTGGCGGCGCCGTTCGGTGGATGGGCGGTCAGGCACGTGCCGGCTCAGGCATTGATGGTCGCGGTGGGCGTATTGATCGTGATCCTCTCGACAATCCAGCTCCTGCGGGCCTTCCGCTGGGTCTAATTTGGCGGCCGACGGATTGAGCGCGTCGGACAGGCTGCTCGTTCTCTCCGGAGCAGGCTTTCTGCGCGACCGCCGCTAATCCAGCGCCCCGCCCCGTCGTTAGCTCCGCGCCGTCACCTTGGCCGAAAGCTTGCTCTTCAGGCGGGGGTAAGCGCGCAGCGCGTTGCTCTCGAAGATCTTTTTCTTGTCCTCGGCCGAGAGGCCCGGCGCGTGGTCGACATAGCGCTTGGTATCGTCGAAATCGTATCCGGTCTGCGGATCTTTGCCGCGCACCGCGCCGACCATCTCGGAGGCGAACAGAATATTGTCGATCGGCACCACCTTGGTCAAAAGGTCGATGCCCGGCTGATGGTACACGCAAGTATCGAACCACACATTGTCCTTCATCATCTCGTCGAGCGGCGGCCGCTTGTTGTTGATGGCCAAGCCGCGGTAGCGGCCCCAATGGAATGGCACGGCGCCGCCACCGTGCGGAATGATCAGCTTCAACGTCGGGAAATCCTTGAACAGGTCACCCATGATGAGCTGCATGAACGCGGTGGTATCGGCGTTGATGTAATGCGCGCCGGTGCCGTGGAAACAAGGGTTGCACGAAGCGCTGACGTGCACCATCGCAGGCACGTCGAGCTCCACCATCTTCTCATAAAACTTGTACCACCACCGGTCGGTCAGCGGTGGCGCGGTCCAGTGACCTCCCGACGGATCGGGATTGAGGTTGCAGCCGACGAAACCGAATTCCTTCACGCAGCGCTCGAGTTCACCGATGCAGCTGTCCGGCGACACGCCCGGCGACTGCGGCAACTGACACACACCGATGAAGTTGTTGGGATAAAGCGTGCAGACACGATGGATCATCTCGTTGCACAGCTGCGACCAGCCGAGGCTCACGTTGTAATCGCCGATGTGATGACTCATGCCCATCGCGCGCGGAGAAAAGATGGTCAGATCGGTCCCGCGCTCGCGCTGAAGCTTGAGCTGCGCCCCCTCGAGGCTTTCGCGGATCTCGTCGTCGGAAACCTTCAGCGAAGCCTTGGACGGTTGTTTTGCCGGGTCCTTGAGATTGTCCACCTGCTCCTTGCGCCATCGCAGCAGGTCTTTCGGCTCGGTCGTGTAGTGGCCGTGGCAATCGATGATCATGACACCGTCGCTTAACAGGATTGCGGACGCATGTCCGCGAAGGTGGAAACAGAGGCTTGTCCCGCAGCGAATGCTACGAACCGGCCTTCATCATTGTCAAACCACGTTTGGGCTCTGTTAGGATAGGCGCGAAACGGACCGCAGGGGGAAAGCATGGCCGATATTCCGCGTCTGAACGGCGTCATCCGCGCGCTCGAGGCTGGCAAGGCGGCGTTCACGTCCTTCTGCCAAGCCGATCCGGAGACGGCGATTGCGATGGCCACCGCCAAGTACGACGGCATCGTCTACGAGATGGAGCACAATCCGTGGGACATCCGGGCGCTGCGAGATAGCCTGCAATACATGCTCAACCGCGGCCAGATCGCCAAATCCGGCTCGCTCGCGCCCTCGGTCACGCCCATGGTGCGCATCCCGCCGAATGGCGCGGAGAAGGCGCAGTTTCATGCCAAGCAGGCGCTCGACCTCGGCGCCTATGGGATCGTGTGGCCGCACATTTCCTCGGTGGAGGAGGCGTATAATGCAGTCGCGGCGTGTCGTTATCCGCGCCTCAAAAGCGCGCAGATGTACGAGCCCGCAGGCATCCGCGGTGACGGGCCGACCGCCGCCGTGCGTTACTGGGGCCTGTCCCAGCAGGACTATTACGCCCGCGCCGACGTGTGGCCGCTCAATTCCAAGGGCGAAGTGTTCGTGATCCTGATGATGGAGGACACGCGCGGGATCGAAGCTCTACCAGAGATCCTGCAGAAGGTGCCCGGCATCGGCGCCATCCTCATCGGCGAGGGCGACCTCTCTCAGGAACTCGGATACCCGCGGCAATATGAGCATCCCGAGGTGCTCAAGTGGATGGCGCGGGTCGTCGAGACTTGTAAGCGGCACAGTGTCGTCGTCGGCCACCCGCACGTTGACATCAACAACGTGGAGCGCATCCTCGCCGAGGGCTACCGCTTCCTGATGGCCGCGCCAGTGCGCAGTTACGCCGCCTTGGATAAAGGGCTCAAACTCGCAGGGCGCGCGTAAGCTCACGGCGCAAACGACCACAGGAGATGCGCTCCTCTTGGGCGTCTTCTACCACCGTCATGTTCACGATCTGGCCTACTTCCGGCGCTATTCTCCTTAGAGGTAAAGTGCTTTGATTCGCGGGCCGTTCGGCGGAATGAGGCACTCCGCCGCGCGATCCGCGAGCCGGCAGTCGCCTGACGCCGGCAAATGCGGCAATGGGGCAAGCGGGAATGCCGGAGGCGATCCGGATCGCCGTGGAGGCCTTTGGGGCTCGTCCGCAGCACAAAGCGCATGCATGCGCGCCTATAGCCCGGTACCGACGTGGATTTCGCGCCGTCATCGTGGCCGTCCCGGCGCTGCTGCCTGGCACCCCAGCCTGCGCCGCGGCGACCGGAGGCATCCTCGACGCCTGGATTCTTCCGTCCCTCGATCACGACGACATCGCCGCCCTTGCGCTCACGCTCGGGATTCTCTGCTTCGCAGTTATTAGCGCGATCCTCTTCGTGCGGACGCGACGGCACTTGGCCGAAGTTGAGGCTGCGGCCCGCGACGAGGCGCTGGCATCCAAGGCCGCGATCGACCGCGCCTACGCGCTGCTCCTGTCCGAGCCGCAAATCCTGGTCGCGTGGCCGGCGACAAGCGAGGAGCCCGAAATCATCGGCGATGCGCCATTGGTAACGGCGACGAGTGCAGACGTGCTCGACTTCGCCTCCTGGCTCGAGGCAGATGCTGCACGCGACATGGAGCATTTGGTCGATGCGTTGCGCGCGCGCGGCTTGAGTTTCGCTATGACGGTGACCACGCTTGCCGACCGCATCATCGAGGCCAAGGGTCAGGTCATCGGTGGCCGGGCAATACTGCGGCTGCGCGAAGTGAGTGGCATCAAATACGAACTGGCCGAGCTCGCACAACGCCACCAGAAGCACGTGGACGAAACCGCCGCCATGCGCGCCTTGATCGCAGCGATGGCCGCCCCAGTGTGGGCGCGCGACGACGCCGGCAGGCTCATCTTCACTAACGACGCCTATGCGCGTGGGGTCGAAGCCAAGGACGCTTCTGAGGTCACGGAGCGCGGGATCGAGCTGTTCGAGCACGGCGCACGAAACGAGCTTATACGCGCCCATGAGGCGGCCGTACCCTATTCCGCCCGGCTCACGGCCATCGTCGCGGGAGAACGTCGCAACTTTGAGGTGGCGACGGTGCCGGCCGGGCGCGGCAGCGCCGGGATCGCGGTCGATGTCACTGAGGCGGAGCTGATGCGTGCCGAGCTCAAGCGCATGATGGACGCCCACCGGCGCACGCTCGACCAACTCGCGACCGGCGTCGCGATCTTCGGGTCCGATCGCCGGCTTTCCTTCTACAACGCCGCCTATCGATCGCTGTGGGATCTCGACGCGGGCTTCCTCGACCAAGGGCCGACCGACTCAGCCGTGCTCGACCGGCTGCGCGCGGCGCGCAAGCTCCCTGACGAGCAGGACTTTCGCCAGTGGAAGAGCGCGCTCTACGATGCCTATCGGGCGGTCGAAGCCAAGGAGCACATGTGGCACCTACCGCACGGCCGAACCATGCGCGTGGTCACCACGCCCAATCCCGAAGGCGGCGTTATTTATCTCTTCGACGACGTGACCGAGCGGCTTGATCTCGAACGACGCTATGATGCCTTGATCCGGGCGCAGGGTGAGACGCTGGACAACCTCACGGAGGCGGTCGCCGTATTCGGCAGCGACGGCCGACTGCGCCTCTACAATCCCGCCTTTGCGCGCATGTGGAGACTTTCGCCCGACCTGTTGTCAGACCGGCCACACATCGAGTTGATCAGCGATTGGACGCGGCAGCTCCACGGCGATCACCCGATCTGGCAGAGGCTGCGGGCGACGATCACGGCTATCGACAATCGCGAGCCGGCGCTGGGCCGGCTCGAACGCCGCCACGGCACGGTTGTCGATTGCGCCACCTTGCCGCTTCCTGACGGCGCCACGCTCGTGACCTTCCAGGACGTCACGGATAGCGTCAATGTCGAGCGTGCGCTGCGCGAACGCAACGAAGCACTCAACGCGGCGGACAAGCTCAAGACCGATTTCGTTCACCACGTATCCTACGAACTGCGCTCTCCGCTCACCAATATCATCGGCTTCGCGCATTTCCTCGGCGATCCGGCCACCGGTCCGCTGACGGACAAGCAGCACGAATACCTGAGCTACATCACGGTCTCGACCAACGCGCTCCTTGCGATCATCAACAATATCCTCGACCTCGCTAGCATCGATGCCGGCGCCATGACCCTAAACCTCGGCTCGGTGGACATCCGCAAGACCATGGAAGCCGCCGCCGAAGGGGTCCAAGACCGGCTGGTCAAGCGCGGCATCACACTTGAAATTCAAGCCGCGCCGGAGATCGGAACCTTCGTCGCCGACGAATTGCGCGTGCGCCAATCCTTGTTCAATCTGCTGGCAAATGCGGTGGGCTTTTCCCCTGCCGGCGAGATCGTTACCTTTGCCGCCCATCGCCACCGGAACGCCATCGTGTTCTCGGTGACCGATCGGGGTCCCGGCATCCCAGCCGACGTCCAGGACAAGGTGTTCGATTGGTTCGAGACGCATTCGCTCGGCTCGCGTCACCGCGGCACGGGTCTCGGCCTGTCCCTGGTGCGCTCCTTCGTCAAGCTGCACGGCGGCTCGGTGACCCTCGAGTCGGCGGTCGGCCGCGGCACCACGGTGACCTGCGTGTTCCCGCTCGATCGGACTGTCGAGCGAACCGCCGCGTAAGTCGAGTCGGCCGCGCCAGCGGGCCTCGAGTCACAGCATGCCGCTGATCAACTCCGGCACGTCGAGCTTTTCGGTGGCTCTGCCCGATGAGCACGCCACGCGTCGGCTCGCGATCGACATCGCCAACACGCTCGAAGCCGGTAACGTCGTCACACTCTCGGGCGACCTCGGAGCCGGCAAGACCACGCTCGCCCGCACGCTGATCCGTTATCTGGCCGGTGACCCGTCCATCGAGGTGCCGAGTCCGACCTTCACGCTGATGCAGACCTACGAGCTGCCGCAGTTTCCGCTGGTGCACGTCGATCTTTATCGCGTCTCCGCTCCGGCCGAGCTCGCCGAGCTCGGCTTCGACGATCTGCCGGAACACGCAGTAGTGCTGCTGGAATGGCCGGACCGCGCGGAGGGCCTTTTGCCGCCCGACCGGCTTGACGTCTCGCTCACACTGGCGCCCAAGCTCAAGCTCGAATTCCGCCACGCCCGCATCACCGGCTACGGCGCCTTGGCGCCGCGCGTCGACCGCATGGCGGCCGCGCGTCAATTCATTGCCGAGAGCGGTTATAGTGAGGCGGTGCGAACGCGGCTGGGCGGCGACGCCTCGACGCGCTCGTACGAGCGGCTCGCGCTCGGCGACAAGCGCGTGTTACTCATGAATTCGCCGCGCTCCCCGGATGGCCCGCCGGTGCGCGGCGACAAACCATATAGCGCGATCGCGCGCCTCGCCGACAACGTCGTGCCGTTCGTGGCGATGGCGAATGGACTGCGGCAATGCGGCTTCTCGGCGCCCGCCGTGTATCACGCCGATCTCGAGCAGGGATTCTTGATCATTGAGGATCTCGGCGACGAGCGGGTGGTCGGCGGTGATCCGCCGGCG
>Ga0081455_10000635_pt1 | contig 45562 bp, 34 predicted proteins | sample TabmetS3T2R1_FD_70207 | JGI IMG/M metagenome (GOLD analysis project Ga0081455, IMG submission 70207) | Tabebuia heterophylla rhizosphere microbial communities from the University of Puerto Rico - S3T2R1 | ecosystem: Host-associated > Plants > Roots > Rhizosphere ...
AGGATCGCCACGACGGCGGCTACGTGCCCGCGATGTCGGTCGCCGAGAACGCGACCCTTCCCGAGCTGTACCGGCTGGCCGGGCCGCTGCGCGCCGTCAAGACGCGGCTGCGCGACCGCCTCTACTCGAAGCTCGCCACGGAATGGAGCGTGAAGGCCTCCGGGCCCGCGCAGGCGGTCGAGGAACTAAGCGGTGGCAATCAGCAGAAAATCGTCCTCGCCCGCGCGGTTTCGTCCGACCCCGACGTGCTCGTGCTGATGAACCCGACCGCCGGTGTCGACGTGGCGGCCAAACGTTCCATCTACGAAACCGTCAAGTCGATCGCGGCCCGGGGTAAGGCGGTGGTCGTGGTGTCCGCCGATGACGAGGACTTCGCCATCTGTCATCGCGTGATCGTCATGTTCCGGGGCGAGGTGCACCGCGAGCTGGTCTCCCCGTTCTCCGCACACGAACTCACCCTCGCCATCCAAGGAGAATGAGATGCACACCAAGGCGGGCGCGCAAGCGAGCGAGAAGACCTCCGCCGCGTCTCCGGCGGGACCGGACCAAGGCGGGTCCGGCAGGCGGAGCCGGCTCGTGGGGGCGTTGTCGAACCGGAACCTGCAGAGCCTGGCCCTCGTCCCGGCGATCGTGGTCGCCGGCATTGTCGGGACCATCGTCAGCCCCGCCTTCCTCAGCCAGATCAACATCTTCAACAACATCATCGCCTTCTCGGCGGCGCTGGGAATCCTGGTGATCGCCGAAAGTATCGTCCTGCTGGGCGGTTACTTCGACCTCTCGCTGCAGTCCACAGTGGGCTTTTCCGTCGTGCTGTTCATGTTCCTGAGCACGCCCAGCGCGAGTGGCAAGCCCGGGCTCGGTCTCCCGCCGGTGGTCGCCGCGCTGATCACGCTCGCGGCGGTGGTGCTCATCGGGCTGTTCAACGGGGTCGTGATCTCGGTCCTCAACCTGAACGCGTTCATCGTGACCCTCGCGATGCTGATCCTGCTGCAAGGACTCACGCTGGGAATCTCGAACGGTCAGACCTACATCACCGTGCCCAACTGGGTCCTCTTCCTCGGTGCCGGTGAGGTGTTGGGAATCCCAATCCAGGCGGTGATCTTCGTGGTGTCGTTCGCGCTCGCCGCGTTCTTCATGCGCTTCGTGCCCACCGGCCGCGCCATTTACGCCCTCGGTGGCAGCAAGGTCGCGGCGCGTGCCGCCGGGATCAAGGTGCGGCGCCTGTCGATCGGCTTGTTCCTCTTCGGCAGCCTCATGGCGATGTTCGCCGGCATTCTGCTCGTCGGCCAGGTCGCGTCGGTGCCGTCGAACCTCGGCACGAACATGATCTTCACGGTGTTCGCGGCCGCGGTGCTCGGCGGCATCGACCTCAACGGCGGTCGCGGCAGCGTGCTGGGCGCCGCCCTCGGGGTGCTGTTGCTCGCGGTCATCCAGAACATCCTGACGCTGTCGCAGGTGCCGTCCTTCTGGATCAACGCCGCCTACGGCGGGATCATCGTCATCGCCCTGCTCATCGGACGGCTGTCGCCCCTGCGCGGACGTGCACCACGGGCCGTCTGACACACAAGAGAAGCCGTGGACGACAACCGACCGAACGGAGCAGCAATGACCAGCGCGAACACGGGCGACTTCGCCGGCAAGGTCGTCTTCCTCACCGGTGCCGCCAACGGGATCGGCCGCGCGACCGCGATCGCGTTCGCCCGCAGCCGCGCCAATCTGGCGCTCGTGGACGTCGACGAGAACCAGAACGCGGTCACCGCGGAACTCGTCCGCGAAGCCGGCGGCAAGGCGCTCCCGCTTCGCGCGGACGTCCGGGTCGAGGCCGAGATCAAGGCCGCCCTCGATGACACGGTGCGGCATTTCGGCGGGCTCGACATCGCGTTCAACAACGTCGGCCGGGACCAGAAGCTCGCACCGCTCGCCGAGTCCACTGAGGACGAATGGCGGTACATCCTCGACGTGAACGTCACGAGCATGTTCCTGTGCATGCGCAACGAGATCGCGATCATGCTCGAGTCCGGTGGTGGCGTCATTGTCAACACCGCTTCGGGTGCGGGCCTGATCGGCATCAAGGGCACCGCGATGTACGCGACGGCCAAGCACGCGGTCGTCGGCCTCACCCGCTCCGCCGCGCTGGACTACAGCGACCAGGGCATCCGGATCAACGCCGTGGCCCCCGGCATCATCGAGACCGACATGATGCGGCGCGTTTCCGGCGGCACCGAGGAAGGACGCGCCGCCATGATCGCGGAGGAGCCCATCGGCCGTCTCGGACAGCCCGAGGAGATCGCCTCGGCTGTGCTGTGGCTCGCCTCGCCCGGTGCGAGCTTCGCCATCGGCAGCACGGTCGTGGTCGACGGAGGCCACACGATCCGCTGAAACGTTGACGCCCCAGGGAGCGTAGGTGCGCTCCCTGGGGACATGTCAGGAGCCTTGCTCCGAAGCCTGCTTCGCCCGGGCCAGCAGCACGTCCCGCTCCCGCGCGTTCCGCGTCAACGACGCCGCCCGCTCGAACTCGGCCCGTGCCTCGGCGTCGCGGCCGAGCTTGGTGAGCAAGTCGCCCCGCACGGTCGGCAACAGGTGGTAGCGCGACATGGCCGGTGCGGCCGCCAGAGCGTCCACCAACGGCAACGCCGCCGCCGGTCCGGCGGCCATCGACACTGCCACCGCGCGGTTCAGCTCCACTACCGGCGATGGTGTCACCTCCACCAGTTCCCCGTACAGTGCCGCGATTCGCGGCCAGTCGGTGTCGTCCGCGGCACCCGCCCGGGCATGACAGGCCGCGATCGCCGCCTGCAACGTGTACGGTCCGCGCGACGGCGACAGGCTTTCCGCCCGGTTCAGGGCCGCCAGTCCGTGGTTGATCAGCAACCGATCCCACTTCGCGCGGTTCTGGTCCAGCAGCAGGATCGGCTCGCCCTCCGCGGTCACCCGCGCCCGCGCCCGCGAGGCCTGCAACTCCATCAGCGCGAGCAGCCCGAACACCTCCGGCTCGTGCGGCGCCAGTCCCGCGAGGATCCGCCCCAGCCGGATCGCGTCGGCGCACAGGTGCGGGCGCATCCAGTCGTCCCCGGCCGTGGCGGAGTAGCCCTCGTTGAAGACGAGGTACACGACCTCGAGCACCGATCCCAGCCGCTCCGCCAGCTCCGCCCCGACGGGCACCTCGAACGGCACCTTCTTCTGCGCCAGCGTCCGCTTCGCTCGCACGATCCGCTGCGCCACTGTCGGCTCCGGCACCAGGAACGCGCGCGCGATCTCGTCCGTCGTCAACCCGCCCAGCAGCCGCAACGTGAGCGCGACGCGCGCCTCGGTCTTCAGTACCGGGTGGCAGGCGGTGAAAATCAGCCGCAGCAGGTCGTCGGGCACCTCGTCCGGCTCGACCTCGATCGCCTGCTGCGTGGTCTCCAGGTCGAGGCCGATCTCCGCGTGCTTGCGTTCGGCCATTTTCACGTGACGGAAGTGGTCGATCGCCCGCCGCTTCGCGATGGCCATCAGCCAGGCGCCCGGATTCGACGGCACGCCGGCGGACGGCCACTGCTCGAGGGCGGCCACCAGCGCGTCCTGCGCCAGTTCCTCGGCCAGCCCGACGTCGCGCACCATGCGCGTGAGCGCGGCGATCAGCTTCGCGGACTCGATCCGCCAGACGGCGTCGATGGTGCGGTGTGCCTCGGTGACCGTCACGGTCACCGAGCACACCACCTCACCCCAGCTCAGGCAACCCCTTAACGGCCGTGCTGCTCCTCGACCTGCTTGCGCATCCGGTCCTCGGCCGCACGCAGCTCCGGCGTGAACGCCTCACCGAAGTCCTCGGCCTCGAAGACCTGCCGGATCTCGATCTCGGTGTTCTGGAACGGCGCGCGCTTGAGCCACTCGACGGCCTCCTCGCGCGACTTGACGTCCAGGATCCAGAAGCCCGCGATCAGCTCCTTGGTCTCGGCGAACGGGCCGTCGGTGACCGTCGTGCCCTCGTCCGAGTAGCGCAGCCGCACGCCCTTCGAGGTGGGGTGCAGCCCCTCACCGGCCAGCATCACGCCCGCTTTGACCAGCTCCTCGTTGAACTTGCCCATCTCCGCGAACTCCTGCTCGGTGGGCAGGACGCCGGCTTCGGTGTCCTCGTTGGCCTTGACCAGAACCATGACCTTCATCGTCTTCTCCCTGCTCTCGTGGTGTCCCCGCCGGGACCGTCACCATGACATCGATCGAGCGTCGGGCTAATCGACAGCGCCGGACAATTTTCTTTCGGGAATTCGCCGGGGACGGGTTCGCCTGGTGGGGCGGGCTTAGGGTCGGGTCGTGTCCTTGCGTGAACTGGTGGTGCTGGGGACCGGCAGCCAGGTGCCGACCCGCACCCGCAACCAGAACGGTTACCTGCTGCGCTGGGACGGTGAGGGGCTGCTGTTCGACCCCGGGGAGGGCACTCAGCGGCAGATGCTGTTCGCCGGCGTGGCGGCGAGTTCGATCACGCGCCTCTGCCTGACCCACTTCCACGGCGACCACTGTCTGGGCGTGCCGGGCGTGGTGCAGCGGCTGTCCCTGGATGGTGTGCCGCACCCGGTCGTCGCGCACTTCCCGGCTTCCGGCGCGGAGTACTTCGCGCGGCTGCGGCGGGCGAGCGTGTTCCACGAGACCGCGGAACTGGTCGAGGCGCCGGTGTCGGAACCGGGCGTCCTCGCCCACGGTGCGTTCGGCAGGCTGGTCGCTCGACGGCTGTCCCATCCGGTCGAGTCGTTCGGGTACCAGCTGATCGAGCCGGACAGCCGCCGCATGCTGCCGGAGCGGCTGGCCTCGCTCGGGGTCCACGGCCAGGCCGTCGGGCGGCTGCAGCGGGATGGCGCTGTCGAGGTCGGCAGGCGGCGGGTGGAGCTGTCGGAGGCGAGCGAGCCGCGCCGGGGCCAGCGGTTCGCGTTCGTGATGGACACGCGGCTGTGCGACGGCGTTTTCGAGCTGGCCGACCAGGCCGACCTGCTGGTGATCGAGTCGACGTTCGTGTCGGCGGACGCCGCGCTGGCCGATCAGTACGGCCATCTGACGGCGGCGCAGGCCGGGCGCGTGGCGGCCGAGTGCGGGGTGCGGAAGCTGGTGCTGACGCACTTCTCGCAGCGGTATCCGGATCCGGCGGTGTTCCGCGCCGAGGCGGCGGAGTCGTTCGGCGGGGAGATCGTGGTCGCCGCCGACATCAGCCGGGTCGCGGTCCCGGCCCGGCAACCGGAGCGTTCGCCTGCCGGGTAGCCGGGAATCGGCCGGTCGCGGCCGTGCCGGTCACCCGGCGGGTGGTGGGCCGTGTCACACGGGTGGGGGATAGTTGCAGGTCACCCAGGTGTGGCCCGGTCCGGGGTGGGTAGCCGATACACCGAAAGCGCTTCAGAAACGGGGCGCGGGTGGCTCCTGCAACGGAAGGGAGAGAGGCCAGTGGCAACGTCCAACCTGGCGGCCGTCGACTTCGGCCAGGGGGTGTCCAACGCCTGGAGTGCGGTGGCGACTTTCGTGCCGAAGTTCGTCGCGTTCCTGGTGATCCTCGTGATCGGCTGGTTCATCGCCAAAGCACTGGGCAAGATCGTGGGCAAGGTGCTCGAGCGGGTCGGCTTCGACCGCGTGGTCGAACGCGGCGGCATCAACCAGATGCTCGCCAGGAGCAAGTACGACGCGTCGGACATCATCGCCAAGCTCGTGTACTACGCCGTCCTGCTGATCACCCTGCAGTTCGCCTTCGGCGTGTGGGGCCCGAACCCGGTGAGCGGGCTGCTCGCGGGGATCGTCGCGTGGCTGCCCAGGGCCGCGGTCGCGATCATCATCGTGGTCGTCGCCGGCGCGATCGCCCGTGCGGTGAAGGACCTCATCAGCGGCGCCCTGAGCGGCCTGTCCTACGGCAAGGCGCTGGGCACGATCGCCGCGGTGTTCATCTGGGCGCTCGGCATCATCGCAGCGCTGAACCAGATCGGTGTCGCCACCACGGTGACCACCCCGGTGCTGATCACCGTGCTCGCGAGCGTCGCCGGTGTCGTCATCGTCGGCATGGGCGGCGGCCTGGTGAAGCCGATGCAGCAGCGCTGGGAACGCTGGCTGGGCCGTGCCGAGGAGCAGATCCCGTCGGCCAAGGCGCACGCCGAGGCCTACCAGCGGGGCCGGGAGGACGCCACCCGCGCGACCACCCCGAGCGCGGAGGACGCCACGCAGGAGATGACCCGGCCGACCGACGCGGTCGGATCGGACCGCGGCGCCACCATGCGCCCGCCGGAGAGCTTCCGGTAACCGGGGAGCACAGGGACGGCCGGCCCGGCGACGGACCGGCCGTTTCTGTCGTCCGTCAGCGAAGTTCCAGTTCGAAGTCCGCGCGGTAGGACGGGTCGTCCATCGACCGGGCCAGCGCACAGACGGCGAGCAGGCGGTACGTGAGCCAGTCCAGCGGGCCGGACCCGAGATCGGCCAGCTGCCATCCGGCTTCGCGCGCGTGGTCGAGCACGCCGCGGGCGTAGCCGGCGAGCAGCACGACACCCGCGACGGCCGCCGATCCCTCCACGCCCGCCGCCAGGATGTCGCGCACCGCGGCGGAGTGCTGATCGACCACCGCGGCGAGCCCGGGCATGGTGGCCACGGCGCCGACAAGCCCCGCGGCACCGAGTTGGCTCTGCAGAGAGTTCAACGTCCGGCGGGACGACCGTTCCGCCCAGACCGCGGCCAAACCAAACATGCCCTTCACGCTAACTTCCGAATCCGACCGTCTGACCGGGGACTGCCGTGATCGACATCCCCTGCTTCCTCGGCGCGGGAACCCTCTGTCAGTATCGGAGCACCGACGGCCCCCGTTACGGGTGCGCAAACTCACGGCGGCACTACGCTCGGCATCACCATGGGACGGGGGAAGATCGGCCGCTTCCGGTCGCCGAGCAGCCGGGCGCGCTACGACGCGGTCTATGACGAAGGCTTGCGCGCCCTGCCCGAACCCGCTGCGGTGCACGATGTGCCGACCGGTTTCGGGACGGTCCGCGTCTACCGCTTCGGCTCGGGCGGTCAGCCGCTCGTGCTGTTGCCCGGTCGCGGCGGCACCAGCGTCATGTACCGGGCCAACATTCCGTTGCTGGCCCAGCATCATCGCGTGCACACCGTCGACCTGCTCGGCGAGCCCGGGCGCAGCGAGCAGACCGTCCCGATCCGCAACGCCGAGGACCAGGCGCGCTGGCTCGACGAGACCCTCGCCGGGCTCGATCTCGGTGCGGCGCACCTGTTCGGCGTCTCGATCGGCGGCTGGCTCGCGGGCAACCTGGCGGTCCGGCGGCCGGCGCGGGTGGCGTCGGTGACGCTGGTCGATCCGGTGAGCACGTTCGCGCCGCTACCGCTCGGGATGGTCCTGCGCGCCATCCCCGTCAACCTGCCTTACGTCTCCAGCTGGGCGCGCCCGCGCTTCCTCGCCTGGATCGACGGGCAACGCGGCGTCGACCCCGCCGATCACATCGAGGGCCGCCTGATCAGCGCCGGCATGCAGCACTTCCGGATCGCGTTGCCGCCGCCCGTGCCGTTCACCGACCGGCAGCTCCGCGACATCCGCGTGCCGGTGCTGGCGATCATCGCCGGCCGGAGCGTCGTGCACGATCCGCGGCGAGCACTGGCCCGGGCCGAAACGCTGTTGCCCCACGGAGAAGCCGAGTTGTGGCCCGGGGCCACGCATGCGATCGCAGGTCGGTACGCGGACGAGATCAGCGAACGGGTGCTGCGCTTTCTGGCCGGGCGATGAGGCGCCGCGTGCTCACTTCTCGAACACGATGGTGCTCAACAGCTGGCGCGCACCCGCCCGCAGGTCGTCCAGTACGCTGTCCGAGCCGCTGAGGAACCGCAGCAACGCCTGCTGGAACAGCCCGTCGAAGAACGCGTAGGCGAGTGCGGGCGTGCAGGTGGGCTCCGCGTCGGCCAGTTCGCCGTAGCGGGTGACGATGCGCCAGATCATGCGTTCCAGGCTCTCGTCGATCTCCTTGACGTCCTCGCGGAACGACTCCTCGAACAGGGACTGCGACCGCAGGTCGTACCAGAGGCGGTGCAGCACCGCGTCCTCCGCCAATGTCGCGGCGAGGCCGTCGGCGAAGTCATGGGACAGCGCCCGCGGGCTCTCCGCCGTCGACACGATGCCGTCGTAGCGCCGTACGCAGTGCGCCTTGTACTGGCGCACGCAGTAGGTGATGAGCTCGACCTTGTCGCGGAAGTAGTAGTGCAGCGTGCCGTGGGAGAACTCGGTGTTCTGCGCGATCTCCCGCAGGCTCGTGCGCGCGTAGCCGCGCTCGGCCAGCGTCTGCAGGGCACCCTCGGCCAGGAGACGGCGGCGGTCCTCGAACTTGTCGACCTGCCGGCGGGAGATCCGGTCGGTCCGCTCGGCGGGCTTGGTCACGATCGCCTCTCTGCGCCGGTAATGGACTCGATCGAGGATAATCCAGCTCTCATCTCTGGTCGACTGTCCAGAATATTTCGGACAAATGGATAGGGAAAACTTGACAGTCGTCCAGCACTGCCGCAGTGTGTGTCCTGCATCACTGGTGTAGGACGCGGTGGACGTTCACGCAGAGCGGACGCCAGAGGCGGAGCAGGCGCTGATGACGCATGACGCGGTGCGCGATCGCGCGATGGTTGGGCTGCCTGATGAGCAGTGCAGTGACCGGGTCGCCGCCGTCGTCCTGCTCCAGCGAGCGGCGAAATTGGCGTCCGCCGAGCCGGTCGACCGACCGCGCTCGACCGCGGACACGGTCCGCAACACCGGGAGCCGGGACCGGCTCCCTATCTGAGCCGCGCCGCGTCTGGTGCATCGACGGGGTACACCAGGCGCGGCGCCATGACAGCTCGATCACTTACTGTGACCGCTGCCGACCGGGTGGGCGGGGCTCCTCCAGCAGCATGGCCCTGAGGAGTTCGCGCGCCTGCTGTCGGATCTGCGCCGAGTCGCCGTGGCCGCCGATGGTCCACAGCAGCTCCGCCAGCGCGCAGCCCGCCGTCTTCTGCAGCGAACCCAGGTAGCGCGCGAAATGCTGTGCCCATCGGCCATGCAGGGTCATCAGCAGCTCGTCGCCGAACTGGTCGCGCAGCACGATCTCGCCGCCGTCGCGGGTCTGCGTCCAGAACGGCAGGGCACCCGCGAGCGAGCGCCACTGGTCCGCCAGTTCGGCGATCCGCTGCCGCTCCAGACGGTCTTCCTCGTCCTGCCGGTTCATCGTGCACTCCTCACCCTCCGTGCACGACGTTAGAACAGGTGTTCGATGATCACAAGGTGGGGGATGGGGGTCGTCTCAGGCGTGAGCGGCTGCATCCGCCCAGGTGTCCATTGACGGAGGGTCACCCCCAGTGCTCCGCGCCCCGGGCGATCAGTTTCAGCCGGTTCTCCGCGACGCCGAGAATCTGTTCGTCGGATTCCGCGCTACGCGGCGCCGTTTCGATGAGTTCCACCGCGGTGGACAGCAGCATCGTGACGATCATGTCGGCCAGCATCCGCAGATCGTCGGTGCGCCAGCGGCGCAGGCAGTCGAACCGGGCGAGATCGACGGCCAGGTCGCCGGCGAACATGCGCAGTTCGGTGCGCGCGGCCTGCGGCACCGCGCCCGCGCCGCCGTGTCGTTCCCGGGTCAGGAAGCGGAAGTGGGCCTCGTGTGCACGGGTGTACTCGTGCAGGGTCCGCACGACGTTGTGCGCGACCTCGTCGAACTCCGTGCCGCTGTCGCGCGCCGCCTCCAGCATGCGGTGCAGGACGGCCATCGACTCGCCGAGCAGGACCAGGCCCAGCTCGTCCATCGACACGAAATGCCGGTAGAACGCGGTGGGCACGATGTCGGCCTGTTTGGTCACCTCACGCAGGCTGAGCACCGCGAACGGGTGGTCCGCGAGCTGGGCGAGCGCGGCGTCGAGCAGTGCCTGGCGGGTGCGCTGCTTGCGCTCCTGCCGGCTCACCGGCTTCGCGGACTCGGCCGACATGTCGTCGATCTTACGACCGGATCCGGGTGCGACCTGCCTCACGTCCGCGCGTCCTCCGGTTGACAGTGCCCCCACCTCCTACCTCACCATTGAGTTTACAAGTGTTCTCCGAAATAGTACGGGGAGGAACCATGCGGCTCGCCGCGATCGCCGAGGCGCTGCTCACCCCGCACGGCATCGACCGCTACCTGGAGCTCGTCCACCCGATGCTGGTCCGCCGCGAGATCCGGGGCGAGGTCACGGCGGTCGAGCACCAGACCGCCGACACCGTGACCCTGACGCTGCGGCCCAGTTCGGCCTGGCGCGGCTTCCGGGCCGGCCAGTACGTGCGGGTCTCGGCCGACATCGACGGAGTCCGCCGCACCCGCTGCTACTCGCCGGCCGGTTCGCAGTACCGGGACGGGCGGCTGGAGCTGACGATCAAGACGCAAGGCCTGGTGTCGCAGCACCTGAAGCGGGCCCGGCCCGGCTGGGTACTGGGCCTGTCGCAGGCCGACGGCGGGTTCACGCTGCCCGAGCCGCGCCCGGAGAAGCTGGTGCTGATCAGTGGTGGCAGCGGGATCACGCCGATGATGGCGATGCTGCGCACCCTCGCCGACGAGGGGTACAGCGGCGAAGTGGTGTTCCTGCACTACGCGAACACCCCCGCGGACGTGCTCTACGCCGACGAGCTGGCGCGGCAGGCGGCAGGCGTCCGGGTGGTGCTCGCCTACACGCACGCCGAGGGTGGCGAGCTGAGCGGGTTCTTCTCCCGGGAACACCTGGTCGCGGCCGCGCCCTGGTACGCCGGCGCGCGCACCTACCTTTGCGGTCCGGCGCCGCTGATGGAGTCGGTGCGGACGCTGTACGACCACGAGAAGTTGAGTGCACAACTGATCACCGAAGAGTTCACGCCGCCGGCGCTGACCATCGACGGTTCGGTCGCCGAGGGCACGGTGCGGTTCGCCCACAGCGGCGTCGAGGTCCCCAACTCCGGCCGCCCGTTGCTGGAGCAGGCCGAGGCGGCGGGGCTGCGGCCGGAACACGGCTGCCGCATGGGCATCTGCTTCTCGTGCACGAAGGTCAAGGCCCGCGGCCCGGTGCGCGACGCCCGCTCTGGCGCGGTGTCCGGCGAAGAGAACGAAGAGATCCAGCTCTGCATCTCCGTCCCCGCCGGGGACGTGGAGATCAACGCGTAGAGGAGCTTCCCATGACCGGCTTGCAGGACCGGCTCACGCCGGAGCAGATCGAGGAGTTCGGCCGCGAGCTGGACGCCATCCGGCAGCGGATCGTCGCCGACCTCGGTCAGGACGACGTCGACTACATCATGAAGGTGATCAGGACCCAGCGCGGGCTCGAGATCGCGGGGCGGGCACTGTTGTTCGCCGGGTTCTTCCCGCCGGCCTGGCTCGCCGGGGTCGGCGCGCTGTCAGTGGCCAAGATCCTGGACAACATGGAGATCGGCCACAACGTCATGCACGGCCAGTACGACTGGACGCGCATCCCCGAGCTGAGCTCGCAGGAGTTCGAGTGGGACGTGGTCGCGCCGGCCGAGAACTGGCGGCACTCGCACAACTACATCCACCACACGTTCACCAACGTGCTCGACAAGGACCGCGACATCGGGTACGGCATTCTGCGGATCGACCCCGCGCAGAAGTGGCACCCGTACTACCTCGGCAACCCGGTGTACGCGACCTTCCTGGCGTTCATCTTCCAGTGGGGCGTGATGCTGCACGACCTGGAGTTCGACCGGATCATCCGTGGTGAGCGCCAGTGGTCGGATCCGGAGCTCAAGCGGGCGCGCGGGCGGATGGCGCGCAAGGCAGTGCGTCAGGTCGGCAAGGACTACGTGCTGTTCCCGCTGCTCACCGGCCCGCTCGCGCCGCTCACCGCGCTCGGCAACGCGACCGCGAACCTGAGCCGCAACCTGTGGGCGTTCGCGATCATCTTCTGCGGTCACTTCCCGTCCGATGTGGAGAGTTTCACCGAGGAGGAGACCGAGAACGAGACGCGGGGCCAGTGGTACCTGCGGCAGATCCTCGGGTCGGCGAACATCACCGGCGGCCCCCTGTTCCACCTGCTGAGCGGGAACCTGTCGCACCAGATCGAACACCACCTGTTCCCGGACATCCCGGCGCGTCGGTACCCGCAGATCGCCGCCGAGGTGCGGGCGCTGTGCGAGAAGTACGCGCTGCCCTACAACACCGGGCCGCTGCACAAGCAGTTGTGGTCGGTAGCGAAGAAGATCGTCAACTTCGCGCTGCCGCCGCGGCAGCAGCGCAGCGCTCCGGAGACCGATACGCTGGCCGACGACAGGGTCATCGAAGCGGCGTGAAGGACGTGTGATGGTCGACCCCATTGAGAGCGGGAAGGACACCGTCCAGGTGCTCACCGAATCGGCAGCCACCCACATCGGCAACATCGCGACGATCATCACCGGCGCGGTGCGTGACATAGCCCGCGAGACGGGCGACTGGCTCACCGACCTGTTCGAGATGCGCGAAGCCGCGCGCCGCGCCAACGCCGACTCCCGGGACGACTGACGCACCACCACAGCGAGTCCCCCGTTCACGGGCTCGAGTTCCGCGTTCGCGGGCGCGAGTCCCCCGTGCGTGGGTGCGAGTTTGCCGTTCACGGGCTCGAGTTCGACGTTGGCGGGCTCGAGTTCGGCGTTGGCGGGCTCGAGTTCGGCGTTGGCGGGCTCGAGTTCGGCGTTGGCCGGGCGTCGGCTGGTGCCGTCCGATCGGGTGGGGACACGACGCCAGAGGTGGACGACCTCGGCGGCGAACGTCATCCTTCTGCGTTGCCGACGTCCGCCCGGAGCCGACGTCCGCGCGGAGGCATCGTGGGTCGCGTGTCCTAGGTTCCGGGCCGGTGGTCCTGCAGCGCGGTCGAGGACGTGCTCGCCGACTGCCCCTGCGCGCATCGCGGGCCAACGTTCCGCCGCGGCAACACCCTGGACGGGAGGTCAGCGGTGCCGGCGGCCGCCCCGGTCACCGTGGTGGCCGTAGTCGCGCTCGTATTTGCTCCAGTCCGGGTTGATCCGGTATTGCGGCACGGTGAAGCGGGGCTTCGGCGCGTCCTGCGGCCCCTTCGGTGCCGCGTGCTGCGTCGTTGTCCGCGCGGTGCTCGATGCGGCGGGCACGTTCTGCTCCGTCGTCGGAGGCGCGGACTGGACCGTCGCGGCCACCGGGAGGATGCCGGTGAACTGCCCCTCGGGCGGGACGGCGTCGGACGGGTCACCGTTGTCGGTCACGGGCGGCTCCTGCGGCGCGGCGTGACCACCGGACAGGCTGACCGGCTCGGTCGTGCCGGGGCCCGCGACCCAGCCGCCGACGAGCATCGCCCCGGCGAGGGTGATGCCGGCGCCCGCGGTGGCCAGGATGAGCGGTCGGTTCCGCCGCTCCTTCACCGGCCTCACGTCGGCGTCGGCGCCGATGCGCACGATCAGCCGCTCAGCCGGGGTCTCGTCCACCACGCCGGCCTGAACGACGACGGTGCCGGCGGCCTTGACCTCCGTGGCGCGCTCCGCCGCCGGGGGAGGCGTGGCGACCGGAGTCGTGGTCAGCGCGGCGGGCGTCGCCTCACCGCGCATCGACCCGGGTGCGGTCGTGCGCCCGCCGCGGCCCTCGTCGGTGCCGCGCAGGGTGGCGCCGACCGTTCCGGCGGAGCCGAACGAACCGGTCCCTAACCCGCGCATTCCGGCGGTGCTCGCGACCGGCGGCCGCTCCAGGCGGCGCGGCGACTTGGAGTCGAGCACCGAGATCGCGGCGACCATCGTCGGCATCGTCATCTCGGCCGGTGACGGCTCAGGGGCGCGGGCACGGGAGTGACGCTGGCGAACCGGACGATCACTGCGAGCAAGCAGCTCGGCGACGGTCGTCGCCCCGTTTCCGGTTCCCAGGCTGTGGGCACCCGTAGTCACAGGGCGTACCTTTCTCGTCACTCGTCCACGGTCGTTCCGCGCATGGCTGTCGCATCTTGTATCGGCTGGGACACCAAGATCGGTACCCCGGTGTGACGCAGGTCGCTCACGAACTCGACAAACGACCATCCACGGCCTGACAGGCCATCACACAGCGCCGTCCCGCGCAAGCCCACGCCGCCCGCCCGGAGTAACGGGTGCTCCCGTGACCGCTGGTGGACCCGCCGCGGCCGGCCGCCGTGATCCCCTGCCCGGCGGATCCCGCCCGCGGCCGTGGCGACAGCGCGGCCGCTCCGGGCGGCACATTGTCGGAAATGTGCGACCGCGGAGCGGCCATCGCGCGTACTGCCGTCGTCACCCTCCCGCCCGGTCACCGCAGCTGTCCGGGACGATACGCCGGGAAAGTCGGAAATATGCCGCGTGATTCGGTATGGCCGAGTATTCCACCGCAATATCCGCAATAGTCCGGTCGGTGTGTCTCATCCCCGGTGTCTGCTATGCTCCATCACGTCCGCATTCGGTACGTTTGTGCACCGTGGCGCCGGTGTTTTCCGGGTTGGGCGCCGTTAAGGCCGGGTAACAATGACCTTCCGTCGGCCGGTGGCCTGACGTGATTCTCCGCAATTCCCCCATAGCCGCTGATTGCCGGTCCTAGGAAATAGGTTACGCGTCTCGATCCCCGGCCATGGGACGTCTCGGTCGTGCCCGAGATCTATTTGCGTTTTCTGCCATCGGGCGGGCCGCCTGCTGGGCTTCACCTGATCGAGGGACGGCGTCGCGGTAAGGCCAGTTCAGGGAGTTGGCGCGGGCTGGTTGAAACGTCGGTGCAATCACGCGTGGACGTGCCGATCGCAGCTCCTGGTCGCGGGCTGCGCGGTGTGCAACCATGACGACGCGAAAGCGTTGCGGGTCACCCCTCATAGTCGACCAACAGGCAGCGCGGCACCTGAGAGAAGTCCAAGAATTTTTCGCTGATCGTTGCGGGAGGGCACGACGCGCGCCAACGACCTGTCCTGGCCGGAGCCCCGGGCCGCGCTCACGACGTGCACCCCGGCGGCCTGATCCGCGGATCGAGCCCGCGTGACGGGCGACCACATGCGGTTGTTCGACACTGTCGGCGCCGGCATGCGGCAATTGGTCCTTCGACGTTTCATGGGTAGGCGTCGTTCGCCACGGGGATCAATTGTGGCGGCGCTGGACGTCGTCCTCAATGCCGTTACGGGAGGCGTTGAAACGGGTACTGAAATTGTCCCTTTCGCGCGGTTGAAGCCCGGCCTGACGGGGTCAATAGGTATGTCCTGAATCCTGCTCCTGACCTGCGGTTTCTCCGGGATGTGCCGCGGTTTAGCGCATCCTGCGCTTTCTGCCGACATCGATGAGAAGTATTTCATTGGCACCCTGCGGCGGCATTAATTGCCGCAATTCCCAACTGCTCGGAAGAAACATTCAATTAACCGGGAAAACGCTTGCTTCTGGGCGGTCTTGTGTTTCACTTTCTCCATCCCGCCGATCAGGTGGGGCGTCTGTTGCCGGAGGCGGGCGGTTCGGGAAATCCAATTAAAAGATGTGCCGGTCGAGTGCTGCTTGCTCAACCGGCGCGTGGAGGTCCGTTCTGCGCAGGTCGCCCGCCGCCATGCGATGGGCAGAGCTGAGGAAAGGAAAGTCATGTCGTTAACCGCTCCTCCGGGAGCCCGACGGAGGCGATACCGTCTCAAGGCGGTGGTCGCGCTCGCCGTCTCGGCTGTCGGTGCCTCGGCGGTTGCCGCCTCGGTGCCGGCCGCGGCGCAGCAGCCGATCGGGGTCGGCCCGGTGCCGATCAACTTCCACATCAAGGACGACAACGGGAAGTGGTTCGACTCCGGCCTGAACCTCTTCGGTGACCAGTCGCTCGCCGTCGCGGTGCTGCCGCGTCTCGGTATGAGCGGCGGTGGCCTGCTGACCGGCGCGGAACTGCAGCGCACGATGAACGTCGATCAGGGCAGCGCCCTGACCAACGTTCTCAAGAGCGTGACGGACAAGGTGCCGACCCTGGGCAGCCTGGGCTCGGGCCTGTGGAGTGCGCTGAACCTGGACAGCACTTTGTCCGCGGTGCAGCAGATCGGTGCGAACAACCCGAAGGCCGCCCTGCCCGCTCTGAACGCCGCGGGGCTGCTCAACCAGTTCGCCACCGCACTCTCTGCGTTGCCGATCAACCAGCCGATCAACCTCAAGTCGCTGCCGGCCTACGTGGAACTGCAGGGCGCGCTCGACACCCTGAAGTCCCTCGCGCCGGTGACGGTGCCGGTGACGGTCAACTTCACGGTCGACCCGAGTGAGTCCCAGGGCCTGCGTGAGCCAATGGGACTGATTGCTCCCGCCGGTGCGCCGGGCTTCCCGTGGATGCAGAAGGAAGCGTTCTACGGCACGGAGTCCATCCAGCTGACCGAGCCGGGCCTGTACGCCTGGGCGGACGGGATCTCCCCGTACGAGCTGGGTGCGGTCGTGGTGCACGACCCGCTCACCCTCGGCATCGAGTTCGGCAAGACGCTGCAGGTCAACTCGCGCAACCTGGTGGTGCCGTCCAACTCCGACATCATCAACCGACTGGTGAACACGTTCTTCAACATCACCAACCCGGGCAACTGGCAGCACTACCTCAAGGACGGGGAGAACTCCTTCAACCCGACCGACCCGCCGGTGCCGATCCTGGAGAACGACGCCGCGGGAAACCCCGTGCTGCTGCCGAACCTGGACGCCTACTTCGACCAGAAGTTCGGCTACCCGAAGACGCTCGTCAAGGGTGACCAGCTCCCGGCAACGCCGGGCGTCGGCGAGGTGTGGCTCGACACGGAGATGGAGGAGTGGGCCGGTAAGGACAAGACCGGTTCCGCCACCAAGATCAACGCTACCGACTGGTCGATCGACCGGAAGATCGGTGCTCCGTCGATCGACATGAACAACCCGCACAACATGTGGACCGACAAGGACTACAAGTACCTGTACCAGTCCGAGTGGTTCCACGACGTGATCGACGTGTTCGACCGCAACAACGGTCAGTTCATCCGTCAGCTCAAGGTCGGCCCCAACCCGGCCCACATCATGACGGAGAGCGGCAGCGACAACCTGGTCATCGGTCTCAACGCCGGCAACGAGGTCGTCGAGGCGTCGCCGGGTGGCGAGCGAGTGATCCGGAAGATCTCGGTCAGCCCGACCGGCGAGACCCTGCACCCGCACGCGCACTGGACCAGTGGTGACGGCAAGACGGTGACCACGCCGGACACCGAGAGCAACGAGGTCTCGGTGATCGACATGCCCTCCGGCACCGTCAAGACGGAACCGGTCGGCCAGTACCCGATCGCGATGAGCATGACACCCGACGCGTCCAAGTTCTACAGCGCGGACTTCCTTGGTGAGTCGCTGACCTGCGTCTCACTGGGCGCGCCGGACTGCAACAAGGACGGGCAGAAGGTGCACAGCTCGACGATCGACCTCTGGTCGAACTACAGTCCGCAGGACGGTCCGAAGAGCGGGGCTCCGTTCGGAGGCCTGACGATCCAGCTGCCGGTCAGCCCGGACGGCAAGGCCCTGGTCGCGGAGAACGTGCTTTCGCAGACGCTCACCATCGTCGACCCGAGGACCGACAAGATCGTCAAGGACCTTCCGTGCGCGGCCGGCTGCCACGGCGCCAACTTCGGTGCCAAGAAGGGCGGCGGCTACTACGCCTACGTGTCGAACAAGTTCGCCAACATCATGCAGATCATCGACATCGATCCCAACAATGACGGCGACATCAGCGACGCGAAGGAGGTCGGCCGGCTGGTCCTCGACCCGACCGCGACGACCAAGACGGACGGCACCGTGTCCGGCGAGGCCGGTTACGGCGGCCAGGGTGTGCTGCCGATCCCGCTCGTCTACAACGGCTGGGTTCAGCGCAACCAGGGTGACTGGCGAAAGATGCTGACCTGCCAGCAACTCAACCCGATAACCCCGTCCGCCTGCTAACAGGTGACACAACACGGTCCGGGGCCGGGCCGACGCCCGGCCCCGGACCGTGGTTTTCCGAGGAGACCTCCCATGGCCCATCGCTTCACCAATCTCGTCCGCGCCACTACCGCGATGCTCGTCGTCGCGACCGGAATGCTGCTGCTGGCGCCCTCCGCGGCCGCGCGGGTGTCCATTGTGCCCGATCAGGCCATCGGCGGTGACACCGAAACGTTCGCCTTCCGACTGGCCAACGAACGGCTCGACACACCCAGCACCCGGCTCGAGCTGATCTTTCCGCAGGACATCCCGATCGCCTATGCCAAGGTCGATCCGGCGCCGGGCTGGAAGGTCACGATCAATCCGCGGCCGCTCAACCCGCCCGCCAAGATGGGCGACAAGGTGGTCAACCAGGTCGTCGGTTCCATGGTGTTCGAGGGTGGATCCGTTGCGCCGCACCAGTTCGACCAGTTCATGGTCACGCTGGGGCCGCTGCCCAAGGACGGCCGGCTGGTGTTCGAGTCGATCCAGACCTTTGCCAACGGCGCCGTCGAACGGTTGGCCACGCCACCCGCACCTGGCCAGACTTCGCCCGCCGCGCCGGTGATCACCATCGGCGACACGGCGGCAGCCGCCGCGGCGGCACCTGCCCCGGCCGCGTCGGGGGATCAGAACGATGATGCGGGCACTGCGCTCGCGGTTCCCGGTCAGACCAACACAACCGCGCCCGCGGAGAGTGGCGGCGCGCCGCTGGGACTGCTGTGGGTCGCCCTTGCGCTCGCCGTCCTCGTCATCGCCATCGTCACGATCCGCGCCGTGCTTCTGCGGCGCCGCGCCCCCGAACCGCCGGTGGAGGGCGAACACGCCGAAGAGGCCGACCCGGCCGAGGTGCACCTGTCATGAGCATGCTCAAGAGTCGTGCGCACAGCACGACCACTGTGCAGGGCAGGCGACCGCCGGCTCGGCGCCTCGTCGCGTTCGTGCTCCTGGCCGGGGTGTGCTGGGTGACCCTGTTCACGACCATTCCGTCGCCGACGGGGGAGCCGGTGCTGAGGGCGACGTCGCCCGGCAACGGCGAAACGGTCAAGTCGCCGGACCAGGTGGTGCTCACCTTCGACCGGCCGGTGCCCGCCGGACTGGCGACGGTGCGCATCCTCGACCCGGACGGCGACCAGATCGTGTTCGAGCGGCCGGTGCACCCGCAAGGAAATCCGGACGCCATCGCGGTGCCGATGCCGCAACAGCGGTACGAGGGGACCTACGCGGCGGCGTGGACTCTGCCGTCGCGGGGTCTCGAGCCGGTCGGTGGCACGTTCACGTTCGACGTCAACTCGCCCATCCCACCGCAGGGACTGCCCGAGATCGAGACCACGCACGACACCACGGTCGCCGTCATCCACACCGCGGCCCGGTTCGCGGCGGTCGCGGCACTGGTGCTGCTCGTCGGCGCGACGTTCTTCGTCGCGTTCGTCTGGCCGGCAGGCGCGGAGCGGAAGTCGCTCCGGCGGCTCGTCACCTGGTCGTGGGCGGGTCTCGTCGCGGCCACGCTCGCGGTCTTCGCCTCGTTCGGGCCGTACGCGGCCTGGGTTCCGCTCAGTGATGCTTTCGATCCGCGGCTTCTGTCGGGCACGCTCGAGTCGGACGCCGGGCGGATCCTGCTTGCCCGGCTGTACGTGCTCATTCCCGCCGGCCTCGGCCTGGCGCAGCTGATGACGGCGCCGACGCCGGAGACGACGCTGGAACGGCGGTGGCGCGGCGGTGCGGTGCTGGGCTGCGCGGCGGCGGTCGCGGCCACGTGGAGCCTGCCCGGCGACCCCTCGCCGCTCGCCCTCACCCTGGACACCGTCCTGCTCACCGCGATCGCCGTAGCGGTCGGCGGTCTCGTGACGCTGGCGATCCGCAGCGGCACGGAATCCTTCGTGCTGCCCCGGTTCTTCCGCGCCGCGGCGGTGTGCGCCGTTCTGTTCATCGCGATCGCCGCTTATCTGGCCGTGTGGCACGGTGTGGTCGGCACTTCTTACGGATGGCTGCTGGCCGGGATGTGCGCCCTGGTCGTGCTGCTCGCCGTGACGGGACTGATCGTCCGCCGCCGGCCGGCCATGCCGATGCGCGGTGCGTTCCGGGGCCGGATCGGCGCCGCGGCCGGCGTCGCCATGCTCCTCGTCGCCGGTACGGCCGTGCTCGTGGTCGCGCAGGCACCGCGCACCGCGCACGCCCAGGAGCCGGCGAGCCCACCACAGTCGATGCGGGACCAGGTACCGCCATCGCGGGTCGACTTCGACACCGGCAACCCCGTCGGGCAGGGATCGCTCGATTTCGTGCTCATCCCGAGCAACGGCGGGTCGAACCGGGCGCATGTCGATCTGCACCTGTCGGTACTCGACACCCACGACTCCGTGAAGGACGACATGACGTTGACCGCGGTGTTCGATCGTCCCGACCACACCGCACCCGCGGTGCCGGTGCAGCTCGGACGGGTGGCGCCGGGCTATTCGCGGGGTTCCGCGACGATCCCGGTCAGCGGTCGCTGGGAGCTGACGCTCACCCTCAAAGCCCCGGACGGCAGCCAGCAGACGCTGACCCAGGCCATCGACGTCAGCTGACGCACCTCCCATCAGAGGTGCCTCGTCTTTCCGAACAGTCTCACGTGCGATGAGCGCAGCGTCATAGCCAGCAGGAGTTGCTTTGTCCACAACAGAAACCGGTCAGCATTCGGGCGGCCGACGGCGCCAGGCGCAACGGTCGGCACCGCCGCCGAAGACGGGCACCGTACTGCAGTTGATCGCTCGCCGCGTGCATTTCCTCGCCGGAATCGTGGTCGCACCGTTCCTCGCCGTCGTTGCGCTGACCGGACTCATCTACGCGTTCAGCCCCGAGATCCACGCGGATCTCTACCGATCGGACCTGTTCGCCCACCCGACGGGCGGCGCCCCGCATCCGGTGTCCGAACAGGTCCGAGCGGCACTCACGGCGCACCCCGAGTTGAAGCTGAAGGCGGTCATCACGGCAGCCTCGCCGGACCGCACCACCCGGGTGGTGCTGTCGGTTCCCGGTCAGACCGGCTCCCCTGACCGGACGGTGTACGTGGATCCCTACACCGACTACATCAGTGGCGAGCTGGCCACGGTCGACAACAGGCTCCCCGCCAACACCTGGCTGCGCCAGCTGCACAGCAATCTGCAGCTGGGCAAGCCAGGACGAATCTATTCGGAGCTCGCCGCGAGCTGGGTGCCACCGCTGGTCGTCGGTGGCCTCGCGCTGTGGTTCGCCCGCTCGCGCCGCAAGCGGCGCGTCCGGGAGTTCGTCTTGCCGGCGATCAAGGGCAAGAAGGGCCGGTTGCGGTTGCGGTCCGTGCACGGCTCGCTCGGCCTGTGGGTCACCGCGGGCCTGCTGGTCGCCGGTGTCACTGGTCTCGCCATGTCCCAGTTCGCGGGCGGCCGGGCGGACGCCACCGTCGACCCGATCCACCTCCGGGCACCGACACTCGTGGCGGCACCGGTGCCGGTGCCGCCACAGGCCCGGCCGATCGGCATCGACGAGGCGCTCGCCATCGCCGAATCCGCCGGACTGGACGGTGAGCTGTCCGTGGTACCGCCGTCGGGCCAAGGCATGCCCTTCACCGTCACGGAAATCACCGAGGGTTTGCCGATTCAGCGTGACGCCATCACGATCAACCCGTACACGGCGGACGTGACCGAGCGAATCAGCTGGCACGACTATTCGGTGCTGGCGAAGCTCAGCATCCTGGGTACCGAGTTCCACACCGGTTCGCTTTTCGGTCTCGCGAATCAGATCGTCGTCGCGCTGGTGGCGGCCGCCACTCTCGTGCTGATCGTGCTGGGATATCGCATGTGGTGGATCCGCAACCCGTACCGGGGCCGGTGGGCGTCCCTGCCGGGGCCACTGTGGCGGCAGTTGCCGAGGCCGGCGTTGATCGTCACCCTGCTCGCAATCGGCGCCATGGCCTGGGTGCTGCCGGTGTTCGGTGCCAGCCTGCTGGCGTTCCTCATCCTCGACGCTCTACTGCGGTGGTTCATGCGGCGCCGGAAACCGGTGTCCGCCGTCACCGCCTGGAAACCGGAACCGGCGGGGCGCGAAAGCTAGGCGGTACTGCGACGTTCGGGGCCGTGGGGCAACATTTCCCACGGCCCCGAATCGCTATCCGGATTACGCCGGATCTGAGAGTTCCGCAGGCTTTCAGATCCGGCTGTCCTGACCATACCGGCAAGTTTTGCGCGCTACAACATTGTTGACCAAAGCGCGGGATTTTCGTCAATTCGAATGTCCGGAATGGCGGTCTCGGGCAGTTCCGGTCTTTTCCGCGATTTCGGAATTTCGTCCACACGCTTCACCAGTCCGCTGTGGACTGTCGGCGCGTGGCGGGGCGGGGTGCCACCTGCCTTACCTGAGTTTCACACGGACAACACGGGATGGACACACGGTCTCCCGACAGTGCAGTGTGCAGTTGACGAAGCTCACCGACCTCGCCCTCCGTGTGATCCTCCAGCTGGCTCGTGTCGACGGGATGGCCACAACCGGTCTCGCCGCGGCCGTCGGGGCCGCCGACGACGATCTGGAGCCCATCCTGGGCCATCTGCGGCGACTCGGCTTGGTCGAGGGCAGCCGCGGCGACCGCGCGCGACTTGCTCCGGGCGGACGCGGCGTCTCGATCGGGTGGATCGCGCGTGCGCTGGAGGGTAGCGGCGAGGTCGTCGACTGCGACGGCGGCACGCCGTGTCCCTTCGTGCACGGCTGCCGTTTGCGTACCGCCCTCCATCAGGCCCAGGAGGCATTCTTCCGCGTGCTGGATCCGATCACCGTCGACGACGTCGCGCGCAACACCGCGATACGCGTCGAGATCCTGCCGATCGGTGCCCGGTGACGCCGATTTCACGAGCGCCGGGCCGGTAAAAAGATGATCAGTTGTGCATTGCCGGTTTGTTACCGACCGGACGGTGGCGCAACAGGGCGGTGGTGGACCGGCCGGGTATCCGCAGGAAGCTCGATCACGGTGCATTGCCAGGAGGTTTCGTGTGCCGATCGGAGGTCGAGCAGGGCGCGCGGAGGCCGTTGAAAGTCGCGCGGTTGGTGGGATAGCTTGCCGAACCACTTAACCCGAACGGATGACGTCCGTTTGGACATGCGATGCGGTGTCGGCGTGCTTTTCTTCTGCCACACCGAAGACGGAGGCTTTCCTTGGCAGTTCAACGCGATAGCCGCGAGCTCGTCATCGGACTGAGCCCGCTCGGCAGGCCCACCGCGCGGGTGGTGGCCGCGGTCTGCCAGGCAGGCGGCCTCGGCGTACTCGATCTCGGTGCCGGGGACGTGCGCGTGCGCGAAGCGCTCGCACTCACGCAGCAGTGGTCGCCCGGCAGGTTCGGGGTGCGAGTGCCCGAGGGCTGCCGGCTCGACCCGGCCGACCTCCCCGACGGGGTGGACACCGTCGTCCTCGGCTGGAACTCGCCGTGGCGACCGTCCGATCTGGCCGGTTACCGCGTGCTGGCCGAGGTCACCAGCACCGAGGAGGCGGCACGTGCCGTCGATGCCGGGGCGCACGGGCTGATCGCGCGCGGGCACGAGGCCGGCGGGCGCGTCGGCGAGCTGAGCTCGTTCGTGCTGCTGCAACAGCTGCTGGCTGCCGTGGACCTTCCCGTGTGGGCGTGTGGTGGCGTCGGACCGCGTACCGCCGCGGCCGCGGTGCTGGGCGGTGCGGCGGGCGTGGTCCTGGACACCCAGCTCGCGCTGCTGGCGGAAGCCGAACTGCCTGAGGAGATCATCGACGCGATCAGCGGTGCGGATGGTTCCGACACCGGGATCGTCGGCGGCGAGCGCGTGCTGCTGCGGCGAGGAGCGTCCTCGGCCACGAACCTGCCGGTCGGCCAGGATGTCTTTCTCGCCCGGCGGTTCGCCGACCGGTACGGCGACATCGGTCAAGCCGTGCGTGCGGTGCGGTCGGCCGTCCTGCCCGCGTCCGGCAGCGACGCGGCCGCGGTGCTGCGCCCGGATTCCGCACTGTGCCGGTCGATCGGTACCGAGCTGCCCATCGCGCAGGGCCCGATGACGCGCGTCAGCGACCAGCCCGGGTTCGCCGCCGCGGTCGCCGCCCACGGTGCGCTGCCCTTCGTCGCCCTGGCCATGGCGAACGAGACGCAGACCCGGTCGCTGCTGGCGGAAACCCGGCGCGCGATACCGGATCGCCCGTGGGGTGTCGGCATTCTCGGGTTCGCACCGGAGGACGTGCGCGCCGCGCAGCTCGCGGTCATCTCCGAGGTCAAACCGTCGAGTGTGATCATCGCCGGTGGCCGGCCCGCGCAGGCGGCGGCGTTGGAGGCCGACGGTATCCAGGCGTTCCTGCACGTGCCCTCCCCCGGACTGCTGCGCCAGTTCCTCGACGCGGGCGGGCGCAAGTTCGTGTTCGAGGGCTCCGAGTGCGGCGGCCATGTCGGCCCGAGGGCGAGTTTCCCCCTGTGGGAGGCGCAGATCGGGGTTCTCGAGGACTACCTCGCCGAACATCCCGAGCACGGCGCTGACATCCAGGTCTTCTTCGCCGGTGGTGTCCACGACACGCGGTCCGCGGCGATGGTCGCGGTCGCGGCGGCCCCCCTGGCCGCGTCCGGAGTGGGCATCGGCGTGCTCATGGGCAGCGCGTACCTGTTCACCGAAGAGGCCGTCGCACACCACGCCGTACTGCCCGAGTTCCAGCGGCAGGTGCTCGCCGCCGACCGCACCGCCTTGCTGGAAACAGCGCCCGGTCACGTCACGCGTTGCGTGGTCAGCCCGTTCACCGAGCGATTCCGGGAACTGGGGGAGGACCTGCGTGCCCGCGGACTGCCGGACCGGCAGGTGTGGGAGGAACTGGAGCAGATCAACGTCGGACGGTTGCGCGTCGCCAGCAAGGGCGTGCGCCGCGAGGGCAGCGAACTGGTCGCGGTGGACGAGGCGGATCAGGTCAGCGACGGACTGTTCATGGCCGGTCAGGTCGCGGTGCTTCGCTCCGGCGTCACCACGATCCCGGAGCTGCACCAGTCGGTGACAGACGCCGCCGCATTCCTCACCGAGCGGGCCGATGCGCTGCGCGAGCGGTTCCGGCCGGCCGAGGTGACCGAACGCGAGGCCCCGCCGCCGCTGGACGTGGCGATCGTCGGCATGGCGTGCATGTTCCCGCAGGCGCCCGATCTCGCGAAGTTCTGGGCCAACGTGGTGCACGGCGTCGACGCCGTCACCGAGGTGCCCGAAGGGCGCTGGGATCCGGAGGTCTACTACGCCGAGGGCGGCACCGGCGAGCACACCCCGTCCAGGTGGGGCGGTTTCCTGCCGGAGATTCCGTTCGACCCCCTGAAGTACGGCATCCCACCGTCCTCGCTGACGGCCATCGAACCGGTTCAGCTGCTCGCGCTCGCCGTCGCCGAGCAGGCGCTGACGGACGCCGGTTATGGCGACGGCGGGTTCGATCGCGACCGGACCAGCGTCGTGTTCGGAGCCGAGGCCGGCAGCGACCTGTCCAACGCGACCGTCCTGCGCACCGTCCTCCCGTCGTACCTCGGCCGGATTCCCGAGCCGCTCGACGCACAGCTGCCCAGGCTCACCGAGGATTCGTTTCCCGGCATGCTGGCCAACGTCATCGCGGGCCGGATCGCGAACCGGCTCGATCTGGGTGGGGCGAACTACACGGTGGACGCCGCATGCGCCTCCTCGCTCGCCGCGATCGACGTGGCGTGCAAGGAACTCGTCAGCGGCACCAGCGACGTCGTGCTCGCGGGCGGCGCGGACCTGCACAACGGCATCAACGACTACCTCATGTTCTCCTCGGTGCAGGCCCTCTCGCCCACCGGACGGTGCCGGACCTTCGACGGTTCCGCCGACGGCATCGCTCTCGGTGAAGGGGTCGCCTGCGTCGTGCTGAAGCGGCTCACCGACGCCGAACGTGACGGAGACCGGATCTACGCCGTCGTCAAGGGTATGGGCAGCGCAAGCGACGGCAAGTCACTCGGGCTGACCGCGCCGCGGCCAGAGGGGCAGCGCAGCGCCCTGCAGCGCGCCTACCGCAACGCCCGGGTGTCGCCCGCCGAAGTCGGCCTGATCGAGGCGCACGGCACCGGCACCGTGGTCGGCGATCGGACCGAGCTGACGACCTTGAGCACCGTGTTCACCGAGGCCGGCGCGGCACCGGGGGCTTGTGCGGTCGGTTCCGTCAAGTCCCAGATCGGCCACACCAAGTGCGCCGCCGGACTGGCCGGTCTGATCAAGGCCGCGATGGCCCTGCACACCGCCACCGTGCCGCCGACCCTGCACGTCGCCGACCCGAATCCGGGCTGGCAGCGGGAAAGCAGCCCGTTCGCGTTCTTCCCGGAGGCCCGGCCGTGGGCGGCCCCGCCCGCGGAGCGGATCGCCGGAGTGAGTGCGTTCGGCTTCGGTGGCACCAACTTCCACGCGGTGCTCACGGCGCACGACGGTGTGCCCGAGCCCCGGCACGGTCTGGACGAATGGCCGGCCGAGCTGTTCAGCTTCGCCGGTACCCGTGACCTCGAGTGGATGCTGGAGCTGGCGAACACCGGCACCTGGCGCCTTCGTGACCTCGCCAGGACCGCGGCCAGGCGGGCGGAGCGACGGGCCCAGCCCGTGACGATCGCCGTCGTCGCCACCGATGTCGGCGAACTGATCGATCTCCTCCGGCGCGCGGCTGCCGGCGAGCACGACCCGGCGCGCGGGCTGTTCCAGGCCCCGGAGGTGACCGGCAAGCTGGCCGTGTTGTTCCCCGGCCAGGGCAGCCAGCGGACCGGGATGCTGGCCGAGCTGTTCGTCGCGTTTCCCGAGACACGGCATTTCCTGCGGCTGGGCCGGAAATGGGCGGCCACGCTGTACCCGCCCGCCGCGTTCGACGCCGACACCAGGCAGGCCCAGGACGCATCGCTACGCGACACCCGCGCCGCGCAACCCGCGCTCGGGGTGGCCGGGCTCGCCGTACACCACCTGCTGACCAGGCTCGACGTCAAGGCGGACATGCTCGCCGGGCACAGCTACGGCGAACTGGTCGCTCTCTGCGCGGCGGGATCCTTCGACGCGGCGACCCTGCTCGCGCTGTCGGAAGCACGCGCGGAGGCGATCCTGTCCTCGGCCGGGTCCGATCCGGGCACCATGGCGGCGGTCGCCGCGACCGCGACGGAGGTCGGCGAGGTGCTGCGGACCGCCGGCGTCGAGGATCAGGTCGTGGTGGCCAACCACAACGCGCCCCGCCAGTCGGTGATCTCGGGCCCGACCGAGTTGGTGGGCCTGGCGTTGGAAGCGTTGCGTTCCGCGGGACTTTCGGCGAAGAAGATCCCCGTCGCGTGTGCCTTCCACAGTCCGCTGCTCGCGGGCGCCGGGGACACGTTCGGCCAAGCGCTGGCGGCGCACGACATCCGCGCGCCCGAGTCCACGGTGTGGTCGAACCGTACCGCGACGGCGTATCCCGGGGACGCGGACGGCGTGCGGGCCGAACTGGCCGCGCAGATCGGCTCGCCGGTCAGGTTCGTGGCCGAGGTCGAGTCGATGTACGAGGCCGGTGCGCGGGTGTTCCTGGAGGCCGGGCCCTCGACGGTGCTCAGCCGCCTGGTGGATGCGATCCTCGGCGAACGTCCCCATGTGACTGTGGCGTGCGAGGGCAGGGCAGGGACGGGACTTCGCGGTTTCCTCGCCGCGATCGCCCAGCTCGCCGTCGCCGGTGTCCCGGTTCGCACGGGATGGCTGTTCAACGGCCGGGACGCCCGGGACATCAGCGGAGTGCGGCCACCACGGGCGCCGGGGTGGACGGTCGACGGCCAGACGGTACGCACCGCCGATGGCGGATATCTCGCGGGCGGCCTCGCCCCCGCACGAGCGGTTGGGGAGATGATCATGACGGGCGAGTCCGACGGTACCGGCAGGGAAGCGCTCATCAAGGAGTTCCTGCGGACCAGCCGCGAGACCGTGGCGGCGCAGCGCGACGTGATGCTCAGCTTCCTCGGCACACCACCGGCGGCGCTCGTCCAGCCCGCCCAGATCGTCGAGGTCGTTCCGGCCCCGCAGCCGGCACGGCAGCTGCCGGCCCCCGAACCCGTGCAACCGGCGGCGACCGAGCCTGCCGCGGATGTGCTGAGCACGGTGCTGTCGGTGATCGGCGCCCGGACGGGATATCCGGTGGACATGATCGAGCCGGAGCTGGATCTGGAGGCGGACCTGAGCGTCGACTCGATCAAGCGCACCGAGATCGCCGGGGAGTTGCTGACCCGCTTCCCGGTGGCCGGAGCCGACGTCGACCAGCTCGCGAAGCTCCGCACGACCGGTGCCATCGTCGACTGGTTCAGCTCGAAGACCGACGGATCGGAATCGGAGGCCGCCCCGGCGTCGAAGGAAGCCCCGACCGGCCTGCCGCCCAAGCGATTCGTCGTCGAACAGGGCCCGATCGAGGACGGGGCGCGCGCGGCCCACGCCCTCGCCGGGCGCGCGATCAGAATCGTCGGCGGCGGTGAACTGGCGGGGGAACTCGAAACGCAACTGGCCGCACGCGGCGCGCGGACCGCGGACGCCGGCGAGTTCGACGGCGTGATCCACCTCGCCGCGCTGGAGCCGAACCCGGATGAGGACACGGAACCGGCGCTGCCCGGCCTGATGCCGCTGTTCCAGGACGTGCTGGCTCGCGGACCGCGTTGGTTGGTCATGGCCGCGCCGCCCCAGGACGGATCGTGCCGGCTCGCCGGTCTGCGCGGGTTCTTCCGCTCGGTCGCCCGCGAGTATCCGGACACCGACGCCCGCCTGGTCGAACTCGATCCCGGCCGGGCTCCGGCGGAACTGGCACGACTGCTGATCGACGAACTGACGAGCACCGATTCGACGCCGGTCGTGCTCGCCGGGGACGGCGTCCGGAACACGCTGCGGATGGTGCCGGCACCGCTCGGCACGCTGGGCAGCGCCGGTGCCGGTCCGGCCGGAGACGGCGCCGCGGAGGCCGCCGCACTCGGCCTCGACCGCGAATCCGTCGTGGTGCTGGTCGGCGGCGCCCGCGGGATCACCGCACAGTTCGCCGGGACCCTCGCCGCCGCGAGCGGCTGCCGGATCGAGCTGATCGGCCGCACCCCGCTGCCCACCGGCGACGAGCCGCCGGGGACGGCCGGCGTCACCGACCTGGCCGGGCTACGCTCGGCGCTGGCGAGGTCCGCCCGGCTGACGCCGGCCGAAATCGACCGGCAGGCGAACCGGATCCTCGCCGGACGTGAGGTGGCCGCGACACTGGACGAGCTGCGAGCGCACGCCGCGTCGGTCCGCTACCACGCCGCCGACGTGCGGGACCCGGAAGCGTTCCAGCGGGTGGTCAAGGAGGTCTACGCCGAGCACGGCCGGCTGGACGGCGTGGTGTACGCCGCGGGCGTCATCGAGGACCGGTTGCTCGCGGAGAAGGACCCCGAGTCCTTCCGGCGGGTGTTCGAGACGAAAGTGGACGGTGCCCGCACCCTGCTGGCGGCGCTCGCGGACACGCCGGAGCCGCCGCGGTTCGCGGTGCTGTTCGGCAGCATCGCCGCGGTCCTGGGCAACCGGGGGCAGGCCGACTACGCCGCGGCCAACGACGCGCTGGAGTCGATCGGGGCAGGCTGGTCGGCGAACAGCGGCTGTCGCGTGCTGACCGTCCACTGGGGACCGTGGGCGCCGGCGGCCCGGCACGGCGGCATGGTCTCCCCGGCACTCGCCACGAGCTACGCCGGCCGTGGCATCGACCTGATCGATCCCGAGGAGGGCACGCTGAGCCTGCTTCGCGAGCTGGCCTGGGGCGACCCCGCGGTGCGCTCCGTGGTGTACACGGCGTCGCCGTGGTGAACCCACCGGTCGCGATCGTCGGCATGTCCGTGCTCCTGCCCGGAGCGCCGGACCTGGACGCCTACTGGCGAAACCTGGTCAACGGCGTGGACGCGATCAGCGACCTGCCCGCCGCCCGCTGGAACGCCACGTTCGCCGACGAGGTGTCCGGCCGTCGCGGCGGGTTCGTGGACGAGTTCACCGAGTTCGACCCGGCCCGGTTCGGGATCATGCCCGCGTCGGTCGACGGGACCGAACCGGACCAGCTGATCGCCTTGCGGGTGGCCGCCGAGGCGGTCGCCGACGCGGGTGGCGAGGCGGTGCTCGGTGATCGCGGCCGGGCTGGGGTGATCCTCGGCCGCGGCGGCTACCTGACACCGGGCATCGCGCGGCTCGACCAGCGGGTGCGGACCGCGCACCAGCTGAGCCGGACCCTCGGCGAACTGGTACCCGGCCTCGACGACGCCCAGCTGGCCAGGGTTCGGGCGGCCTTCACCGATGTGCTCGGGCCGCGCCGTCCGGAGTCCGCCATCGGTCTGGTGCCCAACCTGGCCGCGTCCCGCGTCGCCAACCGGCTGGATCTGCACGGCCCGGCGTACACAGTGGACGCGGCGTGCGCGTCGTCGCTCGTCGCGGTTGATCAGGCGATCGGAGAGCTGGCCACCGGCCGGTGCGACGTGATGCTCGCCGGCGGCGTGCACCACTGCCACGACATCACGTTCTGGAGTGTGTTCAGCCAGCTGGGCGCGCTGTCGGCGAGCGAGCAGATCCGCCCGTTCGACCGCCGCGCGGACGGCATCCTGATCGGCGAGGGCACCGGCGTGATCGTGCTCAAACGGCTCGCCGACGCCGAGCGCGACGGCGACCGGGTCTACGCGGTGCTGCGGGGCTCGGGCGTCTCCAGCGACGGGCGCGGCGCGAGTCTGGTCAACCCCGCCCCGGCAGGCCAGGTCCTCGCGGTGCGGCGGGCCTGGGCGGCCGCCGGGCTCGACCCGGCCGAACCGGGTTCGGTGGGTCTGCTGGAGGCACACGGAACCGCGACCGTGGCCGGTGACCAGGCCGAACTGACCACCCTGCGCGAGGTTTTCGGCGCGGCCGGCGAGCGCGCGGTGGTCGGCAGTGTGAAGTCCATGATCGGGCACACGATGCCCGCGGCGGGCATCGCCGCGCTGGTCAAGGCCGCGCTCTCGGTCTACCACGGGGTCCTGCCCCCGACCCTGCACTGCGAGGACCCCCATCCGGCACTGGCCCAGACGCGCTTCCAGCCCATCGACACCGCGCGTCCGTGGGAGAGCCGGCTTCGCCGGGCCGGGGTCAACGCCTTCGGGTTCGGCGGGATCAACGCCCACGTCGTGCTGGAGCAGGCGCCGGGAGCGGCGCCCGCGGTGTTCTCGGTGCACGAACCCGAGCGGGTGCTACGGCTCGCCGCGAACAGTCCGGAGCAGCTGATCGCGGCGCTCGACGCCCCGGAAACCGCCGCGTCCACCGGCGCGTACCGGATCGGCATCGTCGCGCCCACCCCGAAGAAGCTCGCCACGGCGCGCAAGATCGTGGCGAAGGGCATGCCCTGGCGAGGGCGCCACGACGTCTGGTTCACCCCCCGGCCGTTGTTGTCGGACCCGCAGGCGGGCACCGCGTTCGTCTTTCCCGGCCTGGAGGCGGAGTTCGCGCCCCGCGTCGAGGACGTCGCCGCGCATTTCGGCCTGCCGGCGCCGGATTCCGCCACCGGAGGCCTCGGCCGGCACGGCGCCGCGGTCATCGGCGTCGGCCGGTTGCTGGACGCGGCGTTGCGCAGGCTGTCGATCGTGCCGGACGCCGTCGCCGGGCACAGCGTGGGCGAATGGACGGCACTGGTGTCGGCAGGCGTGCACGCCGGGACAGACGTGGACCGGCTTCTCGAGCGGTTCGATCCCGAATCGCTGAAGGTGCCCGGCGTCGAGTTCGCGGTGCTCGGCTGCGGCGCCGACCGGGTGCGCGAGGCCATCGCGGACATTCCGGAACTGGTCGTTTCCCACGAGAACTCGCTGAACCAGACGATCGTGTGCGGACCGGCCGAGCCGGTGCACGCGCTCGTCGCCGACTTCCGCGCCCGCGCGGTGATCTGCCGCGTGCTGCCGTTCCGCTCCGGCTTCCACACGCCGATGCTCGAGCCCTATCTCGGCCCGTTCGTGGCCGTGGCGAACACGCTGGACGTTCATCCACCGTCGGTTCCGGTGTGGTCGGCCACCACGGCGGGCGAGTTCCCGCACGACCCCGAATCGGTTCGCGCGCTCTACGTCGAGCACCTGCTGCGTCCGGTGCGGTTCCGGGAACTCGTCGAGAACATGTACGCGGCGGGCATCCGGGCGTTCGTCCAAGTAGGACCGGGGCAGCTCGGCTCACTCGTCGACGACACCCTCGGCGAAGCGGAACACCTGACGATCGCCGCCAACTCGCCGCATCGCAGTGGGCTGGACCAGCTCCGCAGGGTGACGACCGCATTGTGGGTCGACGGCGCCACGCCGGACTTCGCCGCCCTCTCGCGGGCACGGACCGGTGGTGCACGGCTGAACCTCGCCTCGGGTCTGGTCTCGCTCGGAACCGCCGCCGAAGGGCTCGTTCCCGCCGCGCGTGGTTCGGCCACGCTCGACAGGTTGACCGCCCAGTACCCCGAATTCGGTCTGCTGCTCCAGGAAACGGCCGACGCCGCTACGGCCGTCCTGGAAGCACTGGAACCACCCCCGGCGACCTCGACGCTGCGGGTGTCCACCGGCACCATGCCCTACCTGCTCGACCACTGCTTCGCGAAGCAGCGTGAGGGCTGGCCGGACGAGACCGACCGGCGTCCGGTCGTCCCTGCGACGACGATCATCCAGCACATGACGAATGCCGCGGAGAAGGCCGCACCTGGCATGCGCGTGGCCGGGGTGCGCGACGTCCGGCTGGACCGGTGGCTGGTCGCCGCACCGCCCGTCGACGTCGAGGTCGCCGTCACACCGGTGGGCCCCGGTCGGGTCGAGGTTCGCGTCGGGGAGTACGCCAGCGGGGTCGTGCTGCTGTCCGAGCATTACCCAACCGCGCTGCCGGCCTGGTCGACGCCGCCGGCTGAGCGCAGGCCGGAGCTGACCGCGGAACGTTTCTACGCCGAGCGGTGGATGTTCCACGGCCCGCGCTACCAGGGCATCACCGAGTTGACGGCCGTCGGTGACACCCACGTCCGCGGCGTGCTCACCGCGCCGACCGCGCCGGGGGGCCTGCTGGACAACGTCGGCCAGCTGTTCGGGCACTGGGTCGTCGAGACGCAGACCACGCGGCGAGTCGTCTTTCCGGTCCGCATCGGACGGATGACCCTGTGCCACGACGAACCACTGCCCGGCACCCGGCTGGACTGCGACATCCGCATCCGGTCCGTTTCGGACGAGAAGTACGAGTTCGACGCGCAGCTGAGGGCGGGAGACCGGGTCTGGGCGGAGATCACCGGCTGGCAGGACCACCGGTTCGACAGCCATCCCGAGACTGAGGCCGCCTACCGCTTCCCGGAGCGGAACACCCTCGCGGCGCACCGGTCCGACGACGAGTGCCACGTCTTCGAACGCTGGCCAGGCCTCGCCTCACGCGACCTCTACCTGCGCAAGTACCTCAACGCCGCCGAGCGGGCCGACTACGACCGGCTTCCGGCCCCTGCCCGGCGGCACTGGCTTCTCGGCCGGATCGCGATCAAGGACGCGGTCCGGACACGGGTGTGGAACCACGGCGCGGGCGACATCTTCCCGGCCGAGGTGCTCGTGCGCGACGACGAGAACGGCCTCCCGGTGGTGTCCGGCTGCCACGGCCTCCGGCTGCCCGAGTTCGATGTCGCCGTCGCTCAGTGTCGTGAGCTCGCGGTCGCCGTCGTGCGCGAGCGGTCGGCATCACGGCCGTGGGTCCGGATCGAGGAGACCGCCGCGCGGTCGGGCACCGTGAGCAACCCGCCCGACCTACCGGAACGGCATTACCTGGTGACACGGGGAACGGAGAAGAGATGACCGACGAAACGGCGACCGTCGTTGAGGTCCCGGTGCTCGACGTGGTCAGCGGCATCGTGCGGGAAATACTGGGCGAGTACGACGTGGACGACGTGGAGATCACCATGGACACCACCTTCCACGAGGATCTCCAGTTGGAGAGCATCGATCTCGTCGTGCTCGCCGGGCGGCTGCAGGAGCACTACGGCGATCCGGTCAACCTCGCGGAGTTCCTGGCGGACAAGGAGCTCGACGAGGTGATCGCGCTGACCGTCGGCGAACTGGTGCGGTTCGTGGCGAGCCGCGGGTGAGCAAGATCGTCGCCAACGGCATCCGGATGCACTACCAGCGGATGCCGCCGAAGAATCGCCCCGGCACATTTTCGACAATGTGCGACCCCGGCGCGGACCCACCCGTGGTGGTGTTCGTCCACGGCCTCGCCATCGACAGCCTCGCCAGCTTCTACCTGACGCTCGCGCCACCGGTTGCCGCGGCGGGGATCGACGCGATCGCCTACGACCTGCGCGGCCATGGCCACAGCGAAAAGCCGAGCCACGGATACCGGGTCGGCGATTTCGTCGCCGATCTCGACGGGCTGCTGGACGCACTCGGCGTGCACCAGCCAGTGCATCTGGTCGGGAACAGCTTCGGCGGCACCGTCGCGTTCGGCTACGCGGCCGCGCATCCGGACCGGGTCGCCAGCGTCGTGTCGATCGAAGCGGAGCCGCCGACCGAGCCGTGGGCGGAGCGGATGCGTGTGATGATGGCCGCGGTCGTGGAGGACCTGGCCGAGGAGGGGGTCTTCACCCGGATCGCCGAGAAGTTCGGCGCACACCACGCGAGACTGGCCGCCGCCGGGCTCGACCGGCTCAAGTCGGCCACGATGATCGAGGACATCCCGACGGGTCCGCTGCTGGACCGCGACGGGCTGAGCGCGATCCGCTGCCCGGTACTGTCCATTCTGGGCAGTGCAGGATTCCAGCAGGACGACCTGGGCGCGTTGGAACGGGCCTTGCCGAACTGCCGCACCGAGGTGCTGGCGGGTCAGCATCACTCCGTGCTGGTGGAATCGCATCGCACGGTCCGTGACCTGTTGCTGCGTTGGGTGGGTGAGCACGCCCAGAGCGGTGCGGGGGTACGGTGAGCCGGTTCCTGTTCGTGATGCCGCCCTTCGCCGGGCACGTCAATCCGGCGATCGGGGTCGCCGCGGAGTTGTCCAGGCAGGGCCACGACGTCGCCTGGGCCGGTGCGCCGGAGATCCTGCGCCCGCTCACCGGCCGGTGGTCACGAATCTTCCCCTGTGCGACACCGCCGGCCGAGACGCTGGTGCGTCCCGAAGGAAGCCACGGCTACGCGGCTTTACAACACCTGTGGGAACGCGTGCTCGTGCCACTGGCCGTCGCGATGGAGCCCGGCGTGCGGACCGCGGTGGATGTGTTCGAGCCCGACGTCCTGGTCGTCGACCAGCAAGCGCTCGCGGGTGCGCTGGTGGCCAACCGGCTGGGCCTGCCCTGGGTGACCTCGGCGAGCACGTCGGCCGAGTTGGCCGATCCGCTGCTGGCCGTGCCGAAGGTCGGCGCGTGGCTGCGCGGGCTGATGCGCGAGGTGCAGGAGCGCTTCGGCGACCCCCGGGTCGGTGACGATCTGAGGTTTTCCCGTGACCTCGTCCTGGCGTTCACGACCGCGGCGCTGACCGGCGGGAGCGCCGATAGCCGGACCCAGTTCGTCGGTCCGTCCATCAGGGACCGGGCGGACATCGATTTTCCTTGGCAGGCTCTGGATCCCGCCCGGCAGCTCATCCTGATCACGCTGGGAACGGTGAACACGGGCGCGCGGTTCCTCACCGAATGCGTCGCCGCGGTCGCGGCCAGGTCCGACCGCATGCAAGCCGTCGTCGCCGATCCCGGAGGCGTGCTGCCGGAGCGGTTCGCGGATGTGATCGTGCGTCGCCGCGTGCCCCAGCCGGCCCTGCTGGCCCGGGCCGCCGCCGTGATTTGCCACGGCGGGCACAACACCGTCTGCGAGGCACTCCACCACGGCGTGCCTCTCGTCGTGGCGCCGATCCGCGACGACCAGCCGATCGTCGCCGACCAAGTGGTCCGGGCCGGTGCGGGCGTGCGGCTTCGCTTCACCCGCGCGACGGCGGCACAGATCGGGCCGGCCCTCGATGCCGTCCTCGGCGACCCCACCTTCCGCGCGGGTGCCGCTGTCGTTCGCGAGTCCTTTCGTGACGCGGGTGGCGCGGCCGCGGCGGCCGCCAGTCTGGTGCGGCTCGCCGACCGGGTCACCGCACTCACGGCAGGCCGCTCGTAGGGTGCGAAGTGCTCCAACAATGCTTGCCAGGTAGTGGTGTTTTTCTCGTCCTCGGCGGGTCGTGGTGCAGGTTGGCCGCTTCGAGGACGGCCAGGTGCTTGGTTACGGACGGCCGGGCCATGCCGAGGCCGGCGCACAGCTGCCGGAGGGTCTGCCCGTTGCTGTGGTTCAGTCGGTCCATCAGCAGCCGTCGGCTCCGATCGGCCAGCGCCTTGAAAACCTCGTCCATGCCCTCCCGCCAGGTCATGCAGCTACTTGGTTGCCTTTCAGTCGTGACAAGAGCAGCCAGATAGCTGCACCTCAAGCGCGGCCTGCTCGCCCCGGAGTTGCCGACCGAGGCGGCGCGTGTGACGGCCGGGCGCCGCGGAGATCACCGCAGCCGGTGCCGGCCGTCTTCGGTGCGGGTGGTGAGACGGCGGCGGGCGAGATGCTCCAGTAACGGGACGGCGACCCGGCGAGTCGTTCCGAGCGCCTCGCGGGCCTCGCCGAGGGTGAAGACCTCCGGCAGCCCGCGCAGCACCGCGATCGCCCGGTCCTCGGCTTCCGGCAGCAGCACGATCCCGTTCCCGACGGTGATCAGCTCCCCGGCTCGCACCAGGCTCGCCACCTCGCGGGGCCCGAGGCCGAGCGCCGCGAGCCGATCCGCTTCGGGCGCGAGGAAGGGGGTATCGGCGAGATCGGCCTGAATGGCTGCGAGCGCGGCGAGCACCGGCTCGGGAAGACCGGCGCTCCGAGCGCTGCGGACCCTTCCGTCCCGCACGATCAGCTCGGTGGGCCGGCTGGTCACCAGCGTGGTGACCAGCGCGGCATGGGGCAGGTCCAGAGCGTGCCGGGCGGCCTCGACCGGAAGCCCCGGATCGAGCGGATCGGTCTCGTCGTGCGCGGCCACGGCGGCTGTGAGCGTGCCGAGCAAATCGGCCACGCGGGCCGGGGCGAGCAGCCAGCCGCCGCCCCGCACGGCGGTGACGGACTCGACCTGGTGCGCCGGTATCCCCATCGCGACCAGGTCGGATCCGCGGACGGTGCCACGCCGGCGAAGCTCATCGGCGGCGCTGGGCACCCCGGTCACCCCGGCCAGGTCCGCGGCACGCCGGCGCGCCGAGCCACGCCGGCGTAGGACGGGCGGGCGGACGTCGAGCACCGTCAGACCGCTCACCCGGCGCCGCCCCGGATCGCGCAGAATCACCCGGTCCCCCATCCGCAGCGGGAGCGGGCGCGGTAGCCGCAGCCGGACGATGTCGTCGCCCAGCGGCCGGACCCGCACCGCTACGGCGGCCGAGCCGATGTGCAGGATGGGTTCGCGAGGCAGGGCCTCCAGATCGGCCTTCTCGCCACGGACACCGTGCAGGCGCCCGTCGAGCTCGGTCACCGCGAGCCAGGCGCCGGGCGTGCACAACGCCGCGCCACGGCCAACCCCGTCGACGCCGAGACCTCGCAGATTGAGGGCGACCCGCGCGACGCCGTGTGCCCGGTCCACCGGCTTACCGAGGCTTTCCAGCCCCCGGATCCCGATTCGCCGACCGTCGAGCGCCAGCTCGTCGTCCGGAGTCACCGTGCCCTCGGCGAGTGTTCCGGTGACCACTGTCCCGGCGCCGCGCACGGTGAACGCACGGTCCACCCAGAACCGGACCGGTGCCGCCGGATCGGGGTCGGGCAGGGAACTGACCAGCCGGGCGATCGCGAGGCGAAGATCGTCGAGCCCGGCGCCGGTGGTCCCGGACACGGCCACCGCCGGTAGCCTGCCCAGTCCGCTGCCCGCCAGGTGCTCCTGTGCCTCGCCGAGCGCCAGCTCCGGATCGATCAGGTCGGACCGGGTGACCACGAGCAGGCCGTGCCGTACGCCGAGCGCGTCGAGTGCGTCGAGGTGCTCGCCGGACTGCGGCATCCAGCCCTCGTCCGCCGCGACCACGAACAGCACGGTCGGCACCGGTCCGACCCCCGCGAGCATCGTCGGCACGAACCGCTCGTGCCCGGGGACGTCGACGAAGGCCACGCTGTCCCCGTCGAGCCGGGTCCAGGCGAACCCGAGATCGAGGGTCATCCCGCGGCGGCGCTCCTCGGCGTACCGGTCCGGCTCCATTCCGGTCAGGGCACGGACCAGCGTCGACTTGCCGTGGTCGACGTGGCCGGCGGTGGCGAGGACATGGGTTCGTGTCCGGTGTGGACGGTCGGCCGTCATGAGCGGTCCTGGCCGGTCGCCACGGCCGCGGCCGTGACCGCGCCCAGCAGTGCCGGGTCGTCTTCCGGGGCGATGGACCGGATGTCGAGCAGGCACCGGCCCCGCTCGACGCGGCTGAGGACCGCGGGTTCCCCGGTGCGTAGCCGGGCCGCGAGGCCGCCGGCGACCGCCACGGCCCAGCTGGGCAGTACCACGCCGGGGGCGCCGCCACCGCCGATCCGCGCCTCGGACGGCACTGCTTGGGCGGGTACCCCGTCCCCGGCGAGGCTCGCCGCGAGTGATTCCGCCCGGCGTTGCAGCGCGGGGAGCGCGGCGTCGAGCGCGGCCAGGGTCGGGGTCGCCGGGCCGCGCAGCGTCGCCTCCAGCGCGGCCAGGGTCAGCTTGTCCACTCTCATCGTGCGGGCCAGTGGGTGCCGTCGGATTCTTTCGACGATCGCGGCGTCGCCGAGCAGCAGGCCGGCTTGCGGTCCGCCCAGTAGTTTGTCCGCTGACGCGGTGACGAGTGTGGCCCCGGCGGCGAGAGTGCTCTGTGCGTCGGGTTCTTCAGGGAGCAGGGAATGTGGGGCGAGCAATCCGGACCCGATGTCGACGGCCAGTGGCACGCCCAGTCCGGCCAGCTCGGACACGGGAACACTCTCGGTGAACCCGCTGATCGTGAAGTTCGACGGATGCACCTTGAGAATGAGCCTGGTGTCATCGCCGATGGCCGCGGAGTAGTCGGCGAGGTGAGTGCGGTTCGTCGTCCCGACTTCGCGCAGCCGCGCGCCGGTGGCGGTGAGCAGATCCGGGATGCGGAAGCCGTCACCAATTTCCACCAGTTCGCCGCGGGAGATGATGATCTCCCCGCCCGCGGCCACCGCGGCGGCCGTGAGGGCGAGCGCGGCCGCTCCGTTGTTCACGACGTGCGCTGCGGCGGCACCCGGGACGGCGGCCCGCAGTGCGGTGACGGTGCCGGCGCCGCGCCTGCCGCGCCGGCCGGTGGATAGGTCGAGCTCGACATCGCACGTTCCGGCGGCGATGTCGAGTGCGGCACGAGCCGCGGCCGAGAGCGGGGCGCGGCCGAGGTTCGTATGCAGCAGTACGCCGGTCGCGTTGAGGACCGGACGGAGTGTGGTCGCGGTGCGGGGAAGGGCGCGAACGGTGGCCGCGACCACCTCGTCCGGCCGGATCTCGCCCCGCCGCGCGGTTGCCTGTACCCGGCCGACGACCTCCTTCACGACATCCCGGCCGAGCCGTCTGGTTGCCGCGGCGAGGGCAGGATCGGCCAGGACGACGTCAGTGCGTGGGATGAGCCGGCGAAGATCCACGTCGTGGTCGGTCACGGTTCGGACTCTACGTTCGCCGACGGTGGTTATGGTAGGTCCGTGATGGCCACGTCGATGTCAGCGGTGCCTTCGAGGCGACTCACCGAATTCAGTCACGGTGCGGGCTGCGGCTGCAAGATCGGCCCCGGCGCGCTCGCCGAGGTGATGGCGCTCATCGCCCCGGGGGAGCGGCCGGGCGACCTGCTCGTCGGCACCGAGACGGGCGATGACGCCGCGGTGTGGCGGCTCGACGCCGATCGGGCACTCGTCGCGACCACGGACTTCTTCACCCCGGTTGTCGATGATCCTCGGTTGTGGGGCCGGATCGCGGCGACCAACGCGGCATCGGATGTGTACGCGATGGGTGGCCGCCCGATGTTCGCGCTGAATCTCGTCGCGTGGCCGACCGACGCATTGCCCGCCACGATGCTGGCCGAGGTGCTGGCCGGTGGGGCGGAGGCGGGACGGGCTTGCGGGTTCGTCGTCGTCGGCGGGCACTCGATCGACGATCCGGAGCCCAAGTACGGGATGGCCGTGGTCGGCGAGGTGCACCCGGACCGGATCCTCACCAACAGCGGGCTGCGACCGGGTGACGCCCTCGTGCTGACCAAACGGCTCGGTGTCGGCGTGGCCACGACCGCGGTGAAAACCGGCGCCGCGACGCCCGAACTGGTCGACGCCGCGGTCGCCTCGATGATCGCGACGAATGCGGCTGCCGCGACCGCGGCCGTCGCCGCGGGCGCGACGGGCTGTACGGACATCACCGGCTTCGGGTTGCTGGGGCACCTGCGGAAAATGGCGGCCGCGTCCGGTGTGGACGCCACCATGAGCGTAGGCGCGGTGCCGTTTCTCGACGGCGTAAGGGAACTGGCCGAGGGCGGTACCGTCCCCGGGGGCAGTAGGCGCAACCGGGACTGGGTGGCCGGGGCCATCGATCCGGAACCCGGCGTGGGGGAGACCGACCTCCTGCTGCTCGCCGACGCCCAGACTTCCGGCGGGCTCCTCTTCGGCGCCGCGCCCGATCGCGCGGCGCGAGCGGTTGCCGAGCTGATCGCGCAGGGCGTTCCCGCGACGGTGATCGGTGACGTGCGGCCCGGGACCGGCCGGCTCATCCTGACCCGCTGAGTGAGCGCGGCTCCCGCCCGGGGCCGGCGCTGCGCTCCATGCCCATCCAGCGCACCCCGGCTGCGCCGCGCACCTACCGGTGGCTTCGTCCCCACGTCGATGACGCAGCCCGTAACGCCCAATTAGGACAATTCGATCGGTGGCGTGCCAATGGGAGGAAACTTTTCGCCCAGATCACGCCGTACGACGTGGCTTGACGCCGGGGGACGCTGCTCATAAGCTATCCGGGCCCACGAACGTTCATACGGAAATGCGTACGCGCTTCGGCAAGGTAGTGGCTCCACCTCATCAATGGCGACCGAGGGAGCAAGGTGAATACCCGTGTCTGAGACACCGCAAGCGCACAATCAACTAGGGCGTGCCGAAGAGCGAGCCGCGGTGAGCAGGATTTCCCGGCGCGTTATTCCCTTCATTCTCATCGGCTCGCTGGTCGCGTATCTGGACCGGGTCAATATCGGCTACGCCCAGCTTGGCATGGGTAAGGAGCTGGGGATCACGACCGCCGCATATGGGCTGGCGGCCGCCATTTTCTTCATCGCGTATTTCTTCTTCGAGGTGCCGAGCAACCTGTTGTTGCAGCGCTTCGGCTCGCGGCGATGGTTTGCCCGCATCATGATCACGTGGGGCATGATCACCGTCCTGACCGGATTCGTACACAACAAGGAGATGCTGTACGCGGCCCGATTCCTGCTCGGCCTCGCCGAAGCCGGGTTCTTCCCCGGGGCGGTTCTCTACATCACGAAGTGGTTCCGGTCGCAGGATCGGGCCCGGCCGCTCAGCTACCTCGTCCTCGCACAGCCCGCCGCCTACATCCTCGGCGGCGCGACCTCCGGATTCATCCTCGACCACGTCCACTGGCTGGGGCAGTCCCCGTGGCGCTGGATCTTCTTCCTGTCGGGTGTCCCGGCCATCCTGGTCGGACTCGTCATCTGGAAGTACCTGCCCGAACGCCCGTCCGCGGCCAGGTGGCTCGACGAGGACGTTCGCACGTGGTTGACCGATTCCATCGGCGACGATGGGGTGAGCTCTTCGGCGCGGCACGGCCTGAAGGCGCAGATGACGGCTTTCAAGAACCGTCAGGCACTTTTCCTGTGCGCCATCGAGTTCGTGTTCTCCGTCGGATTCTACGGATTTACGCTGTTCGTGCCGCTGATTGTCAAGCAGGTCAACCCTACGTTCACCGCGACGAACATCGGGTTCTCCGCCGCGGTCCCGTACCTGTGCGGAATGATCGGGCTGCTGACCCTGCCCAGGCTCGGGACCACTCCGGTCCGTATTCGTTACCTGGGAACCTCCCTGTCCTTCTTCGGCACGGTCGGCATTGTCGGGGTGATCGCGCTCCGCGGTCAGCCGCTGCTCGCACTCGTCAGCCTGTCGCTCGCGGCACTCGTCGCCTTCCCCTTCATCTCGGTCCTCTGGGCCATGATCACCCAGTCGTTGCCCAAGAAGCACGCCACGGTGGCGTTCGCGGCCATCAACTCGGTGGGCGCACTGGCCGGGTTCGTGGGGCCCTATCTGGTGGGTCAGGGCGCGAGCGGTTCGACAGTGACGTCGGGCCTGCTCACTCCGGCGATCGCGATGGTCCTGTGCACGATCTTCACCGCGAGCTTCCGCATCAAGAACCCCGAGGCGATCGAGGCCTCGGCGGCAACGCGCACACTGACGACCTGACGGCCGCGTCGGCCACCGTAAGGGATTTGGTGAAATCGTATGACGCAGACAAATGCCGAACAGCCTTCCCGCGGCGGGGTGGACGATGTGCTGCCGCGGCTGGACGAGGTCATCGCCGATGTCGTAGCCCCGGTGGCGAGGGAGATCGACCGGACCGGCTCCTTTCCCCGCGTCTCGATCGACGCACTGGCGAAGGCGGGGGTTCTCGGTGCGGTCAGCAGCGTCGACCTCGGCGGTGGCGCAGGTGGCCTGCCCGAGGTCACCGAGATCGTCCGACGGCTGGCCAAGGCATGTTCGTCCACGGCGATGGTCGTGCTGATGCACCTGTCGGCGGCGATGGTCCTCGAGAAGTACGGGCAACGGGGGATTCGCGCCGCCATCGCCCATGGCGAGCATCTGACGACGCTGGCCTTCTCCGAGACCGGCTCCAGGAGCCACTTCTGGGCGCCGGGCGGCACGGCGAGGACGTCGTCGCCCGACGCCGTGCGTCTCGACGCACGGAAGAGCTGGATCACCTCCGCCGGCGAGGCGGACAGCTATGTCTGGTCGACGCGGCCACTTGCCGCCGACGGGGCCATGACGCTGTGGTCCCTTCCCGCCGACACGACCGGGCTGGGCGATGCCGGCGCCTTCGACGGGTTCGGCCTCCGCGGCAACGCGTCGCGACCGGTCACCGCGGACGGTGTGGTCGTTCGTCACGACGCCATGCTGGGTGACGACGGCGCCGGGCTCGACATCGCGCTGTCCACCGTGCTCCCGACCTTCCTGACCGGAAGTGCCGCGTTCTCGGTCGGCCTGGCAGAGTCCCTTCTGGAGGACACCGCGGTGCACCTCACCGGCACCCGGCTGGAGCATCTGGACCGGTCCCTGGCCCAGGACCCGCTGACCCGCGCACAGTTCGCCGACCTCACGATGCTGGTCGGCCAGGCACAGGCGTTCCTCGCCGACACCCTGACTGCGTTGACCATCGGCCGCGCCGACGCCACGGTGCGGCTCCTCCAGGTCAAGGCAGTCACCGCCGAGGCAGCGTCGGCCGTGGCCGACGGCGCGATGCGGCTCTGCGGTGGCGCGGCGTTCCGCAAGGAGGCCGGGATCGAGCGGAAGTTCCGAGACGCCCTCGCGGCCAGGGTCATGGCACCGACGACGGCCGCGCTGCGCGACTTCGTCGGTCGCGTAACGCTCGGCCAGCCGCTGTTCGACGAGGAGTGAAGGCGTGACCGCAACACTGATTCTGGGAGCGGTCGCGTACGACCCGAAGGTCGTCACGATCTGGGAGGGTTTCCGGCAGTGGTTTTACCAGGCGGGCCTTCCCTTCGACTTCGTCCTCTATTCCCACTACGAACGTCAGGTCGAGGACCTGATCGCCGGACGCGTGCACGCCGCATGGAACTCCCCGCTCGCCGCGGTGCGGGCCCAGCGCCTGGCGGCCGCCACCGGGCGCCGGGTTCGAGCCGCCGTCATGCGCGACACCGACCAGGACCTCACCTCGGTCGTCGTCTGCCGCGCGGACTCGGTGCTGACCTCGCCGGGTGATCTGAAGGGCCGGTCGGTCGCGGTCGGCGCGGTGGATTCCCCTCAGGCGACCCTGATCCCGTTGAAGCTGCTCGCGGACCACGGGCTCGACGTCGAGGCGGACCTGACGGTGCGGCGGTTCGAGGTCGGCGTGGGGCTGCACGGCGACCACATCGGGGGCGAACGTCTGGCCGCCCGGGCGCTCGCCGCGGGCGAGGTCGACGCCGCGTGCATGATCGACAGCAACCACCTGGCGTTCAGCCGTGACGGTACGTTGCCGCCCGACACCCGTGTCCTGGCGCAGACCGGTCGCTATGACCACTGCTCGATGACGATCGTGGACACCGCACCGGCGGATTCGGCCGACCGGTTCGTCGAACTGCTCCTCGGCATGTCCTACGAGGACTCGCGGTTGCGAGGACTGCTCGACCTGGAAGGCCTCCACGAGTGGCGGGCGGGGCGCACCACGGGCTACACCCAGCTGGCGGCCGCCGTCGAGTTCACCGGCTTCTACGACCGGGCGGGGCGGGTGACCGCCCCGGGGTATGTTCCGTGACGCCCGTGCTGGACCTGGAAGACCTCGGTTTCGCGTCGGGCGCGCACCTTCTGGTGGAGCGGAGCTTGCGTCGACTGGTGCCGGGCGCCGTCCTGAACGTGGTCGGACGTGATCCCGCGCTGGGCGTACACCTCCGGGGTTGGTGCCGGGAGCACGGGCACGGCTTCGCTGCGCACTCCACCGGCGGTTACGCCCTCCAGCGCGGCGCGGCCGACCTGCAGCGGTGGGCCGACGCGGAGCGCGCCGGCAGCCCGCATCCGGACGAGCTCGTCCGCCACCCGGAGCCCCACTGGGGACTGGCCGCGCGCGGCGCGCTCGTCGAGTCGGGCGGTCCGGTCCCGCTCTCCTTCGACCTCGACGATCGCGACGTCGTGTGGGCGGATCTCGCGCCCCGGCTCTACGCACACGCGGCCGCGGCACAGTGGGACCCGAACGTCGCCGTCGATTGGTCGGCGTCGTTCGCCCTGCCGGCCGACATCGAGTCCGCCGTCGTCCAGGTGATGACCTATCTGGTCGAGAACGAGCAGGCCGCGCTGGTGATCCCCGCGCGCCTGCTCGCACGCGTGCATCCGCATTTCCGCGAGGTGCAGCAGCTGCTTGCCGTCCAGGCCGCGGACGAGGCGAGACACGTCGAGATCTTCACCCGCCGCGCCCTATTGCACGGCAGTGAGATGGGCACCTCTTCGGCGGGAGGACGTGCGTCCCTGACGACGCTGCTGTCCGAACCGGACTTCTCCTTGGCTTCCTTCCTGCTCTCCGTGCTGGGGGAAGGGAGCTTCCTTTCGCTGCTGTCGTTTCTCGACCTCCACGCGCCGGACCCGGTTACGCGCCAGGTCGCGCGGCTGGCGAGGGTGGACGAAGCCCGGCACGTCGCGTTCGGAGTGGCGCACCTCGAGCACCAGGCAACCGTCGATCCCACCCTGCGCGGGCGACTGCGCGCGGCCGTGGAACGACGACACGATGCCCTGATCGACACGGCGGGCCTCAACGCGGACGTCTTCGACGCGCTCGTCGTTCTCGCTGCCGGTGAGTGGACCCCGGCGGCCATCCGTCGCGGTTACAAGGCAGTCGGCGAGCTCCAGCGGAACATGGACGAGGGCCGCCAGCGACGCCTTCTCCGCCTCGGCTTTCCCGCCGACGAGGCTGCCGAACTCTCCGCTCTCCACACACGCAATTTCATGTGACCGCTCGACGGCGCCCATGCCCGAGGTGGGGCGGCGTCTCGAAGCCGTGTCGCCAGGCGAAATGACTCGCCTCGGCGATCACCGTGGCGGAGGTGGACGGGAATCGAACCCGCCTGGCCGA